>Ga0114975_10000041_pt1 | contig 85731 bp, 98 predicted proteins | sample S_130626_EF_Meta_FD_87031 | JGI IMG/M metagenome (GOLD analysis project Ga0114975, IMG submission 87031) | Freshwater microbial communities from Lake Simoncouche, Canada to study carbon cycling - S_130626_EF_MetaG | ecosystem: Environmental > Aquatic > Freshwater > Lake | place: Lake...
AGTAAATACTCGAGAAGAAGCAATTAGTGCATTTGAAGAATGGATTACGAAAGGTGAAGGCCAGATTTTGTTAAAAGATTTAGATGAATTAAAAAATAAAACACTCGGATGTTGGTGTAAACCACAACCATGTCATGGCGATATTTTATTAAAACTTATAAAAAGTAAATCATGAATAAAATGACTCTTGTAATTGATGGTAATTATTTTCTTTTTAGAAGTTTTTATGTGTTGCCTAAATCTTCAGGGCAAACTCTAGATACAAAAAAAGAAATGGATATTTTTATTAGAAAATTATCTATTGATTTCACATCAGAAATGCGAAAATTCCGTAACGTTGTTGATCAGGTAATTTTTACAATTGATTCTAAATCATGGAGAAAAGATTTTTTTCCATCTGCTGAATATAAAGCAAATAGATCAGAAGATTCAAATGTAAATTGGAATAATTTTTATAAAGTATTAGAAGAATTTAAAAATATTTTAGAAAAAAAAGGTGTAATTTTACATAAAGTAAATGGTGCAGAAGGAGATGATCTTATATTTGCATGGTCTGTAAATTGTAACCTCAAAGGGAAATCAGTTCTTATTTTTTCAGGGGATAAAGATCTTATACAATTAGTAAATAAAAATAAATCAACACATGCATTTACACTATGGTATGCCAATACTACTAAAAGGTTAGTAGTATATGAAGGATTTAATGAATGGTTAAATACTAAAGATAATGAAGTTTTTGATATTTTTAGTATGCAAAAAAGTATAAGCGGTGATTCAGTTATTAAATCTAATTTAAAAAAGATTATTAACGAATCAGGTCTTAATATAGAAGAAGTTAATTCTGGTGATTTTGGATTTAAAAAAGTATTAACTGGTGATTCAGGCGATAATGTTAAATCTGTCTATTATTATTCAAGCGTTAATAAAAATGGACAAAATAGAACTTATGGCATTTCTGATAAAAAAGCTGAAAGTATATTACTTGAATTTGAAAAAAAATATGGTAAATTTAAAATAGAATTTCTATATAATGAAAGTTACCAAAAGGATATATGTAATATTCTTATTAAGAATTTGTCTGCTACTAAAATGTCTTATGAACAAATTCATAAAAATCTACAAGATAATACTAATCTCGTAATTTTGCACCAAAAATCTATACCTGAATCAATCTACAATCAACTTTTTGAACATATTGAAAAAACAGAAAATACACTAATTGCTAATTTTGATTTTATTTCCAATAAGGATGAATTTTTAAAAGACACTAGGTATTTAGATGAAACTATTTCTGATTTTTTTAGTGCTGAAGATGATGATACTGATATGTCTTTTATTAAGAAAAGTAAAAATTCTGATCATATTTTTTAAAAACTATAACTATGGATTTATTTGATTATATTAAATGTCTTTTTTCTCAAAATACTGAGTATGAAAAATTGTCAGATTATGTGAAGAAAAAAAATTCTTTTATGACAAATCGCCTTTTTTCTATACAATATCCTATACAGGCTGAAATGTTTAATAAATTAAATACCAGCCCTACTGGTGTTGCACATTCATGGCGAAAAATAGGACTTAGGTATAAAAAAACACCTGGCTGGATTTTTACTAAAACTGCAAAAAAAACCACAAAAAATACATATACGCCTTCTAGCGAAGCACTTTCCCTATATTTAAAAATAAATGAAATAGGAATGACTGAGTACAGAGATGCAATAAATTTAAATTTAGATATAGTTGTATCAGATTTAAAAAAAATACAAAAAAATATCGACAGCGGTAAAATTTAAAATAAAAAAATGAAAAATTACAAAGACTTCCTTAATGAAGAACTCAGTCCACTAGACTTAGAGGAAATAGAATTTTTAAAAATGGTAAATAAGTCAGGGCCTTTACACCGAAAACTTATGAACAGTGAGGAAATATCTTTAGCTAATCGTCTGGTAAAAAAAGACTGGCTTGTAAAAGGAACCTCTTCTGAGAAGCCACATTCAGTAATTTACTATGTAGATCTTAGGAGAGAAGATTACAAAAAATATAATTTAGATGACTAGTAAAAATTAAAAATAAAAAATTTATAAGATCTTAATGAATATTAAGATCTTTTTTTTGATAAAAGTATTTCTTTATCAAAATAGAATATATAATAAAAGAAACAATTTATGGCCGTAAATGGGCGTACTGTTGATGCAGTTAATGATGTAATTATTATTTCATTAGTATCTCCATACAGAGAAGTTAAAAATATAACAGGATTTGTAGATACTATTATTGGAGAAGATACTCTTAACTATTTTGATAAAGAATTTAGATGGTCTACTGATAATGTAACATATTCAGATTATCAAGAATTAAATACTACAAATTTACAACATCTTGTATTAAATCCGACTAATTTATTTTGGATTCAATATCGATATACTGCAGTTGCATTAGAATATGATCATACATTAACTTTTGAATCAATTTCATTAGAAGTGTTTACTGAAAAAGGAACTTTACAAATGATTCCTCAATATGAATGTTGTGATACTAATAATCCAACACTTTGTAATAATTTAGTTATTGACTGTTGCCCTGATAAAATATGGAATCCTTATAATATAGGTTCTGGTGTAAGTACATATAAAACTCTTAGTCAAGTAGTTTCAAATCTTTTTGGCTTTTGTGTTCAGTATTTTAAAACCGAGGCTGATCAAAGAAGTAGAGATGTTATTTTAAAAGAATATAGTCTCTTTAATGTAATGCAGGAAAGCGAAGTTAAAATTCTTATTCCTGACAATGAATTGCCTACTCGTGAAATTGCATTTAGCCCTTTAATGATGGACTATGCAATGGACCTTTTTGAAATTCATATTGTAAAAACAGAATTTGAAAAAGTATTTGGCAGAAATACACGGCCTTCTGAAGGCGATTATCTCTATTTTCCAATTATGAAAAAAATGTTTCAGGTAAATAGTATAGCAAATCCAGATGATTTTATGTATTCAGCCAGCTATTGGAAAGTAGGTTTAATAATATATCAACAGTCTTCAAATGTAATGTATAGTGATGTTAATATAGAAGAAAATACTAATGCATTAATATCAGATCTCGATACAAAATTTGAAAAAGAAGCTTTAGGCGAAAAGATTCAAAATGGCAAACCTAATGTATATAAAAGGATAGGAACTGGCTCTAATGACTATATCAGAAGAGTTCTTAGTAAAAAATTAACAATCAAAGATGAAAAATTGTACAATAATTGGACAATTATTGCTAAAAATTATTACGATTTATCTTCGATTACAGTAGGTTCCGAAGCTTTAGTTTATAGATATGAATATGGTATTCAGCCTGATGAAGATAGATCTATAAATCTGTGGTTTAGACCTAAATTTATTAAACCTATCAATTCTAACATAGTTGTTACAGGTATAAGTTCAGCTACGTCAAATGGAAAAACTGTTATCAGTACTTCTCAAACTCCACCTTTTAAAATTGGAGATCTTGTAGTTCTTTCAGGAACTTTAGACTATGATGGAGTTTCTGAGGTGTTAGAAGTTAATGATGGAGATTTTACAATCAGTAGAGAGTTTGTAACAAGTACTTTAAAACAAAATCCAAAAGTTTATAAAGAAGAAAGTTGTAATTTTTTTACATACGATACAGGAACAAATTCAGAAGACTATTTTCATATAGTATATTCTCAAAACTTTTTTGTTATTAAGATAAATGAAAATTATTATTACTATGACTTAAGAGGAAAAACAATGTTAATTAAAAATAAATGGTATGCTATAGTTCTTAATATGTCAAATTCATTTGATCAATTAAGTTTATTTATATGGGAATCTCAGTACCAAACAGGTCTTAATGATCCAACTAAAAATGCAGAATTAAATAACATATATACTCAAACACAGTCTTTATTGACTAAAATAGATATACCTGATTCAAAACAATGGAGAATTTTAGGATGTAATATGCATCTTACTAATCTAAGAGTTTTTATAAAACCTATAGAAATTGAACAGCAGTCTCTAATTTTATCTCAATATGTTGTAAATGATAACCAATTAGCTGATATTATAGATAACGCTTCGCCTCAATTAAGATTAGCAACTGTAACAAATCCTCGTTAATATGAAAAATACAATATCTTCTTTTTATGGAAATCCTATCCTATGTCAAAAAGAAATTATGGAATCTAATGAATTAAAAAATTATTAAATTTAATAAAAATAAATCTAAAATAATAATGGCTTATTTAAATGCAAATATACCAACCGTTACCTGTTTAATTAGGAATGAGTTTTTATTTAATCATAAATCAGGATTTAACGAATATACTCTAGCAGATGTACATTCTGTTGCATCTATACAAAAAAGAGTTCCGTTATTTGAAGCTTTTTTAGATAATGGGGTTAATTGGACGCGTAGACCTATCCACTCCTTCGTATGGAAGGAAGATGCTGAATTACTACCATTATCGGAACACATGTATTGGGATTGCTTTTCATCATACATAGATGTAAATGTAAGAGAAAGGTTAGCAGGTCTCCGAGCTGATTTAATATCGATAAGTGGTGTTAAACGTTCAGGCACGTATATGTTTACTCTTGATTGGTCTCATGAAAACAGAAATGTTATTGATACTAACTTTTCTGAAACTCCTGAGCATAAATGTGGTCATTTTTTTAAAATGGATAACGGTAACTATTTTATATACCCTAATAATAGAATTATATGGATGGATACTGCTTGGACTTATAATAGGATAGATAAAAATCCTGGCTATAAGATAGATATGAATATCTATACTGTAGAAAATACGAGTGGATATGAAACAGACTATAACTACATGACTAATTTTACAAAAGATGGAGAAAACTGATATTATTTATAATATACTAAATAATACAAAATTGAAATTAAAACCATCTAAGGTATGTGATGGAGTTGGAGTATTTAGTATTTGCAAAATTAAAAAAAACGAGAAATTATTTTCAGATGTAAATTCTGATACAACATATATATCTTGGGATGAAATTAAAGATATACCACAATCTACTAAATCTTATTTAAGAAATATAGTAAACTGTGATGATGTTGGAATATACTTATCAAGAACACCTAATAATCTAAATCTAGCATACTATGTAAATCATTCAAATAATCCAAATGTATATCATAACTTAGATACAGATGAATTTTATACTATATGTGATATTGATGAAGATGAAGAACTTTTATGTATTTACACTGATTTAGAAATTGATTGGAAATAGGTATACTAATTAATGCATAATGGATAATTTGAAATATTTTTTGTAACAGAGTGTTTATTTTTTTTACAGATAATTTATAATAAAATGTCAAAAAACAATTTAAGAAATAGTATTAGTGAATTACTAAATGATGACTTACCAGATAAAATAAATATCAAAGAAGAAGGTTTAGATGATTTAGTAAAATCTCGTACAGTAACGTCATACGATACACTTAGAAATAATGCATATATTAAAGCAAAAAAAGTAATTAATGGATTATTAAAGCTTTATTTATCAGAAGAAATTATTGAAGAACAAGAATATATCAAAGCTCGAGTAGAGTTAGATAAAATGTCATTAGGCGCTCTTATTTTTCAAATGGAGGCTGCTGAGAGAGCAATTATTACAATGCTTGATAATATTGATAGTGGAGAAATGCATCCACGCATGTTTGAAGTACTAGGAGGACTACAGAAAACTCTCTTAGATATAGTAAAAAGTCAAACTATGTATCTTATAGCATCTGAAGAAAATATGAAAAAATTAAGTAGAGATATTGATATTTATAAACCTCAATATAAAGTAATATCTTCAGAAAAAAATAATACATCTTCTAATATGATTAGTTCTAGAGGTACTAAGGAACTAATGAAAAGTATTAGAGCTGAGTATACCGAAGAAGATGCTGAAACTGAAGTAAACACAATTAAGAATTTACTAGAATATGAACCACCATTTGAAAGTGCTAAAATAAAAAGAAATGATGATGACTATGGCGATGATGAAGATATAGTAGATGATAATGAATTTGATGAAAATGATAATGAATTTGGACTATAATGGCAGTACAATATAAAAATAGTGAAGTAGAAATTGTTGTACCTCGTACTGAAAATTCTGAAGATAGAGTATCATGGAGTACAGAAAAAATTGAAAAATTATTAAGTTCTATAGATGATGGATATAAACCAAAAGGAGGACTACCTTTTTATGAAGGCAATCCTACCTTAAGAAAAGGTAATATTTTATTTGATTACACTAAACATGAATTTGAAGAATTAAAAAAATGTGCAAATGATGTCTGTTATTTTGCTAATAATTATTGCACTGTAATGACAGATGAAGGTCTTAGTACTATTAAGCTTAGAGATTATCAACTTGATATGCTTGATCATTTTAGAGCTAATAGATTTTCTATCTGTTTAGCCAGCAGGCAAATAGGAAAATGTCTTTCTCCACAAACTTTCTTAAAAATTGAAAAAGATTCTGTTATTGAAAAAGTCACAATCGGTGAACTTTATATTAGATACCTAAAACAGAAAAGAAAATTAACTTTTTTAGAAACAATAAAATATATTCTCTATAGAATATTATCTAAATTAGCATGAAAAATTATATAAAGAGGACGCCTTTTCAAAAAAATTGTCTTTGTTGCAAATCTGGATACGAGGCTGGAGTTGCAACTTCAAAATTCTGTTCTATTAAATGTTCATCTGATTTTAACTTTAAGAAAAGACAGGAATCTCTTCTAAAAGGCGTTGAAGGTGTAGACTATGTGATAGATCTTTGGAATAGTTACGTTACCCCGAGAATCTATGGCAAATGGTTTAAATCTATGCATCCACATAGAACTCTTGACGAGTACAAAGCTGAATTTCCAAACACACCTCTCTATTGTTCTTCTGATAGAGAAGCCACTACTATTAATGGTGGAAAGCACATGAAGGAAGAAAAGTATAAAAAAATGTTTTCGGATAAAATTAAAGGGCAAAAAAATCCAATGTCTCATACTAAAACTTCTGAACAGAAGAGAAAGGAAGCAAGCCCTTTCTCGATAGAGTTTTATCGAAAAAGGTTTCCGAATAGACATGAAGATGAATATGCAAAAATGGTTTCTGAAAGAGTTAATATTTTTTTAAAAGATAGAAAAACTTGGAATCAGGTTGAGCACTGGATTGATAAAGGCATGACTCGCAAAGAAGCTATTGCTGAAATTGCAAAACTACAAACTCGAGATCTTTCTTTTTTTCAAAATAAATACGGTGAAGAATTAGGAAAAGAAAAATGGGAAGAGAGACGAAAGAATTGGAAAGCTAAAGTCTTTAATGAAGATCAATGGATCGGAAGAGGTAGAAGTAATGTTTCAGAAAAATTCTTTGATGTAATATGTTCTATTTTTACCGATGACGTAAAAAGAGGATCCAACGAAAAATTCATCCGGGATAAAGAACTAAAAAGAGCATATAAATATGATTTGGTTTTTATTAAATCTAAAAAGATCATTGAATTCAATGGAGATTTTTGGCATTGCAATCCTCAAAAATTTAAATCTGATTATTTTCATAAAGTAAAAAAGATGACAGCGCAAGAAATATGGGATTATGACAGGATTAAAAGAGAAAAAGCAGAAGAACATGATTACCAAGTCTTAGTAATATGGGAATCGGACTGGTATAAAAACCCAGAGGAAATAATAAACAAATGTAAAGAATTTTTATGCGTATAGGTTTAAGATATATTATTCTTTTTTTGATTCAACTAATAGAAAAGATTGAAAATAAAGACAAGTCTTTTCTAGATCAATCAAATCTTTTAGATAAAATACAGGAAACTTTAGATATTAAAGGACTTTCAATAAAAACTGATTCAGGTTATCAACCTATTACACATATTCATAAAACTAAACCTTTTGATGTTTGGAAAATAGAAACTCTGTCTGGTAAAAAATTAGAAGGTGCTGATACACATATTCTATTTAATGAGAAAATAGATGAAGTTTATTTAAAAAATTGTAAAGAAGGGACTTTTATTATGACTAAAGATGGTCCAGAAAAAATTGTTAAATTAGAAAAAACTTCTTTGCATATCGAAATGTATGATGTGACTGTGAATCATCCTGGTCATCGTTTCTATTCAAATGACATACTTTCTCATAATACGATATGCTCATCTATTTATATAGCATGGTATATTCTTTTTAATTTTGATAGAAATGCTCTTGTTCTTTCTAATAAAGGTTCAACTACTAGAGAAATCATAGATAAAGCAAAAGTTATTTTAGATAATTTACCTTTTTTTATGAAGCCAGGTGTTCTTAAAAATGATGTATTTAATATGAAATTTGATAATGGTTGTCGTATTATTGGTTTAAATACTAGTAAAAAAGCTGCAATCGGTTTTACTATTCATTTACTATTTATGGACGAATTTGCTCATATACATTCAAGTTTTTTAGATAGTTTTTATGAAAACGTATATCCTACTATATCTTCATCTAAAATATCTAGAGTTATTATTACTAGTACTCCTAATGGCTTTAATAAATTCTATGATATTTATAAAAATGCAGTTCACAATAAAAATGAATACCGCCCATATAGGGTAGATTGGTGGCAAGTAGTAGGCCGAGATGAGGCATGGATGTATAGAGAAATTTCTAATTTAGGATCAGAGGAAGCATTTAATAGACAATATGGAAATCAATTTATTGCAAGTTCTAATCTTTTATTAGGCCCTGAATCTATAAAAAAATTACAAAAAAAACAAAAAGATTTTATACATCATGAATTTATCGAGCTTGATGATTTAGAAATTAATTATAGTGCCCTTGTATGGGATCCTGATTTTGATATTTCTCAAATAGAAAATTTAAATAATTATTGGGCATTTTCTGTAGATATAGCAGAAGGTGGTGGTGGTGACTATTCAGTAATTAATATTTTTTCTATCGAGCCAATGAATATAAGTGATATTAAAAAAGTAAAATCACCAGGTAGTTTTATAGACTTTTTCGGTTTAAAACAAATTGCTATTTTTCAGAGCAATACTCATAGTATAGAAGATTTTAGTAAAATTTTATATACAATATCTATTGATATTTTCAATAATGAAAATGTAAAACTTATAATAGAATGGAATATGTTTGGTTCAGAATTAATTAGAAGATTACAAACTATATTTCCATCTAGAAATGATTTTGATGAAGAAATGGTTGTAAAATTTAAACATCGAAATGATGCTAAAACTTCAAGTTTTGGGCTAAAATTAAAATCAGATAATAAAACAATATTTTGTCAAAATTTTAAAAAATATATAAGTATGGGCAAAATACGGCTTTATAATAAAAATACTATTGAAGAGTGTATTAGTTTTGGTAAATCATCTAGCGGTAAATATCAAGGGCAATTAGGATGTGATGATTTAGTAATGTCAAGTATAAATGCAACTGAATTTTTTCATACGCTTGATTTTTCTGATTTTGTAGAAGAAAAATTTGATTTAGTAGATCCTAATGTACAGAAAGTGATGGATGAAATTTTATTAAAATCAAAAGATGAAGGTGCTATGTATTTTGACATATATGATCTTATTTAAAAAATAAATAAAATCTATATATATAATATAAAAAAAAATAAAAAATGGCATTAAGTCCGCAAATAGCAGCATTTAGGTCAGCCGGAGTTTATAGATTAGAATTTGATAAAAGTCAAACTGTCTCAATCCCAGCTGAACAATTAAGATTAGTTATAGGCTTTTCTAGAAAAGGTCCTTTTAACACGCCTGTTTTTTGTCCTGATACCTCTTTTTTTAGAGCAGTATTTGGTGACATTAATAGAATAGATGAAAGAAAAGGGAGTTTTTTTCATAGAAGCTGTCTTTCAGCTTTAGAAAGAGGTCCTATTTTAGCATTAAATCTTTGGAGATTAAATAATGCTATAGATGGAAGTGGAGATTATGATGAAGCTTGCCTTTTTAGTGCAAGTTCAACTGAAGCAAATTCAGGTTTTACTAATGAAGCACTATATTCTGGGTATTTTAATCAAGATAAGTTTTGGTTTCCTAGTACTGATGCATTCCTTACTAACATTGGCGCAACAGACACTACCCCATTTAATAATCTTTTTAATATTGTTAATCTTGGAAGTAGACAAGTTTCTATCTTAGTAAGAAAAGCAGCGCCTGAAAATACAAAAGGATTTCAAATTAAAGTTCAAGATTGGTATGGTAATGCTAATATACCAGCTTTTTTAAACGGTGAAAGCTTTGTATCAGATTTTATGGTTGATGTATTTCTATATAATGGAAATCTTGGAGCAGACACTACTGCAATTTATCCGTATGAAAGATTTACATCAGATCCAACTTATGCTAAGTATTTTGATAAGCAGAGTGGTCTTAAAAGAAAAGTATCAATTACAGATACTTCAGATACATATCTAGAACAATTTAATAATTTACCTCAAGTAAGTCTAATATCAATTTATACAGGCTCTCTTATTCCAGGTTTTTCAGATCTTAATGGCAATAATCTTTATATTAAAGATTTAATTAATGCAGATACTCCATCAACAGGACTTTTCTGTTCTATTAATGAAGCAATGTTTGATTTAGGAGACCTATTAGATGGTACTGATAAAGGTCTTGATCTTATTGGACATGAACTAGAAAGGGTCAATCCTAAAACTATTGATTTTTTATCTTATAAAGCTACTATTGCATCAGATCTAGATTATACAGAAAATTCAACCAATTTAAGGTCGGTGAGTCTTACAGGCGTAACTTTAACAGTTAATACTGATGGTAGTTTTGATTTATTAGCATCTGCATCAAGCGCATCTGCTGCTTATAATGTTTTTAAGAATTTAAAAGCTAATTCAACCGGTACAGTAGGTGATTTTCTTATTAATGCAGGTGATGATTTAGCAATTCCAGTAATTGACGTAACTGTTACTTCAAGCTATACTTTAGTTACAGTATCAGGTGCTGATATTACTTTAGGTGCTGGAGATACTCCATTTGATGGACTTTCTACGCTTAAATATATTAAAGTATTAGATATGGATTGGGTCACTCAGAGAGATGATAACGGTGACACTGGAACTATTATATGCGGATTATCTTCTCAACTATATTCAGATATTTCAAACGGTACATTGACAGATGGCGATAAAGCAGTATTTGGATCAACCATTGGAGCTTCTCAGATATTATATTTAGATTTTAATCCATTATCATATTCATATTTAATCTATAATCTTTCAGGAACTCCAACTAAAATAGAAATTTCTGATAGCACATATAATATTCCAACTTTTATTATTAATGCATTTGCTGATGCTGATTTTAATGACTTAATTGTAGATGATGTAGATTTTGGAATTAATCAGACTGGAAAGTATTTCTTTGATACTAGTGATACTGCATATTCTCAAGGTACATTAGGTATTCAATCGTATAAAGGTTCTCTTAATAATAGTATAAATGTACTTGAATATAGTGGAACTCCTGGTTCTCTTTTAAAACAAAATGAAGTAATTGTATCATCTAGCAGCTCAGTATATGTTGCAGTAGGTAAATATTTATTACAAAATGTAGGATCTTCTACAGTTTCATCTAGACTTACCTATATTAAAGAAGTTATAGGAATTAGTAATTTTACACCAGGTGTAAATGCTCTTAAGATTATATGCGAAGGGCCTATTCTTATTAGAACCATAGATTCGGTCGAGACTGTAGAGTCATATACACCTATTACTGAATGGGTTGATTATTATAATATTTTTACACTTGATGGATTTCCACTTGGCTCATATAATTTACCAAATGGTACTAATGAACAGCAGAATAATATTTTATATGATACTTTAGGAGGTACTAAACTGTTTCAAGCTCTTATTGATAAAGATAATATTTCTTATAGATATATTGTTGATACTTGGGCTAATGGGATAGAAGCAAATTCAAAATCAATATTTTTTACCCTTGCTAAGGAGAGACAAAATGCATTTGCATTAGTAAATGCACCTTCGGTTGATAATTTTAAAAAGAGCACAGACCCAAGTTTTTTAAATCTGTTAGGCCAGTTTGATACTGCATACGTTGCAAATGGTGGAAATCTTTCTAAAAACCCTACTGTTAGGTATACCTTACCTGGAATTACTCAAGGTTCTAGTTATGGAGCATTTTATACGCCTTTTCTTACTGTAAGAGAAAATGGATCTAATATCCAGGTACCACCTGCTGGGTATGTTTCTAACAATTATATTGATAAATATACTAATGCACTGCCTTGGTCAATTATTGCAGGTAATAGACGCGGTATCGTTGGAGGTCGAGGAGTTATTGGTGTTGAATATAATTATGATAAATCTGATAGAGATAATATTGAACCATTCGGTCTTAATCCAATTATTTTTCAAAACGGCACAGGTTTGGTAATATTTGCCAATAAAACAGCTCAACAAAATGTACAAAGCGCATTATCATCTGCTCACGTAAGAGAAGTTATGATTTATATACAGGACGGTTTATCTGCAATTTTGAAAAATTATCTTTTTGAATTTAATACAGCTCAAACACGATTAGAAATTAAAACTCTAGCAGATAATTTTATGGCTACTGTACAAGCAGAAAATGGTGTTTATAATTTTAGGAATGTTATGGATGAAACTAATAACACTCCTGATATTATTGAAAGAAATATAGGTATTTTAGATACCTTTGTCGAACCGGTAAAAGGAATGGAAATTCTTGTAACACGAACAACTATACTTAGACCTGGCCAAATATCAAGTGGTCAAGTTTAATAACTATAAGTACTTTAGAATAAAACCGGCTAATTCATAGCCGGTTTTTTTATGCATAAAATTAGATGGCGTAAAAGATATATAGATAAAAATAATGATATTTTAAGATTCTTTACTAATTTTTAATCTATATAGATATATATAATAATATTAAATGTTTAAGACGTTTAAGATATTTAGACAATAATAAAAAATAATATAAAATGCCGCTTCCTCATTACACACAAGCAAAAGCATCAATTCAAAAATTTGAACCAATTTATCCAAATTTATTTGAAGTAACTGTATTAACACCATTGAATCAAGATTCTTCGTTAATTCTTCAACATGTAAAAAATATAGCTGGTTTAAATAATTTAAATCCTTCAGTAGAATCTGTTGCTCAGAAATATAAATTTGCAAATAGAAGTTACGCAGGCATGCCTGACCAAACTTTTGTTGATTTGACTGTAGCATTTACTGTTAACTTAAATGATGCAAACCAAGCATATATTTATAAATATATGAGAGATTGGTATAAACTTACATACGATCCATTAACTGGTGAGATGGGTATTAAAGCTAATTACACAGGAACTATGATTGTTGTTCAATACAATAGAAGAGGTGATGTATTTAGAAAAATAACATTTAAAGACTGTTTTCCTACAGGCCAACCTTCGTTTATAGATGATTTGTCGTATGAAACAACAGAGCCTGCTGAAGTATCTATGACAATACGATCAGATTATTGGATAGAAGAAAACTTATAAAAAATTATCTGATTTAAGGACTGATCAGATAATTAATACTGTATAGTCCTATAAATAAAAAATAATAGATGAAAAACTGGAAAACAACAGTAGCAGCTGCTGCACTTGCTGCTGTATCTTTTGCAACTTACATGGGTTGGCTTGATTCAGGCCAGGCGACTTTAGTTACGACTATATTGTCAGCTCTTGGTTTAGCAGTTGCTAAAGACAGCAACGTAACTGGAAAAGGTTGGTAAATTAAATTTAATCTTAGAGGAGAAATCGCAAGATTTCTCCTTTTTTTACTTATATAAACCTGATATTGTTAATGCTTAAAAAAACAAAAACACAGACAAGTTCAGTAGGTCGATCTCAAATTAAATCTTCACATCCTGAGAAACAAGACGTTTTTGATATTTTTTCAGATTCAAATCCTGTAGAAAATTCAAAATCTTTTAATAGCCCACAAGAAGAAACTGAATATTCTAATCCTGCTGTTGTTCCTGATTTACCTCTTCCTTCTTCAAAAAAATATACACCGACTAATATTTCTTATAATAATGCAAATTTTAATTTGCATAATAATGTTTTAATTCAAAATTCCAAAAGAGAAATAGATAGTCCAATTACTAAACTAGATAAAAAAGCATACGAACCTTTAGACACTGTAGGCTCTTATAAAATTATTAGTAACTTATCATCTACACAAATGTCAAAAAATGTGTTAGAAAAATATCCTGAAGGTAATAATATAGCACATTCAAACGCTTCGTATCCTGCTGATTTTCAATCTGAAATACAGCCAATACAAAATAACTTTACTATTAAAAGTTTTGACCAAACTCAATATATAAAATCTGAAGTACATCAAAAAACATCAGAACTACAATTTGAAACAATATCAACTCTAAAAGATAAAAATGAAGTAAAACAGATATTAAACAATAAATTAGAAAATAATGCTAAAGAAACAATATCTTCTAATTTTTTAACATCCAGTGATCTTTCAGCGACTAATGTTTTTTCAAACTATAATTCAACAACTAAAGAATATGGCACTGGGCAATTTCCACAAAATTCTCAAGCTTCTTCAATCATGAATAAAAATTCAATAGATGCTAAATATGCAGCTTCTCCACAAAGAGGAATAGAAGCTATGTCTAAACCTGAAAGCAAGAATTCTTTTAAAGGTTCAGAAATAAAAACTACAAAACCTAATATTGACACATCAATTAAAAATAAAATTATTAATCAAGTAGGTTTATCTAATTATTCATCAAACAGTAATTCTATATGCTCTAATAGTTTAGCCTCTAAAGATTTTTTTGTTTCTAATTTTAATTCAACAACGCCTACAATTTCCAGTAATATTTCGTCTTCATCATCTACTATAGATAATGCCTCTAATATCTAATGAATATATAATAATATTAATTAAAAGTATTTAAAAATTTATAAAATGTCCATAGAAAAAGAAAAAGAACAACATTACCAAGATGCTATTGATCAAATGGAATCTGAAAATTCTCAAACTTCAACAGGTTTAGGCAGAGTGCAAATAGGTAGAAATGGAGAAGATTTTGAAGAGTTAAGACAGATAAATGAAAAAATAGGCTATATTCCTTTATTAGTTTCAAATCTACCTTCGCAAGGCAGATTTTATAGGAGTGATATTTCTATTTCTATTAGAGCTGCTAAAGTTGCCGAGATTAGAGATTTTTCTACAATGGATGAAAATAATCTATTTGACGTTGATGAAAAATTAAATAATATTCTAGCTTCATGCGCTAGAATTGATTTTTCAGGTAGAAGAGGCAGCTATAAAGATCTTTTAGAAGAAGATCGTCTATTTGTTATACTTTCAATAAGAGAACTTACTTTTAAAAATGGTGAAAACCGTTTAATTATGAAATCTTCATGTAAATATTGTACCCATGACAATGAATATGAATTAAAAACTACAACATTACAATATTATGATTCTTCAGAGCTTGAAAAACATTATGATCATGAAATAAAAGCTTACATTTTTTCTACTAAGACAGAAGGTACTGTAGTTATGTGTCCTCCTACAATAGGTGTAATGAGAATTATTACAGATTTTATTAAACATAAAGAAGAAAAAAAGGAAAAATGGGATAAATCATTTTTACAAGTTCTTCCATATTTACATAGAGAATGGAGAGGCTTTGGTGATAAAGAAATATTTAATGCAAATGTTGAATTTAACGGCTGGTCACAAAAAAAGTTTTCAATAGTTTATCGATTAGCTGAAAAAATGAGAATAGGCGTTAAACAGGAATTAAATATGTTATGCACCAATTGCGATGGGGAGGTCGTAGTGCCAGTTACCTTTCCTGGAGGCGTCAAAAGTTTATTCGTTATTTCAGATATCTCTGAAGAACTTCTTTAAAGCAAAAGCTATTTTATATTATCACATGAGGCTTCAGCCTAGTGAAATAGAAAATTTGCCATATTATGAATTTGAAATAACATTGGAAGAGTTAATAGATATTTTAAAACAAAAAAATGAAGCGGAAAAAAATTATGATAACTCTAATAATAATCCAAACATTCCTGATTTTAATAAATATACTAGTATAGCTAAAGGTCTTAGTAGTGGTGTTAAAATGCCTTCATTTTCAATGCCTAAACTTAAATAAATAAAAAGACTTAAATATAAAAAGAATAATTTAAATTGGCATACGAAAAAGGATTTGAAAAACGGGCTTTAGAACAGCAAGCTGCAATTCTAGGTGTTTTACAGAAAATACAAATTGCTTTAGAAGTATCATCAGGTGATTCTAGAGCAGTTTCTTCTCTTACGTCAGCACCTACTGAAATATTAAATAGAACAAATGAACTTGTAGTTTCAGAGCTTCAAACCCAAACATCTATATTAAAAGATATTAAATCATCAATAAAGAGTGCAATATCTAATAGAGATAGAGATGCAGGTCAGAATGAAACTAGAAGTGCAAAAGATAAAATAATAGAAGTTGCACGTAATGTAGGCGATACTGTTAAAAATATTGCATTATTAGCTGGATCTATTATTATTTTTGCAGGAGCTCTTAAATTTGTAAGCGCCATTATTAAGCCTCAAGATTTAATAGTTATTGTTCCTTTTATGTTGGTGATGAGTCTGGCGTTTGCTGCTTTTTCAACAATAGTAGAAGCATCAAAAGGTTTAACTGCAAAAGAAGCGTTTTCTACTGGTTTATTAATGCTGAGCATTGCTACTTCAATTGTAGGTATTGCTGGTATTTTTTCAGTTTTTAAATCAATGGGCAAACTTACATTTCCTGATCCTTTATGGGTTTTAGGTGCAGGTCTTGCAATATTTATTTTTACACTTCCTGTGCTTTTATTAGTAAAAGCAATGTCATCAGGAAGTATGCTTGGAGATAGAAAAGTAGCGCCTACTGTACTAAGCCCTAAAATTGCTTTAACTGTAGGACTTTTAATGATAACTACTGCTATTGCGATTGCCGGTGTTGCCACAGTATTTTCAAAAATGTTAGTTCCAGTTGGCCCTCAAGATGCACCTGATATTGTATGGGCTTTGACTGCAGGTTTAGGTATTGCTATATTTGGATTAACTACTTCCATGTTTATTAAAAATATTAAACAGTCAGGTGGATATTCAGATATGTTAAGAATTCCTATTATTATAGCAGGTGCTATTATTGCAACTGCAGTAGGCATGGTTGGAGCTGCGTATGTAATGAAAGGCTTTCCACAAGTCGGCCCTCAAGATGCACCTGATATTGTATGGGCTTTAACCACAGGGTTATCTTTAGCTATTTTTAGTTTAGGTATGGTACTTCTTTCGAGATATGTTAAAGATACTAAATCTGCATTAGTTGGAGGTTTATCAATGATTATTGTAGCTGGTATTATTTTTACTACTGCATGGATATTTAATTATCTTCCAAGCTCACTTAGAACTCCTAGTTCAGATTTTGTTAAAGGTGCAGGCATTGCAATAGTGGCATTTGGCGCTGCTTATGTTTTAATGTCTAAATTTATTAAAAGTCCAGAAATGCTCAAAGGAGCACTTGCTATGATAATAACAGCAGCTTTAATAGTTGGTGTTGCTCATATATTTCAATCTCTTCCATCTGATTTAAGATTTCCATCTGAAGAATTTTCAATAGGTGCTGGTATTGCAATAGCTGTATTTGGTGCTGCTGTTGCAGGTGTAGGCCTTTTAGTTAAAATTGTTACACCTGCTGGATTTGCTATGGGTGCTTTAGGCGTTTTAATATCTGCATTAACTATAGTAGGAGTAGCTTGGATCTTTTCTATTTTACCTGAATCTTTATTTACACCCGGTGGAATAATTTATAAAGCAACAGATGCTTTATTTTATTTTGGCAACGGAATGATTAATCTTTTTGAAAAATTTGGAAATGCAGTAGTTGATATAGGGTTAAAATTTATAAATGGATTAGGTAATTTTTTCAGCACTCTTAATACTTTAGATTTATTTAAAATTGCTGGAGGACTTGCTGCGATTGCCGGATCTATGGTTCTTTTAACTGGTGCTTTAGTTGGTAGTAGTGTTAGCAGTGTTGTATCAGCAGGTGCTAACCTTGTTAATAGTGTTTTAGATTTTGGAGCTGGATTATTAAATAAGAGAAACAATAATTCTACACCTCAAGGATTTTTAGAATTTTTAATTGACAATGAGAGTAAAATAAGTATTGCAAGTAATAGTATTAAATTAATAGGTAATGGCATAAAGGAAATGGTAGAATCAATACCTGCAGCTAATACAGTATTACAAAATTTTATGAATGTTTTAATAGGTAGAAAAAAAGGGTCAGGGACTTTTCCAGGTGTTAAGCAGACTGCATATACTATAATGGATGAAATAGTACTAGGGTTTAACTCAATGTCAATCCAACTTGATAAATTAGTTACTTATAAAAAGCCATTAGAACAAATGGCAGATTCAATGAAAAAATTTGCAGAAGGTACTGGAGAATTTGCAAGAGCTATTAATTCTATTCAAATTGAAAATTTAAATACACTTCAGTCAAGTATACAAAATTTAAATACAAATCTTACTGAAGGCTTAATACAGAGACTAAAGCAAACAGGTGAACAGATGAATAAAATTTCTGAAAGTTCAGGAGGAGTAGGCACTGCAGTAGCTGGCGCAATTACTAAAATTACTGATAAGTTAGTAGGTAATAATGATAAAGATAAAGATTTAGCTACTAAAATTGCTGAAGAATTAGTAAAAGTTCTTAGATCTCAAGGCTCTATAGTTATAAATCAAAGTGGATCTGCTACTTTCCAATTTAAAGATGGTAACCAAATTATAGCTGACATGCTAATGCGTGGATAAAAAAGAATACGTGATTTTTATAAAATAACCTGATAATTTTTTATCAGGTTATTTTTTATGTATAGCCCTACCTTTTAATATAAAAAATATGGAATACCTTTTGAAACATATTAGTGTTATATGATATAATATGCACTGGAGTGTTTATATAATAAACTATACAGATTTAAAATAATTTGTTAATTTTAAAAAACTTTAAATGGTTTCATTACAAAAGCCTGTTGTATTTTTTGATTTAGAAACGACTGGAATAGAAATTATCAATGACAGGATTATTGAAATTTGTATGATAAAGTTATATCCTGACGGTCAAACAAAAAAATGGTATTCTAAAATTAATCCAGAAGGCCGAAAAAGTAGAATAGAAGCTTTTGAAAAACATAAAATAACTGATGACGAGCTTTTACAAGAAAATACTTTTTCATATTTAGCCTCTGACATACATTCTTTTTTAGAAGATTCTGATTTAGGTGGTTATAATATTTATCGGTTTGACCTTCCTATTTTATGCGAAGAATTTATGAGAGCAGGTGTACCTTTTTCATACAGATCTAAAAAAATTATAGACACTTATCTAATCCTTACGAAAATGGAGCCTAGAAAACTAGAAGATGTTTATACTAAATACACCGGAAAAGTTTTAGAAAATGCACACTCAGCTGAAGACGATATTTTAGCAACGATAGAAATTTTTAACAAACAGAATGAGGTATATAAACTACCTGAATCTATTGAAGAATTGGAAAAAATAGTTATTGATAGATCTAATCTAATAGATCTGGCAGGAAAATATAAGCTAGAAGATGGTAAAGTTATAATATGTTTTGGTAAACATTTAGGTAAAACTTTTAAAGAAGCTGTTGAATCAGATAGCAAATATTTTGAATGGTTAAAAAATTCTGAAACTTTTACTAGAGATACCAAAGTTGTTACAAACTTGCTATTAAAAAAATATAATAATGGTTCTTTATTATAAATATTTGAAACTTATCTTTCGTCTAAAATATAAATTCTAAAAATATTAAAATGAAATCTGTAGAACAGAAGTATAAAAGATTATCAGACGTAGAACATTGTCTTACACGCCCAGGCATGTATGTAGGTTCTATTAAAATGCATAATTCTGAAGTTTTCTTGTTGGATAGTAAAAATCAATTTGAAAAAGTTCAAGTTACTTATAATCCAGCTTTTTTAAAAATCTTTGATGAAATTATTTCTAATTCTGTAGATGAACATAAAAGAAATCCAAAACTCAATAAAATTGAAGTTACTATTGATATAGAAAAAGGAATGATTACTATATGGGATAATGGAGGTATTCCTGTTCAAAAACATAAAGAATATGATGAATGGATACCCGAATTACTTTTTTCTAGTTTAAAAACAGGATCTAATTTTGATGATTCGGAAGAACGATTAGTAGCAGGTACTAATGGAGTAGGTGCAACATTAACTAATATTTTTTCTAAAGAATTTAAAATTAAAACATGTGACGGTAAAAAGACTTTTGAACAAGTTTTTACCAATAATATGCATGAAAGAGAAAATGCTAAAATAGGTGAAGGATCTAAAGGTTATACTGAAATATCATATATCCCTGATTTAGAAAGATTTAGTATGACTTCAATAGATCAAATTCATTTTGCTCTAATGAAAAAAAGAGTAATAGATGCAGCTGCATGCAATCCTAAATTGCAAGTAGGCTGTAATGGAGAATCTTTTATTTTTAAATCTTTTAAGGATTATACTAAATATTATATTAATGATGTTTTTTATGAAGAAAGTGATAGATGGAAAATTGGTATTGGATTATCAGAGGATGGATTTCAGCAAGTATCATTTGTTAATTCAGTAGAAACTAAAGATGGTGGAACTCATGTTGAATATGTATTACATCAAATTACTCAATGGCTAAGAGAAAAAATAAAGAAAAAATATAAAGTAGAAGTAAAACCATCTGAGCTTAAAAATCACATGTTTTTATTTGTAGAAGCTTCTATTGTCAATTCAGGATTTTCTTCTCAAACAAAAGAAAAATTAATTACAGAACCTAAAGATTTTGGATCTTATCATGAAGTTTCAGAAAATATCTTAAAATTAGTTTTTAACTCTGAAATTATTAAACAACTTCTAGATTGGATTCAAGAAAAAAAATTAGCAGATGAAAGAAAGCAGTTAAGAGCATTAAATAAATTCTTAGATAAAACAAAAATTATTAAATTAATTGATGCAAAATCTAAAGACAATAGGGAAAAATGCTCACTAGCTATCTTTGAAGGTGATTGTTTACATGAATCTACATTAATAACAGTATTTGATGAAAATGGTAAAAATGATATTGAAATTAAAAATGCCGAAATAGGACAACATGTATTAACTCATGAAAATAGAATTAGAAAAATTATAGCTAAAACTTCTAAAATTTCTAAACTTTTAGAAATAAAAACTAAATATGGCAGTATTAAAGCAAGCGCAGAACATAGATTCTATGTATATGATACAGAAAAAGATTCTTTTATATGGGTAAAATGCAAAGATTTAAATTTAACTATTCATAAGTTAGTTAGAAATAAAATGCAAACTATTACTAAGGCGTCAATCATTAAAAAAATAAAAAGAGAAAAAAATGAGATTATATTTATTACTGATGATTCAAGAATAGTATCTACATTAAATCACAAAATGGCAATATATTCAACAGATGAAGAAATTTTTGATTTAAAAGAAGCTAATGATATAAAAATCACTGATTTGATAATATATAATTAGTACCTTCAAAAAATCAAAAATGCAGTATAATATTAATGTGTATGGTTTAACTTATCGAATAAATTCAATAAAATCAATAATTAATATTGAACAGTTGATAACTACTAAAATAATTAAAAAATATGGATTAGATAAAGTGGTTAATGTTCTAGAAAATAATAATTTTAAAGTAAATAGATGTAAAATATGTAAAAATCCAATAAGATTTAAAATTAAATTTAATGAATCATTACAGATAATATCAGTAGAAGAAATAAAAAAATACAAAGGCTACCAATATTGTTATGGTTTTAATAGTAATTGCCCTGGTAAAAAAATGAATTCAAATAGTGCTGAATTCATTTCTATAATGCATGATATTACTTACGATGAAGCTCTTATTTATATAAAAAATAACAATAAAAGTTCATTTTATAGAGAGAATTTTAAAAATGATACTGAATATAAAGAGTCTCAATCAAGAAATTTATCATACTTTATTAAAAGATATGGCGAAACACAAGGTGCTTTAAAATATAAAAATACATTAAACAAACAAAACTATTCTAGATCACTAGACGGCTACATTAAGAAACATGGTCAAATAGAAGGTAGAATTAAATTTGAAAATTATTGTAAATCTAAAAATAGTATGTCAAGACATCTATTTGATAGTAATGATGATTTTTTAATTAGAATAGAAAAAACTAAACAAGGATTAGTTAGTTTTATAAAAAGATATGGAAATGAAGAAGGATTAAAATTATATCAAAACTATATAGAAAAAAGAAGTAATACATTTAAAAAAAATATTGAAAAACTTTCATTAGAAGAAAAATCGCAAAAATTTACAATATTTGATCCTTATAAGCTAATAAAATTATATAATATTACAATTAGCGAAGCTAATGACATTATAAATAAACGTAAAGATAAATGTAAAATAACTTTAAAAAATCAAATAGAAAAATATGGTGAATATGAAGGTACGCAAAGATGGATAAAAATATGCAGCAATAGAAGAGCAGGCTATTCAAAATGGTCTACTAATATAATATATCAATTTTTAAAAATTATTAACATTGATGCTATTGATAAAATTTATTTTGGAGATCTAAATAGAGAGTACGGCTTATATGATAATGAAAATAGTAGGTATTATTTTTATGATTTTGTTATTTTTTATAAAAATAAAAAAAAATTAATAATAGAATTCAATGGATCTGCTTTTCATCCACATCCGCATATGTTAAATGAAGATAAATTAAAATGGAGACATGCTTTTTCTAAAGAATCTTATGAAACAGTTTTAGAAAAAAATATTTTAAAAAGAAAAAGAGCAATTGCTGATGATTTTTTATATTTTGAAGTTTGGGATACTGATGTAGATTCAGAAATAATTAACAAAATTATAAATTTTATAAACCACAATGTATGATAGAAAATTTTATAGAATTGGTAGATATTGATGAAATATCAATTGAATCGCAATACCAAAATTCAGTAGATCTAACTATAGAAGGCGATAAGAGTTTTACATTATCTAATGGTATAGTTTCTCATAATTCAGCATCTTCGGCTTTTCGCCAACATCGAGATCCTATGATACAAGGTGCATTTCCGCTTAGAGGTAAATTTATTAATGTTATGGAACTGCCTAATACTAAAGTTATTCAAAATCAAGAAGTTAAAAGTCTTCTTGCATCTATTGGATTAAAAATGGGAGAGCCACCTACTGATATTAGATATGGCAAAATTTTTATTTATTCAGACGCGGATCCTGATGGTGATTCTATTGCAGGCCTTTTAATTAATTTTTTTGGTAAATATTGGCCAGAACTATTTGAAAAAAATATAATGTGCAGAGTAGTAACACCGTTGGTCGTATGTAAAAAAGGAAAAGATAAGAAATGGTTCTATACAAATAAAGAATATAATACGTGGAGAGAGATCCAGAAGTCACCTGATGAATGGTCTATAGAATATAAAAAAGGTCTAGCAGCACTTGAAAATGATGAATATAAAGAAATTATTCAGAATCCTAATTATTTTATTTTATCAAAAGGTAAGAATTTTAAAGGTACTTTAGAAACTTGGTTTGCAGGTGATTCTACACCTAGAAAGATAAAAATATTAGGTCTTAAAGAAACTGAAACTGAAGATGTTGAAACTAAAGAAGTTGAAACTGAAGAAGTTTTAAAAGTAGAAAAAAAATCAATAAAAGGCAATAGCATAAAATCAGTATTCTAATGACAATTGAAAATAAAAGAGACGTACAAGATTTTTTTGATACTGAATATCTTGATTACGCTAAATATGTTGTTGAAAATAGAGCAATTCCATCAGTTATTGATGGCTTTAAACCAACCCAGAGAAAGGTTATCTATGCGGCAAATAACGTATGGAAAACAGGTAATGAAAAACCTATGAAAATTTTTCAATTAGCTGGTGTTGTAGCATCTACTACCTTTTATCATCATGGTAGCTCGTCATTAGATGGCGCTATTGTAGGTATGGCTCAAGATTTTAAAAATAGTATGCCACTTTTTCAAGGTATTGGGCAGTTTGGTTCACTTAGAAGCCCCGAAGCTGGAGCTTCTCGTTATATTGGTGTAAAATTAAATAATAATTTTAAACTTTTATATAAAGATTTTGAACTCGTTAATTCTCAATTTGAAGAAGGTGAGGAAATAGAACCTAAATTCTTCTTACCAATTATACCTACTATTCTTTTAAATGGCAGTTCAGGTATTGCTGTCGGATTTGCTACTAATGTTCTTAATAGAAATCCTTTAGATCTTATTAATGCATGTTTAGATGTATTAAATGAAAAAAAGAAATTAAAAGAACTAAAGCCGTGGCTTAAGCATTTTGCAGGTACTTATGAAAGAATTGCAGATAGTGAAAAAAGTTGGTTATATAAAGGTTTATTTGAAGTTAAAAATACTTCAACTGTAGAAATTACTGAAATACCACCAAGCCAAACTTATGAAAAATATGAAATACATTTAAATACTTTGATTGAAAAAGGAATTCTATCAAGCTATGAAGATAATTCAGCAGGCCGTGTTAATTATACTTTAAAATTTTCAAGACAAATATTAGCTGATCTTATAGAAAAAGGCAGACTTGAAGATACATTAAAAATGTATGAAAGAGAAAGCGAAAACCTTACAGTGTTAGATGAATTTGGAAAACTAAAGATATTTAATACAGCGGATGAGATAGTTAGGTATTTTGTAAATTTTAGATTAGAATACTACCAAAAAAGGAAAGATTACATGATAAATAAGCTACAGAAAGAATTGATGATTCTTTCTAACAGAGCTAGATTTATTAGAGGTATTATTGAAAAAAAGATTGAAATAAATAAAGTTTCTAGGGATAAAATTATAGAAACATTAACTTCTCAGAAATTTGATCAAGTTGATAATTCTTATAATTATCTTTTAAATATGGCAATATATTCGCTTACTCTTGAAAAATATAATGATTTGTTGGAAAAAGTAGATATAAAAAATATAGAACTTACTGATATAGAAAATGCAAACATTAAAGAAATGTATCGTAAAGATTTAAATGAATTAAAATCAAAACTAAATTAATGAAACTTTTAGTTAAATTTCCAACAAGAGGCAGATATGATTTATTTTTTTCTACTTTTAATAAATTTCATGATTTATCAACAAGTAATAGTGTTTCATATTTAATTAGTATTGATGAATCTGATAGTATTTTATGTAATTCTAATACTATATCAAAAATTAAATATTATCCAAATACTACTGTAGTTATCGGTGAAAGTATTAGTAAAATAGATGCTATAAATAGAGATATTAATGAATATACGGATAATTGGGATATAATTATTATTGCAGCAGATGATACAGTACCTTGTGTTTTGGGTTGGGATGAAAGAATTATTGCAGATATGAAAGAAAATTACCCAGACACTGATGGTGTTTTATTTTACAATGATGGATTTTGGGGAGATCAACTTAATACCCAATGCATTTTAGGTAAAAAATACTATGACAGATTTAAATATGTATATCATCCTGGTTATAAATCTCAATGGTGTGATAATGATTTTATGATTCTTGCTAATTTATTAGGAAAACAAAAATATTTTAGTGATGTTATTATTAAGCATGAACATCTTGAACTTAATTTAGAAGATCCTATATATCAAAAAAATTATATAGATAATAATGATGATAATAGATTTTTTGAAATTAGAAAAAATAGACTATTTGATATTTCTATTAAAAAAATAAAAATAGTACATTTACTTTTAACTCCACTTGATGGTTTATATGCAGATAAACAAAATCAATCAATGCAGTGTTTTGATGGAATTAAACAATATATTCAATCATATACACAACAGTTTAGTATACCAAATAAAACTCTACTACCTGTTAATACATGTGCAGATCCTTCATATTTAACAGAAAAATCTATAGAAGGTGTACATTTATCTTATGGGCATTATGGAGCATATCTTGCACACAAAAGAGCAATTCTTGAAGAATTTAGTACTGATTTAGATGCATTAATAATAGTAGAAGGGGATGTAATATTTAATAAAACTCCAGCTGAAATGGCATTTAAATTTAATCGTGCATGCGAATTTGCAGAATTAAATGATGCTTCTATGATTACATTTGGAAATGTTGGATTTGGTGTAGGCTCTACCGCATCTATAGAAAATACTTCTGTTGAAGTAGGAGATTATATAAAAATAGATCATTTTATATCAGCTCACTGTTATATGATTACAAAAAAAGAAAGAGAACAGATTCAATATAAACTCAATACTGAAAAGTGGCATGCTTGGGATATTTGGCTTTATTGGAATTATGATAAAAGAGTACCTATTTTTAGAACCAAAACTCCTTTAGTGTATGAACCTGCCGGATTTTCAATAATAGATCAAAAACATAAAGAATCTAATGTTAAATTGTGAAACTTTTTTTATTTATAAACTAGAATTAAAATGAAAGAAAAACCTTTACAGATTGTAGAAGAACATTTATTTACTGAATCTTCTGCTGTTAAAAAAAGTATTTATAATTTTTGGGATAAGACTTTAGTTATCATTTTTAATGATAATCAAATTCACAAATATGCAGATGTAGATTCTGAAACTTTTCTTCTCTATAAAGAATTTCCATCTAAGAAAGAAGCCTTCAACAAATACATTAAAAATAACTTTAAATACACACAGGATATTGTATGGAAAATTTAATTAAAATGCAGAAATACATTCTTATAGAAGGCCAAGATAGATGTGGAAAAGATACACAGATAGGACTTATTCAAAAAAGATTTAAAGATGAAATCTTCCATGTTTTTCATTATGCTAAAATTCCTTTTGCTTTACAAGATGACCATATTTCGTATAATACTCGTCTATATGATGATATGTTTATGATAATGTTTGAAAATCTAAATACTAAAAGAAACTTTATTTTTAATAGATCTCATCTTGGAGAATCTGTATATTCTCCAAGATATCGTGGTTATAATGGTGATTATGTTTTTGATATAGAAAAAAAGTATGATGATCTTATAAAAAATAAAATGATACTTATAGTTTTAGTTAATAATCCAGAAATTCTTTTAGAAAGAGAAGATGGAAATTCATTAGCTAATAAAATAGAAGATACTATATATGAAAGAAAAGCTTTTATTAGAGGTTATGAAAAAAGTGGAATTTGTAATAAGAAATTAATTGAATGTGGACATAAAAATATAGAACAAATACATAATGAAATAATTGAATTTATTAATAAATCTCTAGAAATAAAAAATGAATAAACTAATTAAAGCTAATACTTTTGCAGATTGTTATAAACTATTACTTCAACAGTTATTGGAAAATCCTGAATATATATGTTCACCTAGAGGTTTACAAATTAATGAAATAACAGATATAAGTTTTAAAATATTAGATCCTATTTCATGTTTATACTCTAATAAGAGAAGAGGTAGTCAACTAAAATATATCGCAGCTGAATTTATTTGGTATTTTTCAGGACGAAGAGATTTAAAATTTATTGAAAAATATGCATCTTTTTGGAAACAGGTTGCAAATCCTGATGGTACTTTAAATAGTGCTTATGGCTATCTTCTTTTCAATAGAAAAAATGAGCATGGAAAAACACAATGGCAATGGGCTTATGATTCTTTAGTCGCTGATAGAGATACTCGTCAAGCTATAATGCATTTTAATACGCCTGATCATCAAAGAGATGGTAATAAAGATTTCGTATGTACATTATCTGGCAATTTTCATATTAGAGAAAATAAATTAAATTTAACTATTAATATGAGAAGTAATGATGCAATATTAGGAACTGCTACTGATGTAGCATTCTTTTGCATTTTACAAATTCAAATGTGGTATCTTTTACAAGAAAAATATCCAGACTTAGAACTTGGCTCATATACTCACTATGTACATTCTATGCATATATATGAAAAAAACTTTGAATTAGTAAAAGAAATGTTAAATGAAGAGTTTATTCCAGTTAAAATACCTTTAATGGAAGATGATTTAGTTGATTCGACAGGGAATCCATCAGGTATTATTGCATATACTTTAGAAATGAGTGGTGGTGATAAACTACCTATTAGTATAAAAGACTTATCAACTTATAATAATTCATTAGAATCATGGATAGAAACAAACCTTACGACTGGTTAATAGTTGGTTCAGGCTTAGCAGGGTCTGTATTTGCTCACGAAATGAAAAAAGTGGGTAAAAGATGTTTAATTATAGATAGAAGAGAAAATATAGGTGGAAATTGCTATACTGAAAAAAGAGACGGTATTCCTATTCATGTATGGGGTGCTCATATTTTTCATACAAATTCAAAAAGAGTATGGGATTGGATTACACAGTTTGCAGAGTTTAAATCTTATCACCACCAGGTGAAATGTTTTTATGATGAAAAATTTTATACATTTCCTATTAATCTAAAAACTTTAAATGAATTAAATTCTGAAATTAAAACTCCTGATGATGCAAAAGCATATTATGAAAAATTTAAAAATCTTACACATGACCCAGTATATGGTGATCTTACAGAAGATAATCTAGAAAGTCACTGTATTAAACAAATAGGACCTGAATTATATGAGATTTTTGTTAAAGAATATACACAAAAACAATGGGGTACTGCTCCTCGTAATTTACCATCTAGAATTATTAAAAGAATTCCTGTTCGTACTAATTTTGATGATACTTATTTTTTAAATGCTGATTATTGCGGATTACCGGTTGAAGGATATACTGAAATATTTAAAAATTGTTTAAATGGAATAGAAATAAAATTAGGTACAGATTATCTTGAAAATAAAGAATACTGGGATTCTCAGGCTGATAATATCCTTTATACTGGGCCTTTAGATGAATATTTTAATTGGGATGAAGGAGAACTTGAATGGAGAAGTTTAGAATTTGTTCATGAAAAAATAGAAACTGAAGATTTTCAAGGTATGTCTGTCATTAATTACAATGAAAGTAAAGTACCATATACAAGAATAATTGAACATAAACATTTTGGTGGACACAAATCGCAAGTAACTTGGATTACTAAAGAATATCCAGCAGATTGGAATAGAGGCAAAGAAGCTTACTATCCTATAGCTGATGATAAAAATAATAAGTTGCACAAAAAATATAGTGAAAGATTTGGTAAAACTGGAAAATATTCAGCAGGCCGATTAGCTGATTATAAATATTATGACATGGATATGGTTATAGGTTCTACATTGTCATTAGTTGATAAAATTCTTAAAACACAATAAAATGAAAATAAAACATTTTAATACACCAGATACTGGTGTAAAGTCTGTAATGCTTTTTTATTTTGGAAAATATCCAAAGAAAACTAAGCCTGCAAAAGATGTGACTCTGCCTATTCGTTTATGGCCTAATGCAAAATATATTATTAGATGTAATACAGCAGGAAATATAGGAAAAAATAATCTTGAATATTTTAAAAGTCTTTTTAATGGATATCAGTTTGAACTAGTTGACGAAGTTAAACCTGCTGATATGCTTTTTATTCATCATGAAAATTATAACTGTTTTGGTGGAGTAGTTAGAGACTGTTGTGTAGATTTTGCAGAAGTTCTTAGAGAATGGACCGGTCCTGCTACAGTTTTTTATAATGATGAACTTTTTTCCGGATACTATGATATTATAGATTATATTGAAAATAGGGCTAAAAATGAAAACTTTTTAATTAAGAATCCAGGTATTTTAGATAGAGTACAAAGAAAAGAAGATTGGTCAAATGTTACTCTATTAATGAATGAAAATAAAATTACAGATTGGGCTAATGATCATGTTAAAGATAGTATAAAAGATCAAATCACAGTGTCATATCTTTCTGATATTATTCTTTATGATTTGCCTACTATTGGCATTAAAGCAAAATCTATATATGAAAAGAAAGGAGTTTATGTACCACTATTTACAGCTGACAGAATTTCAGTATGCAATAAAATTTTTAAAGGTAAAATAGATATTGTATTTGCAGGTTCTAGATCAGATGAATTAAGAGAAGATATTAAAGGTGATGGTAAATATATTAATAATATAGAATTGCCTAACTTTTTAAGAAAATTTGATTGGACTATTTATATTGGAAAAGGCAGACAATCTTCTTATCTAGGCGCTACTTTTTATGAACCTTTATTGAAAGGTATTCCTGTTTTTGTTTGGACTGAAACTGATAAACATAAAAAAGTATTTGGCGGTTTAGATTGCTACTTTACAACTGAAGAAGATCTTATAAAACTTGTTGAAAAATGGGATATGAAAGAACTTTTTAAGGAACAGGTTAGGTTAATTTTTAATTTTGAAATTGATTCTATTGAAATAATAAAAGAAATTGAAATAGAAAAAGAATTAGGAGATAAGCCAAAATCTAAAGTTAAACAGTTATTTTAATTTAAATTATAAATGATAGCAATAATAAGAACCAGGCCTCCTTTTGCAAGGGTAGAATATGAGCCTTATCACTTTATTAGGTGGACTGAGCTTTTCCCTGATAAAGAATTTATATGGTTAACTAAAACACCTGACAAGATTAATAAAAGATTTGGAAAAAACAACTTTCCTGAAATTAAAATTTTAGATACACGAGAATATTTTGAAGCTAACACTGTACAAGATAAAAAAAATATTATAGATGAAATTATAGCTAGCAAAAATATTACACAACTTATTACTATACATAATGATATTAAATTTCATTTTAAAAATGGGACAGAAAGAAAAGGAATTTCTTTCTTTGAAAATGATAAAGTACCTACGTTTGTATCAAATAGAAATTTTTATGATATGTCTTTTATTGCATATCACATAAGTAAAACTATACCTGTAATTCATATTTATGTAGATCCTCAAGAAGGTTCATGGAATAAAATTAATGGAGCTAATGAAAATAATTTTTTCTTTTATGAAAATTCTAGAATTAATGCAAAATATTTCCCTTTTGTCGAATGGAGTTTTTCTAAAGATATGATGATTACATACGATAAGAAAAAAATATTTTCTTTTGGTTTTACTGTTTTAACTGCAGACAGAGAACCTCTATATTATCAGTTGGCTGCACTTAAAGAAAACATAAATTTTCTAGTCAGATTTCCAAAATTAGAAATTGATAATACTGTGAAAAGAGCAGAGTATGCTCAAATGTTAAAAGATAGTAAATTTACTCTTGTAATACCTTCATATGAAGATACTGATTTTTCTTCTATCAGATTTTGGGATGCTATTACAAAAGGATGTATTCCTTTCATTCTAGACAAATGTGAATGGAAACAAGCTTTTACTGAACATCCTTGTCTTACAAAAATAATAGAAGAAGATCTTTTAGTAAATATAGAAAATATTAAAAATAAAATTGAAAATACTAATTATTTAGAACTTTTAAATAAAATACATAGTAGTAAAGACTGGGAAAAATTAAAAACTAAAGAATGGTTTATTAATAAATCTTTAAGTTTTAAAGAATGCTTACATCAAACTAATATACCACAAAAAATAAAAAATAGTATTTTTTAAAAATTAAATAAAAATGGAAAATAAAATTAAATGGGGAACTATTATTCCTTTAGTAGGTGGAATGACAGTAGGCAATAAAAATGCAGTAGGCAGTGATCCTGATCTTATAGTTTCATATTCAGCATTTGCAGATAATGATCAACATTGTAAAAATTATTTTAAAGATACTCCTTTTGTAAATATAGATTCTGCAACTAATGTTGCAGAATATGATATATCACAATATGGTAGAATGGATTTTGTAAGTACTGTATGTCCATGTGCTGGACTTTCGCAATTAAACTCATCTACAAATACAGCTAAAGGGAGAGGTAGCGATGCGATTCAGAATGAATGGATGTATAAGAGTGCTTCATTTGTTCTTGAGCAAATGAAGCCTAAGGTATTTTGGGGAGAAAATGCTCCAGGTCTTTACGGCAAAGTTGGAACAGGTGTAGTTGAAAGATTAAGAAGAATTGGAGAAGAAAATGGCTATGCTTTTTCTATGGTAAAAACTGATACTTTTTTACATGGTATTCCACAGCATAGACATAGAACTTTTTATTTTTTCTGGGAAGGAGATAAAGCTCCTATCATGTCATGGTATAAAAAAGAAACTCCCATGCTTCCTGACTATTTAGCACAAATACCTGAAAATGCTACTGAAATGGACAGATTTTTTGGTATAGAATATATAGATGAAAATCCTTGGTTTAAAATGATAACTGATCATGGATATACTATAAAAGATCTCTATGCACATGGGTATAGTTCTGTTTTTGCATGGGTTGAAGATGGTAGATTTGACTTGGCTATAAAATGGGCTGAAGAAAATAGTGTAAAGAATTTGCTTAATGTTTTTATTAGAGCAAGAAGAAATAAAGAAGAAGGTAGAGGTCTTTGGGTAGATCCACCTATACTTTTTACTACACATATAAATTCTTTAATTGGTAGATACAGAAATATCGTCCATCCAATTCATCCAAGAGGGCTTACAGTAAGAGAAGCTATGCATTTAATGGGACTGCCTAATGATTTTAATCTTGCTGGAGATAATATGAATCATCTATGTCAGAATGTTCCTACTACTACTGCTGCTGATTGGACTAGAGAAGTTATTAAATTTGTAAATGGTGAAGTTAAGGAGTGGGGCGGAAAATTCGTAAAACAAAATAATGAATCTCAAAAAGTTGATCTATCAGAAAAAATTAAAGTTTATAATATACTATAATGCATGGCGAAATAACACTTCAAGGCTTTTTAATTAAAAAAAAGAATGAAATTTCTTCTACTAAAGCTGAACAGATTAGGAATTACAGTATTTCTGCTCAAGTTAATGCAAGTATTAAGTCAGCTATATTAGGTAGTGGTAGTATAGATGATATTAAATATTCAATATCAAGTGGATTTAAACAAGGTAATGCACAAATAGAAAATATAAAAAATAGTGTAGAATATAAAACTGAGTATTTTCAATATGGTGATCCTGAATCAATTGTTAGAATTAATGATATAGAAAACAGCATAGAATTTGAAAAATGGATTGACGAGTATGCCATAAATGAAATAAAAAAATCTTTAACTCAAAATATATAATATAATAATTTAATAGTAAATATGAAAATATATGAATTTTGGGATTTTGTAAATGAAAATAACAGTGATAACAATAGTAATAATTTAGTTATATTAAGCAATGATATTGAAAATAATACTGTTAAAAAAATTAAATCTTCGGCTACAAAAAAAGGATTTAATGTATATTGTTTCGAACCTTTAAAATTAACAATTAAATCTCTAGACAATGGACTTTTTCAATTTTTAAATGAAAATAAAAAAGGACCTTCTTTAAGCAGAGACAATACCGTAATTTTATCAAGAAGAGGAGTGTTAGAAGGTACTCATACGAAGAATATTATTTTTCAATTAGAAAAAAATAAATTTTTCTGTATAAACAGTCTAGAATCAATGGAAATTTGTGAAAATAAGTATCTTACTACAATGCAATTAAGTAATAATGGTATACCTGTTCCAAGAACTACTTTATTACCTGATGAAGAAGCTATTGATAAGGCCTTAAAACAAATTGGTGGTAAATTTCCATTAGTTATAAAACTTTTAAGTGGTACTCAAGGAATAGGTGTATCGGTCGTAGATTCATATTCTTCTCTAAAATCAGTATACCAGACAATTAGAAAATTAGATAATAAGGCAGAAATTTTAATACAGGAAATGATTTCTTCTGACTATGATTTAAGAATTCATGTTTTAGTTAATTCTAAAGAAGCTTCAATCATTGGAGCTATGAGAAGAAATAAAGTAAAGAAAGATTTTAGAACTAATTTCTCATTAGGTGCTACTACTCAAAAAGTAAAATTAAGTGAAGAAATTATTGAAGTTGCAAAAAAAGCTGCTTCCGTTGTAGGTTGTATCTGGTGTGGTGTTGATATTATTATTGATAAAAAAACAGGAAAGCCTTATGTGTTAGAAGTAAATAGTTCACCTGGTATTGAAGGTATTGAAAAAACAACTGGAATTTCAATGTCTGATCAACTCGTATCTTTTCTAGAAGATAAGAAAAATTGGAAAATAGAAAGAGTTGAAACAGGGTTTAGAGAAATTATTGAAGTTGAAGGAGTAGGTGAATTTGTAGCAAAATTTGATACAGGCAACGGTTCTAAAAGTTGTTCAATGCATGTTGATCATGTAGAAATAGATGGCAATTTATGCAAATGGACATTAAAGAATAAAACATATAAAAATAAAATAGTTGGCTATTCTGAAACAGAAGTAGGTGATATTATAGAAAAACGTCCTATTATATATATGAATATCTTTTTTGCAGGAAAAACTTTTGAAGATGTGCCTATTAGTCCTGTAGATAGACAAATTAAAAGCACTCCATTCTTAGTAAATAGAAAATTTATGGAAAAAGCAGGAATTGTTATAAATCCTGATAAGGAATTTACTCTAGTTTCAGTTAAAAGCGTTGATAAAAATTTTAATCCAATTAAAGCTAAAGGACAAAAACACGCAGGAATAAATCTAAGCAATGAATAAATATACTACTATAAAAACATTTAAAGATTATAAAAATCAAAAAAAGCTTCTTATTTTAAATTTTAAACAATCTACAGTTTCAAAACCAGGTACTGAAGATAAATATGCAAGAGGTCATAAAACGGCAGATAAATTACTTATAGAATTAGCAAAAGAAAAAAATATAAATGCATTTTCATATAAATATGATAATGTTTTAATTGATAATAATGAAATTTATATAGATTCTTTTAATTTAAAAGATTTTGATTATGTTATCATGGGTATGATGATAGAAAAATCTGAAATAGTTAACTTAATATTACAAAATTTAGATTATTATGATATTCCTTATTTTAATTATGGAACTCCTTCAGATAAAGGAAATAAGGCGCAAGATATGTATTCACTAACTAGAGCAAATCTGCCTTACATTCCTACTTTAATATCTTCTAATTCAAAAGACACAGTTAATTATATTAAATCAAAATGGGATAATTTATATCCAGTAGTTTGTAAGATAATGAATTCATCTCAAGGTAATGGTATTAATAAATGTGATAATTCTAATGAGTTAATTAAATTATTTTCTGATACTCAAAAGCCAACATACGAAGATTTTAGAATGGTTCAGAAATTTATTCCTAATGATGGAGATTATCGAATTTTAGTATTTGATAATAAAATTATTTCATCAGTTAAGAGAGTTGCTAAAGATTCTAAAAAAGATTTTAGAAATAACATATCACAAGGCGGCAGTGGATTTGTAGAAAAAATTCCTATTGCAGCTTCTCAAATAGCATTAGATGCTGTTAAGGTGTTAAAAAAAGATATAGCAGGTGTAGATCTCATACAAGACACTAGAAATAAAAAATGGTATATAATGGAAGTTAATTCCGCACCGCAATATCAACTTTCTCAAGAATTAAGTGGCATTAATGTTCCTCAAATTTTAATAAATAAAATACATTCACAACTATGAAACACGTCAAATTATTTGAAGAATTTATAAATGAATCTGTAATAAACAAACAGTTCTCAGATGTAAATTTTATGAAAGCATCAAAATTAATTAATTCTATTATTAATAGAAGTACTGGGAGTTCTTATAAGATTTTTCCTTTTGTTGAAATGAGAAATGATATTCCTTCGGTTATGATGTATACTGATACAGATAATTCTGCTATATGTGTAAGTTATAGCGTTTCTGCACCTGGCATAGTAGGCTCTCTTTCTTATTTTTCAGATTTTATTTCCAATACTGCAGATTTTGAAATTACATCAGAAAATTTTCCAATAGTAAAACTAATAGGAGAATTTGTTAGATTAATGAATCCAAAATATTTATCTACTGTTATATCTGAGTCTTTGTTACTTGAAGGCAAGAGAATGGCACCATTATCTAAAAATGACATTGATACTATTTTAGCAGAACTTGATAAAGGTCATACTGCAGCTCAAATAGCACAAGATTTTGGATTTCCATATAGACAAATTCTAAGTGTTAGAAAAAATCCAGTAATTAAAGAAACTGGTTCTCCTGTAGTTAACAAAAACGAATTAACTTTAAATGATAAAGTAGCATATATAGAAGAAACTATGGATGATCTTTATCAAGTTTCAAGAAAAATTGCAGCAGGTGCTTTTAATTCACTATTTATTACAGGCAGGGCAGGAACTGGAAAAACATACACTGTTGAAAAAGCTATGCAAGATGAAGGATTAGTAAGAGATGAAGACTATGTGCTTATAACTGGTAGCGTTTCAACTGTTATGATGTTTATTAAACTTTTTCAATATAGGGAAAAAACTATTATTTTTGATGATGCTGATGCTGTTTTTAGAGATGAAAATGGTAGAAATATTTTAAAAGCTGCGCTTGATACTAAAAAGGTAAGAAGAATTGCATATATCAAAAAAGTAAAAGGGTTATTTGATCCTACTATGTATGATGATAATCCTGAAGGATATGGTGATGCGGTTGAAAGTGGAGAAGTTCCTAATCAATTTGATTTTACAGGAAGAGTAATTTTTATTTCAAACTTATCTAAATCGATAGCTGATCCTGATGGTGCTATTCAGTCAAGATCAATACTTATTGATATAAATCCTGATGATGCTACTCTTATGGAAAGAATGAGAAGATTATTGCCATATCTTGAACCTATTGATATGTCAATAGAAGACAAAGAAGAAATTTTTGAATTTATGCAAAATGCTAAGAATATATCAATGCGAACATTCGTAAAAGCTGCTGGTTTTAAAAAAGCAGGTCTAGGTAATTGGCAAAGAATGGCTCAAAGATATGTATAATAAAATATAAATTATGGAACTTAAAAATCATAAAGGACTAGGAGATACAGTTGCTAGCTTTACTCAATTAACACGTATAGATAAATTAGCAAAAAGAATAGCAAACGCAGTAGGCCAAGAAGATTGTGGTTGCGAAGAGAGAAAAAAACTTCTTAATGAAATATTTCCATATAAAATAAAAAATCAGTCTAAAAAGTAATTTAGTTTCATTTTTTATTTATATATTTGTCCTAAAACAGAAGCATGAAAGAAACTTATAGAGAATTAGCAACTACTTTTAAAAATAGTAAGTCTGAAATAGTTTTTAACAAACTATATGTAAAAATTAAACCGGGTCTTACTAATTATGTATTTAACATTTTAAAAAATTCTCAAGCTACTGAAGACGTAGTATCTGATACTCTTGCAAAACTATATACCCATATAGATTTATATGATCCTACTTTTGAAATTACTACATGGATATATAGAATTGCAAGAAATAGTGCTATTCAATTTATTCATCAGCAAAAAACAAAAGTTAGTCTTGATGAATTTAAAGAATGGGGATTTGATATTACTGAAAATTCAGTAGGGTCTTCAGTAGTAAAGCACTATACAGAATCTGACGTTGAAGATTTCTTTGTTAAAACTGAAGAAGATTGTACTGAAGAATTTAATCTCTTATTAAAGAGAAATAAACTTATTCTTGAAGTTATGAGCGGATTAAAAGTAAAGTATAAAGAAATTATGGAGGACAGATTTATCAATAGACTTAGTTATCAAGCTATAGTTGATAAAAACAACGATCCTATTCATATTAAAATAAATAGTTTACTAGATGAAATTTTATGCACTGAATCTTTAGAAGAAAAACAACAAATATATTTTACTATTAATAAAGTTAAAAAAGAGCTAATAACTTTACAAACAATAAAAAACCGTATTAATAGAGGCAGGAAAAAAGTACAAGACACTCTTTTACGTCATACGCTTTTTAAAAATTCTAATAAATAATTAAATTCAATAAAATGCAATTGAAAAAATTTAAATCTTTTTATGAAGGACTAAACTATGTAGATGAAATTAATAATGAATTACATAATGCATTAAAAAAATATCATGAAGCTATGGATAAACTTCAAGAATTACAAAATAAATTTATTAAAATGCCTGCTGAAAAAATAAGTAAAAGAGAAGAAATTAAACAACAAGTTATTAGTGCTTTTAGAGATATGTGTATCAAGCAGGACATTTTTCAATCACTATTGGCTGAAACTGGTGATGGTGATATATTTAATAATAATAGTCAACAATAAAGATTTTACTTAGGATCGGAATACGCTTCGTTTTCCAGCTGGGCCTGAATTCGCTATTCAGGCCTTTTTTATTTTATAAATGAAACTTTTTTATTTTTTTATATACAATTAAATAGAATATACAATTTAATTTAATTTAATTTATGAATAAAATTTTAGTTACAGGTGGATCTAGTACCGTAGGCCAACACTTAAAACATATTTTACCAGATGCTATCTATATAAATAGTTCTAATTGTGATCTTACCAATCACAATGATGTTAGATCTTTATTAGAAAGTACAAAACCGCATACTGTAATTCATCTAGCTGCAAAAGTAGGTGGCATATTAGATAATATAGAGCATCCTGCTGAATATTTTTATCAGAATGTAATGATGAATACTATATTAATGAATGAATCATACGCCAACGGAGTAAAAAGATTTATAGGAATTTTATCATCCTGTATATATCCTGATATATTGCCTGATGAAAATTATCCATTGACTGAAGATATGTTATTTTTAGGACCACCTACTCCAACTAATTTTTCTTATGGCTATGCTAAAAGATGTTTAGCTGTTCAGATAGATGCATATAATACAGAATACGATTTAAAATATAATTATCTTACACCTTGTAATTTATATAGTGAATATGATAAATCTACTATAGGTAAATCACATTTTATAAATGATTTAATTAGAAAAATAGTAGATGCAAAAAAAGGTAATAAGAAGATCTATTTATTTGGATCAGGACAACCTCTAAGACAAAATATGTATGCAGCGGATTTAGCTAAAGTAATTTTATTTTGCATACAAAATGACATTACAGATAGTTTTAATGTTTCAGTATTCCAAAATTTATCAATAAAAGAAACTGCTGAAATTGCTCTCAGAGTATGTGAAGCTGAGGATGTTGAAATTATTTGGGATTCTACAAAACCTGACGGTCAATATCGAAAAGATATATCTAATCATAAAATGATGGATCTAATTTCAGATTTTAAATTTACTTCTCTAGAAGAAGGGCTTTCTATTATTTATAATAATTTAAAAAAATCAAATGATTAAACTTGTTAGCGATACCATTGATAAAGAAGATATAAAAGCTCTTACAGAATGGTTACAACAAAATCCTATTCCTAAATTAACCAAAGGCGATTTGACCAAAGAATTAGAACAAAAATGGGCAGCCAAGATAGGAACTAATTTTTCAGTTTTTGTTAATTCTGGTTCGTCTGCTATTCTTTTGCTATTAGCTGCTTTAAAAGAAAGAGGAGACTTTAAGAAGAATAAAAAAATTGTAGTATCTTCTTTATCATGGTTGACTGATGTTTCTTCGCCTATGCAATTAGGGCTAAAACCTATTTTTGTAGACTGTAATTTAAGAGATCTTTCAGTAGATTTAGAACAATTAGAAAAAATATTTAAAAAGGAAAAACCTGCAGCTTTATTATTAGTTCATGTTTTAGGGTTTGTTCCTAAGATGGATGAAATTATAAAATTATGTAACAAATATAAAGTTCTAATTTTAGAAGATGTTTGTGAATCTTTAGGATCTAAATATAAAGGACAGAATCTTGGAACATCTAATTCGACTGTAGGGTCTGTATATTCTACATATTATGGTCACCATATTTCAACAGTAGAAGGCGGTTTTATTACTTGTAATGACCCTGAATTATATTATTTGTTATTAGCTCTTAGAAGCCATGGTTGGGATAGAGATCTCCCTACTGAAGTACAAACTCAATGGAGGTCTAAATACAATTTAACTGAATTTGATTCTCTTTACACATTTTACTATCCAGGTTTTAATTTTAGATCTACTGATATACAGGCATTTTTAGGATTAAGACAAATTGAAAAAATAGATAATTTTTCCAAAAAGAGAGAAGAAAATTTTAGAATTTATCAAAAGAATTTAATTAATAATAAATTAAATCTACAAACAAATAAAGAAGATTTTATTTCTAATTTTGCATATCCAGTTGTTGCATATAGAAGAAATGAAATAGTAGAAGCTTTAAAAGAAGCTGAAATCGAAATTAGACCTTTAATAGCAGGTTCATTAGCAGAAAAACCTTTTTGGAAAGGAGATAAACCAAAAATGCCTAATTGTAAAATGATAAATGAATATGGTTTTTATTTACCTAATCATCAAAGTTTAACAGAACAAGATATTCTTACAATATGTAATTTAGTAAATAAATTTATCTAATGAAAAAAGCAATTATAACAGGAATAAATGGACAAGATGGTGCTTACCTTTCATCATTTTTACTTGATAAACAATATGAAGTTCATGGTATTGTAAAAAGAAATTCTGTAGCTGAAAATCAAACATACCGTATTTCTCATGTATTTGATAAATTACATCTTCATTATGGTGATATGACTGATATGGCATCATTAGTCAGGGTTATCGCAGATGTTCAACCTGATGAAATTTATAATCTAGCAGCACAAAGCCATGTAAGAATAAGTTTTGATCAACCTATTTATACAACTAATGTAGTAGCAATAGGCGTATTAAATTTATTAGAAGCTGTTAAGTCATTAAAATCTAAAGCTAGAATATATCAAGCATCGTCTTCAGAAATGTTTGGAAATTCTATAGATAGTGATGGTTATCAAAGAGAAACTACACCAATGAAGCCTGTTTCACCGTATGGCTGTGCAAAATTGTATGGATATAATATCTCATCTAATTATAGGAATTCTTATGACATGTATATTTCGAATGGAATTCTTTTTAATCATGAATCACCACTTAGAGGCACTAATTTTATAACTAACAAAATAGCTAAAGGCGCAGTAAGATGTAAATTAGGTTTAGATTCTCATCTAAAAGTAGGTAATTTAAATTCAGCTAGAGATTGGGGACATGCTAAAGACTATGTTGAAGCTATGTGGCTGATTTTACAACAAGATAAACCTGATGATTTTGTATGTGCAACTGGTATATCTCATACAGTTAATGATTTAATAGATTATACTTTTTCTAAACTAGAAATAGATAGAAATAAATTTATAATGCAAGATGAAAAGTTCTTTAGACCTGAAGAGCTTAATATTCTTAAAGGAGATCCTACTAAATTAAAAAATAAAACAGGGTGGAATCCAAAATATAATTTTTATAATATGATGGATGAAATGATTAATTATTGGTTATTAAGTTATAAGTAAACTATTTTTTTATTTTAAAATTATAAAATATGTATTGGATAAATCTATGGAAAGAATTAATGATCTGGCGCGAAGTAAAGCAAGTAGCTATTAAAAACTATGATGTTCTTAGAGAGAATAATCTAAGAGTTGATTGGATAGGTCGTATTTATACGGTTTTTAATTTACCTATTGAAGTTATAGAAACTCCTTCTACCAGAGAACTTTGGCTATCTTCTCAATTAAAACTTATTGATGATGTGTTATTACAACTAAATTTAAGTGATATAGTATATCCTGAATTTAATCAAATTGCAGGCTCTGACAGTTATTTACTAGTTCTTTCTGCAGAATCTGAATACTTAAATTTAAGTAGATTTATTTTTAATTTAATAGGTACATGTATACTTGTTTATGTAAGCATTGTTTTTTTTAGATGGTTAAATAGTTTTAAAGAAGTGCATAATTTTTTAAAATATTTTTATAATTTTTTATGAATTACTCAACTGTAGATATTGCAAATAAAAGATACTATTGTGTAGAAAATAATCAATCTATCATATATCTACCTTCAGTTACTACTATCATTGGGACTATGTCTGATAATTCAGGACTTGACGAATGGAGAAAAAAAGTAGGTGAAGAAAAAGCAAATTCTATAAGTAAATTCAGTGTTAATCGAGGAACTGTAATGCACTCATACATAGAAAATTATTTGTCTTCTAATAAAACTGATAAAAAAACACAGCTGTTAGAATCTTTAAAAAAAACATCAGAAGATTCTATTGCAAATGGATTTTCAACTGGTGAAATAAATATAGGTCGAAAACTATTCTATAATTTTTATCTTGACAATACATTTAATAAAATTAAAAAAATAGTTTTACAAGAAGCAATGCTATGGTGTTTACATAATGGCGGGTATGCAGGCCGAACAGATTGTATATATGAAGATCAAAATAATTTATATGTTATATCTGATTATAAAACAAGTAAAAAGCCAAAAAAAGAAGAATATATAGAATCATATAAACTTCAAATTTCTGCATATTATGTAGCATATTGGAAACTATACGGAATTAAACCTGATAGATGTGAAATTTGGATATCTAATGAAGAAGATTCAGTGCCTCAGATTTTTACAATTTCTGGCATAGAAATAAAAAAATGGTATAGTATTTTTATAGATATGGTTAAAAAATATCATTTACAATATACAGATGAAATTCAGGAATATATAAATAAAAATAAGTAGATGGATATTTTTGGAAAAGAAGAAATGAGTACTTTTTTAAAACTTAGAACTAAAGAAAAAAAAGAAATAGTAGACAAAGACAAAGAGGATGAAATAGCAGAATATTTAGATAAAAAAAATAAAGTCTGTCCTAGATGTGGACACACAAGTGCTAGTTGTAATTGTAAAGAAAAAGATTTCTATAGCACTATAAATTCTTATAGAATACCTAAAGGTAATTTAATTAAACTAAAAGAAAACAAAGATAATAAAAATTATATAATTACTACACTAAAAGAATTTTTAAAAATAAATAAGTAACAAACAAAAACAAATAATATGAAACTTGAACTTTTCTTTCAGAAACACGGAACTAAAATTATTCTACTACTATTAGTACTAGTGTATTTTAAATCATGCGGAACTGATAGTGAATTAACTAAAGTAAAAAAAGAAATACAGAAATCTTCTGATATTTTAAAAACTCTCACTACTGAAAAACAGTTACGAATAGAAGGACTTAAATCAGAAAAAAGAATGATACAAGCCACTGATCGTAAAATGTTAGATGTTCAGCGTCAAACTCAGATTGAAGAAGAGATTGAAGAACTAGAAAATAACTAAAATGGAAAATTTAAATAGTGTTTGTTTTATTTCAAAGATAAAAGAAATAAGCCAAATAAAAGATGCTGATAATATTGAATTAGCTCTATTAAATGGTTGGAATTGTGTTATTAGAAAAGGACAATATCAAATAGATGATTTAGTTATTTGCATGATAACTGATGCTGTTATTCCAGAAAAACTTGCAACTTCACTTATGGTAACAGATTACTTAAGAAAGGGGTTTAGAGTTAGAACAGTAAAATTAAGAGGAGTATATAGTGAATGTTTAATCGTTCCTCTATCAGTAGCATATAATTGTACTAGTGACAAATTATTTGAAGGTAAGGATATGATGAATATTTTAAATATTACTAAATACGAGCCTCCTGTTAAAATGTTAAGATTATCTAATGGTAAAATAAAAAAATATTCTGAAAATCCAAATTTTCCTATTTATTATAAATTTCCAAATTTTAAAAATGTGTTTAATATCTATAGTGAAGATGACATAGTAGAAATATCAAGAAAAATACACGGTACTAACGCCAGATACGGCTTTGTTAAAAGACATAAAACTTCATTTTTGCATAAAGTAAAGAATTTTTTTGGATTATGTACAGTATGGGATAATTTTGAATTTGTAGTAGGTTCTCATAACGTAGAAAAAGGGTCTGATTCTCAAGGATTTTATGATAAAAATGTATGGTATGATATTGAAAAAAAATATGAAATTAAGAAAAAAATACTTAAGTATTTAAAAGATTCATTTATAAATGATATAGAAAGTGGACTAGTTATTTATGGTGAAATATATGGTGCTGGAATTCAGCGTAATTATGATTATGGTTTAACTGATATTCAATTCAAAATATTTGATATACAGATTGATGGTGAATATTGTCCTACTTTTTTAACAAAAACAATATGCGAAGAAATGGAATTGCCATATATTGATGTTTTACATGTTGGTATATGGGACAAAGATACTCAGGATAGTTTTGTAGTAAATAATTTTATTGAAGGCACAAAAATACCGCATGAAGGCGTTGTAGTTAAATGTGTAACAGGTAAAAGAAATAAAGTTGTTAAAGTAATTAATCCAGATTATTTAATTTATGGTGAGAAAAATAATATAGGCGATTCTCATTAAAACTTAAAAAATGGTAAAAACAATTATCACTGGTAAATCTGCATCAGGTAAAGATTATTTAAGAAATAAAATGGTACAAAAAGGTTATAAGTACTGTATTCCATATACAACTCGGCCTATTCGTGAAAATGAAAAAAACGGTATAGATTATCATTTTATTGATGAAAATACTTTTAAAACTATGATTGACACTAATTCTTTTTATTATTTTGAATCTTTTAATGAATGGTTTTATGGTATTACTTATAATAGTTGGATACTACATGACCTTTTTATTATGACACCTTCTGCGATTAAAAAATTAAAAGAAGAAGATTTAAATAAGAGTTTTATAATATATTTAGACACTCCTGTGAAAATAAGAAAAAAAAGATTAAAAAATAGAAAAATGCCAGGCGATTCGATAGAACGCAGAATAGCAGCAGATGAAAAAGATTTTGAATTGTTTGCGTCTTTTGATATTAAATGTAAATAAAAAATGATATGATCTTAAAAAGGAGAGAAGACGAAACTCTAAATGATGTTATAACTAGACATGGTGACATTGTACATCTTAAAGTAGCTCGCGCAGTGTGTGATGCTCTAGATGCAGGCGAAGAACGAGCATATGTACTTACTGTTATACCAGACCATTATGAACTTTTTTGTACTAAATCTAATTATAAAGATTCTTTAATTTTAAATTTACCTTATATTGAAGAATTAGAAGAATTTGAACTTTGTCAAAGAATTCAAAATTGGATTTCTAAACTTAAGTATAACGAATATAAAGATTTAATTGAAAAGACAGAAATAACAGAAACTCCAAAAAAGTCAAAAAAGAAAAAATGATAAATGACTTAAAAATTATTGCAAAAACATGTTATTTAGGAACTACAGGTTATGCTGCACATGCTCGTAATTTTTTTAGAGCTTTATCCAGACAAGATGGCATAGATCTAAGAATAATAAATTACACTTGGGATGAAAACTATGATTTATACTTAAATGAAATAGATAAAGAACTTTTGTGGAAAATAGTATTACGAGATACTAACGGACCTAAGCTTTTTGATTTTCATACCCATGAATTTTTTAAAAAACATAATTGGAAAAACTCAGGACTTGATTTTAATCCAGAAATAGAAATAATTTTAATTGATAATGAACATTATTTTTTCAGAGAAGATTCTCCTTATCCTGGAATTTTATATAGAATAGCATATACTGTATGGGAAAGTACTGAACTTTCTCAAGATTTTATAGAAATACTTAAATGTAAATTTGATCAAGTTTGGGTTGTTACTGAATGGCATAAACAATGTTTGATAAAACAAGGTGTATCAGAATCTAAAATTTTTATTGTAAGAGAAGCTGTCAATTCTGAAATAGTTCCAATGAACTTTTATGAAAAAGAATTTCATCCAATAGAATATTTTAGAGATGAGTATTTTAATTTTATTTTTTTTGGAAGATGGGACTATAGAAAATGTTTACCTGAAATTATTAATGCGTTTTTAGAAGAATTTAAGCCTGATGAAAAAGTACGCATGATAATATCTGCTGAAAATCATTTTGCTGGAGATAATAAAACTGCAATAGATAGAATCAAAGAATACGGATTTGACGATGACCGAATAGTTTCTATTGGATTTGTCAATAGATTAAAATATCTTAGGTATTTACAATCTGGGCATTGCTTTGTATCATGTGCTAGAAGTGAAGGTTGGAATATCCCTCTTATTGAAGCTATGGCTGCAGGTACGCCTTCTATATATAGTAACTGGGGTGCTCAACTTGAATTTGCAGAAGGTAAAGGTCTTCCTGTTAAAATTAAAGGAGAATCTTCTGCTGCATTAGGCTATGAAAAAAAACTAGGGCCTAATTTTCCAGGCAATTATGCAGATCCTGATTTTGAAGATCTGAAAAATGTAATGAGATATGCAAAAGATAACTATGAAATAGTAAAAACTAATTCACTTGTTGAATCTGAATATATTAGAAATACTTTTACATGGGAAAATTCTGCTATTTCTGGTAAAACTGCATTATTGCAAATAAAAACAGATAGAGATTCTATAGAAGATAATACTGTTATTGATTTTGTCACTACTAACTTTGTTGATGGCCCTTATGTAGAAATTCATGGTAAAGGTAAAAAAAGGTTTAAAGTTCTTTTTAATGATAGAAAAACTAACCATACTGTATATGAAACTACATTAGCGCCTGGTGAATGGGCAAGATCTAATAGAAAATGGTGGACTAATTGGCATATACTTATTATGGACGACTCTGAAATTATATGGGAACATATTTTTGATGTAAAAAATAAAAGAGTTTTTATTTCATTAGAATCTTCATCATTAGGAGATAATTTAGCATGGTTTCCGCATAGTGAAATTTTTAGAATAGAAAAAGAAGCTCATGTAATTGTTTCTACATTTTATAATGAAATATTTAAAGATCAATACCCTGAAATTGAATTCATAAATAAAGGTGAAATTGCACCAGATCTATATGCTGCTTTCAGAATAGGTTGGTTTTATAAAGAAGACTCAGATATTTTTAATTCTAATATGCATCCTGCAAATTTTAGAAGTATCCCAATGCAAAATACTGCAACTGATATTTTAGGTCTTCCATTTTCATATAAAAAACCTAAAATTACAATACCTGAAGATTCACATCCATTTGATAATAAAAAATATGTTACTATTGCAATACATGCAAGTTCTCAAGCTAAATATTGGAATAATTCATCAGGATGGCAAGACGTAGTAGATTTTTTAAGAGATGAAGGGTATAGAATAGTTCTTATTTCTTCAGAAGAAAATGGATACATGGGAAATAATCATCCAAAGAATATTTTTCATAAGCCTGGTAAAATTTCTATACATGACAGAATTAATGAAATTAAACATTCTGACTTTTTTATTGGTATCGGTTCAGGCTTATCATGGTTGGCATGGGCTACAGATGTACCGGTAATATTAATTTCAGGTTTTAGTGATACTTATTCTGAATTTGAAGATGACAACGTAATTAGACTTATTAATAAAGATGTTTGTAACAGCTGTTTTAATAGATATAGACTAAATGCTGGTGATTGGAATTGGTGTCCAGATCATAAAGGTACACCAAGGCAATTTGAATGTACCAAGATGATAGGATCTTATCAAGTTATTAAAGCAATTAAAAAAATACAATCATTAAATGAAATTAAAAAAGGAATTTAAATTTTCTGTTGAAAAAACTAAAACTGGGTTTTCGGCTTTTTCAGAAGATATGTCTATTTTTACAACTGGAAAAAATATAATTGAACTCCAAGACAATATTATTGAAGCAATTTCATTTGCTTTCGATGCTCAGACTGAATTTAAAAGAGAAAATATTAAACTGAAACTGGATTTAAACTTATGAAATTAGCAATTATAGGCGCAGGTGGACTTGCAAAAGAAGTATATCAATCAATATTAGCTCAAGGTTCTGTAGATAATATTGCAGGATTTTATGTAGAGTCTGAGTATTTAGTCGAAGGGAAAACTTTATACAATTTGCCTATTCAAAGTATTAAAAAATTAGATATTGATAAGCATATAATTCATATTGCAGTAGGTGATATAGAATTTCGTTCTAGAATATTTAAAAGTTTTAAAGAATTAGGTTTTAATTTTGCAAATATCATTGACCCTAAAAGTAATATTTCAAATGCAATATTTAATGGAACTGGAATTTATATTGGGTCAGGTGCTCAAGTTATGGCTGATGTAAAAATAGGCAATTCTGTTATTATTAATACAGGAGCTATTATTTCTCATGATTGTGAACTTCTAGATTTTTGTAATATTTCTCCAGGGTGTATATTATGTGGAAATGTAAAAATAGGTGAAAAAACTTTTGTCGGCGCAGGCAGTATTATTAGAGAAAAAATAATAATTAAAGATAATATCGTGCTTGGGATGGGTTCCGTTGTCACTAAAAATGTATTAGATCATGGTACTTATATAATACAGGGCAATTCTACTAAAAAATTATAATGTACATAAATTGGTTAAATAGAAAAATTCCTAATTTTAATAGAGTACAGTCTCTTTTAGATAAAAGTGTTCAAACAAATCATTATACAAATAGTGGGCCAAAATTTAGATATTTTTGAATGGAAAAAATATTATAAACCACTCATTTCATTACCTATAGTAGATGAAATGTTTAATAAAGTTATTTGTCTTCCTTGTCATACAGATATGACAGCATATAGTCTTTATAGATTAATGAAATAAATTTAATATATAAAGTAAGTAAGTAAGTAAAAAATATGCCTATTAAAACTACCGATTATCTTAAAACTAGATTTGAAACAGGGTCTAAACCTAGTTCTCAAGACTTTTCAGATATTATAGATTCAAACATAAACACAGCAGATCTTTTAAATAAAGGTCTTAGTACTGGTAAAGTGCCAATATGGGATGCTGCTTCAACTAGTTGGACTTCTGGAACTGCAGGCGGATCTGCAGGGCCGCAAGGTGCACAAGGGCCTGTTGGTCCTGGTCTTACAAGTGGTACTAGTGGCACTGCTGGAACTAGTGGTACTAATGGAACTTCTGGTACATCAGGTCCACAAGGACTAAGAGGTCCACAAGGAATAAATGGACCGCAAGGCGCACAAGGTTTATTAGGAGTTACAGGCAGTGCAGGAAGTAGTGGAACTAGTGGAAGTGGTACTTCTGGCACTTCAGGCAGCAGTGGGTTAAATGGTTCATCTGGTACGAGTGGAACTAGCGGTCTTGCAGGCACTTCTGGTACTAGTGGCACCAGTGGAATCAGTGGTTCATCAGGAACTTCAGGACCTCAAGGTTTTATAGGACCTCAAGGTCCAATTGGACCTAATGTAACAAGCGGTACTAGTGGAATATCAGGATCTTCAGGTTCAGCAGGAACATCAGGGATAAATGGTTCATCAGGAACTTCAGGGACAACAGGAACAAGCGGATCAAGTGGTATAAGTGGAAGTATTTATAATACTACATCAACATCTACTATTAGCATCCCAGTAACACATCCTACTATTGTTAATATGACAGTAAACGCAGGAGCTGCATATATTGTAGGACAAAACGTTATCATAATTTATGATATATTTAATAGTTTCCAATGTGAAATTACTTATTACAATCCAGCAAATGGGCAATTACAATTAAATTCAATTAACAATGAAGGATCAGGTTCATATAGTGCATGGCTTATATCTTTAGTTGGTAATGCAGGTACTTCAGGTTCAAGTGGTACTAATGGCACTAGTGGTACTAATGGCACCAGTGGAACAAATGGAACTTCAGGTTCAAGTGGTACTTCAGGTGATGGTACTTCAGGTTCAAGCGGTACTAGTGGAATAGATGGTTCAAGTGGTACTTCAGGTATAGATGGAACTTCAGGTTCAAGTGGTACTTCAGGTATAGATGGAACTTCAGGTTCAAGCGGTACTTCAGGTGATGGAACTTCAGGTTCAAGCGGTACTTCAGGTTCAAGTGGAACTTCAGGTTCAAGTGGTACTTCAGGTTCAAGTGGAACTTCAGGTTCAAGTGGTACTAGTGGAATAGATGGTTCAAGTGGAACTTCAGGTTCAAGTGGTACTTCAGGTATAGATGGAACTTCAGGTTCAAGTGGAACTTCAGGTTCAAGTGGTACTTCAGGTTCAAGTGGAACTTCAGGTTCAAGTGGAATTGGTACTGTAACTAATGTATCAGGCGTTTCACCTATAAATGTAAGTAATAATAGTAGTACTCCTTCTATAAGTATAGATAATGCTGCATTAAATATACCAGGTATTGTATCAACAAGTGCTCAAACATTTAGTGGGGATAAAACTTTTGATGGTATTATAAAATTTATAAAGCCTATTCAGAAAGGCAATGTAGAGATTATATCAATCAATACTACAATTACAACAACAAATAGTTGGTATATTTGTAATGGCAGTGGAACTATAACTATAACTTTACCAAATCCTGCATCATATTCAGGTATGGAATATCATATTAAAACTATAACAAATCAACTAGTAATTTCAGCATCATCAAATATTGTACCATTAATAGGTGGATCTCCTAGTACTAGCATTTTGCCAGCAGTTGCTGGTAGTTGGGTAACTCTTGTAAGTGATAATACAAATTGGATAATAATGCAATCAAACTAGAATTTATGATAAACAAAAAATTTAAAATTTTATTTATTTTTTTATTCTTTTTTATTCTTTTTATTCTTTTTTTAATTGGTATTTATGTTGCTGCATATTTATATTTGTTATTTTAATAAATTTTAATTTAAACTCTATTAATGAAAACTATATTATGAAACTATTGCTTCTTTTTTAATAAAAATAAAAAATTTATAAGAAGTTATAAAAAATAAAAATAATAAAAATGAAATTTAAAAAATTTAATGAATTTAATGAATTTAATGAATTTATTAACGAAGAAAATTCTATGTATACTGACAAATATGCAGATCTTACATTAAGCATTCTTCAAACATACGCACAGTGTAAAATGTTACATTGGGGGACTTTGTCATATTCGCAACATGTTACGTTTTGTTCATTTATGAAAGAATTTGATAAATTAGGAGATTCTTTAATTGAATCTATTATGGGTAAATATGGAAGACCTTTAATTAAAAGTTCTAATATTGAAATTTTAGATTATACGCAAATAAATATAAATTTATATTTTAATAATTTAAATGAATATTTTACAAATTCTATTAATTTATTTAATCCTAAAGAAAAGAATGAAGATATTGTAAACATTTTAGCTGAAATTATTGCATTAATTAGTAAAACGCGATATCTTCTTACTCTAAATGAAAATAAAAATTAATCTTTAATTTATATGAATACACACAACAAATTGATACATTGGTTTATTATTGGAACATTTGTAATGCTATACATTCTAGTTTCATTAATATCAACTATTCACGTTATAGAATTTTTTGAATTATCTAATGATAGATGGCTTGCTATAACTTTAGCAATAGCTTTTGAGATAGGGGCATCTGCGTCTTTAGCATCTATTATAGTTTTAGATAAAATGAATAAATGGATAGTATGGTCTTTGTTTTTTATATTAACTGCAATGCAAGCTATGGGAAATACTTACTATGCATTTAGCAATTTACATGATTATCAAGGATGGATCGATTTATTTGGTCTTAATGAAGAAGAACCTATTTATCAAAAAAGAATTTTATCTATAGTAAGTGGAGCTATCTTACCGTTAGTTGCACTTGGATTTATTAAAGCTTTAGTAGATTACATAAGACCTAATCAAAATTCAGACACTTCAGAGCCTACACAAAGCCCGGATAAGACACCAACTACGCTAGAACCTACACAAAACCTGGATAAAACACCAACTACACTAGAATCTACACAAAGTCTGGATGAGACAGTAGCTAATTTAAATGTGTCAGAATTGGAACCTGTTGATTTAAATACATCAGAGTCTGTAGATAAAGAAGTAGATGCAGAACACAATTTAATTGTAGAACCTTTTCTGCATGGAACTAAAAAAAATTTAGTTGATATAGATAGTTTTCTAGCCGCTTTAAAAATAATTAATAGTGAACGCAGTGAAGTAAAAGAGACTCAAATTGAAGAGGCAAAAGAACAACAATTAATAACTGATATTTCGGAAGATTCTGTTAAAGTAGAATCTAATGAAATGCCTATTGAAAAATATTCTATTAATTATTCAGAAGAAGATGAAAAAAAAAAATAGAATATGAAGAATTTCCTCTTTTTCAACTTTTAAGTAGACCACAGCCTAAATACGCAAAGCAAAATGATAAAGAATCTAATATTAATAATTTTTTAGACAATAATGAAGATCAAAATTCAGTATCAATCATAAATAATTCATTTACAGTGTATGATAAAAATACTCACCAGTATGTACCAGCTTTAAATACTAAAGAAAACAATGTTGATATATTTAATGATTCTGTTAGAATAATAGTACCTACTAAAAGTCCTATGCCAGGAACAGGTAATAGATATTTTAAAAGAGGCTCTGCAGGTTAATCTAAGAATACTTGTATTATATAATATATGATATTATATCCATATACAAAAAATGAATTACGTGGCTACTCTTAACATTTAACATACTTTTCATAAAAATTATTAAATGACAAAATGTCAAAAAAATGACATTTTGTCATTTTTTTTAAAATTGGCATATTTTTTGTATATTATTAATTAATAGGAATTTTCCTAATAATAAAAAATAATAGTATTATGTACACACACATTCCTCTTACTTATTTTACTTACACTACTTCATCTGATAGTATTTTTGATGAAATACACAGCTATGATGAAATTGCTAAAATAAGTAAAACTAAAAATGGTTATGAAATTAACTGCATTCTTCCAGGCTATGACAAAGAAGATATTAAAATTTCAATTGAAAAAAATAATCTTATAGTTTCAGCAGCTTTTGAAAAAGAAGAATATTGGAAAAAGAATTTTTCTAAAAAAATTAATCTTCATGACGATGCTGATATTTTATTGTCTACTGCAAAATTAGAAAAAGGAATTCTTTCAATTATTGTTCCATTTAAACCACATGAAAAACCAATAGAAATAAAAATTGCATAATTTTTGAAACTTTTCTTAAGTGTCATCTAAAATTATAAATTAAAAAATAATTAGATGACACTTAATTTAGCACAAGCGCTCGGAGTTTTAGTACAATCCGCGCAATCCCATTTAGATGGTGAATTATTAACTAATGATGATGATATGCTTTTATTAAAAGAAGCTATTCAGTGTTTAGTAGAAACAGAAAAACAACTAGAAAATGAAAAAAAATCAGAATCAGAATCAGAATCAGAAAAACAGCAAATATGAAATGTATTAAAGCAATTAAATCTTCTAATGCCTTAGAAATAGGTACACTTGATAGAGTTGAAGACTCTATTGCTGAACTAAGAGTAAATACTGGATTTTGGCAATATATTTCAAAATTAGAATGGAAAAATAGTAAGCAAACAACCCAATCTGAAAATAAAAAACAAAAAAACAAAAAAACAAAAAAACAAAAATAATGGAATCTCAAGATTTGCAAGTTACAGAACCTATAGTTGATAATTCATATATTGATAGACTAAAAGAAATATATCCTGACATGAAGGATATTAGTGAAATGACATTGTCAGAAGTAGTATCAGAAAGAGAAAAAATGAGTACTCTTTCTGATGAGTTAATGAAAAAAAGTCAAGAAAGAACATATCCTATACAAGTAGGATCTCATGCAATGGCTGGAAATCTAGTTAAAGTTTTAAATGAAAATTGTGACTGGACTGTATCAGATGCTGCAGTTTTAGTTTCAATGATGAATGACTTTAAAGATGCAAAAAAGAATGTTGATAAAGAAGGTAATATTCAATTAAGAACAGCAACTATTACTAGTTTATATCAATATCTACTGAAAATGAAAGGCAAAGGTTATTCATCAGCTATGAATTATTTAACAATTTTATCAAGTGTTGGCGGTAGTGTATCAGAAGCTGTAAAAAATATTCATGATGACAATCAACTTCTAAAAGACGTTCATACATATCTTAGTACTCTTGATGATGAAAATGATAGAAGAAATGTTGAAGGCTAAAAAGTCTTAATTTTTACTACACTTAAAACAAAAACTATGACGATCTTTTTAGCAAAAAATGCAGAACATATTCCTATTTTAGTTACAACTTCATTTGAAGATATAAAAAAAGGATTAGATGAATATTGTAATAATGCAGATTCTGAGTTTTTTTGTAATGATTCAAAATTTCCTAGTGAAAATGAATATGAAGGGTTTTTTATTTATAAAGCAAATATTACGATAAGTGGAGTAACAATGACAGAAGAAAAATTCCACATATATTCTATGACTTTATATAAACCAAAATAATGGGATTTAATAAATGTTATTTACAAAAATCGCATGTTAAATATTTATATGAAACAGGAGGAATTAAAGCAATAACAGATATGTTAGTTGTATATGATACTTTTAGTACTCAAGACTGTTTTTTTTTGTTAAATTTTACTTCAATAAATGAAATTAAAAAAGCTGAACCTGAAATAAAAGTCTGGTTATATACAACTGATAATGACAATAAATGACAGAATAGATCAAGTAGTTAATATTTATTTTAATAGCAATTTTTTATTTAGAATAGGGCAAAGAGAAGCTATTTTAGAAATATGTGAAACTTTCTTCAACAAATCAGCATCTACTATTATTCTAGATGCTCCTACTGGAGCTGGTAAGAGTATGATTGCAATAATATCTTCTTTAGTTTTAAGTTCTTATGATAAAGAAGGTTATTTAATAGCTAGCGACTTAAGTTTACAGTCGCAATACGAAAAAGATATTATTAATCTAAACACAGGCTGGGGTTCTATTAAAGGTCTTGATAATTACAACTGTAATATCAACGGAGAACAAATGTCTTTAAGTGAATGTCGAATTCGTAACCTTTCAATGCAACAAATTGTAAATCTTCCCTGTTTTTCAACATGTTCATATTATTACAATAGAGATAAAGCTATAAATTCAAAAGTTTCTCTACTTAATTATAATTATTGGTTAATTCAAAGAAATTATGTTGAAAAAAAATTAAATGAAGAAGGTGGAACTTCTCAGTTTAAAAAGAGAGATTTTATTTTCTTTGATGAAGCTCATAAAGTTGATGAAATAGTTCAAGATTATTTTGCGCCTCAAATAGATAAAGATCTTACCCAGCTATGTATGGAATTACAAAGTTTTCTTATAAAAGAAAACTACTCTAATCCAGGTCTTATTGAAAAAGACCTGGATGATTGTATTTATACGATATTTAATTCAATAGAAAAAAATGAACTTTTTTTAACTTTGCAAAATATTGATTTTGCTATTGTAAAAATTATAAAAAATACTAAAGAATTTAAAAAAAATTTAAAAAATAATTATTCCATTGAAAAGAATATTAAAATACCTAAAAAATTTAAAAGAGCGCTATTTTTAATTAATCATATAGAGGATATACATTGTAAAATAGAAGATTTTGTAGAAATTATTAAATTAGCAGGGATATATAATTTAGTGAAAATACCTAATGACCTTACTACTGTTTTTCAATGTTTAGATGAAACATACCTTTTAGATTGGTTCTTTCATGAAAAAGCTCCATTTAAAATAATGATGTCTGCTACTTTTGGAAATTATTATAGTTATGCAAAAATAGCATCTTTAAAAAGTGCAAAAGTTATTTCACTAAAAACTGATTTCGATTATTCCCGATCTCCTATCTATTATAATAAGTCTCATAAACTTAACTTTAGAGATAAAGATAAAAATATGCCTTATGTAATTGAAATGTTAGATAAAATACTTAAAAAACATGCCAATGATAAAGGAATAATTCACACAGGGTCTTATTATTTTTCTAATGAAATATTAAAAAAATCTAAATCTAAAAGAATTATAAATTATGAAAATTCAAAAACTAAAAAAGAAGCACTCGAAAAATTTTATCAATCTAGCAACGGCATTATATGTGGACCTTCATTACTAGAAGGTTTAGATCTCTATGATGATTTAAGTCGTTTCCAGATTTTTTTTAAAATTCCATTTCCATCCCTTACTAACCCTATGGTAAAAGAAAAATTAAAAATTTCAAATGAATGGTATGATTGGAAAACTACAGTATCTATTTTGCAAGGCGTAGGTCGATCTATTAGAAATAAAGAGGATTGGGCTATTACTTATTTTTTAGACGCATGTTTTTGTGATATTTTGAAAAAAGAAAAATTTCCAGAAAGTTTTACAAAAAGAATAATAGAAAAAAATTAATGACAAAAATTTCAAACAAAAAGAAAATAACTTATAATTTTCAATCTCATTTAAATGAGATAAAATTAAGTGAAAGCCAGAAGATGCTATCAGATGCAATATTGCAAAATAATATAACATTTTGTACAGGCCCTGCAGGTACTTCTAAAACTTTTACTACACTATATACAGCATTGAGGCTTTTGAGTAAAGGTGAAATTAAAAAAATATTATTAACTAAGCCTATACAAGAATCAGGTGAAAAATTAGGTTATTTACCAGGTAATATTGATGAAAAAACAGCACCATATCTAGAAAGTTATGTATTAACTTTGCAAAAAATTATACCTGAAGAATTGGTAAAAAATCTCTTTGAATTTAAAATAATTGAATTTAGGCCTCTTGCGTTTATGAGGGGAGCCAGCTTTGACAATTGTTTGATGATTTTAGACGAAGCACAGAATACAATAGAGTCACAATTAATACTATATCTTACACGAATGGGAGAAGGCTCTAAGATTATAGTGACAGGTGATACAAATCAAATAGATATTAAACACCAAAATTCAGCTTTTGATTTATTCATTAAAATGATACATGATGTTGACGGTGTATATCATCATGAATTTAAACGTGCAGATATTGTTAGACATAAAATGCTTATTGAAATTACTGACAGATATGAAAAATGGAAAAATGATTTATGAAAATAGCGGTTGTTATTCCTACTAGAGGAGATAGACCAGAGTTTCTAAATCATTGTAAAAAAATGATTCATAGACAGACATATCCTCCAGATGAAATTATATTTGTAGACTACATACCTGAAAAAAATAATCAAATAGATCTTACGAAACGATACCGTAGTGGTCTAAGCATGGCTATTAAAAAAAAATGTAACTATATAGTTTTTTGGGAAGACGATGATTGGTATGATGAAAAATATATTGAATGGTCAATAAAGCAGTGGGAATATTGTGATAAGCCTGATGTATTTGGTATATCTTCTAGTTATTATTTTAATATAAAAATAATGAAAGGTGCCAAGTTTGATCATCCAGGGCGGTCTTCAATGTTTTGTACTAGTCTACACATAAAAGAAAATATTAATAAAGTTTGGACATGGCCTCTAGATAGTGAAAGATTTTTAGATCTTTGGATTTGGAGAAAATGGAATACTCATAGTAAAAATACTGTAGATTTTACTGATAAAATATATACAATTGGAATTAAACATGGGATAGGTTTAACAGGTGGAGGTGGACATGATACATCTTCTAATTTTTATACTGATACATACGATTCAGAATGGCTAAAAAGCCACATTGATGATTATTCATATAATTTTTATTGTTCATTATGACGTTTGGGATAATTATTGCTACATATAAAAGACCTGATGGTAAAACTTTTTCATATTTAAGTAGAGCGCTTAGATCAATAAAAAGACAAACACATCAAGATTATTTAGTTTTATTAATAGGTGATAATTACGAAGATTACAGTGAGCTTTATAATATTAGTAAATATATTGATTCTGATAAATTATATTTAGAAAATTTACCAGTTGCAGTAGAAAGAGAAAAATATACAGGCTATTTATTATGGGCTTCAGGCGGTCTTAATGCAATGAATCATGCAATAGATATTGGTTTATCTAAAGGCATTAAATATTTTTGTCATTTAGATCATGATGACTATTGGGCTCCTGACCATTTGTTTAATTTTGAAAAATCTTTACAAGAAAAAGAATATCCATTTCTAGTTTCATATTCAACTTCTCCGGTATTTAAAAAAATTCTACCAGATTATAATAATACTAATATTTTACCAATTCCATTTGGAATGATACACTCATCTACATGTATGGATTTTCATTTCTTTCAAGAAAAATATAGAGATGTTTTTAAAGAAACAGGAACTGCAAGTCCGGCCGATGCTGATTTATGGGATAGATTAAATAAAATTATGGTTAAATTAAATTTAACAGGCAAACTAATTAAAAAAATAACTTGTTTTCATGACATTGAAGGACATTAATAATAAATCTTTTATTACTTTTAAGAAGTTAGGACTTTTTGGTAAATTAGGCAATCAGTTATTTCAAATAGCTGCTGCTGCTGCATATGCAGAGGAACATAATATAGAATGCATTCTTCCGATATGGAAAAATATATGGACTGAAAATACTGACATGACCCATATTTTTAAAGGACCTTTTAATATAAATGCTAGTATTATTAACGCTAATGTTGAAAATTTTAAAGAATCTTCTATGGTATATTCTAAAATACCACAAAAAACAAAAATTAATATAGAAGGTTATTTTCAAAGTGAAAAGTATTTTTTAAATAATTCAAATTACATTAGAAAAATATTTTCATTTAATGAAAAAATAAAAGAAGATGTAATTGTTAGAAATATTGGTACTTTTGAAAAATCATGCGCAATACATGTTAGAAGAACTGATTATCTAAAATACCCAAATATACATCCATGTCTTGATATAGAGTATTATCGAAAAGCAATTCAATATATGAAAAGCTTTGGATATAATAAGTTTTTAATTTTTTCTGATGACCTAGATTGGTGTAAAAATAATTTCAATGGCAAAGAATATGCATTTTCTGATAAAAATACAAAAAACTATGAGGATTTTATCCTTATGTCTTTATGTAGCTCTTACATTATAGCAAATTCTACTTTTTCGTGGTGGGTTGCATGGTTAAATGCTGACACTGAAAAGAAAATTGTTGCACCTAAAATATGGTTCGGACTAAATGGTCCACAAAAACATAATATTATCCCTGACAAATGGATGCAACTATAAAAATAAGCGTTGTCATGCCATCTTTTTTAGGAGAATATACTGTAGATTTTAATAAGTGTGCAACTAATAGAGAATTTAAACTAAAAAGAGCTATAGATTCTTTTTTAATGCAGAGCTACAAAGAATCTGAATTAATTGTAATTAGTGATGGTTGTAATAAAACAGTAGATATAGTAAATGATGAATATACATCTTTTCTGATTACTAATAAAATAAAACTTGTCCAAATAGAAAAACAGCCGTTTTTCAGTGGCGCAGTTCGTTCAAAAGGTTTACAGAAATCGACAGGAGATCTTATATGTTATTTAGATTCTGATGATATATTAGGGCCTTATCATTTAGAAGTAATAAGCTTATATTATGATAGATCAATGGACTGGATGTACTATGATGATTTTTTATATGATGGAGAGAAAAAAATATTAAGAAATGTTTTACCTCAACATGGTAAAATTGGAACAAGTTCATTCTGTCATTTGTCAAAAACTAATGTTAAATGGCAAAATGGATATGGCCACGACTGGCTTACAATTAAAAAACTCTTAGGCCATAAATATGGAAAAATGAATACACCTGAATATTTAGTGTGTCACATGTCAACAATAAATTTAGATTTTTAATGAATCAATTATTTAATAACTTCGATGCTATCTATGTAATTAATCTAGATTCAAGACCTGATAGAATGAATGACTTTAAAAAAGGTCTAATTTCCATAGGAATATCAGATTATGAAATAGATAAAAAAATTATTAGATTTTCTGGAATAGTTCCAGATAATGGACCTAGCGCACTTGGTTGTACACTATCGCATCTCGAAATAGTAAAAAATGCAAAAGCGGCAGGCTACGAAAAAATCCTAGTTTTTGAAGATGATGCAATTCCATATTTAAATGGAGTTAATCAAATAGATTTAGTAATAAAAGACATAAAAAACGAAGATTGGGACATTTATTATTTAGGATATAATTCACATCATCCTTTAGAACGTTATTGTAAAAATTCACTAAAAGCAAAAGATTTATTTTCAACTCATGCAATTATATATAGATCTTCTTTTTTTGATAAATTTATCAATGATTATGAAAATGGTTTGATAGAAATATTTGACGTATGGCTTCGTTACAATGTACAAACTACTATGAAATGTTTGGCATCGTATCCAATGCTTTTTATTCAGAGCACTAGCTATTCAGATATAGAGAAAAAAAATGTAAATTATGATATTCAGATAGAAAGATATCAGAAATATACTTCGCATCTTTCCTAAAATTAACAGTTCTAAAATGAAAAGTTCAGAAAACAAAAAAGAAGAAGATTCAGTGAGAAAAGCATCAATACCAGAAGATTTTAATTGGGAATGGTATTTAAAATTAAATCATGATTTAATAGAAGCTGGACTAAGTACTGAAAATCATGCAGTAACACATTGGTTAAGATGGGGTTTCTTCGAAGGAAGATCTTATGAAAAACCAAACCAGTACATGATTGATAGAATTGATACAGATAATCTAGACAATATTTTTGAGAAAAATGTAATAAATTACGATCATATTAAAACATCAGGAACTTTTATTCTTAATAACAAACAGAATGCTTTTATTAATTTTATCATACCAGTAAGAGGCCGATCTAATTTTATTCAAAAAACAATAGAATCTGTAAAAAATGCAGTATATGAATTTGAAAAATCTTCTTTTTTTGGAGAAGTAAATATTACAGTATGTGAACATTCGGAGTCTCCTAAACATCAAGCTATATGTTTAAAATTAGATGTTGATTATATTTGGATAGAATCTAAAGAAAAATTCAATAAGTGTCTAGCTATGAATACTGCAGCTTTCTTTACACCTAAAACTAAATGGCTTCTATTTCATGACGTAGACTGCATTGTTAAATCAGATTTTTTTATTAACGTCTTTAAAAACATAGAAAGAAAAAAATGCGAAGCAATTCAAACATTTTCAGACAGAAGAGTACTATATCTAGATGATAATAAAACAGATCAAGTTCTAAAAGGGCTTTTTGAAATTAATAATTTAGCGGAAGGCCCTGATGTCAAAGCAGGTACGCCTGGAGCTCCAGGTGGGTCTATATGTATCACTAGATCGCTATTCTTTAAAATTGGCGGCTATGATCCCTATTATTTTGTTTCTTATGCACCTGAAGATATTTTCTTTTGGCGTAAAGCAGAAGTTTATGGAATTTTTGAAACATGTACATCTCCTAGAAATGAAATTTATCATTTAAATCATCTGAAAGTAAAGATAGATGGAGGAGAATTAATGGCAATGGAAATGTTAAAAATAAATTTTGAGAAACTTTCAATTGAAAAAAAGATAGAACTTCTTAATAAAATGAAAAATAATATCAGTAAATATGAATAATCTAAAAGAGTTTTCATCTTGGCATATAGGAGTTTCTAGTGAACATCCTGTAAATTTTTACGTAGATCATTCATGTTTAAAAGCAGGCGAAGGTTTAAATATTGCATATTTGATTGAACCTGAAGAAGTAATATCTAAGAATTTTTACAAAGAAGTAATAGAATTACAGGATAAATTTAAATATATTCTTACCGATAAGGAAGAAATACTGGATGCTTGTTCTAATGCAATTCTTTTTGAATATGGAACTACGTGGATGCCTACTAACCCGCATCTTGAAAAAACTTATGGTGTAAGTACGGTAATTGGTTTTAAACAGTTAGCTAAAGGACATCTAATAAGGCAAGAACTATGGAAGAGAAGATCAGAAATATTAATTCCTCAATTCTTTTATGCTAGCCAACATGGAGGACCTGCTCTTGAAGAAGACCATGAATTAAAATTAAATGATTACAACCGAGATCAACTATTTAAAACTCAATTTCATATTGTGATAGAGAATAAACAGACTAAATATTGGTTCACTGAAAAATTATGTGATTGTTTTAATTCTAGAGTAGTTCCTATCTATTATGGCGCAAAAGAAATAGGGAATTTTTTCGATACTTCAGGAATGCTGATTGCAAATAGTCTTGATGAAATTATTACAATTACAAATGAAATAACTGAATCTACCTATTCTCAACTAAAAGAAAGTATCTCTATTAATGAAGAGAAAGTAAAGAAATATAATAAACTAGATAATAGACTTACTGAAAAAATAAAAGAACTTCTAAGATGAAAGCATGTGCAGTAATGTTACTACCTAATGATTTAGCATGGTCTCGATTAAACCAGAGTCTACCTCTGTTGAAACTAAATCTATTAGACAAATACCCTATTGACTACGTAATTTTTCATGAGGAGGGTTTCTCGGAAGATAATAAAAAGGAAATAAAAAATAGAATTAATGGTGTAATTTTTAAACAAATTAAATTTAATATTCCTAAATCTGCCAAAAATTTTAAACCTCTCTGGAGTAATGATTGGAGTTTGGAAAAATGTACATCTTACGGTGGTATGTGTACATTTTTCACTAATGATATTTTTAAAATTTTAATAGAAATGGGCTATGATTATTATTTAAGACTTGATGATGATTCTTATCTATACGAAGATTTTGAAGAAAATCCTTTCGATAAAATGCATAGAGAAAATAAGTCTTATGGCTACTGTTTAAAAATTAAGGAAGCACCTCATGTAATACAGGGTCTCTTTTCTTTTATAAAAGAACATGTCAGTACTGATTATATTTTTGAAGATCCACATTGGATCTATTATAATAATTTTGAAATAGTAGACCTCAAGAGATATTATAATGAACAAATAAAAGAAATATCTCAAAAGATTCATGAATCAGGAGGAATTTATTATTGGAGATGGGGTGATGCTCCTATTAGAACAATATTAGTTTCTATTTTTCTGCCAGGCGAAGTAATGAAATTTGACATTAATTACGAGCATCAAGGCATTAAAAATAAAAAATATAAATAAAAAATGGAAAAAGCAACAACAACAACATTTACTGATACTGTCAATGGCATAGATCTCATCATAATTGATGAAGTAAATTCAGGAACGCCTGCATGTGTTTTTAGAGAACTAAAAGAAAACTTTTACGGAATAGACAATTTGGACATTAAACAAGAAGATACTATACTTGATGTAGGTGCTAATACCGGAATTTTTTCTATTTATGCAAAAAAACTGTATGGGTGTAGGATAGTTGCATTTGAACCAGTCTCCGAGAATTTTGAAAATTTTAAAAAGAACATTATTTTAAATGGTTTTACTTTAGAAGATTTTGAAATTCACCAGGTTGCAATTACAAATAGAGATGGTGATATAATACAAATAGGAACTCCTATTAATAATAGTGGAGGGTCTTCTGTATACTCGACAGTTCGGTTTCATCATGATATGGATAACATAACTTATACGTCAGAATGTGTCACTGAAAGTTTGAGAAAATATATTGACAATAGTTGTGTTTATTTAAAAATGGATTGTGAAGGTGGTGAATATGAAATCATACCAGATATTGTTGACAAGTTAAAGACTTTTAAATGGATTGGTGCAGAGTTACATGTCTATACTCCTGATCATGATGCTACTGGACTTTTACGTATTATTAGAGAAAACTTCAATGGAGAACTCTATTCTGGAGTGATTAAACTATAGAAGAACTGCTGAGGAAATTTTAAAATTTAAAATAAGATTAAGATTTAAAGCTAAGGTGTAAACATTTTAGCTTTTTTTTCTATAATAAAAAACAAAATAAAAAGATAATGAGTAATTCTTTATTTGGTAGTTTAGAAGATGTATATGATGAAAAAAATAAACAAAATTCATCAAATGATATTCCTATTAAAATTTCTAAAAAAACTCCTATTTTAGATAATTTTGGAAGAAATCTTACAGATTTAGCAGAAAAAAATCTACTAGATAATGTAATTGGTAGAGAATCTGAAATCCAGAGAGCTATTCAGATTCTCGGTAGAAGAAAAAAAAATAATCCAGTATTATTAGGTGAAGCCGGAACCGGAAAAACTGCAATAGTAGAAGGATTGGCTATCAAAATCATTGAAGGCAAGGTGCCTATTTCACTACAAGGTAAAAAAATTTATACGATTGAGTTAACAAGTTTGGTAGCAGGATCTAAATATAGAGGTCAGTTTGAAGAAAGGCTAAAAGCCTTATGTGATGAATTAATTGCAAACCCTGATGTTATTATATTTTTAGATGAATTACATACTTTAGTAGGCGCTGGTAATTCTTCTGGGTCTTTGGATGCTGCAAATATTTTAAAACCTGCGCTTGCACGTGGTGAAATTCAGTGCATAGGGGCTACCACTTACAATGAATATAGAAAATATATAGAATCTGATCTTGCATTAGATAGAAGATTTCAAAAGGTAGTAATAAATCCTACTTCAGTTAGCGATACAATTCAAATATTAAAAAATATTTGTAAAAAATATGAAGATCATCATGGAGTTATCTACTCTGATTATATTTTAGATATTTGCACTACATTAAGTGAAAAATATATTACAGATAGATTTCTTCCTGACAAAGCTATTGATATTATGGATGAAGTAGGTTCTCATATATTTATTAAAAATTCTTCATATCCTAAAGAAATTAAAGAATATGATGAAAAAGTAAAAAAGTATAAAGAGATGAAGACTGAAGCTGTACGTAAACAAAATTATGAAAAAGCAGCTAATTATAGAGATGAAGAAAAAAAAGCCCAAATTATCATTAATGAGCTAAAAAATAGATGGGCTAGAGAAACAAAAAAGAATAAAGTAGAAATTAAAGAAGAAGATGTTTTAGAAGTTGTGTCTATGATGACAGGAATACCCATTACTAATTTAACTGACGACGAAAATGAAAGACTGTTAAAAATGGGAGATTATTTAAAAACAAAAGTAATAGGACAAGAAGATGCAATTGATAAAATAGTTAATACTATACAAAGAAATAGAATTGGATTAGGTCTAAAAAACAAGCCAATTGGAAGTTTTATTTTTATAGGCCCTACTGGTGTAGGAAAAACCGAGTTAACAAAAGCAATTTCAGAATATCTTTTTCATTCAAAAGACTCACTTGTTAGAGTTGATATGAGTGAATATATGGAAAAATTTAATGTTTCTAAATTAATAGGATCTCCTCCTGGATATGTAGGACATGAAAATGGAGGGTTTTTAACAGAAAAAATAAAAAGAAAACCTTATTCTGTAATACTTTTAGATGAAATAGAAAAAGCACATCCTGATATTTATAATATTTTATTGCAAATTTTAGATGAAGGTCACCTTACTGATAGCTTAGGACGTAAAATTAATTTTAAAAATACACTTATTATTATGACTTCTAATATTGGTATGAAAGAGGCCTCGGAATCATCTGCTATTGGATTTAATAATACAACAAAAGACGATGCAAAAAAAGTAATTATTGAAAAAAATATAAAAAAGACATTCTCTCCAGAATTTTTAAATAGATTAGATGAAGTTGTATTTTTTAATAAACTTGAACTTGATTCTATATCTAAAATTTTAAATATTTATTTAGCAGATTTAGAAAAAAGAGTTAATGAGATAGGGTATAAATTACAGATATCAGATGATGTAAAATCTTTGATAATAAAAAATGGTCATGATAATAAATTTGGTGCTCGTATCTTACAACGAACTATTCAAAAAATGATTGAAAATAAGATATCTGAAACTATTCTTAAGGAAAAACCTCAAAAAGGAAAAGTTTTTAAATTAGAATTAAAAAAAGGCACTATTGATCAAATAGACATTTTAATTAGGTCTAAATAAAATTAAAAAAAATGAAAAAAGTATTAACATTTTTAGGTTTATTTATTTTTTCTTCAGCTGTAACTCAAACTCTCATTAGAGTTAATTGGCCTATAACTTTTATAAATTTATTATCACTGTTATTGGACAATATAATTTTATTCTTTTTTACTTTTTTAATTTCAGCTCCTGTTACTCTTATAATTTTAAAAAAAATAAAATTTAAAGACAACTAATGATTAGTATAATTATTTCATATATCTTATGCATTATTTATATTAAAATTAAAATGCATGAAAATTCTTCCCAAATTTTAGAAGAATTAAAATTAAAAATAGATAAAAATAATCTTGAAAATTTGATGAAGTTATCTGAAAAGGAGCAAACACCAATTTCATATAATGAAAATATAATTAAATATGAAGAATATATTGCAATATACACTGGCTATAGAGCTCTAAAATCTCCATTTGAAACTTTTGAAGATTTTTTATTTTTTTTAAAAAATGTTATTAATATTTAGAAACAAAACTTTTTTAATTTTCTTCATTCAAATTATATGAAAATTGTTTTTATTACACCTAATCTTTCAACAGGCGGTATGCCTGAATATGTAAGAAGAAGTATTGAACTATTAAATAGAGAACAGAATACTGTTCTATTAATAGAAATGAGAACAGAATATGTTTTAAATGCCATAAGACAAAGAGTATTGGATCTAACTGGGATAGAACTATTCTCTGCAGAAAAAAGTTCTATTAAAGCCGTACAAAAAATTAAGGATTTTAATCCTGACGTTATTCATTTTACTGAGCCTTCGGAACAAGTTATTAATCCTGATTATCTATCTGAGATTTATGTTGAAAATAGAACTTGGAAAATTATAGAAACCTGTCATGATTCTTCTTATCCTTTACAGTCTAAGCAATTTCTACCTGATAAATTTTTATTAGTTTCTCCTTTTCAAGTAAGAATGATGCAATCTCTTCAAATACCATCTGAATTAATTCAATATGATGTGCCAGAACTAGATAAAATTGATAAATATTTTTTAATTAAAAAACTTAATTTAGATCCTAATAAAAAGCATATCTTTCAATTTGGTATTTTTTCACCTAGAAAAAATCAAAAAGAAACAGTAGAAATTGCAAAATTAATGATTAATGATCCAGTTCAATTCCATTTCGTAGGAAATACTGCTGATAGTTATTCATATTATTGGAAACCTATCTTAGATAATTTACCAAAAAATTGTAAATTTTGGGGTGAACATAAAGATGTACAGCAATTTTATTCAGTTGCAGATATGGTTATATTTCCATCTATTGAATTAATAGATGATAAAGAAACAAATCCACTTGTTATAAAAGAAACTATTAAATATAAAATACCTCTGTTTTTAAAAGATACTCCAGTCTATTTAGGAATGTATCCAGAAAATTCTAAGGTGACCTATATGAAATCAACACACTATGATAATTATGTTCTTATTCAACAAATTTTAAAACTAAAACAAAAAGAAAATATGATTAAATTATTTTTTAACAAAGAAGATAACAAATTAGAAATCTGGTCAGAGCAGGCAATTGGTAAAAAAATAATATCAGTTAAAGATATTGATTCAGAAGCAACTATCTATTCTTTTGATGTTGACTTTAGTACACCTGAACAGACTTGGTGGTGTAGACCTATTCCAATAGAACATTATGATTTTTATAATGAACCTACATTTACAGGCTTCTTAGTAGAAGTTTGGTCAGAAGATAAAACACACATAATAGAAAAAGAAACAATTTCTTTTAAAGAGTCTCAAGTAAAAAGAAAAATACCAGGTTTAGATGATTTTGAACCTATTTTTGTTAATTATGATCAATTTTTTGTTAAAAAAATATATGATAATTTGTTCGCTGGTGAAAGAATGAATAAAATTATAGATATAGGTGCGAATGTTGGTCTTTTTACACAATGGGCACTTGACAGATTTGGAAAAGATTCGAGTATTCTTGCTTTTGAACCTAATCCTATTGCAATTCAAGCATTTAAGAAAATTCACAGCCATAATGAAAATATATTTTTAATTGAAGCAGCCGTTGCTGATAAAGAAGGCGACATCTATTTAGGAATAGATCCAAATAATTCTACTACTTCATCTATTTATAAAAAAGAAAACCAAATAAGTATTAAAGCTGTTACACTGGCGGACTCTATGAAACAACATGGCTGGTTATCAGCAGATCTTTTAAAAATAGATATTGAAGGATGTGAATATGATGTTATTAATGCAATGACTGAATTTCCATTTAAACATTTATTAATAGAATTTCATGATAATGTTGGACAATTAGATAAAGTTTTGCAAAAGTTAAAAAATGAAGGATACCATTTAGAAATACGAAAAGAGGATACTCGATTTAGAGGATCTTCTGCTGATTATAAAGGGCTTATTATAGCTCATAAATAATAGTTATGAAAGATATTTTTTTAATAGATGCATATTTAAATACTGATAAAAACAAAAAAGTTTTTATTGAATCCATATCTAGAGTTAGAGATATGGGTTTTAAAATTTTTCTTATAACTAATTTAAAACCTACTCCAGAAGTATTAGAAATAGTAAATTATTGTTTTTATGATGAAGAAAATAGGAATTTTTCTGATGATTTTGAAGAATATCCAAGCATTTCAGTTTTTTCATCAAATGGCGATGTTAGAATTCAAACAGAATCTTATCATAAACAAAAGCATTCGTTATCTGTTCATTCCAATATGTATAGAGGTTTTGAAATTTTAAAAACTCTAGGATATACTCATTGTTATAGAATGGAATATGATAGTTTAATTCATTATAATGATGTAGAAAAAATAAAATTAATACCACAATCTCTCGGCGATAAAAAAGCTATTTTTTATTTAGATAAAAATAATAAACATATTTTTTATCATTTATGGTATTGTGATATAGATTGGATGTTAAACACATGTACTAAAATTAGAAATGAAAATGATTATATTAAAAGAATAGTAGAAATTACAGGTAAACGGAAATTTCTGCCAGCTGAAGAATTTTTAGCTGAAGATTTAAAAAATAATTATGATGATGTTATTATTTTAGAAACAGTAGAAGGAAGTTTTAATTCAGAATTTCCACATACTACTTGGAATAATGTAATTAGTGATCACACTAATGAAAAATTTAAAAATGGTTTCTATGGAGGAATTTTTAAAGTAGCACGAGATACTGAAAATGGTTTACATATTAAAGGCGATAAAGGTGCAATAGTAGCCTGGAATATAGGTTCAACTGAAGATAATTGGATTCATGTCACTTTTTTTAATAAAGATGGAAAAATTGATAACATATTAAAACTGGAATTAAGTAGTAATGAAAGTTGGAAATCCCAATTTTTTGAATTTACTGAAAATTGTGAAGTTGAAATAAAATTAAGCAATGGAATAGTTCATACATTTTTATTATGTAGAGAATTTCTTGTAAACACTAAAGATACAATAATTATTAATGAAAATAGTTCAGATTAATCCTGGTATTTTACCAATCCCTCCTAATGGATGGGGTGCTGTAGAAAAAATTATTTGGGAATATAGTATAGTCCTTAGAAAGATGGGCTATTGTGTTGATATTAAATATTTAAATGATATTGATACAACTTATGATATCGTTCATGTCCACATGGCTAATTTAGCTATAGAATTAAAACATAGAAAAATACCCTATATTTTCTCAATGCATGATCACCATGTAGTTTGGTTTGGTAAAGATTCTGACTGTTTTAAAAAGAATCTAGAAGCAATTGAAGGTTCAATTATATCATTCGTCCATGCTAAATTTTTAATTGACTATTTTAATAGTTCAAAATTAGTTTATCTGGAACATGGCGTGAATATTGAAGAATATGCATATATAGAAAGAACTTTTAAAAAGCCTAAACTTTTATGTCTTGCAAATAATGGAATTCTAGAAAATCAATCACACGATAGAAAAGGATTTCGATATGCAATAGAAGCTGCGCACGCACTCGATTTGCCAATAACTGTAGCAGGTCCTAAAAATAATCAAAACTTTTTTAATCAAAATTTAGATTTATTAAATTATAAAAATTTAGATATTATTTATGATTTAAATCAAGAAGAATCTGTTAATATTTTTTCATCTCACGATATTTTCTTACATCTATCCGATCTAGAAGCAGGACATCCTAATTTAACTTTAATAGAGGCTGCGTCAACTGGAATGCCAATAGTAGGATGTATGGAAACTTCAATGCCTGGATTAATATTAGCAAAAAGAGAAAAAGAAAATGTTATAGATGGGATACAGCAGGTAATAGATGCATATCCTATTTTATCTAAACTTTCTAGAGAAAATGCTGAATTGCATTCATGGAACGTAATAGTTTCTAAATTATTAGAACATTATCAAAATGCTTTAGGCTGGGATATGTCTAAAAAAATGATAGATTCATATATAAATACACCTTTAGTACATAAACATAAAAAAAATTATAATCCATACATTGTTAAATTTAATCTTGCGCCTGACAATGTTAAAATTAATACTGAAATTAGTTTACCCGGAGCGGGTGTTTCTATTCTTTATAAAAAAGGAAATTTAATTAAAAACTTTTTTGATCATGGCCAAGAATCCAGAAAATGGTCTTCTGTAAATCACAGAGGAGAATGGATAGATTGGAATATAATTATAAAAAATGGTTCAACTGTTGTTAAAGAAATAACAAATAGTCTAGAAAATAAAATAGTTGGAGTCAGTATTGAAAATGAATTTGATCTTAATATTTTACAATTATTTAAAATTGAAAAAAAATGTATTCTTGTTTTAATAGGAAATTTTGATGATAATACGAAAAAGCTTATAAGAGAATTTGATATTTATTTTTATGATAAAGCTAAATCTTTAGACTATTGGTATTCATGGCCAACTATTGTAAATTGGGAAAAAAGTTTAAATAGTGAAATTAAAGTAATAGATAAAAAAACTCTTTTGCGGTTAAGAAGCAAAGCACTAGGAGATACTATTGCATTTGTTGAATCATGTCAAGCGTGGAAAGAAAAATGGAATGAAAAACCAACAGTATCTATTAATTCAGCTTTTATTGATATTTTTAAATCATACGATTTAGATTTTATTGATCATAATTTTAATCCTAGTGATTTTACCGATATTATTGTTTCAGACTATCATTTTAAAGATGCATTACAACATGGATTTCAACAAGATTTAGGATTAGATTTAGTTAAAAAAGTTCCTAATTTGAGATTTAAACCTAGTGCTAGACCTATCCAAAGTAAATATATCTGCTTTAGTACCCATTCTACAGCACAGGCTAAAATGTGGAATTATCCAGAAGGCTGGGATATTCTTTGTAAATTGTTAAGGAAGGAAAATATTACCCCAGTATGTATTGATAGATATGAAAGTTTTGGAATTGAAGGGCACTGGAATCCAGTACCTAAGTCATCAGTTAAAAAAATAGGTATGCAATTTTCAGAAATAATGAATTTTATACATCATTCTGAATTATTCGTTGGGCTTAGTAGCGGATTATCATGGCTATCACATGGGCTAGGTAAAAAAACTATTATGATTATTGGTCCAACTGCGTACGAATATGAAAAAGATAATTATGTAATACAAAATAAAGATGTATGTCACTGTTGTTTTCATTCACCTGATTTATATCCATTCGATCCTGGCGATTGGATGTGGTGTCCTGTAAATAAAGGTACTGATAAACATCATGAATGTACTAAAACAATTACACCAGAACAAGTATTTAATAAAATAATGTCAATTTTATGATAAACAGTTGTATTGTAATTCCATCAAGGCTAGAATCTCAAAGATTTCCTAATAAACCTTTAGCGATAATAGCGGGAAAAAGTATGATAAGACGTGTTTTAGAAAAGGGATTATTAAGTTCTGCTGAATTAGTTTTAGTTGCTACTGATAGTGAAAAAATATATGAAGAATGCAAAGGGCACTCAATACTGACCTGTGATTGTTCTAATGGCACTGAAAGACTTATTGAAGTAGCAAAAAAAATAAATGCTAGAGTTTATATTAATTTACAAGGCGATGAACCGTTAGCAAGCCCAGCTGATTTAAATACATTAATACAGAAGTGTAAAGAAATGTCAGGCATTCATACTCTAATGACAGATATATCAGGTGATGATATACATAATAGTAATGTAGTTAAGGTTCTCTGTAAGGCTCATAGTGACTATAACCAATGTTTTCTTTTTTCTAGAACTAAAGAAAGTTCTTATAAGCATATTGGCATTTATGCTTTTGATAGAAAAACTCTTTTACAAATAAAAAAATTAAAGCCTTCTCCTAATTCTCTTAAAGAAAATTTAGAACAATTAACGTGGCTAGAATCTAATATTCCTATCTATTCTTGGTATACTTCTCATTTATATCAAGCTGTAGATGTACCAGAAGATATAAATAAAGTGCTATCTATATTATCTCAAAAATGAAATTAGCCTGTATTATTCCAACTTATAATTTTTTAGAAGGAGTTAAAAGAATTGCACAATGGATTTCTAAAGAATACCATTTATCAGTTTCTGACTATAGAATTATAATAGTGGATGATCATTCAGATAGTATTTATCGTTCTGATTTTAATCGATTAAGCAAACTTGAAAATTTTCATATTTTAAGTTCATCAGGTATTAGAAGTTTACGTTTATCAATTTTAACTGGATATGACTATATAAAAGAATGGAATCCTGATTTAATTCATATTATAGAAACTGATGCAATGCCATCAACTTCAACGTTTCAAGCAATGTTAAGAGTATATCAAGAAGCTGCAGGAAATGTAGGATCTGTAAGTCCTATATATACATGGGCTGGTGAAAACTGCTATCCTACACATAAGCATTGGTTTTCTGATATACCAACTAGAGAAAATTTCTCAACTGGGCTTGTTAGAGAACCTGGTGAATGTGGAGTGCCTTTTCTTTTTAGTATTTGGAATCCTGCTGTATTTGAAATAATGAAAAATGAAAATTTACCTCATATCATGCATTTAGATTCATCATTTGGTGCAAGTGTGCACAAAGCAGGTTATCGTCATTTGCGTATTACTAATCACAGTATAGATCACTGGATGAAAGGCCGTCAATCAAACGCTTTAAAAATTTCTAAAAAATAAAAAAATGGGACTTAGGATAATTGCCGTTAATAAAATTAAAAAGGTTGCTGATTTCTATGAAAAAATAGAAAATATTAAAATAGAAGATGAGAAAAAATTAATAAGAGTTAAAGTAAATGCTTTTTTTTCTTCACATGATAATTTAGAATCTGGTATTTATGTATATGAAGGTGATGAAATAGAATTTAGTGGTCCATATTCTGAATATTCTGCATTTAGAAATATATTAGCAAATATTGCGCATTCAGTAAATTGTGCTGAAATTTGGGCTAACTGCGACATATATAAAAATGGTGCTTTTTACGAACTTATTGATTTTTCAGATTGTGAAGGTGTTATTGGTCCAATTTCTGCATCTAAATTGTTATTAGATTTTAAAAAATACAGAGAAGATTTTTATAAAATTTCAAATAAATGGGATTGTGAAAATTATGAAAATTGGATAATTGCTCTAGATATAGCAAGTAGTGATGGGATGATAATTTTTTGTTAATATATATTAAAAGAAACTTTTTTAGTTTTTTTTATAAAATAAAAAATAATATTGAAAAATCCAGTATCACGATTTCAAAGTTTTAAAAGCATTAAAGATAAAAGAAAAGAAATTGAAAATCTTGTCAATACCAAAAACCCTGTCCTTTATAAAGGACATAATTTAGAAAAATATGTATCATCAATGATACTTCTATTTGAAAATTTAAATTTTAATCTTAAGCCATATCCTGAAGTTGAATTTTTAAGTGATACTACATATAGTAATGAATTATTAGGGTATACCGGACATTATATTTTTGAAAAAAGTAAAATAATTATTTACACAAGCGGTCGTCACGTAAAAGATATTATGAGAAGTTTTGCTCATGAATTAGTGCATCATAACCAATTTATAAAAGGTTTTACATTAAGTAATGTTAATCAAATGAAACTTAATGATAGAATGTGGAGAGAAAAAGAAGAATTTCTAAAATATTTAGAAGATTATTCATATCTAGAAGGAGATGCATATCTTAAAGGAAATATGTTATTTAGAACATGGACTAATGCAATATCACAAAAATTAATTCAATTATGAAAATAACAGTCATAGGAGAAAAATGTATAGATGAATTTATCTATGGCAATTGTACAAGACTCAACCCCGAAGCACCTACACCTGTTTTCGTAGAAAAACAAAAAAAAGAAAATTTAGGCATGGCTGCTAACGTTGTTGAAAATCTCCTAAGTTTAGGAGACATTACAATATTTAAATTTCATCAACCAGAATCTCAAATAATTAAAAAGACTAGATATGTTGATGAAGTTTCAAACTATATTATGCTTAGAGTGGATTTAGAAGAAAAAGTTAAAAGAATTAAAATTAACGATACGCTTATTGAACAGATAAAATCATCAGATCTTCTTGTTATCTCAGATTATGACAAAGGATTTTTACATCCTGGTGATCTTGATATTCTAGCCAAAACTTCAAATATTTCTATCATAGATACAAAGAAAAATATTGAAAATACTTGGGCCACATCTTTTGATTTTATTAAAATGAATAAAAATGAATGGGAAAATCCAATGCATGTTAATAAGAATAATTTTATTGATAAGACTATAATCACATGTGGAAAATATGGTGCATCTTGGCGAAATAAAATGTATCATGGAGAAGAAGTTGAAGTAATGGATGTAGTAGGCGCAGGCGATTCTTTTTTAGCTGGATTTTCTCACATGTTTGTTAAAAGTAAAGATCCTGAAAAATCAATAAAATTTGGCAATTTAATAGCAGCTAACGCTGTAAAACAAAGAGGAGTTGTTAATAAAATTAATAATATTAAAGACATTTATGATAAAATCAAATAAACATTTTAATAAAATAATTAAAGAATATAAAGATGCAACACGCATTGAAATTTGGGAAGGAGTTAGAGATAATTTTATTTTTGGTTTTTTAGGAGCCATTTTAGTTGTTTTTATTTCAACTCGATTAGATATTGCAGTTATATTAGGTTATATTTCTTATTATTATTTTATGGGAACTATTGTCAATCGTCCTAAATATACAACTTCTCTAGGAAGAATGATTATATTTCCATTGCCTTCTGCACTTGGTGCATTTACTGGTTATAAATTTGCTTATTATTTATATCAATATTTTACTTACGGACAATTTTAAAATTCTTCTAATTATAAACAACATTAAAATAAAAGTATATGGTATATGTATCGATAGATATTGAAACTTCTGGCTTAAATTTAGAAAAACATAGTGTTTTATCTATCGGTGCGATTATAGAAGATACTAATAAAAAATTATCATTTCAAGAATGTCCAAAATTCAGTGCAATAATATTGCAAAATGAAATTGTTGGGTCTCCTCGTGCAATAACAATGAATAATGAAATAATTAAATCTATAGGTCAATATATTGAAGGTTCTGATGAAACAAAAGAAAACTTAAAAAAGAATTCTGAATATAATTTTTATGAATGCGATGAAGTAATAAAGCAATTTTATTATTTTTTATATCAACATATTGAATTACATGATTCTAAAGAAAAACCAGTAATAAATGGATCAACTAAACCTATAACTATTAATGTAGCTGGTAAGAATTTTGGAACATTTGACAAAATGTTTTTACAGAAACTTCCATGGTGGCAAAAATTAATTAGAACTAGGCAAAGAATCTTAGACCCTGCTATTTTATGTGTAGACTGGAAAAATGATGAATCATTACCATCATTATTACAATGTAAAGAACGACAAAAACTTACAGGCTATGTATCGCATGACGCATTAAGTGATGCTTGGGATGTTATTGAAATATTAAGAAACTTCTATTAATTAAAAAAATGATATCAGAAAAAAGAAAAAAATATCTGCATGATAGATTTGCTAATTTGACTGAAGAACAAAAAGAAGAGCATAGAAGAAAAAGATTAGAAGATTATCATGCAATGTCAGATTATGCTAAAGAAAAAGAAAAGAAAAGAAGAAGACAATATTATCTTAACAATAGAGAACATTTTATAGAAAAACAGAAAAAATACTATCAAAATAAAAAAATGCAACTAATAGTCTAAAATAATAGAAATGATAAATGGTAATTTAATAGGAATACATTCTCTAGTAACAGATTTTAATTTAAATAAAAATAGTCCTAAAAAATATTTAGAACACATATTACTTACGCAGATACTTAGTGCATGGTGGTGGAAAAAATTAAATGGTCCAATTCATTTATATACTACAGATTATGACGCTGAATTTTTAGAAAAAATAGGAATTTTAAAACTTTATGATTATGTAAATACAAAAGTTCTTACTGAAGAAAAACATATAAATTGGGCAGAATTTAAATCTGTTTGTAAGATGAAAGTTGCGGCTGAACAGCAGCAGTATCCTTTTGCTACTATTGATACCGATTTAATTTTAAGAACTCCACTTAATATATATGATTTAAATGATCTTACTTTTTTATATACTGAAATATATCTTCATAAAAATCATCCGTCGCTTAATTCTTTAGGAAAAAGAGAAGGCTATGAATTTCCTGACTTTGCAAAAAATCAAGTAGATCTTATTAATACAAGTTTTCTCGTATGGTCTAATCCACAGTTAGTTAGAGACTATTGGAGGTTTGCATACGATTATATTAAAGATAATAATGGTAAAAATAAAGAATTTAATTGGGCTAATACTAGTGAATGGAAACATTTATTTGTTAAAAAACTTTTAACAAATTTAATTGAAAAAGATAATTATAGTACATCTTCACTTTTCCCTCTACAATATGCAGAAGATACAGAAACATGGTTAAATAAAGGTGAACCTCAAAATTTCTTAAAATTTCAAAATGATATAGGTTTTGATTTTTATCATTTATGGAAAGAAAAAACAGCATTTTATGATTTTAGAACTCCTATTTGCACAGGAAATCAAATCAGAATTCTTTATCAGCTAATTAAAGCTGTAAATGAATTACATGATATTCAATTAGATGAAATTATAGATGAAATTATTGTTTTTACAATTGAAAAAACTTACGAATTAGGTCTTAATGATCTATATGAACTCAGAATAGTAAATAAACATTTATTAATATGATACTATTTACTCATACAACTCTTTCTGATAAAGAATGGAGCAAAACTTGTATTGAATCACAGAAAGAATTTGCTGAAATTCATAAATTTGAACATTATGTATATGAAGATTTGAATATTTATGACAGGTCTCCAACATGGTCTAGATTTAGAGCTATGCAAGGTTGGATGTCAATGGTTGCTCCTGTGAATGAAATAGGAGTTTGGATGGATTCTGATTTAATGATAATGAATCCAGAATTTGATCTTAGAAAAATGTTAAATGATTTTAAATCTGATAATTCTGCAAAAGTAGGTTGTGTTTTTGCAATGAATGATTCTGTTGATTTAAGTCTAGTTTTTTTAAAATATAGTGCAGGCGCTAAGTCTTTATTTGAATATGGATGGAATGTAGGACGAGTTGAATCTAACGGTCTTCGTAGCGATAAATTATCTTTTGAATTAATGGCTAATGTCAAGCCTGATTCATTAAAAATACTTTCTCCATTGGATGTTCTTTCTAGATGGTATCCAATAGGCCCTAGTGATTTTTTTAATCAAAACATAAGTACTACACATGGTAAAGAAGGACTTTTATCTATTAAAAAACCTAAAGAAATACTAGAAGGTTTTAATAATCTTTATGTACCAGGCACATTTGCAGTTCACCTTAATGCTAAAGGCCCTTTGCTATTGCATATTTCAAATAATTTTAAAAAATATAGAGAAAAATTACAAGCAGATATATTAGAATCTAGAGAAATAATAAAAGAGTTAAATAAATGGTAGTAATATGTATTACAAGAACAGCAGATCAATATCAAAAAACTTTTAACTATATTGATAGCCATTTATCGGATAATGCAGTATATTATATTATTCCTCCTTGTGGAATTAATACAGTATTGCAAAATTCTAAAATTAAATCAGTAGCCATTGATGAATTAGGGTTGCATGAGACTTTATATGAAATATTTTCGTCTTTTAATGAAAATGAGAAAATAGTTATAGTACCAGAAACTAGAGTACCTACATCCGATTTTATTCAAAAGGCTTTAAATTCAGATCATGATGAATTCTTTTATGAAGAAGTTAATGGACTTTATGGAGGGTGGTTTAAAAATGGAACTTTTTTTCCATGTGGTGATAAAGAGTTAGATTGGATTAATATTAATTCTCTATCTATAATAAAAACCAAAATTAATTTTTTATCATGGTTTCCAAGAATATCAATAAACCAAAAAAAAGCAGCAGTTCCTAGAATTTTAGTTTTTGGTGTTGAAAATCTTGAATTAAAAAGTATTCCTCGAGAAGGCTCTTTTGAATCTGATGAACTTGAAGTTTTTTCCTATCTTACATCTGAAAATGCTTCAAAAATAATTGCTGAACTTGACCCAGACTGTATCATTACTGTTGGCGAATCAGAAAGATTATTTATGGAGATATTCTATCAACCAAGCTGGATACGCTTAAGATGGATGCATGTAAATGAAATTTTACCTAATTTGGGTGAAGAGGCATATTTAAAAGCTATGGATGCAATGATTAGTGGAAAAAAAGAATATCCATTAATTAGTATCATTACACCGATTAGAAATATTGGTGAAATGTTATGGCAAACTTATAAATCAGTATCAGATCAAACATGGTGGAATTGGGAATGGATTTTAATAAATGATGGTGATGATTTACTTACAGATGATATCGCAAAAGAAATATCTTCTCTAGAACCTAGAGTTAAATACTATAATATTTACCCTAGATCTAATTCTAAAGTAGGAGAAGCAAAATATAGAGGCTTTTCTTTATCAGAAGGTGATTATTTAGTTGAATTAGATCATGATGATATGTTAACACCTGAAGCTATTGAACTTGTGGCCTTAGCTTTTGAAAAATATCCAGATGCCGGTTTTTGTTATTCAAATTATGCTGAAGTAGATGCTGATTTTAATGATTTGTCTTATGGTGGAGATTCTTTTGCGTATGGATATGGATTATATTCAGTATTTGATTATAAAGGAACTCTTCATAGTGAACAACATACTCCGCATATTAATCCAATTTCAATTAGAAGTAATGTAGCAATGCCTAATCATCTTAGAGCCTGGACTAGGGATACTTATTTTTTAGCAGGTGCACATTGCAGAAGATTATCAGTAATGGATGATTTTGAATTATTAATTAGAACATTTCTTGTATCAAAAATGATAAAGATAGATTGGATGTGTTATTGGCAATTCTATTATACAAATACAATAACAAATACCCAAAATCTTGTTAGAATGGATATTCAAAGAAGATCTAGAACAATATCAAATTTTTATAATTCAATGATTAAAAAAAGGTTTAATGAACTTGGTAAAATAGATTGGGCTTTTGAACAAAATCCTGAAAATCCTCGAGATGCAAATCCAGTATTTGGAGAAGATGAAAATAGAGTTAATTATACTCTTAATAGAGAAATAATTGAACAACACCTATACAATAGAAATATTATTACAATTTACAATAATAAATGAAAAAATATTTTTTTAATTCATGTTTTTTTATTATTTTTGTAATGAATTTATCTTTATTTAAACTTAGATATATAAAAATATGGTAGTAGCAATTATTGGATCTCGTAACTTTACAGACAAATCTTACATCTATAAGAAATTAGATTCTATTTTTCTATCTAATAAGCCTGAACTTGTTGTTAGTGGTGGTGCAAAAGGTCCTGATCAAATAGGAATTAATTGGGCAACTAATAACGGTATAAAAATAAAAGAATTTTATCCAAGCTGGGATAAGTATGGAAAATCAGCAGGAGTGATTAGAAATACTCAAATTATTGAAAATTCTGATTTAGTTATTGCATTTTGGGATGGCTGTTCTAAAGGCACTAAAGATTCAATAGATAAAGCAAAAAAGCTAAATAAACAAGTTAAAATCATCTATCATAACAATTAATTATTTTAAGTTTGTTTTAAACAATTAAAATAATTTTTTTTTTAAATTAAACATAATAAATTAAATTAAACAATGAAAAAGTATTATCAAGTACAAAACTATGGCAATGGATTCATCACTCATCAAGAAAATGAATCCGCTCACGTTGCAGGTTATCCAGGCGATATCTGGGTAACTGAAAATACAGCATGGGCTCAGAGAGTAAATGCAGTGGAAAAAACCAAAGAAGAAGCACAGACTATTGTAGATGCTGCAGTTGCGGCTTCTTATGTTCCACCTAATAGTACAACACCTGCACCTATTGTTTTACCTTAAAAAAATAAAAATGAATAAAGAATTAAAAATCGCAGAAGATTTACAGGAAATTTTACGTGTTTTAAATGAAGAAGACGCACAAACCATTTTAGCATTAAAAGATGAATTAGTAGATAACTGGCATAAAAAGCAGATATTCAGAACAGAGACTGAGATGAGAGTTTCCGTCTTGAATGACGCTAAACACCCTACCAATGCTTCTAAATATTGGCAGTCTGTGAGAGAGATGTCAGCACATTTTGATGCCTTGATGAATTTATCATTTGATTTGAGAAAGAATACGGTAGAGAAGTTAAGATATGATAGACAATTAGAGGATTGGATAGAAGATCCTGATACTCATAGATTTGACATAATGGAACTTGAAATTGATATTGATAGAAATATTTATGATAGGTCTTGTATGTTACAAATAGCAAAAGATAGAGTTAGGGAATTAAGTTTATGGAGTACTATTAAAAAAGAATTAGATGATAATTCGTTTGATGCAGAAAATGTAAATACACATCAAGCCGAATCATTACACAGATATTTTGAAAATAGAGTAAAATCTTTAAATGACTCTTCAGCACCTGGTGAAATTATTAATGCAATGGGACCTTATTTATCTTTTAACCGATTAAAGACTGATGATGGCAAATTAAGGAATTTTCTAGGGGAAGTAACAGATGACAAGAAAAATAAGTTAAAATAATTTTATGTTAACAAATTGGTATTCAAATAGTCATCAAATTTCTGATAATGTCAATGATTTTCATTGTTCAGATGATTTTTATACTGATTTAAAAACAATTAAAAATTTAGGAAGTATAAGAAACATTGAAGGCTCAATGGTTGACATAATTAGAAGTCATGGATGGGATTTTGCAATTTTTCATGAAATTTATAATTTGAAGTCATATTATGTTAATAATTTTAAAATAAATAAAGGTGATGTTGTTGTTGATTTAGGTGCAAATATTGGTATATTTAATAGATGGGCATATTTAGAAGGCGCCGGTGAAGTTATATCTATCGAGCCAGATAAAGAATATTATGAATTGCTTAAATTAAATGCAAATCCAAAATCTTATCTATTCAATAATGCAATAACAGATAATTTAGAGAATGTGAAATTATTTCATGGTAGGTGCTTAGGAGGTTCAAGTATATTAAATACGAGATATGAGGATACAAGTTACATGGTTGATTCTTTTTCATTAGATTATCTTTTTAATTTAAAAATCTTTACAAAAATAGATTTTTTAAAAATGGATATAGAAGGTAGTGAAATATTAGCTTTTAATGGTATATCCGATGATAATTTAATGAAAATTAGTAATATTGTATTAGAATACCATCATAGTTTATTAAATTATGATGAAAATTTAAGAAAAAATTTAATAGAACGTTTAAATAATTTAGGATTTAATTTATACATATTAAAATATGAATTAAATAAAAGTTTACAAATGTTATATTTTTATAGGTAAAAATAAATTATATGAATTTTATTTATACAAAAAAAAATGCTTTATCAGCAAATACATGCCATCAGCTGATTAAAAATTTTGAATCATCTGAATTAAAACAGCCAGGTGTTTTATATGGTCCTAGTGGAATATCTTCAGATAGCGATAAAAAGTCAACAGACATAACATTTGACCCATCCTTCTTAAAAAAAGAAGGATGGGGTTTGTTATTAAATGAAGTAATTACAGTAGTTCAAAATGGAGTTTTAGACTATTTAAATAGACATTCTACTGCAATGACTAAAATGGATTCTATAGACTTATATACTTACTTTAATATGCAAAAGTATGAACCAAATGAAGGTTTTTATGGTTGGCATTGCGAAAGAGCAGGTGTAAAACATTCAGATAGATTGTTAGTATGGATGATATATTTAAATACTTTAACAGATAGAGGAGAAACTGAGTTTTTCTATCAGCAACATTTTGAAGAACCTGAAAGAGGCAAATTAGTTATTTGGCCGTCAGATTGGACACATTTGCATAGAGGTGTTCCATCACCAACTCAGACAAAATATATTTTAACAGGGTGGTTTACTCACAATAAAGTATAAAATTTATGGAATTTTCAATACACGAAGAAAATTGGTTTTCAACTCCAGTATGGGAATCAGAGGTGACAAATGTAAATAATCAAGAAATAAAAGATTACTGCTTGTGGTTAAGAGATAATACAAAAGGCACTACTATATCAAATAGAGGAGGCTGGCACAGTAGTGAGATCATACAACCAATACCTGTTGATTTAACAAAACTATTTAATAATCTTGAAATATTTGTTAATCAAAATTGTTATAAGCATACAGGTATCGATAATTTAAAGTTTGGGAATTTTTGGGTTAATATTAATGAACCTGGTTCTTATAATTTACTACACGACCACCAAAACAGTATATTGTCTGGTGTATATTATGTATCAGTTCCATTTGACAATATGGGTGATTTGGTTTTACATAGAGGAGACACTGCACCATATTTTTTAAAATCAGACGTGGAGAGAATTAGTACAAAAACAAATTCTTTTGTAGCTGTAAAAAAACCTTTAGAGTCTTTCTTTTATATATTTCCATCATGGGTTAAACATCATGTTGAATCTAATGATTCACAAGGCGAAAGAATATCAATAGCATTTAATTTTGTTCCTAATAATAAATAGTATGAACCCACAAGTATTTTCACTGTTTCCAACACCTTTATATGTTGCAAATTACGATAAAGATTTAAAAAATGTAATTAATTATTTTGATAGTTGTGAGATGTTAGATACAAATAGTGGCTATGGAATGATTTCAAGTAATAGTTATATTTTAGATAATCCTGTATGCAACGAATTAAATAAATTCTTAATGTCTTGTTTTGAAGATTTTGCAACAAATATTATGAGATACAGATTTAAAGAATTAGCATTTGCTCAATCTTGGTTAACTTATAAAAATCCAAACCAAATTCATAAGGCGCATACACATCCTAATACTTTATTAGCAGGAGTATTTTATTATGATGCACATGAAGATGATGCAGCGATATGTTTTTCAAAAGAAGTAAAATCATTTAATAGGTCATATTTTGAGCCATCATTACATGATGATTATCAAAATCACGTCTTTTCACAAGAAGAAATTTACTACATGCCTAAGAAAAATGATTTTATTATTTTTCCATCATGGTTAACACATGGAGTGCCACCTAATAAAACAAATAGGACAAGAAAGGCGCTTGGGGTCAATGCTTTAACAAAAGGGACATTAGGTGATAAGGAAACAATTTCTGAAATAATTTTTGGTAGATACGTATGAAACAGAAAATATTTTTTAATTCAACACTACCTAGAAGCGGTAGCACATTACTTCAAAATTTGCTGGGACAAAACCCAGATTTCTATGTTACACCAACATCAGGTCTTATAGATTTGATGTTAGGCACACGAATAGGATATAATCAAAATTATGAATCAAAAGCTGGCGATGTTGAATTGTGGAAAGAAGGCTTTTATAAGTTTTGTTCACATGGAATAGAAGGTTATGTACGGTCACAAACAACAAAACCATATTATCTAGATAAAAATAGAGTTTGGGGATTTTACTATAATTTATTAGCACATATTGTAGAAAAACCAAAAGTATTATATATGGTTAGGGATTTACCATCAATCTTTGCTTCAATGGAGAAGAAATTTAGGATGAATCCAGATAAAGATGATGGAACTATGGATAACATAAAAATGAAAGGAACAACAACTCATAAAAGAGTTGAATTATGGGCACAAACGCACCCTTTAGGTTATTCACTTGAAAAATTATATCAGACATTATTAGATGGCACAGCTTCTAACTTTCTATTTATTAGATATGAAGATTTATGTATCAATCCTAATCATGTAATGAAAAGTATATATCAATATTTAGAGTTAGATGAATTTAAACACAATTTTCAACATATAAACCAAATAACAACTGAGAATGATGCAATACATGGAATATATGGAGATCATGTGATAAGACCATCTTTACAAATGCTACCGAATGATTCAAAAGAAATATTAGGAATGCATACAATAGATTTAATTAAAGAGAATTATAAATGGTATTATGATTTCTTTGGGTATAAATAAAGATGAAATATGTCAAAATTACAAAGCACAGAAATAGTAGGTGTTGAAAATAGGCCAGCAACAATATGTTCAAATACGATGTGCATTTGGTTTGACACGACTAATTTAAGAACAGTCATTTCCTATTGTGGGTATGGCGGAGCATCAGTATGGTCAGCAGGTGGTGCCATAATAACAGGAAGACGTGAATTAGCAGGTCTTGGGACTCAAAATGCAGCATTTGCGGCTGGTGGTAATACAATAGCAGGAAGAACAGGAGTATCAGAAGAATATAATGGTGCAAGTTGGGCAACAGGCGGTACATTAGCAACCGCAAGATATAGATTAGCAGGCGGCGGTTCACAGAATGAAGCATTTGTCGCTGCCGGTCGAACAACAAGTCCTGTTAATTTTACTGAAGAATATAACGGTGCAAGTTGGTCAGCTGGAGGTGCAATGATAAATTTTTGTAAAGTAAATTTAGCAGCGTCCGGAACCCAAAATGCTGGATTAGCAATGGGCGGTCAAGATGATCTTGGTAATTTTTGTTCAGCGACCACCGATGAATATGATGGGGCAAATTGGTCATCTGGAGGTACAATGAGTTCAGGTAGACAAACGCTAGCAGGAACAGGAACGCAGAATGAAACATTAGCAATGGGTGGTTTTATAGCTGCAGTTGCGTCATGTACAGAAGAATATAATGGAACATCTTGGTCAACAGGCGGTGTAATGACAACAGCAAGACGTCAATTAGCAGGCGGCGGTACACAAAATGCAGCTTTTGTTACTGGCGGGTGTACTACTGCTGTTACTACAGCAACAGAAGAATACAATGGGGCCAGCTGGTCATCTGGCAATGTTCTATCCTGTGCTAGAGGGTGCTTAGGTAGTGCTGGCGACATAACAAATGGATTAGCATTTGCAGGTGGAAATAATTCATATATAAGATGTACTGAAGAGTATAGCGCAGCACTGGCGATAATAGATAAGATAATATTATAAAATAAGATAAAGTAAATGGCTAAATTACAAAGTACAGAAATAGTAGGAGTTGCAAATAGGCCAGCAACAATATGTTCAAATAGTGTTTGTATGTGGTTTGATACAACTAATACTAAAATGGTTTTTTC
>Ga0114975_10000044_pt1 | contig 81825 bp, 72 predicted proteins | sample S_130626_EF_Meta_FD_87031 | JGI IMG/M metagenome (GOLD analysis project Ga0114975, IMG submission 87031) | Freshwater microbial communities from Lake Simoncouche, Canada to study carbon cycling - S_130626_EF_MetaG | ecosystem: Environmental > Aquatic > Freshwater > Lake | place: Lake...
TTTATGTTTATTGTCATTGGAATTTTAATAAAAGTTTTGTTTTTTACATCCACTACAATAACTGGTGGTAATATCACTACAAATTTACAAATTATTTTTGGAGGAGTTATAGTTATGGCAATAGCATCAATATTATATTATCTTTATAATTATCTTTCATCCACATATTTATCAATTATTGGAAATATCTTTATGATATTATTCTTAATGGGTCTAACTGTAGCATTAGCTATGTTTTTTATTATATTTAATAATACTTTGAAATTATCAACAGGTTGGAGTGGATTTTTTGTATACTTTATCTTTTATATACCTTGTTTATTAATTAATCTAATTGAATATTTAAAATCTGAATTCAAAGTTACAACAAATACAGTTTTTATATTGTTCATACTAGAGATATGCTTTATATTATGTTATTTTTATTTACCAAAAATAATAAATATGTATTTGAGTAAGGGCGGTATACCTTTACTAGAAGGTAATCGTTTTTTAGATAAAGAGTATATATTAACTACTGGACGAACTCTAAAAATAAAAGATGAAAAATCAGACGAAATATATGGCGATAAAAATAGTAAAATATCAGACCAGAATTTTTCGATATCAATGTGGGTATATGTAAATGCACAACCACCAAGTGATGGAGCATATACGAAAGAATCAAATATATTTATTTATGGTAACGATAGTAGTAATACTATTTCTAGAAAACCACAAATAGTTTATAACTACGATGCAAATAATAATAATGTAAATAAGTTCAAAATTTATTTTACAGACACAATCGGCGATGATGTAAATTTAAAAAATTACTATAATTTTTCAATGCCCGAACAAAAATGGAATAATATTGTAGTTAATTATAATTCAAATATTGTAGATTTATTTATAAACGGTATTTTAGAAACAAGTTTTGCATTTGCACCTAATTTTAACTTACCGAATTATAACGATGGAGATATTATTAAAATTGGTAGCAATGATGGGTTGTACGGGTCGATATGTAATATTCGATATTATCAGGACGTTTTAACGAAATCTGAAATAATAAATAAATATAATTCACTAGTTTTAAAAAATCCTCCTATAAACACAATATAATTCAAGAATATTTTATAAATATTATTTATATTAAATGAATTTTATAGTTATCGGTTTAGGAATAACAATAATAGTTTTGTTATATTTATTATACACTTACTATAATACTTCGTCAAAAGCTTTGTTGAAAACAGCTTCGTTAAAAGCATCCAATCCTTCTATAACTAGTATAAGCGAACCTAGATCTAGTAGATATGCATATGGTATATGGACATACGTAAATTCTTGGGACAATACAAATACAAAGGTTATATTTAGCAGAGCAAATAATCTTAAACTATACCTGAGTGCAAGTGAACCTAGCTTATACTGCGATGTCTATATGAATGATGGTTCTACGAAGACAACTTTAATTACCGATAATTATCTTATACAAAGATGGGTGCATATAATTATAAGTTTAGATAACCAATTTTTAGATTGTTATTTAGACGGTAAATTGGTAAAATCTTCTCGCTTATACGGAACAAGTAAAACACCTACTTCTACTCCTGCTATTCCTCCATCAGATACTACACCAATCATAATTGGATCATCGAATCCATTTGACGCAGTAGTATCCAATTTCGTTAGATGGACAAATCCAATGGATCCAGACACTGCGTGGAAAACATACTTATCAGGCAATGGCTTACAAACGCTTGGTAGTTCGTTTAACTCATATGGAGCAAAATTAAATATAATGCAAAATAATACAAATTACGCAAATCTACAATTATTTTAGATTGATTTTAACAAAAGTTATGTTATTATAATATATAATATATAATAATAATGGATTATTTAAGACAACAACCTAGTGGGCAAACTAATGGTAGTTCTACACAAACGTCTAATTTTGAATTGCCTCAAGTAATACAAGATGGTATGAATAGTATAAATGATAGCATTACTAATATAAAAAATACTATATCTGAAAGCGTGAATCAATTCTCAAATGAACCAGGTGCTAGTAGTAGCTTTAGTTTTTCGAATACTATTATAGCAAAATTAGCATTTTTAATTTTAGTATTAATTGTTTTTATGTTTTTATTTAATTTAGGAATTATCTTAATTACTTATTTTACTAGTCCTGCTTCGAACCCATATCTTGTAAAAGGTATGATTGACGGAACCTATGGGGTTGTCATCCCACAAGACCCAAAAAATAAAATGTCCGTTCCTATTTTAAGATCGAATAATCGAAGCTCTGGAATTGAATTTACGTGGTCAGTGTGGTTATATCTTAACGACTTGAATACTAGTAATATTAAATTTCAACACATCTTTAATAAGGGAGATAATAAATACAATACAACTAATAATTTAGCTGAAGTAAATAATGCTCCTGGTTTATATTTAAATCCTAGTGATAATACTTTACACCTTGTTATGAATACAGTAAACGCAATTGATACTAATAATGTAATCGAAATCAACAATGTTCCTATACGTAAATGGTTTAATGTAGTAATTCGATTACAAAATAATATTTTAGATATTTACATAAATGGTACTATTTCAGGTAGAAAAGTTTTAGAAAATGTACCTAAACAAAACTATGATAATATTTATGTTTGTCAAAATGGCGGATTTGCTGGTAAACTAGCAGATTTAAGATATTTTGATTCAGCATTAAATGTATTTCAAATTAATCAAATTATGAATAATGGACCAAATACATCAACTAGTAAATTAAGCGATGACCAAAAAGCAAAAGGTAATTATGCATATTTATCATCTAGTTGGTATCGTTCAAAAATGTAACCAAATAATTTTGTATGCTATCATTATATAGTATATAAAATGTCTACTACTGATTTAGATTTAAAAAGCATTTGCGAACAAAGAAGACAACGATTATTATACAATGTTCCACCCACGAGATATACACCGCCAAATCCATATGTTCAATTTCCACAATTCACTAAATTTCAATTTGATATGCGTCGTAAAGCTGAAATATTACAATATAGTGCGAGTTCTAGTAACACTAAGACGAATAATATTACGAAAAAAGGTAAATGGGCTCAACTTGTAAATGGTACTATTGGAAAACAAATTCCACCCGATGTTATTTTAACTCAAATGGACGTAAATGGTAATTATTCTCAAATTGTCGTTAAATATCCCGATACATATACGAGTCAAATTGTACAATACGGCACTGATGCTAACAGTAATCCATTATATACTACTTTATACACTGTAGTCAAAGGAAATGTCGATATCTGTAATGACGATTTATATCCACAACCAACTTCATCATCTGGGGTTCCTGGGCCTATTATGCAATTAATACGAGATACCAGTGTTCCTTTATATAATTATGCCAATAAAACTGGCACATATGGTATTATTAATAGCGGACTTCAAGCACCTTGGTATACATTCACCGAGGATTATATAGAAGCATATAATTCTATTATTACCAAATTATTTACTCTATCTATACAAAATAGTATTAGCGAATATGCTTACAATTTTTCATTTCAAACGCCTATTAAATTATTTTTTAGTGGTACTACAAATAACATTACAGCTCAAAGCGATTATACATTATCAAATACTATTCGAGTATCAAACGTTACAGTTACTGTGAAATATAATGGTGATATAGTTACCTTATCCAAAGTTCCAACCGTTGAGTTTGATAATACAACAATAAATTTTACGAATGATATTGAAAATGGTAGTACGTCAAAACCATTTGATGGGAAAATATATATGGGGTTAGTCAAAGTCTCTAATTTATATTTGTATACGCAACCTGGTTATATCTATGATATTAATATCACCGTCAATACCGTTTTCACTGAAGATGCCAATTATGCAAGTTTTTTTAATAATCTTATGTCGGGAGTTTATTTGAATACTACAGATACGAATACTATTCAAACGGATTGTACAATGTCAACTGCTGCATCAAGTATAACGAATACTGGATTTATTTTTTCTGGATTGTAATTTATACATTTTTATTTTGTCAAATTTGGGTTCAAACACATTTTTTGTTCTGGGAATACTTGTCCCGACATACATTTTTGGTCTTCTCCGATTTCAACACAATTACGTTTTCCTTCATATTCATCAATTAAACACCAATTGGTTTTAGTAGTTGAAATCGGTTTTTGTATTGGGTTGGTCGTTGAATCTGGTTTAGGTGTTGGTGGTAGTTTTATGGTAGAACGATTGATGGATTGATCGATATCTTTTCCAGCTAATTCGTGACCACTCGCCTTTATTAATAATTTACCGACTGAATCTACGGTACCATTTGCTATATCTATTCCTCTTTTAGTAGCATCCGCTACCAAATCTCCAGTAGAATCTATTGCACTACCTGTTATAAATGTTACGTCTGATATCAAAGGTTTTATGAAAAACATAAATGTATCTACTATATGCTGTAATACATTACCTATATTTTTAATTATGTTTATTCCTAAAAATGATAGAATGAGTAGAAAGGTAAGAAATAGAATAATTGTATTCTTATTACTAAATAAATCTTCTTTATTTTGTACTATACTCTTTATTTTGGGTTCATTATCGGTATTCTCCATTATTTAAACTTATATATAATATTATAGATATTGTTTCGTTTGTTTTTATTTTATAATTTATAGAATTAGTGTAAAATGGGATTATTCAATTATATCGATACATTCTTTTTTATAAGTTTAGGAATAACATTTATATTGATTTTACTTTTAGTATTCCATTTTAAACAACGTATATCTACTTTAGAACAAAAAAATGAAACTATGTTTGAAATTATCAATAATATTGTTCAAGAATTAGTACAAATAAAATATATAATAACGCCTACACAACCAACGCATTATTCTCAAGAAAATGTTACACAATCTTCAACTAAACATTTAATCCATAATCCACAATTACAAATGAATAATATTATTCATTTTGATAATAATAAAATTGTTGTATCTGATGACGATGTTAACAATAACGAATCCGATGAAGAAGATGATGATTCTGATGAAGAAGATGATGATGATTCTGATGAAGAAGATAATGATTCCGAAGGAGAAGAACAAGATAAAATAAAGGTAATCAATGTTGCATTGAACGATACTATTCAATTAAGTGAGGTAGATGATATTATCGATGTGGAACCAAATCAAGGAAATATTATTGTTGAAAAAATGAATACAAACGATTCAGAAATCGATAATAGTGATATTCAAAAGGAAGTCAAAAAGGAAATATATCGTAAAATGACCTTATCTGCATTGAAATCAATTGTCATTGAAAAGGGACTCTTAAGTGATCCCAGTAAATTAAAGAAACAAGAACTTTTGAAATTATTGGAATCTAGTCTAGACGATTAAACATTTGGACATTTGAATTGATACCCAAAGCGTCCGAATTCTTTAAGGGTGTAAACCACTGAGTATTTTGTAAAAATATATTATAATTATATATTATAATATGTTTTCATTTGAAAATTCTGAAAAAATGAATTGTGCTTATCCCACTATTAAAGAAACGATTCCAAAATCTTCTTTAGGATATAATACTAATAATAAATATCCAGAATTCCCTCCTTTAATGGCTGATGGTAGAGCAATCACTGCTTCGTACCAACCAGAAGCTTTATTAAATCAATCTATCATCAAACAAAATAATATTCAATCCAATTGGGAATATCGAAAATATTTAACCGAGAATGCTACCAAAATTATGGAAATGAACTCTCGTGAAGCTTTTAATGATAATGGTTATACTATGCGTTTCAATGATTTGATGAATAATACATTCTCCACACCTTATTACTATCATTCTTCGAATGATACATCCAAACCTTTGGGTTATGTAAATAGTGACCTAAAAAATACATATCTATCTCGAGAACAACTAGAATCTCGTAAAATTTCACCTGTCGTTACTCAAGAAGAATTTCTTAGATTTACTAGCAACCAATAAATGATACTATATATTTTGTATATTATCATTCTATATTTTTTTTCCATTATTATTGAATAAATTGTAATCAATATAAGGAGAATATTTTTCTTCTTTTGACATTTCACTTAAAAATGATTCATATTTATTCATTAAACTATTACCGATTGTCGTAAATCCTGAAACTGTTGTGTTAGATACGGGCAATACTCCTACTTGCGAATCAACCCATCCAGGTGGGCCTGGTACACCTTGACTACCTCTTACACCAATAGGACCTGTTGGGCCAATTGGGCCTGTTGGACCAACTTTTCCTGCTTCACCAGGAGTACCAGGAGGACCACCTAACGGTCCTGTCGGTCCTGGTGGGCCTGGCGGGCCTGGCGGGCCTGGCGGGCCTCCAGATGGACCTGTATCACCCTTTTCACCCTTTTCACCAGTAGAACCCTTAGGTCCAGTTGGTCCAGGTGAACCACTTGCACCACTTGCACCAGTAGAACCAGTTGAACCTTTTGCACCAGTTGCCCCTACGGGGCCAATTGCACCAGTAGGACCAGTAGGACCAGTAGAACCTTTTGCACCAGTTGCACCTACGGGACCAACAATACCAGTAGCACCCGTTGGGCCAGGAGGACCACCAGATGGCCCTTTTGGACCTACTGGGCCAGTAGAACCTCTTGATCCAGTAGAACCTCTTGATCCAGTAGAACCTCTTGATCCAGAAGGTCCAGTAGGTCCCCTTGATCCAGCAGGTCCACTTTGCCCAGCAGGTCCAGGAGGACCACGTGGACCAGGAGGACCACTTGATGCCCCTTCTATAAAAGATTCTTTTCCTTTATATGCAATATCATATGAATAACAATGTCTCATAAATATAAAAACCAAACATACAAATAATCCTAAATATTTATTTATGCAAGTATATAAAATTATCATTGATATCATCAATAAATTTGTAAAAGTAGAATTTATTATCAATAATTTTTTAAATATTACTATCAATAGTATAAAAATTGTAATTAATAGTCCGTATTCTTGATTTTTCATTATATAATAGATAAATATTATAATTGATAAAAAACATAAAACATTTGAATATGAACAATATATTATATGAAACTAATAAGTTTTGATATAGGAATTAAAAATATGGCATATTGTATTTTTGATATCTCAGGTTCTCAAAGAAATATTCTGGATTGGAATGTTCTCAATTTAATGGAAATCGTCGAGAACACCAAATATCTTTGTAATTGTATGAATAAAGCCAAAAACAAAAAAAATCTTCCTAAAATATGTGGGAAAAATGCAAAATTTATGAAAAACACTCTATTTTTTTGTGATAAACACGCTAAAAGCGATACTCAGTTTTTAATACCCACTAAAAAGTGTTCTCCCACTTCATTGAAAAAAATGAAAAATGAAGAATTGATAAAAATATGTGACGAATATAAGATATTAAATGATTCCGATAAAACAACTATCAAGTTAAAAAATGCGATACTTGACAAAATGTTCTCCTATTTCGATGAAAAAAACCTTATTCCGATTATTCATAAAAAAGGTAAATCGGCGAATGAAACAGACCTCATCTATATCGGTAAAAAAATGAAGGATTTATTGAATCAAACCGAAAATATAAATGATATAACTCACGTAATTATCGAGAACCAAATATCTCCGATTGCTAATAGGATGAAAACCATACAAGGTATGTTAGCTCAATATTTTATTATGAAAAATGATAGTATTCATATCGAATTCATATCATCCGCCAATAAATTGAAACAAATGAATAAGACTCCTATGAATAATTCTGAAATACAAAACACAATTCGAGAACCTGATACAGAAACAAAACAAAATGCCGTATATAAACAACATAAAATAGATGGTGTCGCTCTATGTTCTCGATTATTAGATGCAAATCCATCTTATCAAACTTGGAAACACGTGTTAGAAACAAAAAAGAAGGATGATTTAGCCGATTGTTTTTTACAAGGTATTTGGTATATGGATAAAAAATTTAGTAAAAGTCAATAAAATAATAATGTTGCGGAGAACTTAAATATAAAATTTGTTATATTATCATAAATACAATGGAAGTTATTGATATTGGATTAAGTGATTTAGAACCTGTAACATTAAATTTTAATGACTCTGCTTTACCGTCAAATTCTCAACCACCTAAGTCAGTCAATTTCGGTGGTGGTATCGAATTACTAATGAACGATAAAAAACGCAACGCATCAAATAATGTGAATATAGATTTAGGTGATTTAGATAATTTAGAAAATGAATTAAATCAACTTTCTGGTACCACCTCTCAAACTAGTAATGGAGGTGGTGAAACAAAATCATTGAGTGGTTTCACATCTAATTTATTTGGATTTGGCGATGAACCCAAAAATACTTTTCGAGAACCAGAACGTAACGATTCTAATTTAGGAAGTGCTACTGTTGAAAGTATCGGCACTACTAAAACCTGGGATGGTTTCACAAAGCTAAATGAGATACCATTAAATGATGTTCCATCATCTGCCAAATTATCCGATAGAGAAAAACGTCGTAAGAAACGCATAATGATAAAAAAATTAGAAGAATGGTATGAAAAAGGGTTGATTAAACATAGTTCTCATTTCAATATGGATTCAAACTATGAAGAAGTTGAGGATGAATATGAAACTGCAATGGAAGATAAACGTAAAAAAGATAGTATTAAATTACAAGGTTGGTGGTTTATGACGTTTGTAAATTCTGTCGAATATGCAAACGCCGCATTCAATCCGTTTGATATTAATTTAGATGGATGGGGAGAACAAGTCAGTGAGGATATCGATTCATACGAGGAAATATTCAGCGAATTGCACGATAAATATAAAGGTGGTAAATTGGCACCAGAACTTTCTTTATTATTACGTCTAGGATTTAGTGCCGCCGTCGTAAATTTCACGAATAAAGCATTATCTACCGCTACACCTGGGTTCAATGATGTCATTCGTCAAAGTCCTGAGTTGATGAAAGCCTTTACAAATGCAACTGTAAATTCTATGTCTCAACAATCGCCAGGGTTTGCTTTTGCTAATAATTTGATGCAAGACAATAAACCACGAGGCCCACCACCACCAGCTCCCGTCGAAACTAAATTCCAACCACCATCACAAAGACCTGGAATGGTTTATACCGAAGCACCAAGTAATAGACAAGATATTAATATGGCTAGAGGTGCAATGTTTAGAGAACAAGGGATAGAAGTCAATAATTTCCAAAGTACAAATGAACCAGCCCCACAAATGAGAAGTACTCGACCAGATATGCGAGGCCCTCAAAATACCGATATCGATAATATTCTTTCGGGTTTAAAAACCAGAACCGTCAATATTCACGAACAACAAAATACCGAAGACAATGATTCTATGATTTCTATTAGCTCATTAAAAGAAATACAAAATAATAATATGCCCAAGAAAAGTAAAAGAAGAAGTGATAAAAATGTTGTATCCTTAGATATCTAGTAAAAATTGAAAATTATTTTATTTGTATTATTTAAATAATAATAAAAATAAGAATGCCCAATAAAAAAAAAGTAAAATTTAACAATATCGTAAATGCTGTTTTAATACCTTGTGCGAGAGAATATAAATTAGTTGAATTGAGTAAAGAATTATGGTGGGAAAAAGAAGATTATGTAAATTTTAGACTATCCGCCAATAGAGAAATATATGAACTTATGCAACAACATCACGGATTTATGAACTACAAAGATGCACAGCAATTATTATTTCAACCATTTCGGTATAATGTATTCAATTTCTTTTAGGCTTCAAGTATTGTCGATGTATTTTTTCCCTTCCATACCACACATATCATCATTATATCTTACTACAAAACAAAATCTATAATCCAATTTTACTTCTTTACCATTGCCTGTTACCAAATAATTTATCAATTCTGTCTTTTTTACCTGATCCTGTATAATAAACTGATTACATTTTCCATATTTGGGTTCTCCATTCGGAATAAAATGTTTGCAATTGATACATAGTTTATTCGGTGATGCGGTTATCATAGTAAGTAAATAAAGAATCCATAGTAAAAGCATTTTTGTATATACGTCATAATACTTTTATGTCATTTTATACCGATTTATACATTTGAATCATTTTTTCTTTTTGTTCCGCATAATCTACCATAGGTTCTCCATATTTTATATCTTTATACTTTTCGTCTTTACAAACCTGATACCATCTATGTATATCTTTGGCTGATACATCTTTTAATTCAGGCACCCATTTCTTTATAAATTCCGCATCTTTATCGAATTTTTTACTTTGTATCCACGACGACATATCACGGAAATAAGGACTATTATATGGCCCCGTACTCGCAATATTCTGCCAATTCAATGCATTATTCGCTATATCATAATCCACTAATTTGGTCGCAAAATATCTCGCACCTAATTCCCAATTTAATAATAATGTCTTCACCAAGAAATTTGCCGCCACCATACGCCCTCGATTATGCATATATCCAGTTGTATTTAATTGTCGCATACAAGCATCCACCAATGGATAACCTGTTTCTCCTTTACACCATTTCTCAAAATCCGATTTACTGGTTCTCCATTTTATTCCCTGATACGTATATGATTTATCTTGTGTTAATGGATATGCATATAATAATCCCGCATAAAACTCTCTCCATATAAGCTGACGAATAAATTCACTATTTAACCCATATTCTTCTTTATATGCGTGATATACTTCTCGAATCGAAATACAACCAAACTTTATATAGGCTGATAATAAACTCGTCGTTTTCGTGAAATAATCTCGGGTGTTTCCATAATCGGATTGTTCCCTCAGCGATTTTTTTAATTGGGCTATTCCATGAATACGACCACCATGAACGAGAACTTTCGTATTGGGTTTTATAAATCGGTCAAATGCATAATCTATGGTGATAAGGTTCTCCATTTTTTTAGAATTCTTCAAAATATTATTTATCGTTTTCCGTTTCGGAGTATCTACTGGTTTATGGAGAACTTCATCATAATAGGGTGTAAATTTCTTATAAACACTACCAGAACTTGTTTTTATTGTTCCTGGTTCATACATATAATAATCTGAATACATAAGACATTCTATTTTGTGTTTCTTACAAAACTCGACAGTTTCATTATCTCGCTTTACTGCATAAGGTGTATAATCTTTATTGAAAAATACACAGTCTATATTATGGTTTTCCATATATTGTTTTATAATTGTCGTTTGTTTTCCATAAAATAGCGAAAGTTCTCCCTCAGATTTTTTTATTTCCTCCGTCAAATCCTCTAAAGATTGAACCATAAACTGTATCCCTTCATTCGATCGATACTGATTTGTTTTGCCAACTTGGTCGGGTGTGAAAATAAAACAAGTATATATTTTATTACATTGAGAACAAGCTTCCATTAATCCTTTATTATCTGCTATTCGTAAATCTCTATGAAATATAAATAATCCCTTTTCATATTTTTTTGACATTTATACCTAAGATATACATAAAGAATATATAAAATTGACTTAAAAATAACTTATTACTCTTATTCAACCATATAGATAAAATGGATTTTGAAACTTTATTCAACGACTTATTGGCTATTTTAAATACAATTATTTTTAAATTAATGAGTAAAATTGGTGAGTTATTGGTTATCGCTGGTAATTATATAAACGAAAATGCATTAAAACCTGCTAAAGATTCCCTTGGTGTATGGGCAGTAATGAATTGCAGTAAAATAAAAATATTCTTTTCGACACGTAAAACGGAATTAGAAAAAAAATATCCATTTGTTCAAGTATTTAATGATTATTCTTGGTATTCGCTACGTTACATATATTCTTTCATTATTAATACTCGTATTGAACCAAAAGAAAATCATTGGATTTCGGTCGCACCATTTTATAAATTAACAGGTAACCAAGAAATAAAACATAATTATGTATTAGAAGAACATACGAATTTATTACATTGTGTAGATTATATTTCAACCGAATTAAAAAACGAAGATTTATTAATACATATGAACGAATGGATTGATGCTACGCAAAATTTATACGATGATGATGGATTAAAAGAAGTAATGATTATTTTAAAATTCGGTAAAGAATATATTTATAAAATTTGTAACAGGGGTATGAAACATTTACAATCTATTTCATTTGAGCAAAGTGATATACGATTTTTATCCATTGAATATTCTTATCCTGGTATCGATAAACCAATCTTTATTGATATTCATAAATATGATTATATAGTCGATAATGAAATTTTATCTCCAGCTTTTATAAAACGGTTCTTTGATTATAATATTGGTATCAATAAAGATGTATTTCGCAGTGAATACGTTTTAAAAATAATGGATAATAACCTGAATACTTTTGAATTGAAATCAGACCAATATATCGTATTACAACCAAATAGTTATGTAATACAAAATATGTAAGTTATTTGACAGCGTTCACACATTTTTACATCGTAGACTAATAGAGCAAAGGAACAAAATACATATACACCTCAAGGTAAATCCGCTATACTGAGATGCGTTGAGAATCAAGCAAATAATGACAACCCTGAAGAACAAGGATATAATGGAGTTACAAATACTTCGTTGAATTATATTTGTAATAGTAAGCAAATAAACGTAAATAAAAACTATATAAAAACAAAATGCTAAATAGATTACGGGCGTAATCATGAGTGCAACGGCAATGAGTGTTCCTACCCCACAACATAACCTGCTTGGTAAATGGGATTTATATTACCATTTACCACACGATAAAAATTGGGATTTATCTGGTTATACAATTATAATGAATTCAATAGATACTGCTGAAAAAGTTATTTCATTAAATGAAACAATATCCGAAAATGTTGTAAAAAACTGTATGCTCTTTGTCATGCGTTCAGGGATTACGCCCATGTGGGAAGACCCAAAAAATCGAAACGGTGGATGTTTTTCTTATAAAGTTATCAATAAACAAGTGCCCGAAATATGGAAAACCCTTTTTTTCTTATTATGCGGTGAAACTCTCTGTATTGAACATAAACATAATAAACATATTAATGGTATTACCATTTCTCCTAAGAAAAATTTCTGCATTATTAAAATTTGGTTAGATACATCATTATATCAAGATCCGAATATGATTGTTCAAATACCTAATTTAACGAAACAAGGTTGTTTATTCAAAAAACACGAACCCGAATTCTAAATAGATCTAATCACTATGCAATTACATATATTTAGAGTGATAGTGTATTGCATTGCTCTCATTGGTGTATTCAGGTCTTTACCTTTTATTACCATATATACTAAATGAATAACGAAGATTTATCAACTAAAATAAAATAATTATTTATTATAGTAACATAAATAATAATTAATAAAAATGAATCAAAACGAAATAAATTTTATAATATGTGATATACTAGATGATATGATTACTTATATTGAATCACAAGATGATTACCTACATAATGTTAGTATATATAAAAAACATAAATATGTTACGTTTAATGATATACCAAGAGTTCATTATATTATAAATCGTGATTATATTCAAGAGGAAAATATAAAATCTGATTTATGGTGGGCAGGATCTGATTTTATTCATTTTCGCAATGAGGCTACTTTAGAATTATCATTGTTTATACAAATCAATCCTACGGTCAATAAATATAAATATTCCAAAATATTATGGTATGAGCTAGATTTTGATGCTATATATCTATATGTTATTTTATATGGTCTTATACCGATTGAATTGATAAAAATAAAAAATTGATTATTCAAAAATAAATATAAATAGATGTATCCATATAATAACAAGATGAAGATTGTCAAAAAATATATTAATAGCTTAAATAAAAATGTTGAATTTAAAGTCGGTGAAAATGCCGAAGATAATTTTTACATAATAGATCATTCACACGCTGATGATATATGGTTCCACGTACAGGGTGTTTCATCAACCCACGTGGTTGCTAGTATTTATGGGTTGAATTTAGATAAAAAACAATATCGACAAATCGTAACACAAGGTGCTGTTGTATGTAAGCAAAATTCGAAATATTATGCTATGTCTAATTTAGCCATTATTTATACCACTATCAATAATATAGAAAAAACTACACCTGTAGGTGCAGTGATTCCACATTCTCCTAAAATTAAAATTATTTAATTGAAAAATATGAAATCATTATGGTTTCATATTTTTCTAAGTCGATTTATTCACTACGATTTCTTTGAGAACATTTCGTTTTATTTTTTCAAAGAATTTTTCGTCTTCTTCATTTGTTCCGCCTCCTAGTGCCGCCCTATAATATTTTCGAAAATCTATATTATCTTGGGAATCCAATGTGACAAAATCAGGATGCTCTTCCTTCCATTTGATAATTTGCTGTAGATTCTTATTTGCCACCTGATTCACCACTTTCCGTAATTTGGTCTTTTTATCATCCTCTTTTTCCCATACATTATCATCTTTGATATACACAGTTTCCCTCTTCGCATCTGTACAATGCATCGGTCGTTTCGTTGTATCCACACTATTTATCCGATTAATAATAATTTGTGTGATTCCTTCGATGAATCCGACCTTACCAGTGTTCTCGAAATCTTTGGTAGTTAGCTGTAATGAATTTACAAAATCGGTAATATTCATAGCATCCTTACATGTTTCATTCAAGAAAACATTCAAATTGAACTGTTGATTCATTGTATTATTCGTGGTATTATTGTTTGTAGTATTATTAACGGTCGACGGATTTTGTGATAATTCAATTATTTTATTATTAGACTGAATGAGAACATTTTGTAATTCCTTATTTTGTTTTATTAGGTCTAATACCAAATCGATAGTTACTTCTTTATCGAGCAGTTTACATTTTTTTTTATGTTTCCATAATCCACTATTGTTGATAAAATCTTTACTACATATATCACATTCATACTTCTTTTTTTCTTGACATACTTCTTCAACATTTGATATTGTATTATCTATACTAGATAAATGCTTTTCAGTTATTAAATGTTTGGAATAATTTGACTTATTAGTGCAACTATAATTACATTTTTCACAATAAAAATTAGGTGCGTTTTTTGCTACTTCTTGATTTCCTAAAGTATCCAAAGTATTCTTTTTTGCACTATTTTGGTGTTTTGATGTCATTAAATGACGGTTATAATCTTGTTGTCTAATTGTATTATAGTCACAAATTTTACAAAAATATTTTTGGTGCGTTTCTTGCAACTTTTCGGTTTCCATTTATATACAATTTGGAAATATAAAAAGTTGCCTATTTCGCACCAATTATTTTTCTAACAAAAATTTATGGTAACAAAATTTGATTGATTTTTTAGGATTATAAAGCATTATGCTTTCAAACGACTTTTTGCAATTTTTCCCAAAATTCTTTAAAAGGATTTATGAAAATTGGACATTTATAAATGTCCTTTTTTACAAAACCCTTCCGACTTTTTTTTAATAAATTTTTTCGATTATGATAGAACTTTTTCTTCAATATAGAACTATTTTTATACTACTATATAGTAGACGAATCAATAATTTCATATCAAAGTGTTTATTATTTATCCTTCCATAAATAATAAACGATTACTGTTTAACTAGGTGGTAGCGGAGCTAAACATAATTTGATTTCACCTAGCGAAGCCACATCATACTTCACGATCAATGGTAAATCATTTCCCAAATACATTTCCAAATGGCTACATAAGGGAGTACATTTGATGAAATGACTCAAACTTTTTAATGAAAATTCACCCTGAATAATGACGGATGCATCGGGTTTTTGGATGAATTCCATATAACCATCGGATTCGGAACGGAATATACGAGAGCTTGCGAAATTTCCTTCACAAGAAAAGATCAAATCGTTCCCTACTGATTTTATTTCAATTCTGTCGGAAATACCATTTAAATCTCTAATAATTTTTTGGAAATCCGCAGTAGGTAAATTAATGACGGTTGAATATTCGACATCAGGAACCACTAACTCTTCCGTATCAGGCTCGATTAATCGTAACTTTTGACTATAACATTGTTTAATATCACCATTATCATATTGTAATCCGAGATGTGACACAATACCATCATTATAATCAGCTCTATCGATATACATCGATAAAGTATCATCATTCGACATTGTGGAGATCACCTTGAATAAATGAAGAGTATTCGCACATACGATAATTTTATCGGGAATACAGTTATATTGCTCGAATTTATGAGCATTCAATATAACATTTACTAAAATGGTATGAGTTTTATCAAAATTAATGATTTTCATACCATCTTTGGTATAGGTAATGGTTGCATCCGTTAATATATCCTTGATAGCGGTAATCATATTTCTTATAGGCTGTATTTGTACAGTTTTTATTGTTAATACATTCGATGACTCATTCATATTTTTATAAAAAATATATTCAGATATTTTTATATCATATTTTGCGTTTATATTTCTTTTTTTAAATAAGTTATATTTCCTATTTTACACTTTCATAAAAAACCTTTATTACGGTTACATAGATGAATATATTATCTCATCACAAATACAAAACCAAAGGGGAGGGTTCTCCAAGACGTTACAATCGGTGAAAAACGTAGGTTCCCTGGATAAAATTGAATTATTTTTTACATAAAAGTAATTCAATAATCAAACCTCAAAAATTAAAACCTATCAAAAATGTCATCAACTGCCGAGCAAAAAAAACAATTAGTAGAATGTATTGATTCTTATTTGCAGAGAAACGAAACTTATTCATTTAGACCTACCAAAATTGACGGTATAAATGTTTATATTGTAATATATGATAAATTTAAAGTAGTGAATATAGAATCTATCTTTGTACAATGTAAAGTCAATATAAATAGCCTAGAAGAAATTCAAAATTATTCATTGTATCATTTTGAATATAAATCATTAGAAAAAGCAATAGATAAAATAGAAAAAATAAAGATTGAATATAAATTATATAATGGAGAATTGGTTGAACCGCTAGTATATAATTTATTAAAATTAGAAGAATGTATACTACCATTTTCAGAAGATGAAAAATGTTGTGTATGTTTTGAAAATACAAGCGATATTACTCTATGTAACCATTCTATTTGTTTGTTGTGCAGAGAAACAAGTTTGTTGAATAATCATTTTGATTGTCCTATTTGTAGAAATTCGTGTGCCTTGCATTTTTATAATAATAGAAATAATCTAATTAATAATCAACAGTTTAGTATTATTAAAAAAGCGATTCATTATGAAAAAATAGCTTTACCTAGTAATAGAGATTATCATATTGAATCTACTCCAACGAACAATGAAAATTTAGAAATAATTGAATGGATTATTTCACGCACACCAACAACTATAATTACACAATCTAATCAACTCGAAGATGGAGAAATAATAGAAGAGTTACAAGAAAACAGAATCGAAATTGATCTAACTTATCAATCTGACGAAGAGCAAGACTCTATATTGACTCCTCCATTAAGTATTGCAGATATACAAACAGTATAAAAATAACAAGAAAAGAGTGGTATCCTATAAGGGATATCTTTTTTTCTGAGTTGCTTTTCGCAGTGCAATACTATTTGGTTTGCATCCTGATTTCAATATATGATAATCAATGACACTCGATTTACCACCAGTGATAGCACTGGCTAAACGAGCGATCCCCCAAGATTCGGCAGTTTGATTTGGACGAGAACCACTAGAATAATATGCACCGCGACCTTTATTTACTATTTTTTCCAAAGATTTTTGAGAACATTTGGTTTTTATTGCAAGTTCTCTCGATGGAACTATTTTCTGTATTCCATATAATTGTCTGGCGTGTTCTAAATGTCTCGATTTCTTTGTCTTAAATGATTTAACTTTTGGTCTCTGGTAATAAATACCCTTTTGATATAATTTACGGGATTTTTTTATATTCGCCTTCTGTTTAGCATAATCTGTTTTCGATAATACTTCAGGAATATATCTTTCTGGAATACTCATTCTTTATAATATCAATATATTTTTATCCATATTGATAAATCAATTGTGAAAACTACATAAATATTTATCAAGTTTTTTATTATATGAGAACCACCACTTTATTATTATTGGTTCTACTTAGAGTTTGTATATCGATGAATGCCCCACCTAAATGTAATCAATGTAAGTATTTTATCCCAGCAATGATGAAAGATGACACATATATAGGTGATTATTTCGGAAAATGTAATAAATTTATGAAAATCGATGATAAAACAAATGAAATAAAATATCGGTATGCAATACAATCGAGAACATATGATTATATGTGTGGTCAAAATGCAAGATTTTTCGAACAAAAAATAAATGAGACAAATTATGATACAATAATATGAATAAAAAATATAAAAACTAAAAGATGATAATATTATTACGCAATGTCAGAAACAGAAAATAAAAAAATAACCGTAGTTTTTTGTATTCCTGGACGTCAGTTTTCCAATAAATTCTTTATGTCTTGGAATGATGTATTATCTAATATCATACATAGTGATAAATATATAGTAGCTATCTCCAATAAATATTCATCCCACGTAAATTTCGCCAGAGCCTTGTGTTTAGGTGCGGATGTATTAGCAGGCCCAGACCAATTACCATTTCAAGGTAAATTACAATATGATGTACTTATGTGGTTAGATAGCGATATGGTTTTTAATTTTAATGCAGTTGAATATTTGATTGAACAATGTTTGCATAAATATCCAGTTGTTTCTGGATCATATGCACTCGATGGTGGAAAACAATTATGTTGTGTGGAAAATTGGGATTATGAATATTATGCGAAGAATGGTTCATTTGAATATCTAACAAATGAACGACGAATGGAATTATTAAATTCGGGTAATGAATGGTTAAAATGTGCTTATTCGGGTATGGGTTGTATGGCCATACGTAAAGGAGTCATTGAAGACCCACGTATGAAATACCCTTGGTTTTTTTGTAACCTAAAACAAATTCACGGCGTAGAAACCGATATTCCATATATCAGTGACGGTACCAGCGAGGATGTAGCTTTTATACGTAATTTAATTGATAACGGTATCATAGATGGCGTAATGGTATCGATGATGGTAAAATTTGGTCATGAAAAAACAATCGTTTATTAGACTGAAAAAAAATGTGAAAATAAATATATTCTAATATTACAAATGGAATCTATTTATTACGCCAAAATTGCTCATCCTTCTGTTGGATTTACACAACAAATATTTAATTTAGTGAATTCTATTATTTTAGCTATGAAAGATGATAAAACAATTGTTGTAGTAGATAATTTATTAAAAAATTCTTCAACTGAGGAATATTTTCCGATATCAGTATTTATTAATTTAGATAAATTAAATGGGTTTCTATCAAAAAAATATAATATTAAAGTATTTGATAAAAACTTAACACAAGTTTCGATTAAATCGATTACATATGGTCTAAAATATCGAGAAAAAGACGTATCATCTAAAATTTTTGAAAACTTTTGCGTGGATGATAGTACTATTCAAATTAAAACTGATGTGGATTTAAATAAAACTTTCGGAGATCCTATGATTGGTGTTACTAAATCTATAAATATAAAATATACTATTAAACATAAAAATAATGAATACAAATATAATATAAATCAATCGGAATACGCAGGATTTTTAGAAACCGAATTCTGTCATAATTTCAGTATAACCAAACAAAATTATATTTTAAATGAACAACCGTTGGGTGAACTAGACCAATACAAATTTAATGACATATTAGAAAAAATATTTTTTGCTGATTTTTTTAAAGGAAATTGTGAGAATTTTTTAGAACAAATACATATGATTGATAGTAAAATAAAGAAAATGAATGTCATTCATTTACGTTTGGAAAATGATGCTATTGAAAAATATAGTAAATCGACCGACGAAACGATAAAAGAATCATTTAAAACAAAACTTGTACAAAAATATATCGAAAATATTGAACAACATATTGATAAAAGCGATGAAACAGTTTTGTTAACTTATTCTACTGAAAACCCAGTTATTGATTATTTAAATGCCAATGGTTATCATTATCATATAAAACCAAAGGATTTGGAAGCAGGTAGAGAAATCAATGCAATTGTCGATTTTTGTATTGGAATAAACTGTAATAATGTTTTTATTGGTAATTTCAATAATGAAACATTAACTGGTTCTAAATTTTCTTATTTCTTATCTAAACAAATGCCGTATAATGTAAAATCATTTTTTATTGATATTTGTAACTTGTAACGAAGTAACGTTAGTAAATCAATATTTTATCCACAATAAAATATTGTTTCTTATTTTTTTGTTTCTGTTTGTTTTTCTTCCAATAATTCTATTCGCATACCTTTTGTATCTCTTATTAGATGTCCTACCAATAATATATCAGAACCCGTATCTTTTGCACGTAAATAACTTTCATAATCAAATAATTCATTGGTTCTTTCGTTCAATGCATAGTCTTTACCTTTATATGTTATTTTAATCATATTTATTTGTTGAGTACGAACATTCAAATCGGTCTTTTCACTACGGTCTTGTTCTAATGCTGGATATGACCCAAATTGATTTGATTCGACCTTACCATATCCATAACACACCAGTGGTTCATCCTTGTTTTTCGCTGAATATAATGAACAATCCATAGCACTCTCTTTTACAGCCTTCAATATCTGACGATTCACCTTATCTTTTATACTAGCCGTTTCAAATAAGGTTTCATCGGTAGTCACTGGAGTCTCACCATCTAATTTACTCACATCACGTATTCTCAATTCCACGTTTTCTTCACTCGTCTTTTGTTGTTCGCTCAATGTCGATATATATAAAAATACCTTCACGGTTCTCAATTCCTCTGGTAAATCTTGGTGACTACAAATACGACGTGCACGTCCAATGACTTGTTCAATACGCACCATATGCCAATATGGCTCGACAATATGTACATATCGAGTGTTTTTCAAATTAATACCTTCTGCACCCGATGAGGTAATCATAAACACTTTAATCACTTCACCCATAAAATTATTTGGATGTTGTTCTTGTAATTTCGTTACGATGGATGCTGGTACGAATTTCCAATTACTATTATATATGTTACGAATGATTTCTTTTTCTTCAGCGGTTTCAGTACCCGTATATAATACGAATTTGGGTTTATCTATGGCTTGTGGGTTCTCTACAATATCCCATATTCCATCAGATTTCTTTTGTATTTTAAACTCGGCGTAACCATTGGCTTCGAATATTAATTTCAAAATACCAATACCTTCGATGGTTCGAAATTGACTATATATCAAATGTGACCCTTGATTTTGCTCCGATTGTACATTTTCCAATAATTTCACGAATTTGGGACTATATTGGCCTAATTGCTCTTTGATTAGATACTCTTTTTCTCGTTCTCTTTCTGGTTTATAAGCCAATTCATCTAATGCATTGGTAATACGTTTTTGATAGGAAACGACTTCGGTATCAATATTCGCTTGTTGGTCTTCATCGACTTCATCATTTGCTAATCGTTCAGATAGAGGCACTGCATTCAAATCATTTTCATCAATTTCTTCTTTGTTTTTCTTATCGGGCATAGGTCTATCAATACCAGGTGGAAATACAAAGTTACACGCGGCACGGGAAAATATACGATAGGTGGAAGATATTTTATATAAATCATTATCTACGGCGTTCTGTGCTTTCTTTTGATTCTTTTTATTCTTTTTTTCTTGTTCGGCTTCTACTTTACGGATTTTTTCATATACCCCAAATTGATAGGGCGTCAATTCAGATTTTATTATATGGAAAATATCGCCATCTGCTGTTTTTTCAAATCTTGGTAACAATTGTTCTTGAGCACTACGGAAATAAGATGTTAAACCCAATATTCTACGTTTGAATACATCAATGTTCTCTACATCACCATTTTCATTCACAAATAATTTTAAAAACGGTTCGGGTTCATCTGGTAAAGCCTTATATTTCTTTAATTCAATAGAACCCGTTGGTACTTCTAATCCATTTTGTTTTAATATATCTATGATTGTGTTTTGGAATTCGGTATCCGACAAATTACCCGTTTCATCCAAATGCACACCATTATATGAATCAGCAACTTGTCCTCCGCCCATCTGGGCTTCTCCGCCTCCCATATGTGGTTCATTTTCCCCATTATATCCAACTCTATATGCTTTTTCGGCATCTATATCATCCTCCACCCTAGTAAATGTTATTTTATCCACGATTGTATCGTATTTTTTTGCAGTGGTCTTATTGCCTTTCGGTTTATTCGATTTTGTTTTTTTTCCTCCAAAAATGGTTTCCATAAATCCCCCCGATTGCTTAGGTTTTCGCTGGGTTCCTTTTGCTACACCTCTTTTCTTTACATTCACAAACCCAAATGGATTTCGAGTAATCGTTAATTTATTACCACTATATTCTACATAATCATATGTTTTAAATCGAGCTTTATCAAATAAATCTAATATAGTGTCGGTAGTCACTTTTTCACTGGTTTTCACATTTACCGTCATTGACCACGTTTTAATATAACCTCTCAAAATATTAAATAATATTCCGATTTCGTTAGGATAATTGATAATAGGTGTTCCTGTTAATAATACTACCCGAGCATTTGTGGCGTTCATCAATAAATCATACATCATATACGAAAGCGAGGTTTTTTTATTAATTTTATTCACAATACGACTGACAAAGTTATGGGCTTCATCTACGATTACTACGGAATTATCAAATGGATTCGCACCCAAATCATTCACTAATTTTTCGAAACCTTTTTTATTGATACCATTATAATTGATATCTATATATTTGGAGCGTATCATTTCGTTTAATTGGTCATCGATTTCTTTTTGTTCATCCGCATTTTTATCGGCGAAATTGGCTTCCTTTTGAATATTGACTAACCACGCACCACCACGATTACGTATGGATTCCACGGGTATCGATAGAGCTTTTGATAAAATACTTACATATTCGGGCTTTCCATCAATCGATACAAATTCCCAATATTGATTCTTTCTATATAAATGGTCTCCGTTGTTTTTTAATTCACTGAAGAAATTCATTTTTAAAGAGGCAGGTGTTAAAATAAAGATTCTTTTTTCTGACTTCATACCCTCTGCAATTGCTATACTACTTGATGTTTTTCCTGACCCGAGTGAATGATATAGTAATAATCCTCGATAAGGTGTATATAAATTTAAGTAATCACGTACTATTTTTTGATGAGTCAATAATTTAAACTCCTCACTACCGCTTCTATCGCAGGATACAGCCTCATCCGCCATAATTTCTTTACGATATGGTTGAAACAATTCATTTAGCTTTTGGACATATAATTTACGGTTGTTCATATAATAGGCAGGTGCTTTGATAATAACTTTTTCGGTAGGTTTTGGTAACATATCACTTACCAATTGTTCTCGAATTTTGGCGGTTTTTAAATCTACATTGATGAGAGGTTCTTCGACTGCTACTTTTGCTTTTCTTCCACGTTTTGCTTTAGGTTTTTCGGCGATAGGTGCTTCCATAATAATTTCTTCCTCTACGGGAATCACGACAATTTCTTTTTCTACCAATGCTTTATCTTGATTTAAAATATCATTTAATTCCGCTAATTCATCCTCGAGAACTTCTTCATTTGTTTCAACCTGGATGGCTTCATCGAGAACTTTATCTAATTCATCTTCTTTGGCTTTTTCTTCTTCAATGATAATTTCATCGATTTTCGAAAATGTTCCACTCGGTTCTCCAACGGGAATGGGAATAGATAATAATTCTTCGGGTAATGGTTTTGTTTTTTCGACTTTTTGTTCAATATTCACACCGAATGCCTTGTTTTGCCTCAATTTATCTAAAATAAGTTTTCTCTCAACGGATGAATGTTTTCGGCGGTCATTTATTGTTATTTTTTCTACTTTTGTATCAGGTTCTCCAATATCTTCTTTTTTTTGTAATTTTACGAGAACACCCATTTGAGAACTTGGTATAGGTTTTCTTCTTAATACTTCTAATGGTTGAAACGGACGTTCCGAATTTAATAGTTGATTCATAATATTATAAACTTACTTATAAAATGATGATATTTTTTTTCATTAGTCTAAACCCATTTTATTCATTGGTCTAAACCCATTTATTTCTTAGAAAGCATTCGGTAAATCATAAAAATCACTTCTACCATAAAACATATACGAGAACATTTGTTGTGGTAATCCAATATTTATCCCATCGGAACTTCCTCTTGCAGTACGTATATTTTCACCTTGTGTCGTATCGGATAACGCTGGTATCATACACGTCATTTTTTTCTGTGCTCTTCGCATAAAATGCGGGACAGTATTTTCTTTATTTAATATCTTATTGAAGTTCTCGTAATATTGTAAATGTTTTATATCATCTTTATGGGTTACCTTCATTTGAATACGTAAATTATCATCCTTTTTATTCATACATCCCACATGAATCAAGTTCGCATTAAATAGTATGACATCACCTTTTTTACAAGGTAAATGTATCACTGGGTCACTCATATTAAACTGAAAATGATTTTTATTTTTATGACTATTCGGTATGACACCTAAGCATTTCTCCATATCTTCCAAATAGACTAACATCGTATAGGATGGATTCTGCTGGCTATCATTAAAAAAATCACCATTATTATCTCGATGACACGTATGCACAACTGATTTTTTGATTATCCATATATAATCTTGGAACCTATAATCGGGATTTAATCTTTTATGTATCAAATGGCGTAACTTGGGGCATTTTAAGAGTCGTTCTTTACCTTCTTTATATTTATCGTTCTCGAATTTTTCTTTGATTTCGAGAACCTCGTTTTCATTATACATATTTCGAAAGAGTTGAAATCCATTATTTGTCAAATCATATTTATCGACGTTTTCCTCGATGATATCGGGTGCTATGAAAAAATGATAGATTAAAAACAGTATCAATAATATGAATATCGCAATCAAAATAAGATTTTTATTATATTTCATTCCGTATTTCATTCTATATATATCTACACGCTAAATAATGTAATTCATATAATTATATTATTTGTACAGTGTAATTGTGGTCACAATTACACTATTTTAGACAGTAAAATCTTTTCCAACATATTTATGTTTTTGACTCAATGAATAAGAGGGTGCATTGGTTTCACCTTTATTGATAAACACAGTATCACCATTTGAATCAATAACAGATGATGTTTCATCACTCCAAAAATAAGGTATATTATTAATCTTACCTTTCCAAGCACCTTTTATTAATAAATGTAGGTCGTATGTTGGGGTTTGCTCTGTGGTTGTATATAAACTTGTTACACTATTATCTTCCAAAAATAAGGTAACATCATCGGTATCTTTACCACCAGTTACAGAAACCGTATGACAATGATAATGATAACCATAATTGCCGTGTTCGTGTCCTCCATATGTATCTAATGCAGTATCATATCCGTGCATCGAAGAATATGCATCTTCATATCTACCAAATAATGCGATACCATCAAATCCAAATCCGATTAATGGTGGATGGTTATGTCCGACATAATCATCTGTGTTATATAAGTTAAAATTATTATCTGTCGCACCGTGTCCATCAGCGTGATAATGTAAGCCCATACCTCGTCCTACGTGAAACCCGCTAGATGTGATTTCAGCAACACATTGAGCAGGAACCACTGTATTGTTTAATATAGGATACATTACTAATCCGTCAATTGTTACACCAAGACCAGACTTACTTGAATAATTATAGACATTTTCAGATAAATCATTTGGACTTACATTATAATCGCTATATAGCGTAGTAGTCATAATATTATCTGTTAGACTGGTAATTAACCCATCATCATTATTTTCTACATATTTCTTCATAGGTATTTTAAATAAATAATCTTGTAACGTAGCATCTCTCGTTACTTTTGAATTACCATATGTTCCAGTACCATCACCTGGTGGGCGTGGTACATCTAATAGATGGTTTGGTCTATCGGTAATGGAATAGGATGCGATGCACATAAATGGATGATAGTTTCCTTGCTCATCTTGTTCATTTGTATAATAAACGTAAGGTACGGTATTTTGTCCTCGTTCTCCGTTGGCTATACTATCTGTATTATTAATTTGCGATAATAGACCATTACGGAAAGCAGTATATACAGATTTATCATAACGAAGACTTTCGCCATTTGCAGTAAGCGATGATTCTATCTCATCTAACATACTTATTGCTGCTGCTGCTGTTGTGGGATAATTTCCTACCTCTGAAATTTGGTCAGTATAGTCAGCCATCATTTTTTGAGCAACTACAGATTCCATATTACTAATGGTTTTATCAATATATTCTACAATAGATACTCTATCATTCGTTTGATATGCTATTTGTCCAGGATTAAAATCATATGGAACAGCTACATCAAATGGAAAATTATACATATTAAATGCAGTGGCGTTTTCGCTCGATGATACTAATTTCAATTCACCATTATCATATTTTACATACGTATTTGCTTGCGTAAATGCAGAATCCACTATATGGTAGGAGGTATCCATATCATAAGCATATCGGTTGGTCGCTTTTAAATAAGTTGCATCATAATCAAATAATAGATAACCACAACTTGCATCTCGGTTTTGTCCCCAATTTTCTCTAAATAAAAGTTTATCACCCGAAACATCAATAGAATATATACAATGTAATTCAGAATCGATTCTGAAATTCGTGGTATCACCAGCAGTTTGTATTTTTAATTGAAATGCTTTTACAAAAAAATCATTATAAGTGTCTAAAGATGTTGTAAAAGTCAGATTATGACTACTATCAGTGGTTTCATCATTACCTATAGTGATAAAACTACTATCGGTTGTACTAAATAGCACTCGGCTTAAATCAGTAATAGTGGTAATCTGGGTTAGTTTACTTAAATTTGACGATGTCGACATATATATTATTATAATATATATTTCGAATGATTTTTACCAATATTTTGATTTATCGGTATTGTTGTTGAACAACAATTTTACATATTCTTGGTTGTAAAATATTGGAGGGTTTATAATGTAACCGATTCTGATAATCTTTCGGTGAAATTTTTAGGTACGTATATATCGATAACTTCTTCTGCTGCTGCTGATGTTTTCACCGTAGTTTCAGTAACTCCATCATTTGCATAAAATGTAGCATAATTTGATGTTCCAATTTCGTTATATGCATAAACACGTATATAATAAGATGTTACTGATGATAATCCTCCAATAGTATATTCCAAAATATTTCCTGAAACGTCAATCGTTGTTGTATAAAGAGAGTTTTCCCATACAGGTGGAGTAATATTTTCTACATAATAATTTGTAATATCCATATATTTGATAATATATTTATCTACTGTACCGCTTATTGGTGGTTGGAATGAAATTGTAATTGTACTTTCGGTTGTTCCCTCATTAGTTAAGCTTCTTGGAGCAGTTGGTATAGAATCAGGTGTGTTGAATGAAGTATCTATTATACTAGAACTAGTATCGACTACATCATTTACAGATTTTAATTCCACAGTATAAGCTACTGGATATACTAAATCGGTAATAGTATATGGTGAAGCAGTAATCGATAATGATGTTTTGCTAGAGGAAGAGCTTGTAGGATAATACACAAGACCGTATGTAAGACCACTATTATTGGTGGGTTGAGTGAAATTAATGGTTGCATTGGTTGCATCAACACCAGTAACCGTAATGTCACTTGGTGATAGAGGTAATGTATATTGAGTGCCAGTAAGTGCAACTGAATCTCCAGCACTAACTCCATTCTTATTATTTGTAACAACGCTGACTTGATATTCAGTATTTGGTGTTAAACCAGTCAATGTATAGGATGTAACATTATTTGAAACATCCAAAGTAGTTGTGGATTCACCTAGACCATATGTAATTCTATACATATCGATGGTATCTGCAGATTCTGGAGCGGTATAATTAATTCCAATACTAGATGTGCTAATAGAAGTCAAATCTAGAGCCGTTATTGGTTCAGTTAATGTATCTTCTTCTATGGTTACATAAGATGATTTACGATTACTACTTCCGACCGCTGAAACGCTAATAGTATATAATGTTCCTGGCTGTAATCCTGTTATAGTATATGATTCATATGTAAAAGTACCGCTTCTATTATCTTCATCAGTTATTAAATCGGTTCCACTAATATCACTGATAGTACTTATTCCAAATGTAGAACTATAAGAAACAAAATAGCTTAGAGTGTCATTAGCGAAAGCTTCTGGTTTAAATTGAATAGTTAAAGATTCAGTGGTGGCTTGAGTTACCCTTAGGTCGCTTGGTGCCGCTATCGTTGTATAATATGGCGTTGTAGTGTTATAATATACAGCAGAATAACCAGTTGGATTATATGCCGTAACACTTACATTATAATATTTATTTGAATCTAAATCATCAAACACGACAGTTTTACTGGTTGTTACTTTTTGTATATTTGTACCAGAACCAATAGGTGTTAATATAACAGTATAACTAAGTGTATATTTGTCATCTGATGTTATTAATAATGTCATACTAGTAGAATCACTTGATAGTAAGGTTACATTAGTAGGAGTTTTTGGATTTGGATATATAAATGAAGGACAAACGGTTTTGCTATAAATTCTATTTCTATTTGAAATTCCCCTAGCTCCAACCCCTAAATTCGGATAATTCTGATATTTACGTGTCTCGCCAGTTTTTTCCATATGTTGTTTACTAGCGTGAATAACAATACTTCCCATATTCACTTTATTACGATTAACCAATGACATATGTTATATATAATAGGATATATAAAAAATATCTATTCATATTGTAAAAATGGTATTTCACCAAATAATTTTATTTATTTCTAATTTGATTGATTCTATGAAAGAAATCATAGAAACAATGACTACCTTTCATAGATTTCACTATGTAATTATAGATACAGTTGAAATACCCGATGAAATCGATGATGTTCCACCATTAGTCAATCTCGAATATAACAATGGTAGAAAATGCGGTTATTGTCGCCAAAATGGCCATACTGTTCGTTTTTGTAATCACCCAGATATTATATTATATCGTAATGAACTCGACTTACTAATACAATATTATTCAGATAATGAAGAAATCAATGAATGGATAGAAGAAAAAGATTCAGAATTACTACAAGCCATTTTTTGTTATGAAGGTATATTAAGTTTTACTACACGATATAATAGGAATGATATAGAAAAGCGAATACTAAATTATATTACCGAACAACAAATATTACATAATAATACAGAAAATATGGCAACCGATTCTAATTTATCGATGATGATACGTCATCGGTATCCAACGTTTATTACATATAATGAATTATATAAACAATTATCGATTGATATCATAAAAACCAATTTAGCTAAACAGCCAATAGATTGTCCGATTTGTTTGGAAAATACAAATAAGAAAATAATACAAACCACGAATTGTAATCACGATTTTTGTAGAACTTGTATGTCAAAACAGTTGAAAAACGCCATTTATCGATTTATTACACCTTTTTGCCCACTTTGTCGGAGTGAAATACTTACCTTAACGAATATCGCTACATTGCAAAGTCCATTAGAATCCAGTTAATTGTCGTATCGCTTCATCACAAGCCATTTGTTCAGCCTTCTTTTTGATTTTATGTTTCCCTTCACCCAAAAATATAAATACTTTTCCGTGTATCGACATATATTGATGAATATCTCCATAGCATTGAAATTTACTTATCGGTATTGATTTATGGGGCGACACACCGTGAATAGGCTGTCCTAAACATAAATAGACTCCCATATAATATCCTGTTTCCACATTATGTTCTTCCACCTCCATATAATGCGGTGTGACCTTGAATTCTTTTTGTATTTTTACTTGTAAAATATTTTTATAATTATCATCGTTTTTAATTAAACTAACCCAATCTACGTGACGTTCGAAAACATTTTCTACGAATTTTTGTACCATTTGAAATCCTGGCCCCGTTACGAAAACATTTTCAAACCATCCGTCTTCATCTTTGACCGAAATTTTATTGAAATCTAAAAACATCGCTCCTATAAACGATTCAAATAAACAACCCAATTTTTTTAAATTAGTACGGGTCTGTTTTAGTTCAGCGTGTTTCGATAATACAAACCATTTATGGAGTCCCATATCATATGCAATTTTACCGATGGCTTCATTCTTCACCAATGCGATTTTTTTTTCGGTCATAAATCCTTCATTTTCTTTGGGAAATCGTCTATATAAATAGTATTTAGTAATACATTCTAATACCCCATCACCCACAAATTCTAATCTTTCATTCGATTTAGTAAATAACGGTAAACAATCATCAGGTTTAGGGACAATAATTATATTATTTTGTTCATTTTCAAAATTGGGACGTTTAATGTATGACCTATGGATAAAGGCACGTTTATATAATACCCAATTATGTATGGGTGCAGTGATTCCATAATTTTTTAAAAATTGTCCAATTTCATCTTCAGTAATTAATTTATTTAGGGGATTATAGGGGTCAAAAATATAAGTATCCACGCCATTTTGATTTTTTTCAATTCGAATATCGTCATCTATATTCATTTTATTTATGCAATAAAATGAATTCAGTTATAATATTATTATGTATTCTTTTTATATTCTTTTTATAAATTATTTTTACGCGTTATAATAAAATATTTAGTAAGTATATATTAAGAATGGTATATTCAAACACTAAACGTGGAGCACATCGCTCAAGTATTGTAAATCAATCTCAAGGAGGTGGAAATAAAAAGGCTGGTTTCCCATACCAAGTTGGTAGAGAATCTTGGTCAAGTATTGCTATCAATACCTGCAACCCAAGAAACGTTGAATTCAAATGCTGCAACTTAACCAATATAATGAAAACCGCCAATTCAAACGTATGCATTTCTCGTCCTATTGGCTCAAGTGTTGCTTCTAACACATTTTTCCGTTGCCCTATGTAAGTCGTTACATTTATTTGATTTTTCCGATAAATATATCGTACAAACAATATAATGTTTTCATATCATAATATTATACTGTTTTTATTCATAGTAAATGAAAGTGGTTATCGATGAACGAGAACGCGATTTATATTCTAGCTGTGATTCTATTGTTTCCGCTAATGGTACTTATATCCAATTATCAAAAGAAGTTCTCCCTTTGGGTGATATCTTTATAACCACCGATGAAGGGAAACACGTTATGTTAATTGAACGCAAATCTTTACGCGATTTATTAGCCAGTATCAAAGATGGTCGTTATGAAGAACAATCTTATCGTTTAATGCATTCGAGTGGATTACCGCCTCATTCGATTTTATATATTATAGAAGGTTCTCTAACTGAATTGAGAACTCCGATGGAAAAACGTATTGTTTATTCGGCGTTGACTTCTTTGAATTACTTTAAAGGGTTTAGTACAATACGTACGATGTCACTACGCGAAACCGCCGAATATATCATTTGGATGTCAGAGAAAATAGAACGTAATTTTTTAAAATCTGTATTTCCTTATTATTTACAACCTCAATTCTGTAACTTTATGCAAAAACCAGTTGTAAATATTCGAGAACCTCCCATCGAATTGGAAGAAACAGAATCTTCATCGGGTTCTTCAAATACAAATGAGAATGTTCTCAACCATAGAGAAAATGTTCTTACGCCATCAGATAATAATACGAATCTTTATACACCTATAGTTCAAAACGAACCTGCTAATTATTGTACTGTTGTTAAGAAAGTAAAGAAAGATAATATTACACCCGAGAACATTGGTGAAATTATTTTATGCCAAATTCCAGGAATTAGTGCCGTTTCTGCGATTTCTATTATGAAAAAGTTCTCCACTTTCCCCAACTTTATGAGAGAACTTAAAGAAAATCCCGATTGTTTAAATGATATTATGTGTGATACGAAAGGTGACACAAATAAATCTCGTAAGTTAGGTAAAAATTGTATCGAGAACTTGAAACGTTATTTTTTATAGGTTCTCGATTTTCTTTTTGAATTCCTTTTTTTGGTCACTTTTCTTTTACTGTTTTTACCACCAGGTGTTACAAATTGATTTATTGGTTTTTTTTTATCTGGCGTAGCAAATGGGTTACCGTTGGTTGCAATTGGTATTATTTCGCCAGTTATTTGTTCAACAATCTCTAGGCCACTAGGGTTGCATATCATAACTTCTTTATGAAAAGTACCATTTCCAACTGTCATCATTGTATACGTTGCATATCCATCATATCCTTTTTCACATATATAGTTAGATAAAATATTATCGGTTTTTGTGTTATCTGATGTTCTTATGAGATTATAAGTATCTAATTTTTTGCCTGGTTTATATCCGAAATTTTTGATTAATATATTTTGAACATCTTTTCTTCCATCATTTCCTGCATCTTCATATATCTTTGGAATATTATTCTTATTATCTAATGCTAATAAATAATAATCTCTATCTGTTTGAATTCTAAATACCTTTCCATATTTTTCAACGGAATCTTTATTTGTACCAAAATACGTAATTTTATTACTAAATGTAGTACTTATGGTCATATTATCATCTCCTCTATATAGATTATTTCCTTTAGTTAATAGATAATAAAATAAACCATCTTTTTTATCTTGTATTGGCATTTCTAAGAATTCTTCATCTTTTTCTCGTTGTATTCTATCTTCATTTGATTCTTCTTTTATAGGGCTATCATCAAAACCACTTGTTGGTATAACTAACGGCATTATATAATAATCGTATATAATATAATTACAAAATTGATAAAATAATATAATGATAATTCACTGTATTATTCAAATGGAAATTCTAAAAAATTTATCGAAAACTGAACTCTTCAGTAAATGTAAAGAACTGAACATAAAAAAATATAGTAAACTGAACAAGGATGAATTAGTACAACTGATACAAGAAAAAATGAGTGGTCAAGAACCTTCTGCTTCGCTTACCGCTTTAAAAGAATTATCTAATACATTCGTGTCTCAAGACATTTTGAATCCTAACATCGAAATAAAACAGATGGAAGGATTAGAATATTTGAAAACGATTTCCAATAATTCTATCGACTTGATATTGACTGACCCACCATATATTATTTCTAAAGATTCGGGTATGAATGACCATTATAATAATGTAAAATCGAATGAAGAAAATAATGTTCAATATGTCAAAACAGAAGATGAATGGAAATTATATAAAACCGAAAATAATATCGAAAACGATGAAAATAAAACAAATTTTATGAAATATGGTACAATTTATGGGAAAAAATATTGTGTAAAAACGGATTATGGTGAATGGGATACGAATTTCACAATGGAAAAATTAGATGAATTTATTGGTGAATACTATAAGAAATTACGTAAAGGCGGCACTCTCATTATCTTCTTTGATTTATGGAAAATCACCACCTTAAAAGAAATGATGGAGAAACATAAATTCAAACAAATCAGATTTATCGAATGGATTAAGACCAATCCTCAACCCAGAAATAGTAATATTAATTATTTAACCAATTGTAGAGAAATCGCTTTATTAGGAGTAAAAGACGGAAACCCTACCTTCCATAGCTCATACGATAATGGTATTTATAATTTCCCGTTTTATAGTGGAAAAAATAGATTTCATCCTACACAAAAATCACTCGTATTATTTGAAGAACTAATCAAAAAGCATTCGAATGAAAATGATACGGTTCTCGATACATTCTTAGGTGCCGGAACTACGGCAATCGCTTGTAAAAAAACCAATCGGAAATTCAAAGGGTGTGAAGTCGCCAAAGAATATTTCGATAAAATTATTATCTAATTCGATTTATTCACCACTATTTCTTTGAGAACATTTCTCTTTATTTTTTCAAAGAATTTTTCATCTTCTTCATTCGTACCACCTCCCAGTGCCGCTCTATAATATTTACGAAAATTTTAAAAAGGGTAATAGTTACAAATAAGATATTATTCAAAGAAAAGAATGCATTTATCAATAATATTTGTAAAAAATGAAATATCTTTATCTATAGGTAAAACAAATCTGTCTCTATTAGCTTGTTCTTTACAATCTTTTAATTTATTTATAACCATTAATTCTATTATATTCATATCTTCTTCATTTTTACATTCTTTATAATAAACCACCTCGTGTTCTGCTATTTTATTGTAACTACTTAAACGGTTTTTTAATTTTTGTGCCTTGCCAATAATGTATATTCGTTTGCGTTTGTTATCTTCAGACGTTACTATATAAATAACATTTTCTTCGGGATAGTTTGTTCTTTTTCGTTTTTTAATATAAATGTCTTCTAACAATTTAATTTTTTGGTCTTTTAATTTAATTTCAGAATCTTTATCTTGTAACAATTTAACATTGGAATCAAATTTATCAATTGAGTATAAATTTCTTATCCATTTACATATTTGTATTCCTATATTATGTGAAATCCAATTTCCCAATTGAATAGCTAAATCTGGATGAATCCAAATATCTTCTTTTATAGTAGATTCATCATCGGTTTGCAATAATATATTTGAAGATAACCCATAATTACTTTCAAAAGCCTTTAATAATTCTTTTGTAGATTCTAATGATATCCAAATATTTATTTGGGTTCCACCAGCAATACATAATTTAGTAGCGTTTATATAATTATCACTAACTCTAGATTCAACTACTGTATTATTTACTATAATGTTGTTTGATTTTATTTGGTTTTCTTCTATGTTTTCATTGTTTATTTTGGTTAATGTATCAACTTTTTTTGTTTTATCAATAATATTATCTAAAGGTTTAATTCGGTTGTATTCATTATTAATATCTAACGTTTGTTGAACTATATTCATAATTAATGTTTTCTGTGTTTGCATTGAATTGTCGGTAGAATTGTCAGCCGACTCATTAGACTTATTTTCACTGACTCCATTTAACTTTTTACATTTATGTTTATGCTTAGAATAACTTGGTTGATGTTTATATTCTTTGCCACAACAACATTGGAATACTTTTTGATTATTTCGAATTAATATTGTAACCTTATTAGTAGGTTTATTGTGCATTTTGCATTTCAAATGTGTATCATAATCTTTTTTATCATTTGTTTTGTAGTTACATTTTACGCAAATAAAGTTATATGTATTTAATTCGAGATTATCTAAATTTGATTCAATTACATTGTTTTCTATATTTAATTTTTTATGTTTGGTTGTATCTAGGTGACGTTTATAATCTGGTTTGTGATTAGTTTTAAAATTACAAGTTTCACAAAAATGTTTAGGGTTTTTTAGAATGTTTATTTTAGCCATTATATAAATTATTCTACGGCTAACGTTTATGTGGTTTTAATTATTTATTGTATAAATGGCTAAAATATTCCCCACCATTCTTTTACAAACCCGTCCTAACTTTTTTAAGAAATTTTTGGTTATGATAGAACTTTTTATCTTTTTATGAATCATTTATATTCTACTAAAATGTAGATGAATCAATACTTTGATGTCAAATTATTTATCTACCACGATTTCTTTGAGAACATTTCTCTTTATTTTTTCAAAGATTTTTTCATCTTCTTCGTTGGTTTCACCTCCTAACGCCGCCCTATAATATTTTCGGAAATCTATATTATCTTGGGTATCTAAAGTTACAAAATCAGGATGTTCTTCTTTCCATTTAGTGATTTGTTGTAAATTCTTATTGGCTACCTGATTCACTACTTTACGAAATTTGGTCTTTTTATCATCTTCTTTTTCCCATACATTATCATCTTTGATATAGAGGGTTTCTCTTTTTACATCGGTACAATGCATCGGTCGTTTCGTAGTATCTACACTACTCATCCGATTGATGATAATTTGAGTGATTCCTTCAATGAATCCGACTTTTCCCGTGTTCTCGAAGTCTTCCGTCGTCAATTGAAGGGAATTTACAAAATCTGTAATATTCATAGCATCTTTACACGTTTCATTGAGAAAAAATTGTAAATTAAATTGATTATTTGTTGTATTATTCGAATTCGTATTCGTAATTGTTTGATTTCCTCCTACATTTGATTTTACAATATCCATTAATTTATTATTTTGTTCCATACTAGCAGTATGTTGTGTCATAAGAAACGTTTGCAATTCCTTATTTTGTTTTATTAGGTCTAACACTAATTCAACGGTAATTTCAGGGCGTCTATTATCGTGTTCTCGAAATTGATTGGTTAATTCATTTTTATTTTCGAGAACCTTACATATTTTTTTATGTTTCCATAAATTACTAGATTTACTATATATTTTATTACATATATCACACTGATTATTATTTTGTTGCTGATTATTTAGTCTTGCTATATGTTTTTTTGTAGATTCGTGTGTTATAAAATTAGAATGTTTATTTGTAGTATAATTACATTGTGGGCAATGATATTTTGGGGAGATTTCTTGGATTGAAAAGTTCTCCTTAAGTTCTCCATTTGCCCCCTTTAAATGTTTCTGTGTCAAAATATGTCGTTTATAATCTTTTTTATTATATGTTATATAATCACAAATTATACATTCAAATTTAAGGAGGGTGACTTGCTTGTTTTTTTCTCCAGGCATTAAAATCCCTGGAGAAAAAAAAATGCCTAAATCTCCCCTAAAAATTATAAAAAAATATGCAAACAACATTTTCATTGAATAAATGGATTTTAAAGCATTATCGTCATAAATGGATTTTTACAAATTTTCCCAAAATTTCTTAAAGGGATTTTCGAAAATTGGACATTTATAAATGTCCTTTTTTCCATGACCGTCCTGACTTTTTTTTGGGAAATTTTTTTGGTTATGATAGAACTTTTTATCTTTTTATCTATAAAAACTCTTCTACTAAAATGTAGAGGAGTCAATATTTTGATATAAAAGTATTTGAATAATTAGAATGAACTTATAATCAAAAATACTTTCATATACTATATGAATACAATATCTTATATTATAAAACTAAACGGTATATATGATATATTATGTGCGATTTCTATATTGGAATGGTTACCTATACCATACCTAGATGGATTACATTTATCGATGATAAAAGACCCCCACAATAGTATTTTTGAACGATTTTTGGCGTATTGGATTTTCACTTATGGTATTATTAGGCTTTCCAATAATTTTTTATTGATATGTTATTCTTATCTAATCGAAGCATTCTTTTTAGCAAATGAATTATATTTGGGTTCCATATATCCAGGCCAATGTATATTTGTCATCCTTTTTTCTTTAGTATTCGCCTATTTATCCTATCGGGAAGCATAAATAAGAATCTAAAAAATATATAAATAGATTTCTCTTTTATACACTATAAATGACCGTGAAATGTATTGAATGTAATACGAAACGTGGAGTTCATAGAAATAAGTTACATAAATATATATGTAATCATTGTTATGTGTTAGATAAATATACATTGATTACCAAAACAAATTGTAAGAAGATATATAATTTAATAGAAAGTGAATTGGATGGATTAGATGAATATTATAGTACAGGCGCATATGGAAATGGAGAAGCCACTTATTATACAAAAGACAAAGTAATAGAACGTTCTTGCATAAAACATAATACGACACACGAAGACCTAGAAAATAGATTACGTACATTGAAATTAGAAAAAGAACAAGCAAAAGAAGAAAAACGAGAAAGACGAATCGAAAAAGAACAACTAAAAAGAGAAAAACGAAAAGATAAACTAATAGATGCTTTACATAAATCTGGGTTAGAACTTAGAAATGATAGCGTATTATGCCAACATTACATAAATGGAATAAGTGAGCACGACGTTGAATATATTGTTAGACGAATGTCACAAATGAAATTTTTATTTGAATATTGTCATATGGATGAATGTAGAGATATTGCATATGAAGAATACAGGAATGAATTAAAACACGGATATTTTCCCGACTGCTCAGTATTTGATAGAGCAGAATATATCGCTTTAACAAAATATTCGGACGGTCATTATCCACTAATATTCCCGTGGCAATTATAAAATATACACTTACCTAATTGTATAATTTATTTGGAATAAGGACATTTTTCTAATCCAATGGCCTGATTCGCCAACTTATCCGCATTATCATTACCAATTGAATGCACATCAGTATTATCGGTATGAGCTCGAATATGTATAAAGCGAATATTGGGTTTATCTTTATATAATTCATATACGGTCTTGACTAATTCCTTATTCGGTATTTCTTTTTTCCAGCCAGTCAAATGACATTTTTCACCATAAGACGAAACACATTTGATTGCATATTCCGAATCTGATACAATTCCTATTTTCTTTCCTTCATTGATGTCGCGTTCAATAATATGATATGTTTGAATAATTGCCATCAATTCAGCAGTATTATTGGTTTGTTTTCCTTCTATTTTTTGCGAAAGGTTTCGCGAATCATTTGTGTCAAAGAAAATCCCGATTCCCGCCGATGCATTACTTCTTCCATTATTGGAACACGCACCATCGGTATAAACATAATAATCGGGAATAAATTTAACTGTATTTTTCTGAGGAATAGTGGGTTCATTCATGGTTACACTATTTTCTCGTATAAATTCTTCCGCATCAGCTTGATTTGTAAATTTTTTATAAATCGCATTTTTGAAACCTTTTACGGATTGGCTACAATCATCCCAATTGGAAAAAATACCAATTGTGTTTCCGTGGGCAACTGCATAATGCGGCATTTTCTTGTATCTACCATCTTTCGTAATATATATTTATTCAATTTTGCATAGAATAAATATATAATAAAATTATTTCAACCATAATTCATCCACCAAACCGTATTCAATGGCGGTATCCGAATTCAACCATAAATCGTGACTTAATAATTTTTTGATTTGTTTTTTTCGTAATTTCGAGTTTTCTTTATAAATGACTTTTATTCTATCCATGAGTTCAGTTAAATTTTGGAATTCATCCTCAATTTCACGCATCTTTCCCCAACATCCACTACTTAATTGGTGGATAAGCATAAAGGCAGAGGGTCGAATAAATCTTTTCGCACAAATGACACTTAATAAAGTACCCGCTGAAGCAGTGGCTCCATCGATAATGGAATAAACAGGCACTTTACAAGCCCGAATCACATCCATAGCAATGAATACATCAAAAATATACCCGCCATTGGAATGGATATGTAAATAAATAGGAACTTTATCGATATTTAATCGTAAGGAGAGAATAATCGAATATTCTTCGGCTTCTTTGATGAGTTTCAATAATTTGAAAATGCTTTTTCGATCGATTTCACTATAAAAATAAATATGATTGTTTTCTCGGGAGATGCCAGATAAATCGGTTTCTTTTTGTTCAGTTTCTTCTTCGTCATCATTCTCTTCTTCTTGTTTTTTATTTTTACTTGTTTTTTCCATCTTAATACCAGTATATTTCATAATGCTTATTATATAACATAAAAAAACTTTATATCTATTTATAAGATTATAAATGTTGCAAATTTTATAAATCGATAATATTAAAGTTATCAGGGAATACATCTAGTAATTTTTCGAAATTCCAACGGAACTTGATACCATCCCGATGAGTATGTATTTGGAATTCACCCAATGTAACATTTTTCGCATTTTGTTGTAAATATAGAGTTGTGCTTTCGTTCCAAGCTTTGTTTTTATCGATATGACCAAGAATCAATGGATATTTTTCCCATTCGATTTCATTTTTTTTTGTAACATATTTCAATAAATTCTTTTTTTCATTATAGTAAATGGTATCACAATCAAATGTATAAATAAAATATTGTTTCAAAAGCATATTTAAATTTTGTTGTATATAATGTTTAATATCGTCACAAGTACTGGTTAAAGGTAAAGTGAAATGTTCGCAAAATCTTTTTTTAGTACATTGTCCAATGACTTGAGGACAAACTTTACCATCTTTTTTAGTGGTTTTTGCACTGAGATGTTTTTCATTATCACCAGTGTTAGTAGTAAAATCATAACGAGACCCGTTTTTGGCGGTATGAATACAGTTTGGAAAAACATTTTTTAAGGCACTAATACGATTTTTTAATATTTCGGCACGTTCGACATCATATTTGAAGGTACCATCATAGGGTGTTTCGTATAATAAACAGATGGATTTTTCGAAAATTTTACCCAAATCTTCGGTTAAAATCTTGGTTTTATTGGTAATAGTGGCCATTCGTCGATAGTCTGTATAGAATAATATTATCAATATAAACAATAAGTACATTATCAATTTTTACGCTATATAATATAAATATAAAAAATATATAAACGTAATATAATAATTATTGTAACAAAGATGCAGTCAATTGATAAAATCTTTTTTATTAATTTGGATAGATGTCGAGTACGTAAAGAACATTTTTATAAACAATGTGAAATTCATAAAATTCCAATTGATAAAGTAGAACGCATTTCCGCAATCGATGGGATGAAATATCCTTTTAATCCAACGGAACAAAAGATGTTTAAACGAGCGAATTATCAATTAAATCCTGAGAATATAACAAAAAAAATAATGGGAAATCAATTGAGTCATTTTTATACATTGAAACATATAATCGCAAATAATTATAAATATTCGCTAATTGTACAAGATGATGTGATGTTTCGCGAAGGATTTGTCAAATATATTACAGAGATGATGGTAAATTTACCCGAAAACTCCGAAATAGTGAATTTCAGTCTACATAAGAAAGCCGATGGAAAAGAATTTATAGCGTGGGATTTTAAAAGCGATATCGACGGTAAAAGCGATATTGAAGTAATAAGTAGTAGAAAGATAAATGATTATGTATGTGTATGGAAAGAAGAATGTAATCCGTGTTCATTAGCATATTTGGTTACATTACAAGGTGCAAAAAATCTAGTGACCTTTTTTGAAATGTTTGGTTTCCGTGAAACCACTGATTGTAATTTCAATAAATATTTACAAAACAAAGATATTTTTTATGGTTCAAGTAAAGTGATGGCTACCACCAATACAGATTTTGAAAGTGATATATTCCGATAAAAATAATATAAATATTTGATACTTATATTATTACGATAACAAAATGGAAGATGGCATAGAACAAAGTATATCCATATTATTGGATACTATGCAACGAATAAAACCCAGTGAAAAAAAGCAAGAAACTCCAACTACGCAAGTAGAAGAACCTAAAGAATCCAATGATAAAAAGGAGAAAAGGGATTAGATTACATCTTTTGGTAAAGGAAATCCGTTACGAATGGTTGGGTCAAATGTGCCTTTGGGTTGAAATAATCTAGGTTTGGTAATAATATTTTCATCGTATTTACCCGAATCTACCTGTTGTTGAGTATGTGAAATACCACCCCAATTTGGATCCATTGGATTATCACTTATTGGCGAAGCTTCGGTGGAGTCGTGTATTTTATCAAGCACTGTATACCTACCTACATATAAACTCGTAGGGTCAAAACCAGCATAATTATTTGCATTATAATTACCGTTTTCTCTACTAGCATCTATGATAGGAATTGCTGGAGGAGTAGCAGGCGGTTGGTATTGTGGCATTGGTAATGGTTGTTGAACTGCATAATTGGTAGGATTATACAAAGGGATGCTAGTATCATCACCATTAAGCATTGCATTAATGGCTGCATCATTACGTTTTAACGTATTGAAGTTACGAATACCACCTTCTAATTGTATAGGACTAGGATGTTGTCGATATACTTCTTGGCCTTGTGTATCGTATTCGCGTTTTAAAAATAAAACTGGGCAATTCAATCCTTTAGACCGTTGGTTTTCTAAATATACTTTATAATCATCTAAACTATTGAATTTGATAGGATTGGATCCTTCTGATTTAGGTTTTCGAGTATCGAATAAAAGGTATTTATTGCCCTTACTCACTAATAGATCGGGACAATTTTCGGGTATTTCAGGTTCTTCTTTATTATCCATTCCTTCTTTTTTCATACCATAAGTAGCAACTACATATATTCCAGCTAAAAATACTACGATCAGAAATATTTGAAATAATATTCTTATTTTGTTCATATTGTAACTATTCTTATAATATAAACAAGGAAAATATAATATACGTAAATGAAAAAATCTTCATTTAGTGTATATGACAAAAGTCAAATCATATAGAAGAAAATCTAATAAGAAGAAATCACGTGTAACTGCAAAAAAATACAATAAACCAATTATAGTGGGGTTGATTCACGCAGATTGGTGTGGTCATTGTCAAACATTAATGCCTGTTTGGGAAGAAATGGTTAATTCAATGAAGGGTAATAAATTATTTCATATAATTAAAATCGAATCATCAGATGCGGATAAAGATACTAGAATTGCTCATATTAATTCAAAATTATCGAAGGATAGTCCAAAATTAGAAGCCAACGGATTTCCTACTATTTTTAAAATAAAAAATGGTAAATTAGAATATTATGATAAAGAACGTCAAGCCGATATAATGCGTAAATGGTTTTCTAGTTAGAAACCACAACGTATGTCGTGAAAATCAGCGTTTAATTGTTAAATGGTGTGAAGATATTTGATTATACATATACGAATCTATGATATTACCTGTAAAAAATTATTATGTTGAATAAAATTGATTAAAATATATTTTTCTTTTGCTTAAAATATATTTGAAATAACCTAAACACTAAATTCTATAATAATAAAATGGCAGATAAGAAAAAAACAAAGAAATCGATTATCGTAACAAAATCGTTTCGTCTTTTGGATTTTCATATATTTGATGAGAATCCTGAAAAATTATCGGATTCGGATAGTGATTCCGCTGACGGAAGAAGATATAAACCAAGACAAGATGATTTACAATTCATCATTCAAATGTTTGGCGTAGATGAAACGGGTCAAACTTGTTGTTTATTTATTCAAGACTACCAACCATTCTTTTATGTAAAAGTGGGTAAATCTTGGACACAGCATAATATAATGGTGTTATTAGAAGAAATACGGAAAAAAATAGATAGACGTTTCGCGGATTCTATTATGGAAGCGGAACTCGTCGAATATCAGAAATTATATGGATTTTGTGCGGGTAATAAAGATAAATTTGTCAAATTCGTTTTCAAAAATACCATCGTAATGAATAAAGTGAAAAATCTATGGTTTCAATATATTAAAAACGAAGCGAATCCTGACGAATATCGAAAACGTGTAAATCTGGTATCACAAGGAGTTACTCTAGAATTATATGAATCGAATATTCCGCCATTATTAAGATATTTTCATATTAATAATATTAGTCCATCGGGTTGGGTTTCGATACAAAAAAATAGGGTATTGAAACCAGCAGTAAAAACGACCACTTGTACATATGAATATATTTGTAATATCGAAAATGTCAAACCCGAACCAAATAAGGAAACACGTGTTCCGTATAAGATATGTAGTTTTGATATAGAAGCTAGTAGTAGTCACGGTGATTTCCCTGTGCCAATAAAAACATATAAACGTCTAGCGACCAATATTGTAGATAGTTTCTTGAAACAAGATTCTATTCAAACGATTGATAAAAATAAGGGAAAAATATTATTACAAAAGATCATTTTAACTGCATTTGAATATGATAAATTCGATGATATTGATATTGTATATCCGAAAACTAAACCGACCAAAGATGAATGTAAAAAAATGATAAAATTGTTATTGGAACAAACAGAGGAAACAGTCGAAAAAAATAAATCGAAACTATTGACTATAGAAGGTATTTTCGAAGAAATAAAAGAATTACAAATGCAGTCTGGAACGGGTGATGGTGAAGAGCCCGTTGAAAATGCCGATGATACCCCCAGTTATTCGTATAAGAAAAAGGAAAAGAAAACCGATGTGGCCAAGGGAACTACCATCATAGATATTTTATTAAATAGTCATTATGACCGTGATGAAAAAATACAACTAGTCAATAAGTTTCTTACTCCAAATATAGAAAAAGATAATCAAATATTCCCTCAATTGGAAGGTGATAAAGTGACTTTTATCGGTTCGACGTTTATGCGATATGGTGAAGAAGAAACCTATATGAATCATTGTTTAGTATTAGGAAGTTGTGACCCAGTAGATGGAGCCGTAATAGAAACGGTCGATACTGAAAACGATTTATTAGTAAAATGGACAGAATTAATACAGAAGGAAAATCCAGATATTATTATTGGGTATAATATATTTGGTTTTGATTATGAGTTTATGTTTCGTCGTGCCCAAGAAAACAATTGTGAAGAAGAATTCTTATTATTATCTCGTAAAAATGGTGAATTATGTGCGACGTATAATAAAGAGAATGAATTGGTCATAGAAAATACGAAATTGAAAATAGCCAGTGGTGAATATGATTTACGGTTCTTTAAAATGACTGGTCGCCTACAAATCGATATGTATGCTTATTTCCGTCGTGATTTCAATCTATCTTCGTATAAATTAGATGATGTTGCTGGTCAATTCATTAGTGATGATGTGAAGAAATTTGTACATTCCTATCATACGATTCACGGTGATGTAACAGAGTTATATAGTCAAAATTTAACAGGATTACATATCGGTGATTTCATTCATATCGAATTGACTGGTTTTACGGCTGATTATTATAAGGATGGTAAGAAATTCAAGGTATTGGATATCGAACGAAATCGCGTTGTCGCTGAAAATATAAAAGGTAAAGATGTGACAAATACGTATAATGTGATTACGATAGAAGGTCACGAAGATTTTGATAAAACAAAATCGATTAAATGGGGTACGGCAAAGGATGATGTTACGCCTCAAGATATTTTCAGATTAGCAAACGGCGACGCAACTGACCGAGCGGTCGTTGCGAAATACTGTATTCAGGATTGTAACCTAGTTCATCATTTGATGAATAAAATCGACGTAATCACGGGTTATGTAGAAATGTCGAAAATTTGTAGTGTCCCCATTAGTTTCTTGGTATTTCGTGGTCAAGGCATAAAATTAACAAGTTATGTGGCAAAAAAATGTCGCGAAAAAAATACATTGATGCCTGATATAGAAAAAGGAACAGGCGATGATGGTTATGAAGGAGCTATTGTATTACCGCCAAAATGTTCGATGTATATGGATAACCCAGTAGCGTGTGTAGATTATTCATCATTATATCCTTCCTCAATGATAAGTCAGAATTTATCACACGATAGTAAAGTATGGACGAAGGAATACGATTTAAATGGTAATCTAATCAAAGAAACAGGTGAGCGTGATAAGAAGGGAAATTATATATACGATAATTTACCAGATTATGAATATATTGATTTGGAATTTGATACGTTTGGTTATAAAAGAAAAACACCGACATCTCGTGCGGAAAAAACGAAAGTGGGAAAAATGATATGTCGTTGGGCTCAATTTCCGGATAATAAGAAGGGTATTATGCCTTCGATTTTAGAGGAATTATTAAAAGCTCGTTCGGATACCCGTAAAATGATAAAAACAGAAAAAGACCCTTTTATGCAAAATATTTTAGATAAGCGACAATTAGGTTATAAGGTTACGGCGAATTCTTTATATGGGCAATGTGGTTCCAGAACATCCACCTTTTATGAAAGAGATGTTGCCGCATCAACCACGGCGACTGGACGTATGATGATAATATATGCGAAAAGAATTATCGAAGAAGTATATGGAGATAGAGAATATGTTATGCAGTCAGGTCGCATCGTTTTAACCAATGCAGAGTACATATATGGTGACACTGACTCGGTATTCTTTACATTTAATTTGAAAGACCCAGTGACGGGAAAAAAGATTCGAGGTAAAGACGCATTAGAACTTACGATAGAGATAGCCCAAGATGCAGCCAAATTATGTACGCAATGGTTAAAACCACCTATGGAATTATCTTATGAAAAAACATTGATGCCGTTTATATTATTATCGAAAAAGCGATATGTGGGTATGTTATATGAGGAAGACCCGAATAAAGGTAAAATGAAATATATGGGTTTATCATTGAAGCGACGTGATTCTTGTGATTATTTGAAGGATGTATATGGTGGAATTTTAAATATATTGATGAAAGAGAATAATATAAAAAAATCTATCGAATTCTTGAATAAATCATTGAACGATTTGGTAGAAGGTAAAGTACCGATGGATAAATTGACAATTACAAAGGCATTACGAAGTGATTATAAGAATCCAAATCAAATTGGCCATAAAGTGTTGGCAGACCGTATTGGTAAAAGAGATCCTGGCAATAAACCGAAACCAGGAGACCGTATGAAATTTGTATTTATAGTAAATAATGAGCATAAAGCATTGATGGGCGACAAGATAGAAACCCCCGAGTTTATTATCGAAAACAAATTACAAATCGATTATGCTCACTATATTACGAATCAGTTGATGAAACCGCTACAACAGTTATTTGGATTAGCATTAGAACAAATATGGGAATTAAATAATAAAACAATGGCGATACAAGCTTACAAAAAAGATGTAATGAAAATTCAAAAAGACTACCCTGATATGGAAGAATTTATGAAGAAGAAGGAAAAATATTGTTCAGATAAGATAAAAACAATGTTATTCGATTCGGTATTAGATAAAATATATAATGAAAAACATAAAATACAGACGATTACTAGTTTCTTTACACCGAAGTAAATTTCAAATAAGTTACCAGTTACATTTGAACCATAGCACACCTTTGGTGCGTGGTTTCAAATCTTCGCGAGTATATAATATTTTTTTATGAGCTATCATAACCACCCGATATATCACCCATAGAATAATATATAGGAATTTCAAAAGTAAATACATTTGCATTATTCGCATTAGAATCTAAAATGTCAGGTTGAAATCCATTATCTAGATAATTATCCAATACAGTAGATATGCTACGAGTTATATTTCTCATTACTGAATTTAATTGCGTGTTATTTCTATGACGAGTTGTATTATTATTCGATATATCGATATTTGGCGAAGAAGTTCTCGGAGGTATCGTATTATTTGATAAATCATATATAACATCAGTTGGTCGTATAGGTTCTCCTTCTTCCACATAATCACGAATGTCATAACGACAAACTGGACATCGTACATTACTTTGAAACCAATTACGTATCGAATCTTCTTTAAACGTATGACGACAATATTTGATTTGACACACCGTTTCATTTTCTTGAAAATCTTCCAATGTAATCGGACATCTATTATTGACATCAGTCATATCATCAGTGTATTCAAATAATCTCGTTGCGTTTGTAATTTGTTGTTCAGTGGGTCTTACTATTACATTTGTAAATAAATCGGTGAATGTCCTACCCAGATTGATATTGTTTCTATATTCTCTGCGAATACTTGAACGATAATTTATTCGATTGGTGTCATTATTAGACCGAGTATTAGTTGGATCACTTGTAGGTAGAGTATTAGTATAAGAATATGTTATACCAGATGTATTATTGGTGGGTGTAAACATCGCATTTCCACTTCTATTTCTCACAGGTTCTTGCAATATATTATCTGTAGGACGACTACTAGATAATAACTGTAATGCATATAATACATTCTCTTGGTATAATCGGAAATTATCCTGGTATAATCGAATATTTTCATTATAATTATTCATAATATTGATTAATTGATTGCGATAAATATAATTTTCTTCATTTATATTTAAATTATCAGTTGAATGTCTTGAATGCATCGTAGAATAAGGATTTTGTCGTGTTCTTCGTCGAGTAGTATTGGTTCGAGGAGGAGTATTCTCAAATCCCAGAGCTTCATGTATCAAGTCGACAAGAATATTATTGATATCATTATCACGGATATTAACATTGTTCTCCATAATTAAGAATTATACAATAATATAAAGATTTATTTATATATTTATTTACATATAATAGAATAAATATTTAATGGATATGACAAAATATAATAAGAAAGGATATACTGGAATAGATAATCTCGGTAATACTTGTTTTTTAAATTCTTGCTTACAAGTTCTCAATCATACATATGAATTGAATGAAATATTAGATAATATAAATTATAATCGATTTTTGAAACAAGGAATATCTGATTCGAACATATTGAATGAATGGAATGACTTACGAAAAACAATGTGGAGTGGGAATGGTGTAGTCTCTCCTAATAAATTTGTACATAATGTTCACGAAATTGCTAAAATAAAAGGAAAGGATATATTTACAGGGTGGGCACAAAATGATATGCCCGAATTCTTACTCTTTATGATTGATTGTATTCATAATAGTATTTCACGCGGCATTAATATGAAAATAAATGGTAATAAGGAAAATGGTTTGGATGAATTAGCAGTGGAATGTTATTCGATGTTAAAAAATATATATTCAAGAGAATATTCGGAGGTAATGGATTTATTTTTTGGAATATATATGTCGGTGATACGTTCAAAAAGCGGTGATAAAATATTAGTCATTAAACCCGAACAATATTTCATTTTAGATTTACCCATAATGAATGAAGAAACAAAAGTGGTCACTAATTTATATGATTGTTTTGAACTATTTACCAAATCGGAATATTTGGAAGGAGAAAATGCGTGGCATAATGAAAAAACGGGTCATAAAGAAGATATCCGAAAGCAAATGTGCTTTTGGAATTTTCCCAAAGTATTAATCGTAAGTTTGAAACGATTTACGCCAGACGGGATGAATAAGTTAAATAATTTGATCGATTTCCCGATAGATGATTTAGACTTATCAAAATATGTCCAAGGTTATAACCCGTCGAAATATAAATATGAATTATTTGGTATATGTAATCATATGGGTGGAGTTACAGGTGGACATTATACTGCTTTTGTCAGGCATATAGATAATGTATGGATACATTTTAATGATAATAGTGTAGAAATCGTAGATGATGCATCAAAAATAGTGACACCCTTGGCTTATTGTTTGTTTTACCGTAAAAAGAAAATATAGAAATATAATATAATAGAAATATACATGGATAATAACGAAATTATAACTTATCAAGAAAAAATAAAATATACAAATAATAATGTATCGGATGATATAAAAACTATCTTTAATACGGTATTCAATAAATCAACGATTGTTTTAGTTATATGGTTTTTAGCAATATATTTCGTATCTTATTTTATTTTAGGATTTTTTTTTAAATCTGATGTAAGTAGTGGTGATTTTCATTCAAAATTAAGTAAAACATTGGATTTCATAATATTAGGATTTTTATTAATTTTTATGGTATCTAGTTATTACTATTTACCCGAAGATGATAAAGAAAAAATTATTTCAGATACTGGTAAAAATATAAATGCTTTTTTAAATAAACAATCTGCTATATTTTCTACAATAGGATTTATATTTTTATTTTATATCGTAATTTACTTATTTAGAATACCAATGACAGCAGGTTCGAAGTCGGTTTTTGTTTCATTGGTAGAATCGGGTGCTTGGATTACTTTATTAATTTTAGTAATCGTCAATTTTTTTAAAACGGTATTAAATAAAAATGTTACCGAAGTAGTAAACAGTAATTTAAATTGGTCTAATTTACCATCAGATATAACAAATGTAGAACAAAGTCATGGTATTGATGGAAATACACATATAAACCAAGGTGTATTACCATTACCAAAGATAGAAGGTGACGAAGTATTTAATATTTCTAATAATTTATATACATATGATCACGCACAAGCAGTATGTAGTGTTTATGGGGCAAAAGTAGCAACTTACGAACAAATTGAAGATGCATATAAGAATGGTGCTGATTGGTGTAATTATGGTTGGTCAGATAAACAAATGGCATTCTTTCCCACCCAAAAATCAACGTGGGATAAATTACAATTGCACGAAAAAACAAAAAATAGTTGTGGAAGACCAGGAATAAATGGAGGCTATGTAGCAAATTCTAAATTGAAATTAGGCGTGAATTGTTTTGGAAAAAAACCGTCTGCAAGTGAAACCGATTTACAACGAATGAAAACACAAAGTAATATTACCTATCCAAAATCTAATGCAGAAATTGCATTAGAGAAAAAAGCACAATTCTGGAAAGAACACGCTGATAAATTATTACGTATAAATTCACATAACCATAAACAGTGGTCTGAATATTAGATTACCAAATAAAAATATGTTCCAATAAAATATATTTTTATTTTGCTTGTTTTTTTGTTTTACGATTTTGTTCCGTGAAATGTTTCTTTGTTCTCGAATTCGCCGATTTTTTTGTATAAATGATAGAAGAAAATAACTTATCGAACATCTCATCACTTATAACATCCTCAACACTTTCTTTAGGGTTTATTGATGTTATCGATTTTTTGTTTGGTGTATGTACTAAACCTATGGGTACAACCAAGTTCTCAAATCTAGTTAATCCGACTCCCGAACTTCCTCCTATCATATTTTCTCCAATCATTTTTTCATCTTGTATTTTATACCCTCCTTTCATGATACCATCTGAACTGGTATTAAATATATAACTATTGATAATTGAATCTGCTATTTCCATTATATACTATAATCATATTTTTATGATTTCGAATACCGACGAATATCATGACTCGTAGTAATCTCACGGTGTTCTTTCAAATACTGAATAATAAAATCCACTTTTGTTTTATCAGGAATAATTTCGGCTAAACGTTTTTCGATATACCCATAACTCAGTGGACTATATTCCTTTTTTTCATATATCTTCAGTTGTCCATCAGTAATACCTATCTTTTTATCTATGAGTTTATTTTCTCTCATATACGTACAAATATCCATAGTTAAATCGTGTTTTATATCACGTAATTTACGGGTCTTATCGTTTATTATTCTTAATTGACCATCGACGAGAACCCATTTTCTTATGTTCTCGATAAATGTCGTTTTAGGTGATTCGATAATTTGGTTCTCAATATTATTATTCATTGTTATAATAATATTATATTTCTTTACCACTGGTGCTTACGCTTTACCACTGGTGCTTACGCTTTACCACTGGTGCTTACGCTTTACGCTTTATCCACGATGCTTACGGCTACCTCTTGATTTACGGGTTCCTTTTTTAACACTTTTTTCTACTGTAGATTTAATAGTTTTTGTTTTATTATATATTTTTTTTGCATCTTTAATTGCGTGTTTGAATGTATAACCGTTTTTTATTTTGTTATCATTGAACGTTTTGGTAACTAGTTGAACCCAAGCGTTGGCCATTTATATATTATGCCGATATATTTATCCATTCCATAATTATGACTAAATATCTTATAGGTTCTTCGATTGTTCCATCGTCTTATTGACTATTTTTATTAATTTGAGAACCAAAATTAAATTGGTAATTACCATAAATAATAAGAAGACGCAAAAGATACATATAAACCATATATATAGATAACTTTCGGCATAAATCATATTTGCCAGAGGCTTAATAATTTCTTTTACATCTCTACGAATATCTTCATTTTGAAATAATTCAATACAAGTATCACGAATATTTTTCATTATAATTATTTATACATTTTACATATTTTTTTATGTATTTTTTACCGAACGTTTGCATAAAAAACTACGAGATGTTCTCTTTTTTACGCAAATAATAAAATAGCTAGGGATATAGTAGGTTTTCTTGCATAAAATTGAATCGCTTTTTCTGCATAATATACAAGATAATCAAACAACATACAACCGCTAACTTAACTCAAACACACAAACAATCGCTTTTATAACAATGTCTGTCACTAAACAAATCGTTAAATTATTATCCGCTAAATATAACTTCTCCTTAGATGAAGCATTACAATATGTTACTACCCAACAAAATAATAAAAAATCGATGACTAAAGAAGAAAAGGCCGAGCTACGAAAGCAAGAGCGAGAACAAGCCAAGGCCGCTAAAATCCAAGCGAAAGAAGATGCTAAGGCTGCTAAAATCCAAGCGAAAGCAGAAGCCAAGGCTAATAAAAAATCTAAAAAAGACACCGATGGTGATAAACCAAAAGAAGATAAACCAAAAAAGCCAAGAACCGAAGCACAAATCGCGGCTACTGCCAAATTGATTGAAGCTAATAAATTAAAGAAATTAGCAAAGGAATCAACATCGAATGCTTAATAAAATACATATAAAATCGAATACCTATAAAAATCATAAAAAAGAGAAAATGGCACTAAGCCATTTTTTCACGTGTTCCATCAATGCGTTCTCAAAACAGAATAAAGAAATAATAATAGTATAATAAAATGGAGAACATATTTGAACCTACCGATAAATTTAACTTTGAAAAACTTATGTTAACAAAACCCATTTCAATTCCTGGTGGTAATTATTTTATAAAATGCCTAATTAATGAGAACCCATTATATTTACAGCCACCAAGATGTAAAACAAAACAAGGTATTATTAAAGCAGGAAAACGCATTTATTCTGATTTAATGTTCTCGAATGAAAACGATCAATTTATCCGCTGGATGGAAAATTTAGAAACACATTGTCAAAAGTATATCTATAATAATCGTGCTCAATGGTTTGAAGGTGATTTAGAATTACACGATATTGAGAACTATTTTACGTCACCTCTCAAAGTTTATAAATCGGGAAAATATTATACATTGAGAACCAATATCACACCTGTTTTAGGAAAACCTAGCTTGAAAATTTATGATGAAAATGAAAAAGAAGTAGAACTCGAGTCAGTGAATGATAATATGGATATTATAACCATTTTAGAAATACAAGGTATCAAATGTTCTCAACGTAGCTTTCAAATAGAGATAGAAATCAAACAAATGTTGGTTATGAAACCGAAAAATTTATTTGAAAAATGTCTCATAAAACCTAGAATCGTGGATGGGACACTAGACCATCATATCGATGATATTTCAGAAGAAACCAAAACCATTACAGAACCCATTATCGAGAACATTGATGAAAATCAGATTGATATAATAACAACAGAAGAAGGAGATGTTTTAGATGAAATAAAAGAAGAAACACCTATAACAGAGATTAAATTGAATGAACCATTGATTGAGGAAACAAAGATAGAAATCACTACTAATGACCCCAATGAAATTCAGGAAGTGGAATTTAATTTAGAAGAATTGAATAATTCAGATAGTATTCAAATAAAAAAACGAAATGAAGTTTATTATGAAATGTATCGTGAAGCTAGACGAAAAGCAAAAATCGCCAGAGATTTAGCACTTTCTTCATATTTAGAAGCAAAAAGAATCAAAAACACATATATGTTGGATGATATTAAAGATAGTGATGATAGTGATTTAGAAACAGAAGATTCAGAAGAAACAGAAGAAAAAACAATAAATGAAAACGTTTAATGTCAAAGTAACCACATAATTATTTAGGAATTTTTTATACGGAATTAAATCTTCATTTGTATATATAAAGATGTTTAAAAATATCAGCCAAGGGTTTTTCAAATTTTTCACAAAAGAAAGAGTAATCATTTTAGTAATATTCTTAGTACTAGCTTGGGGGTTATTATCATATTCGGGTGCAAAAACATTAGTAGTTGATAAAATGACAGTCAACTCTGCTGATTCAGCAACAACAAACCAAGTGTTTGATGCTCCTACAGCACCTGTAGTTCCTAATACACCTTCTGCAGGATATGCTCTTCAACCAGTAGCCAATCCTAGTGATTTATTGCCAGTTGACCAAAATAGTCAATGGTCTGCTTTAAATCCAAATACAATGACACAAGGAAATGTTTTGATGCCTGATTTATTACAAGCGGGTTACCATATTGGATTAGATAGTATTGGACAAACATTAAGAAATGCTAACCTTCAATTACGTTCTGACCCCATCATTCCAAAAGCTGATGTAGGCCCTTGGAATAATAGTACCATCGAACCTGATTTAGGCCGTGTTCCTTTAGAAATTGGTCAAGGACCACGTTAAAAGTGTAATGATAAAAGTGTAATGATAAAAACTTGATATAAAGTAAAATAACGATTATATTATATTCGATATAATATAATATGGGCTTCGACCTTATTGTTGCTATGAATAATAAAGGCATTATAGGCATTGATAATAAAATTCCCTGGTATATTCCAGAAGACCTCAAATATTTCAGTGAAACCACCAAACATTCTATTGTGATTATGGGTCGGAAAACGTATGATAGCTTACCGAATGGCTCTCTTCCAAATCGTATCAATATTATTTTATCTCGAGAACCTAGAGCCACATTGGATAGAAATGTTATTTTTACAAATACCGAAACTATTTTTAGGATTTTGAACCATTATCCACCCGATATGAATGTATTTGTTATTGGTGGTAGCGAAATATATAAATTGTTTTTTCATATGTGTACTAAATTATATATTACTACCGTTTATAATGATAGAGAACACGATGGTAAAAGCAAAAGTTTTTTCCCACATAATATGGAATATATAAATAAATATTATGATAAAATAGAAGAAAGCGAAATGTTTTATTCAAAATTCGAGAACACTCCATTCCAGTTCTCTACATTTCGTCGTAAAACTTTATCGGCCTAATATTCGTTCCACACTATCTAATGCACCTTCTATCCACCCCTGATTCATACTCACCATTTCACCTACTACCGTAATTCCTTCCTGTGGGTATTGTGCTTTTTCTATAAATTGTTTTCGATTTTTATATTCATTGTTATCTAATGGTCTATAATAATGGGTTCCTATATCCCAATAGATACCTAATATTTTGGTTAATTCCAAACTACCTTTGGGAATACTGAGTGCGATTTCTAATAAACGACAAAATTTCGCACGATTCTCTGGAGTGTTCTCCAAATATTTTTTCAAATATAAAGCGTATTTATTATCACTATAAGCAATCATATAAATTCCTTTTTCGGAGCTCATTCGAATGATTTTTTGTAATGGCCCAGGTACCACAATGTAAGATTTTGTATATTCTTGAATTAAAGGAATACATTCTTTCGAGAACTTTCCATATACTCTCACAAATGGTTGCCCTTTGATTTGTTTATATAATTTATGGTGATTCGGTAATAAATTCATTACACTTTCTATCGTGGTGGCCATTATTATTTTTTGTGTCGAGAACATTTTTATTTCAGTATGAAGTTCGTATTCATTATGAGAACGTTTATTGATTTTATTAACTTTTTGACCCGTTTTTATTTTATCTATTCCGATTTTTTCGACCAATGCATCTTTCAATGCTTTCCAAGATATTCCTAGACCAGTCCAATGACCATAATTGTCATCAAACCCATAATGATATAATGTATCATAAACATCCTCATTTTCATAATCTCTATAACCAGAACAAACCACCAAATTAGTATATTTTTCAACACCGAGAACTTGGGTAGCAAATTCTTTAAAAGAGGCTTTTATCGGATTTTCGCGATACACTTTTTTTAAATGCAGAAAGGTTTCTTTTACCTCACATTCTGGGTTAATCGTATCCGCATAATGATGTCGAGATTCGAATTCATAATAAGGTACTTTCAACTCTTTTAATAATTGGATTAATAATTCATCTTTTTTCTTTCGACCTATGCCAGCACCAGTTACAACAGGCATACCTTCGAAAGTAGTTTCACCCATACGACCACCGATATATTTTTTTTCATTACTTTCTAAAAGAATCAAATTAGTTTCGGGTGATAGTTTTGTAATTTTATAAGCAGAATACATACCAGCAATACCTGCACCAATAATTATTATATCATAACACATAATTATAATATAATAAGATTTTTTTGTATTTATTTTTAATGACATAATATAATATAATGGATTTTAATGATATTTTAGGATATTTTATAGTAGGTGCAGTTCTCGTAGCCTGTATATATATCTATTTTGATTCAGCGGATAGTTTTATATTAAAATGTATTGTATCTGATGTAGATGGAAATAAATACTGCGTAAGAGAACGCTCGAAAGTAAAAGATGCATCAGATTTATTAGCCAAAGTAACCGAAAAATGTAAAAAATTAGTGAAATATTCTAGTGAACAACATCCTGATAATGAAGATATAAAACGCTTGGTAAAAGGGTTTAATCCTAAAAAAATAATGGAAACTTTACCTACCAGTACATATACTGCTTATTCGGAAAATAAAGGAGAAAAATTAGCTTTTTGTTTAAATAAGAAAAAGGAAAATAATGAAGACTTAATAGATGAACATACATTGATGTTTGTCGCTATACACGAACTATCTCATATAATGACTAAAAGTATTGGTCATAAACAAGATTTCTGGGCAAATTTCAAATTTTTATTAAACGATGCCAAAGAATCGGGTATTCACAACCCATCCGATTATAAAAAATCACCTAAAGAGTATTGTGGTATGAAAATCTCCGATAACCCATATTATGATTCGTAATATCGCTTTCCCTCTTCATTATCCCAGTGTATTCGTGGCGGAGATGGCCATTCAGAAAAAGCGGTCGCTTTCGTAGTAGAACGTTCTAAAACCAATAACATCTTCAATGCTTTTAATCTTCTTTCCACGGGTAACATTTTCATTGGTAATTTACGAGATAATTGTTTCCATCTCCATTCGAATTTTAATGCTTCTGTCCATTCGGGGAATCCTTCTACGTAACATATTCGTTCCCACGCTTCACCTTTTATTACTTTCGAACCAGTTAAATGAGCCCCGCCTGATATTTCCTTATTATGTTGTCTTAAACGACGGTTTGGGTCTATCGTGGCACCTACATAAGTTGATTGATCGGTACATTCTAATAAATAAACATATGATGGTTTATTTGTTTTTTGTTTTTCTAGGTTCTCGGATTCTTTTGTTTCTTTCGTTCCTTCTTTCGTTCCTTTATCCATTATATTTATTTTATTTATAATAAATATATTGTTCAAACTCACATCCCCATCACCGAAAACATATTATTAATCATTATCTTACCTGTTTTATTGTTTATTGCATTTGTCACAGGTTTGATAGTAGGCAATCGTTTTAATTTACCAGGCATTGCTCGAGTTATATTAGTAGTAGGAAGTGGCGAAGATGATGAAAATATCGGTTTTTGTTCATATCCTTTATTTATTAAGTATGTACAAATATCACGATATAATGACATAAAATCTGTATTATGTTGTTTATTTCTCAAAGAAATAATGAATGCATCCGTAAAAGCACCAACCGATTGTGATGTTTCTGCATTATATGTATCGCTGCTGGTTTGTGAATCTTTAGAACCACTAAACATAAAAATATTTGGATTTTTTATAATAGTATTATTATTCAATGTTCTCGAAAATGTATTACCACTTTGGAATTCATAAGAATATGGTAAATCAAACACTGTACCACTATGACAAGAATCGGATAAAATGATTGTTCTACATTTTGTATTTTTTATAATACTTAATAAATCATCATCTACTATAAAGCCTTTGGTTCTGTAATCGATGGGGACTAATATACTATCATATCCACCCGCTTCATCCTTATTAGAATCTACCATTTGAGAACCGTGACCACTATAGTGTATCCATAATTCTTCTAAACTCGAGCTCTGTGCAATCAATGATGTAAGTGCACTCAATATATTTGCTCTAGTCGGCTGAGAACTTGCGTTCGTAACATCATCTCTTAACATAATGATATTATTCTGTGAATAATCATAGGCATCTATTAGCATATTACGCATATTAAGAATATCACGAACACATCCATTTAATGTAATATCTGGAAAATTATAATAATTTATACCAATTAATAAAGCTTTTTTCATTCTATTATAATATAAATCTAGAAAAAATTATACAAAAATTATAACTGAATTATGTATATATGGAAAGTGATAAAATAACAATAAGTAATATGATTCCGCTACCCGAAAATTTTAAACCAACGAAGAATTCAATAAGCCTAGTGGATTCACATTCTTCGGGGTCAATCGCCGATGAAGAGATAAGTCCTAGCCCCAAAGAGGCAGATTTAAATCTTCAGATGTTTAAAGTATATAGGGTGGATTCGTCTGGAAAACCGAAAACGGTTTATGTATTTAGTGGAGGCTTCATAACAAATGATAATGTAAATCCCAATGAATTATTTAGCGATTTAGAACTAGCCGAGTTTGATGTAAATCAAACACAAATCGTTTATTCATCATTACAAATTCATAAAGATGATACTATTGAAACATTGAAACAAAAAATTATACTCGAAATGGGAATAGATTCTATTTCATATAATGAACTTTATTTGTTTTCAAACAGTATTGAAAAAGTAAATACATTTACTACTTACCAAAATATTACCAAAAATGATGAAATACCTTTCGATAGTAAAATGTTAGGACAACTCTTATTAAATTTAAATATCGATATCAAAAATTTAAAATACGCACTAAAATCAAGATATACCTATGATAGCATTCTAACCCTTATACCCAGTGATACTTTTTATAATATAAATATACCTCTAGGTCGTAAGTTTATTTCATATAATGATTTATTGTTTTCGGGTTCTCCGTTTGATATCATACCGACTAGAAATATTATTTATAAACCAGATGTAAATAATCCATTAGCTATGTTTGAAAATCAACTTATATTGAATAATGGAAATATACAAAAAAATACTATTATTTTATGTACAGCAATTGATACTTTTGATTATGCTATTCTAAATGGTATAGATGAGCAATATATTTCTGAATTATATTTTCCTCTATTGGCAAAAGCTGGTATAAATAACAAAACCGATTTACTAGAGAACCAATCACGACTCATCAAAGAAAATAAAAAAATCATTTTTCCTGAGGATTCTCATAAACTATATAATGCGATTGATTTATTTTATAATATGTATTATACTCGTAAATCGGAGTTTTCGTATATTGAAAAGGGTATTACATCATTTCATATTATACTACATCCTGATACAAAGACTATTCTACCATTGGATGCTATTTTTAAAAATATTCACGCCACAAAAGATTTACCATTTATAAAATATAATCCAGGCGTACGTAAGGAAAACATTTATCGTTTATATTGTGAAAAAATTTCGAAATCTGGTAAAAAAATACCGTATTTATCTAAAAATTTGATAATGAATTTATCGCGACAAACTGGTAAAAATCGTCAAATTTCTTTATTTATACAAGCGATTATTAAAAATACGATGAACCATATTTTTATTGATTTTGAAAATAATGGTAATATTGTATTACGATGTGAATTAAAACAACCTTTATTAGTAAATGAATTAGAAGAAGTTTTAAAGACCCATATCAATCCTGTAATAAGCAATTTAAATACTCATTTGGAACAGAGTGGATATAAATTACAGTTATTTAATAGTTTTTATGATAATTTTATTGAAGTTCTCTCTATGAAATATATTTCTTCTATTACCTTAGATAAACAAATCGATATTCAAAAACATTATGGTTGTTTAACTAGTATTTTCAATATTATTGAAGAAGATATTAATAAAGGTGCTATATTTGTATTTAAACGAGTCGAAAATTATAAAGAGATGGATGCTATTTCTACCACTATTACCGAAGCCTTTCATAATAGCTATAACGAAATTGATATTATTAGTATCATTATGCAAAAGTTTAATATGGATATGAACGAAGCCTCTATGAAATTAGCCGAATATTTAAATAGTTGTAATCGTATTCAAGGACGATTTGTAAATAAATCGGTGGATATTGCTGAAAATGCTGGGTTTACTACTCTCATAAATATATTACCTTTTGAAAATAAATGTATCATCGAAATAAATAACATCAATCATATACAATATATTTCAACTATAAATGTTTATATCGATAGTTTTATTCGTATGACACAAGCACCTGGTACTAGTAATATACCTGTTTCCACTATTCAAAAAATATGTAAAAGAAGTATGATGATAAAAGAAACCAAATCTCATATAGAAAATGTTGTTTTACCAAAAAATGTACAACCCATTACTTTTACAAAAGCGATTGCCTTTCCGTTGGCTGATGATGATTATGAAAATGAGGGTAGTGATAATGAAGATGATGATATTATTGCTGAAAATGATGAAGGTTTTGAATTTGAAGAAAACGATGATTATGAAGATAATAATGCCGATTCAATAATACCTACTTCAATTGAATCTAATGGGACAGTCGTGGATAAGGTACCTGAAACTATCGTAATTACAAAACCTGAAGTATTAGAACCCATACCGAGCATAACTCAAGAAACATCGTTGTCTCCAAATATTGTGGTTAAACCTATAGATGAAGTTATAGATACTCCAGTTGAAAGCTCAATGCCATCTGAACCCGAGTTAAAATCCACCGATGAACTTATAGATTCTCCAGTTGAAAGCTCAATGCCATCTGAACCCGAGTTAAAATCCACCGATGAACTTATAGATTCTCCAATTGAAAGCTTAGACGTAAACTTAACGAAAGAAGAAGTTTTAAATAATGAAAATGTTATAGAAGAAGATGTAAATGATGATGAATCACTAGGTGAAGGATTCGAATTTGAAGACGAATACGAAGAGGATCAACAAGAAACAGATGAAGAAAATAATAAAATAAAAGGAGGTGGCGAATATGATGATAAAAAAGCATTATTGGATAATAAACCATTCAAGAAAAGTAAAATTTTCTTTAATAAAATGAAACAACGAGAACCTAAATTATTTTTATCCAAAGCTGAAGGTAATTATGATTCGTATTCACGTGTCTGCCCTACCAATGCTAATTTACAACCAATTATTTTATCGAAAGAAGAAAAAGAAAGAATCGATAGAGAATTTCCTGGCTCATATAATAAAGCATTGAAATATGGAACTGATGTCAATAATCCATACTATTATATATGTCCTCGGTTTTGGTGCCTACTCACAAATTCGTCTATGAGTGAAACTGATGTAAAAGCTGGAAAATGCGGTAAAATTATACCAAGATATGATGAGAATAATAAACCTACTAGCAAAATACCACCAGGTCATTATGTATATGAATTCACTGATGATAAATATCATATTGATAAGGAAGGAAATTATAGAGAACATTTCCCTGGTTTCAAAGAATCCAATAAACACCCAGACGGATTATGTATCCCTTGTTGTTATAATAATTGGGACTCGGAACTCGTTAAACGACGTAGAAATGAATGTTTAAACCCTGAAAAAATAGACGCATCCAAAAAACCAGACATTCAAAATAATTTATATATTGTTGGCTTTGATAAATACCCTATACTAGAAAATAGATGGGGATTTTTACCACCCGCGGTAGAAGCATTCTTCCATATCGACCATTTAAAACTTGTAAATAAAAATAACCCTGCACTCATTAATGAAAATACTCCTATCTTATTAAGATACGGTGTCGAACAATCTTTAAAACAATCATTTGTTGGTTGTATCGCCGATATATATGGTTTTAAAAATAAAAAAAATGTTTCGATTGAAGAAATGCGAAAAGTCATCAGCGACTCATTGACAATAGATTTATACATCAAATATCATAACGGTTCTCTGGTATCTATTTTTCAACCTAAAAAAGTATATGTCGATGAAATGAATATTAGTAAATATTCCGATTCCGAATTTTATAAAAGTATAGATACTACCAACGAAGCACAAATGGATTTCTTAGAAGATACAATTGCTTCTTTCGAGAACTTTCAACAATTTTTAAATGACGATAACTCTGTTATTGACCATACTTATTTATGGGATATTATAACCTATAGTAATGATAAATTATTCAACGGTGGATTAAATTTGGTTATTATTGAAATCACGAATAATGATATTACCGATAACATACAAATCTTATGTCCAACCAATTCATATGCTAAAAAATACTATGATAGCACCAAAGAAACAATTATTCTTTTGAAACACGATATGTTCTATGAACCAATCTATTTATATGAAAATAAAACCAATTTTGGTATTAAATACGCAAAACTGTTTTTCAAATCAAATGTTATTAAAAATGTTAAACAGGTATTACAAATTATCGAGAAGTCATCTAATAAATATTGTTCTCCATTATCCAGCTTACCTAAAGTTTATAAATTTGATAGAAATATACCACTCTTAAAATTACGTGAAATTTGTAAAGAATTTGGCTTAACTGTCACTTCTCAAGTTATGAATTATCAAGGTAAAATCATCGGTATAATGGTTTCGAACCATAATGAAAATACGGATAGATTTTTTATACCTTGTTTACCTTCCGCATCAGTAGATACCAGTGATTTGAAAATAGAATATATCGAAAATGATATTTGGAAAGATTATAAAACTACTCGTGATAAATTAGTCGAAATCCATAAATTATCCAAAAACAAAATTCTTTGTAAGCCTGTGATGAAAGTTCTCGAAAATAACTTGGTAGTCGGTATTATTACACAAACTAATCAATTTATTCAAACGACTCCTCCTTCCGAGAACATCGATGATGATGGCATTGAGGTATTACAAAATTCGAACTTCTTAATTGCGGATAAAGTCATAAATACTACTAAAAAATACGACGACGACCGTATTCAAACCACTAAAAAAATATATCTAGAAAGCCAATTTTATACGGCTTTTCGAAATACCCTTCGTATTTTATTAAATCAATACAATAATAAAGAACTACGTAGCTCTATAGTCAAAATAATCGATTCTAGCAAATTCCTTTATAAAGATAAATTGAAAAAGATAGAAACTATTTTGAGAACCTTATCGAAAAAATCTATCACTTTCCAAACTATCGATAATGAATTATTGAACTCTTTAAATGAAATTGCTACTTGTACCTCGAATTGCACCGATAAAAAATATTGTATTACCAATGATAAAGATGAGTGTAGTTTAATTGTACCAAAAAATCATCTGGTAAGTAACGTAGATAATGAAATCGTATATTTTGCCAGAATCGCCGATGAATTAATTCGTTATAACCGTATTCGTATCTTTATGTTTGATACAAAAACCTATTTAAATATCACCAATAGTGAATATAAATTGAATAATAATGAATTTATCATACTACAATCTTTATTAACCAATGAATATTTTGACGACCTTATTCCATTCCAAATGAATGATTATATAAACAATATTACCTATGATATTTCTACTCCAGATGTATCACAAAAATATAATAATACTGTGAATATAAAAGAACAATTAGAATATACCGATTCTGAAAAGGAATCTAATGAATTAAGCGTACAATGTATTAGCGAAACTGGTAATATATATGGTAATGCTAGTAATATATGGCGTAAAAGAATACCCATGAAAAAAGATGGTAAGGACATAAAAGAAATTTATTTTAAAAATAACTATCATTGTAGCTTTTATGTACTGATACATATTTTACAAATGAAATTAAACAAAGACCTGAAACAAAACACTATGTTCTCGGTAGCGAATTTGAAAACCACTCTGAATGCCGCTTATCGACCTTATATGGAATCATATAATATTAAAATCTTCGATATCCTTAAAAAACAAGGTAAAAAAAATATCATCAATAAGGTAGAACGGGGCATTATCCAATTCGATACGTTGATAATGAGTGAAGATTATTATCTAACCGATTTAGATATATGGGTAATTGCAAATAAATTGAATCTTCCTATTGTCATTTTTTCACTCGATGATTTTAAAACGATGGTCAGTGATATTAATTGGTTAGTTTTGGCAGGTAACGTAGATAAAGATGATTACTATTTTATACGTAGTCCAAAAGGTCAAAAATTAAATTTCCCTGTGAATTATAGTTTAATTGATACCCCATTGAAATTATACGAGTTGAAGGGTTTGGATAGCATCATTCAAAATGCAAATGCTGGATTAGAATATAAAAAACATTTTATCACATTTGATACCTTCATTCGTGAATATCAAATGGTCTAGAATTTCGGTTCGTATTTTGGCTTGATACTAATTTCACTATAAATTTTTTATTACCGAATAGTCTGAATCCTTTACACCTTTGCACATTTAGAGCAACGCATATTTTAAGGCAGGTAATTTTTTAGTTTTCGTCTTGTATTTGATGGTTTCTTTACATATTTTTCTCTTCTATTATATGCTCCCTTAAATATATTTTCATAATTCACTTGGTCTTTATAAAGTTTATACGCAACATGTTTTCGATTGTGTCTTTTTATTTCACTATTTTCATTATATTTATCAACCCAACTTCACAAACTTCGTGCAGAACATTTGAATATTTTACAAACTTCTTCTTGTGTTTTATAATCTTCGCGAGTAGTCATACTATAATTAGTTATTTTTTATTTTTTATAAAATTTATTTATAAAAAATTGATTTGTTTTTATAAATTAAATGCTTATTATAATAATAAGATAATGGAAACTAAACCAACAATTACATTTGATAATCAATATGTATTATCAAGAATAGAAGAAAATAAAATTTCTAAAAATTTAAAAATAATTCAAGAACTAAAACAAATATCACCATTATTAACTGATGTTGAATTATTACAATTATACAATAAATCAATATCAATACATCAAAGTAAAATTCAAGGAAACGGAGATTTTCTTGAAAATGACATTTTAGTTGGCGTATTAGATAAAAATAATATACCTTATAAAAAACAAGTAACTATAAATAAATCAGGAATAATTGTTGGGTTTAATGAAAAAAAAGGAAAATGTTATCATATTATAGATTTTGTGATTGGAGAAAATATTGAAGTAGGTAAATCAATAACAGATTATAAAGTAGTTAGTTGTAAAACTACTTGTCGTGAAAGATGGACGCAAGACGATTGGAGCTATACATTTGCACCAAAGTTATATATATTATTAACCATATCAGACGATTACCCTCCAACTCAAAGATTTAGAGAAGATACAAAAAGAAAAATAATTACTTGTCTTCCCAAAAAGAAAGATGATAGATTGTTTAAATTAAATTTTCAAAATTTAATTGATGAATTACAACAACTATAAATATTTATTTATGTTTAATCCAATTATTTCAGTAAATATAGTTGGAATTGTATTTCCTAATTGTTTCCATTGGTCTTTATTATTTCCACATAATTTAAAATCTGTATTAAATCCTTGTATTTTTAAGCAATCCTCTTTTGTTAATCTGTATTCTTTTCCATCAACAATGTAGCCATCCCAATTATGTTTATCATCAATAGGAGAATTTTTACCTCCACATCTAATAGTATAAGCTGTTTTTTTTTCAAAATTTTTACCAAGAAGTTCTGTTAATGTTTTTTCTTTTTTATATTCATCAAAATCAAGTAATTTATCAATATATTTAACAATTTCAGTATCATTTCTAATTCCTATAATAATTAAACGTTTTCTCATTTGAGGTAATCCATAATCACTACACTTTATAACTTTATATGTAATTGTATAGTTTGCTGTTTCAATATCATTTTTTATTCTGTCAAAAGTTTTACCTCCATCGTGATTTAATAATCCCTGCACATTTTCAAGAATAATAATTTTTGGTTTATGATATTCTACAAATTTCATTATGTTAAAGAATAATGTTCCTCTTTTATCATCAAACCCTTTATGCTGTCCGCATTGACTAAATGGTTGGCAAGGAAAACCAGCACATAATATATCATAATTAGAAATATTTTTTGGTTCTATTTCAGTAATATCACCAAGAGGCAATAAACCATAATTTTCTTTATATGTTTCTTTTACTGCATTATCAATATCACAAGACATTACACACTCCCAATTTAATTTTTTGAATGAATAATGAAAACTTCCCATTCCACAAAATAAATCTATAAATTTAATTTTGTCGTCTTCTTTTATTTCTGGCACAATGTGTATATTCTCATTACATTTTATTTCATTCATCTTTTCAGCAACAACTTTTTCAATAATTTCTTTAACCTTACTTTCAATAACGCAAGGATTTTTTTTATTTATATGTTTGGTATAATGTCCCTTTTGGGTAAATTCTTTTCCGCACTTTTCGCAACTATATTTAACCATTTTTCGTTATTATAAAATACAATAATATTTTATTTTTTAATCAATTTTTGGTAAAGCTTTTTCTACCGTTTCTATGATATGACATACAAATACAATTATTACTCATTGTTACGTCGATGGAAATTATATGTCTTAAGAATTTGTTATTATTTTATTCCATTGTTCGTAACACGCATCACGTGTTAAATATTTTTTACTAAATTCATATGCATTCTCTGCAATTTGTTTTGCTTTATCATAATTTTCTATGCACCATTTTGCCTTTTCCACTAAATCTGATAAATCTCTTTTCACTGGAATGTAATGCGTCCATTCTTGTAAAAATTCAAAGAAATATTCTTTATGTGGCCTATCTACAATTAATACCGGTCTGTGAGACCATAGTAAATGTTTAAGCCTTCCTGAATATCCATTGCCTTCTATATCTATAAGAATGCTATACTTTTTTACTAAATCGGGCGTTGAAATATATACAGTTGAATTCAATAGCTGCCCGTTTGTTTTTATCCATTTCATTGAAAAAAAATCAAACAAATCTTTGTTTTTTTCACTAATTTCTAACATTTTTATTCTTAAATTGTTTGTATTTACATTTCCGATCCAAGCAACCTTATTTATTTCATAGTTAGTTAAACCTGCATTATCTATATCTCTAGTAAACGTGTTATAATCATTTATTCCAACTTGTGGCCAAGAATGAAAATTAAAATCAGGGACAACTCTATTATAACTATTTTGCTTACTATACGTATAATCGTTGACGTTTTTTTCAAAATCTGATGTAGAAATAGTAATTTCATTAAAATCTTTCCATTTATAAATTTTATCAGCTTCTTGAATACACCAAACAGTAGAAGGATTTCGTGTTTCATAACCACCATAATCTTTAATAATTACACCGACTAAAAAGAAAAATGAGACAAAAATTCCTTAAAAATATAAATAAAACAGTCTCTTTTCATTATAGTGTTGTAAAAGCACCCCCGAAGGGCTTTAAACTATTTGACGATTTCTACTTTTTTATCGTAGAAATGGTTAGTTTATTTTATTCTAATTTGTATTCTCGTTTATACTTTTCTGGTCTTTCACCTGTTTCCATATAACTTTTGAATACTTTTTGGATATTCTTACATCCATTTTTATCACGATTGATACACCCTTTCCTTTTGTTTTCCATTTTATATGTTAGGATTGAATGTATCTTTCGTTCTTTCTTTTTCTTGTCGGGTAAATATAAATTCTTACAGGGTTCTTCGGTTTTATAACATAAACAGGATGTTCTAAATTCATCTATGTTATAGACCTTAAATTTTTCTTGTAATTTTCGTTTCAATGTTAAATTTGGAGTAGATATAAAATTTCTCATTTGTTTTCCTATACTCCAGTCTCCTATGATGATTATATGGTGTTTACTGTATTTGTTTATTATTTTATTTACCATATTGTCTTCACTACGCTTTTTATTAATATAAGCATACCATTTGTATTGACGGAATTTTTCTTTTTGATACAGAGCATACAATTCATTATTTACATTGAGTTTTTCTGTTATGTATTCTTTGAATTTTTCCACATTACAGGTTTTGGAATTATAACCAGATAATGTATTTTCTTTGGGTGTAATTTCTAATTTGTCTTTATAATTCTTCAATAACGCTTGGTATTTTAATCGTTTGGTTTCATTTATTCGTTGTTTGTTCGTATAAGAAAAATATTTTCCATCATCGTCCATCATTGTAAATAACGAACGCTTACCAGGGTCAATGAAAATATGTTTTCCTCCTAATTGTTCTTTGGGTATTTCATCAATGTATGGAAATTCAGGTAAAGGGATTTCTTCTTTTGGTTTTTCTGATTTTTTTACTTTGGGTATTTGTTTCTTTTTTTCATTTTCAAATTGTCGTTGTTGTTTTCTTTCTTCTTTGATTTTCTTTTGTTGTTCTTCTTTATCTTTCTTGATTTTTTCTTTTTGTTCTTTGGTTAAACCCTTTAATGCTTTCTTCCCGTTTTTCATTCTTTCTTTTTTAGTTTTTTCTTGTTCCACAAAATTTTTATGAAGAAATCGCAAAGAAACACCATATCCATCAGTAATAATAGTATAATCAAATACATATTTCCGTAATGATTGTTTGATATTGAAATATTTACTCCATAAAATATCCTTGTATTTTTCAATGTTATCTAAATACTCACCCATTTTCTCATTTACGAATAACTCAATCAATGCCTTCGTATCTATTTGAATATGTCTCGGAATAATATTGGTTTGTAATGGAAAGAATTGGAACATTTTTCCTTCTATTCTTTCTAACTCGGTATTCATAAAAATCATATATTTGAAATACTTTTGCGGTGTTGCTTTGATATCATAATAATAATTAGTATCATATTCAGATGGAACAATTTTATATCTGGTTTCATTTATCCATTGATGATATTTGGTATCACATAATAGAGTATTGTTAATGATATCATTTTTAACTACTTTTAATTCCGTATACAATTGTTTCTTGAAATCTTTATCCTGTATTTCTTCCATGTAAAGATGTTTGAAATAGGAATTTACGAAACGATGTATATAATCCATAAAATGTAATTTGATATTATTTTCAATCGCAGTAATCATCGTGGTCGCATAGTAATTAAGAATAGCAGATAAATTCTTACCATCTTCAACCGATGGAAACGAATATAAATTTTGAAATTCTTGTAATAACAATAAATTATTTCCTTTTGGCTTCGGTCCAGCAGAAGACTTCATTACAGATTTCATACACATTCTAATAGTATCTTCTGTAATTTCAGGAATTTCTTGTTGATTATTATATTTATGTAATACCCATAATCGTAATAAAAAATAAGTTTTAGTGGTAATAACATTCGTTCGCATAACTGCGTTGTTGATAATTTGTATAGTTTCATTATTATCTATATCTTTATGAAGTATGTTGCGAATAGGAATTTTCAAACATTGGTATTTATCAGGTGGTTCATCTTTGATAGACATTCCTATATATTACCTAAATATTTTATTTTTAATTTATTTGACGCAAAATATATTAAATGCCTAAATAATATATTTTATATATTTTCAGATTTTTCAATAATATCTTGTGATTGTTTCATTTTTTCTTTGCGTTTTAGATATGCTTTTCTATTTTTTTCTTTTATTTTATCAGGCGAAGGTGTATATTTTTTCATTTTATTTAGTAATTCTTCTTTATGATTTTCGTAATAAGTTTTACTTCTTGACGGAGCTGTATATTTTTTTAAGTGCTCTTTTGTTTTTTCTAATTCTTCTTCTAATTGTTTAATTTTATTTAATAAATCTTCATTATTCATTACGCTTTACTTTACTATTTGAATATTATAAATTATTTTTATATATTTTTTAATTTAAAAATTATATAAATTTGAATTCTTATATTGTCTCATTTTTCTTTTTACTCGGTGTAATTTACCATTTAATTTCGAAATGGTAAAAGACATTTATAATATATATTATTTCATTATATGTTTATAGCATATTTTACGTTTTGACATTAATATAGCATAATAACCATTTGAATTTTTACATTTTTCAGTATTTATATCTGGAAATATATAATTCCAGTCTTTCCATAATTTTAACGCATACGGTGGTTTTTCTAAAAATAATTTTTTTATATGTGGTGTATTTTTATACATCTTGTGATGTGCTAAAGTATGACATTGACCATCTAATTCACAATATAAATATGGCGTTTTTAACCATAATTCTTTAAATATGATATCTGTTTCAAATAATTTTCTGAATAAACTATCCATCCAAAAATACGTAGTCACATTGTTGTTTATTTTCCAATAATTATCGCATTCTTCTTTCCATTTTGATACTATATATTCATCTTTTTTTGAAACTATAAACCACGACGCTGGCCCTATTTCTTTGGGCATTTCACCTCCGTGACCGTGATACATCCACATATTCGATGGTTCTACAGCATCATATACCCAACTATCTAAAGGTTGCATACATAATAAGGTCGCATCTGCCCATACACCTCCTATATTTTTTAATAAACTTAACCGTATTATATCACTCTTTGCTTGTGGAGATATATTTTTTGTTTGATCATAAATATAATCTATGTCATTTACATAATTCTTTAAATTTTCTAAATCAATATAATGAATTGTCCATTCGGGATTGTTTATTTCCCAAGATTCGGCAACTTGTTTATTTAACCACGATGCATTTTCCCATCCTTGCAACCATAATAAAAATATATTTTTACTTAACATATATCTTACTATTTATGTAAAACACATAGATATTTTTATATTATTTTTTCGTGGTTTATATAATAATTTTTTTGATATAGGTTCTGTTATAGGTTCTGTTATAGGAATATCATTTGAATTCTTTGATATAGGTTCTGTTATAGGTTCTGTTATAGGAATATCATTTGAATTCTTTGTAAATATATAATACCATGCTCTTTCGAAAAAATGACCTTCTGCTGAATTTATATGGTGATTCACTTCTTTTATTAATTCTTTATAATATTCTATTGGTTTATTTAATATTAATTCTTTTTTCACTGCAAATAATCCATTTGAATAAATACGAACTGGATTTGGATAATCTTTATTTATATTTGTCTTGAACCAATCCTCATATATAATTGGTTTATTATCTTTATAATTATCACGTAGATAATATACACCGTGTCTTAAATTCCAATCTTTTTTCCAATTTATATCTGGAATGTGATCTGAATAAATCAGCCTAGCTTTCGATTTACCATTTTCAAATGCTTCATCTTTTAAATTCAATAAATATTTATGTAATTTTTCACGAAAGTTAAATAAATGGTCATTTATTTTACCTTGTGTGAAAACCACTACATCTGGCAAATTATCATAATTATCTATTATATAATGTAAATATGTTTCACTCTCACGACCCATATTTGGCAACATTATCTCATTTTTAATATTTAACGCAACTCCCTTATTGTATATCAGACAGTCATCCATTATTTCGTTTAACCAATCAATATTTTCATTATACCTTGCTACAATAATTTTGTACGACATACTCTATATATTTATTACTATACATAAAAAAATATATTTTATTATTTACAAAATATATTTATCTAAAATCCTGCATCATAATCATCATCCGCACAATCTCCCAAATCTACCTGCTTTATCGCCGATAAATTATTCTTTATTTCCAACTTATTCTTTGCACATACATCCGTCTTGTCTTCCATTCCTCCGAATTCTTTTTCGATTTCCTTATTCATATCCTTGGTACTTACTTCTACATCTTCCATATTTTCCATCGCCTTCATATCCAATACCAAATTGAAACATCCTGTTCCGAAATAACCATTCTGTCCCATCATCACACTCGCCGAGACACCTCGCATATGGTCAAAGTCCGCGTGTCTCGCAGCATTCAATAATACTTCGGTATGTACTTCAAATGTCGATTTCGATATTGGGCCGATATCATCATTTAATATACCTGACCTGAATATAGATACTAGATTTTGGGTACTGGTCATTCTATCACATAATAAACTTAGATGATGATAATTGATATAGACATCACTAAATTCCATCACTTCTGAAAATTCATTATAAATGATTTGTCTCGTGGCTTCAATACCTAATACATCAAACACTTCTTTGATATCATTACAAAATGTACGGGAGCCATCGATGAAATCTAATGCTAATATTTCTAATAAATTGGTTCCTGTTGTATCTAATATCCATACATCTTTACTCGTGTATTTACCTTCATCTTTCACTACATAATTCTTCAACTTTCTTGGCATCACATTTTGAATACCATTCACACCACGTAACACTATGTTATTTAATATTGTATCTTGGAAATTACGTAATAAGTATATCTCATCGGATTGGTCTAATGTATCTGCAATTCCTTTGGCTTTCTTCGTCTTATTCAATGCATTTGAATTCAATCTGATTCTGAATATTAAATTCGATGCATTATAATCCGAATATACACAAGATATTTCATTATTATAACTATTGGTGATTGCAAAATGAATATCATCCATTGTAATATTTTTATCCAATAATGCTTCTGCGTCCATTTCCAAACGGATAATCCATTTTGATTTTTGTGTGGTATCCTCATCCATATCCATACAATCTTTTATCATATCTTCAAATTCATAGAATTGTTCCATTAATATCTTATCGTCTTCGATGGTGGTCGCCTTATCATTTGGGTCGAAACATATTTTTACTGATTTTACCACATCTACTAATTTGGTATGTTCTAACATATTTGCGTATTTGGTGGCTTTATCCTGTTCCTCTTCATCTAATAATTTCAAATGAATGGTTAATGATGGATTTTTGGGGTTCTTTGTAAGACGTAGAATTTCCTCAATTCTTGGCACACCACGTGTGACATTGGATTTGGATGCTACACCTGCCAAGTGAAATGTATCGAATAAATTTATACCATTTATGCAGTCAAATGTTCGAGTATCTTCTACAGTTAAATCATAGGCATAATTTGTGGTATTCGACACTTCTTCTATCGAAATTATTTCATCGAATTCGGTATCGATAAAGCGGTTATCACGTGGTTCCATAATAACTTCACCATTTATAATGTTCGGAACAGTCAAATATTTTTCATTATATTCATATTTGAATTTTCGATTCAATAATTCTTTGGCTTTTTGTTGCTTTGCTTCTATTTTCATATTCAATATACTTGCTAATTTTTGTGATTGGTAGTTTCGAATAGTTAATAAATAACATTGTTTAATATTTTTCGAACCACGATTATTTTTTTCTTGTTTCTTTGGTTTATGAATGCTCGATACAATTTCTAAATTTTTCAACATTATTTGTATATCTAATAGCATTTTGTATGAAACCGACAATGCTGATATACAATCTGTTCTCAAGGTATCATCTTTACGTTTATGCTGATGAACACATCCATCCCCCCCAATATAGGCATCTAAAAATCCTAAACTACATTCACGATTTGAAAACATAATCTTATCACTTACGAATTTATTATGGCTTAATTTACCACATAATTTCGAGAGAATATCACATAATACGGTATTATAAATACGAATATCTTGGCTTGTCCAACCTTGTTTATTTTTGTTTTCATTTTTATAGATTTTGGTATTGATATTATGTTTCTCACACCATTTTTGGATAGGTGCTAAGTATTGGATATCATTATTGGCAATCGATATTTGATGCTTGGTCATACATCCTTCTGCACAATATGCTCCTAATAAATATCCAAAATCATAATCCAATTCGATATCTTCTGGAATATTATATTCACAATTATTGATTAATTTCATATATACGTTTCCTGGTTTAATCTGCGATGCCTTGTTGGTGGTTCTACCTTCACGAACCGCATCTTCTTTGAATAAAACGACCACCGAGTCGCTACGTTTATGTGGAAGTATAAATGTTTTATTTGCGTGATTTTTCCACCAATGATGTTCCTTATGAACTGCGTGTGCTTTTTCCAATTCTGAACCGTATAAGTATTGGGAGGGTGGTAATATTTCACGTAAATTCATCGTATGTTGCTCACTATATTTCAATGCCTTCTTTGATACTGGTAAATAATCTCCCACCTTCAAATCTTTACCATTTACCCCTTGTATTTTTCCATCGATTAATTGTAAGAATGATTTGGCTTTGGTGGCGATGACCTCACGATTTCCTGCAGTAGTTACCTTCAACATTGTATTGGTTCCATCTTCATTGATAACTGGATGTCTAGTAACAGCTTCGATTCTTCGCCAAACCGTTTCACCTGCTTCATTTGCCGATGGTACTTCATAGAAATCAATCAATTCTGCATATGTTGTATCTTTATCCTTCATATAATCAATCTTTTGTGATGTTTGAATACCCTTCTCCGTAAATTCACCAATTTGAACTTTATGAATATGACCTTTTGAATCCCTTACTGCTATTTCGGTTTCATAGGTAACTGAGTTAAGGGTCAATTGTGTAGTTGGTTCTCCTATACTTTGACCCGCGATGACACCTACCATTTCACCTGGATGAACGATGGATTGTTTATATTTCAATACAATTGTTTCTAATAATAATATTAAACCCTTACGATGAAAGCGTTTATACACTAATAAATCTTTGGGTGATAAATAGTAATAGTATAATATTTCGAATAAATCGGTTGGTTGTACAAACGTTAATTTTTTTATTTTATTTAAATATTCTTCTACTAATTGGAATGCTTCTAAAGGAGTGATATCTACAATGGAATTTGAATTTAATTGTAATTGGCCTTGAATATTTGCAATGATATTTTGGAAAGCCACTGGAACTTTTACTGTGTTTTCATTTTTGTATTTGAATACTGAATCGACCAAAGTAGCTCTAGCATTTATCATTTTTTCGATAAATGTTTGACATACTTGTTTGGTTTCATCACGTTGTTTCTTTAAGCGGGTAACGGTTCCTTTTGAATATACATTTAATAAATCATTATGTTGGTCGTTGATTCCCATAATATCATAATGTAAGTAGATGTCTTCGGTGGTCATTCCGACCAATGGTATGCTTTGGTTTTCTGCTTTGGTTGAATCGAAACCATCATCACCATATGCGAATTGAATAATTTTTCCTTTATTATTACGAACAGTCATATCATATTCTACTTTTAGGTCTTCTAAGCCCTTAATCAGTCTTCTTTGAATATAACCGGTTTGGGAAGTTTTTACCGCAGTATCAATCAAACCGATACGACCACCCATAGCGTGGAAGAATAGCTCAGGGGCGGTTAAACCGGAGATATATGAATTTTCAATAAATCCTCTGGCTAATGGTGAGTCATCGAATTTATTGAAATGAGGTAGAGTACGACTATCGAAACCATATGGGATTCGTTTTCCATCAACGTTTTGTTGTCCTAAACAAGAAATCATTTGTGAGATATTGATAGGGGCACCTTTGGAGCCCGAATTTACAATCATAACGAAACGGTTGGTCTTACTCAATGATTTACGGCCGATAGAACCGGCTTGACTATTTGCATCGTTTAAGATATTATTTACTTTATTTTCGAATTCCATCATATTGGAAGAGGCGGTGTTGTTTTCGAAAATACCCAAATGTAATTTTTCGATGAGTGATTGTACTTCTTGTTTTTGTGAGGTAATGACTTGGATGATACTATCCTGAGTGGTTTTGTTTGCAATTAAATCACTGATGCCTACACTGAACGAACTGGATTTCATATATTCTGTTATTACATTTTGTAAATCATCGATGAAGTCTGATGCGGCCATACATCCAGAATCGTTGAATATACGATGAATAATACCTTTTGTGGTGGATGCTAATACGGATTTTTCTAATTGCCCACGCACGTACTTACCGTTTCTTATTTCTAATATATTATTTGATGTGTTTGCGTCTTCTCCATCTTCGAATAACTTTGTTTTATATTTCATTGTCATTGGTGTTAATATTTGTGATAATATGTCAAAACTGGATATTTTATTACCTGCTTCACGTAACGCTTCTGTATTCACCTTTGGATACATCATCAGTAAATTCATTGCGTCACGTGGTGTGAATGTTATACCTGGTCTGGTAAAACGATATGACCCTAATAACGAGTCTTGGTATATACCGATGAGTGGAGCGTTACCCGCTGGACTCACCATTTGGTATGGTATTGCCGCCAAATGTCTTAATTCTGTCTCTGCTAAGATATTTTGGGGCATATGCATATTCATCTCGTCGCCCTTTTGAGATTTTATCGTTTTCACTGCATAATGCAGTGAATGCACTTTTACGATTCCCCTGAGTTTCCAAAGGGGGGGGACTGTATCTTACACGGACTCAGAGTGGTTAGCTCTTCATTGCCCACGAACACCCGTTCAGTCTCTGAATGCCTATCATATCCTACCATAACGGACTTAGATAGTAACACTGCGGATTGCCCATTTCATATTTCTATTATAGAAATAATCATTTATCACTTTATTACCGTCGGAATTCGGCTATTAACCGAGATCCCCCTTTAACGTTTCCATATAAGGGGTGGTAGTGATAACTTTAGGTGGTTCCCCGTCATCAAGGTGTTTCGCATATAATTCAATAAATTTTTTAGGCATTTCTATATTATTCTCTGTGTGATATTTTAATAATTGTTGTAAATGTTGTTCAATCTGCGATTTTATTATTTTATTATTTTTTGATAAGTTTTCATTTGCAGATAATGGTGTTGTATTTCTCCAATTAAATGCAAGTAATTGTTCTTCTTCATTTTCAAGATTAAAATGATATAACGGAATAACATGGTCTATATGCCATTCTTTTCCGTGATTTTCAAGATTATAATTATTATTATTGTATAAAATCCATTTGATATACGTTTCGTGATTACACCCAAGATATTCAATCGTATTCTTTTTCTTTTTAGTTAAAGCATACCATATTCTAGTTCGAACAGCTCGTCTTAATTTATCTTTTGGGTCATCCCGTTCGCAATCTCTACATTTTAAACGATTATAACGAAATCTATCTTTTAACTTGATTTCAAAACATTTACTGCATTTCTTATTGCCTTCGCCGATTTCTTCTAATTTCATTTTTCTTCTTTCTAATACCTTATTGTGTTTAAATTCACTAGCTTGTTGTATTAATTTTAAACGTAGTTCTTCATCTGTTTCATACTTAGCTCTACGGTTTGCATTGTTACAATCTTTGCATATTAATTTATTTTTTACAAAAGATGAAATTAGTTTTTTGGCATTGCATACATTACAAGTTTGATTAACTTCACTGCTTGTATCTATCGAATCATACTTTTCTTTTCTTCTTTTGTTATTACACCCTTTGCAAATATTTCTATTTTTTATAAACTTATCAATTTCTTTTTTTTCACAACATCTTGAACAACATTTTTCATTTATATCTAAATTTTTATTTTCAGACATTCTTAAATTATCACGAGAAATATTTTTAAATACTTTTATGAGAACTTATTTATTGTATTATATACTAGGAGGTTGCACGCTTTTCACGCCTCCTGTTTCCGACAGCGTTTTACATATATTTATGTGAAACATTTAGTTTATCGAAATCAGCATTGTATGGTTTGGTCCTGTTGTTTTACAGAGCATAATTGCTCACCTGACCTTTCGAATCAGGAGCAGACTGTATCTTACACAGGCTCAGAGTGGTTAGCTCTTCATTGCCCACGAACACCCGTTCAGTCGTTGAATGCCTATCATATCCTACCATAACGGACTTAGATAGTTACACTGCGGATTGTCTATTTCATATTTCTATTATAGAAATAATCATTTATCACTTTATTACCATTGTTTTTCGGCGATTAACCGAGTTCCTCACAAATGTTTCCAAAAGTGAGTGGTAGTGATAACTTTAAGATTTCCCCGTCATCAAGGTGTTTCGCTTCTAGGCAACCTAATAGGTTACCTGGAAACTAGGGAGTAACACGCTTTTCACGCTCCCTGTTGCTAACGCAAGTTCATCAGCGACGTTCATTCTGAAAGTATCACCAACTTTCATAACCTTAACGATATGACACATCATCGATTGTCTATGTAAAGAAGGTTGTCTATTAAATAAAACCGCATCACCATCCATCATATGTCGATGAACAATATCGCCGTTTTCCAATCGAATAGAACCCTTATCCACATATCGTAATGAGATGTTTTCACCATTTTTTCTTTCTAATATTTTCGCACCCGGATATACTTCTGGGCCATTCTGTACCAACTTCGTCAAGAAATCTCGGTTTCGGTCATTCACCACCACCGGTTTCGTTATATTCTTGGCTATCTTCATTGGAACACCTAATTGTCGTATAGATAAATTTGGGTCACCCGTAATGACCGAACGAGCACTAAAATCGACACGTTTTCCCATTAAATTACCTCGAATACGCCCATTCTTCGAGTTCAACCGACCCATAATACATTGTAATGGACGTCCCGAACGTTGAGCCATTGGTACTGCACCTTTCACCTTATTATTCACAATCATTGCTATAAAATATTGTAATACGGTGGTCATACCTTCAATGACATTGGGTGATGCATTCGAATTTATTTTTTCTATTAAATCACGATTCGTTTTTATGATATTACTATAAATATGTGTCAAATCATCCTCCGAACGCTGTTGTGCATCGTGTTTGACCGATGGACGCACCGCAGGTGGTGGTACGGGTAACACTTGGCATATCATCCATTCTGGACGTGACCATTGAGGACTAAATCCCATAAATGTAATATCTTCATCCGAAATACGTTTGAATATTTTCAATACTATTTCAGGTGATAAACGAATAATTACCTTTTTATTTTCATTGGCTTCTTCGGTATCCATATTTTCCCATATCGCATATAATGTTGACATTCCTTCTAATTTTATTTTATCAGGTTGCTTACAACCACAACCATCTTCGATGGATTCACCACAGCGTTTTACCTTTGTAGCGGATACATAATCCCATCGTTGTTCAGAATTCCAATTTAAAATATGTTTATGACGATTTTTATTGATTAGTAACTTACTACACTTAAAACAAACACATCTGCATATCTTCATTATTTCTTTTATATGTTGTATAAAGAATACCGGACGAGCTAATTCAATATGACCGAAGTATCCAGGTGTATCAATATAGGTATATCCATCCGTAGGACAAATGATACCTGGTTCTAATACACCCATACGAGGGTCAAATAAGCCTCCTACTACTGGTTTGTTGTTAATATATGTATCACGTGAAGTTACTTCTACGACTGAATTTTTGCGTATTTCTTCAGGTGATAATATACTAAATTGCACACCAATAATTTTGGAGGGAGCCTTATATTCGCTCATTTGATTTCGTTGAAACGACATATTGAATACCTAATATATATAATACGAGAATTATTTATATCATTTCTTAATTCAATTTTTTATCTTTTTTGCATAAAATTGATTACCTTTTTATTTATAATTATAACTATAACCCAAAAACATAATTAGTTATTCAACTACATAAAGTTATCACACATTAATTACTAAAATGGCTCCTTTCAAACCTTCTTCCAAAAATGATTTGAAAAACCGATTACGTAATAATAAAAACAATAAATTAAAAAAAAATAAACCCGATTCTGATTCTGATTCCGATAAAGAAGTCGATGAAGAAGAATCCGAATATGAAACCGTCGAAGAAAGTAGCGATTCCAGCTATAAACCACCTAAATCAAAAAAAAATAAACTAGCTAGAAGACGTATCATTACTTCGGAAGATGAAGAAGATGACGATGAAGAAACTATCGGTTCTGAAGATTCCGAAGATGAAGAAGACGAAGACGAAGACGAGTATGATTCTGAAGATAGTTTTATCGATGATGACGAGCCAGAAGTTAAATTATCAGCATCCGATATTCAAAAGGCCATTTCAAAAATATTTCCATCTAGATATATGAACGAAAAAGTCAAAAAAACAAAAGAATCCGAGAAAAAATCTAGCAAAAAAGCTGATAAAAAATCCGATAAAAAATCATCCAAAAAATCTAGCAAAAAATCCGATAAAAAAAGAAAGCAGGAATCTGAATCTGATGAAGATGAAGACGACGCAGAATATTATGAAGATGATGAAGAGTCTGACGAATACGATGAAGAAGATGAGGAAGAAGATTCCGATTATGACTCGGAAGATGCCGAAGAGGAAAATGATAAAGTGTTTATCCTATCAATCGGAGGTGAAGGTGAAGAAGATGATGAAGAAGTTTATAATGATGAAGATGATAGAGGTGAATGCGATAGTGATGATGAAAAAACATTTATGAAAGAAAATTATGAAACCGTAGAATTACCAACTGAGCATAAGAAAAAGGCCGAGAAAAAGTCCAAAAAAGAAAAAGCTAAAAAAGAAAAAGCCAATAAAAAAAGTGATGAAGAAACATCGGAAAACGATGTAGAATCAGAATATGTTGATTTACTTGAAACCAAAAAACAATTGACCAACCAATTACATAAAAAACCAAAAAGTAAAATCTTATTGAATGCCATTGAAGATTGTAATAAATCTATCAAAAAATTAGTAAAGAAAGCACGTATTAAGAATGCAAAGGCATATCATAAATTAATTCACGAAGATAAGAAAAATACAAATGAGGTCGATTATTTCAAAAAGAATCTCTCGAATAAGGAACAGTTAAAAGTTATGAAAGACCTCAAAGAAATCAATCGTCATATGAATATCGATAAACCTTATCGTCTTGCTTTATTGGAATCAAAAATCCCGGCAAAATTAAAAGCAGTTGCCCTACAAAAATTAAATGTTTTAAAATATATGGACCCAGGTGATAATGAATACTATAAAATTAAAAACTGGGTAGATACTTTTATGCGTATCCCATTTGGAGTTTATAAAGAAGTTTCTGTAAAAATGGACGATGGTATTGAAACCTGTCATTCTTTTATGCAAAAATCCAAGGATATTTTAGATGAGTGTGTATATGGCTTGAATGACGCTAAGCTACAAATTTTACAAATGATTGGCCAGTGGATATCTAACCCTAGTTCCTTAGGATCGGCCATCGCTATTAATGGTCCCATGGGTACTGGCAAAACTAGTTTGATCAAAGACGGTATCAGTAAGATACTTGGTCGTGAATTCGCATTTATTGCTCTCGGTGGTGCCGGAGATAGTAGTTTCTTAGATGGTCATTCTTATACTTATGAAGGTAGTACTTGGGGTAAAATTGTACAAATATTAATCAATTGTAAGTGTATGAATCCAGTCATTTATTTCGATGAGTTAGATAAAGTAAGTGACACACCTCGTGGTGAAGAAATAATTGGTATCTTGACCCATTTGACAGATACGTCACAAAATAGTCAATTCCACGATAAATATTTCGCAGACGTCGATTTCGATTTAAGTAAATGTCTATTTATATTCAGTTATAATGATGAATCCAAAGTAAATCCCATTTTAAGAGACCGTATGTATCGTATTCGCACAAAGGGATATGACAATAAAGAAAAGCTTATCATCGCACGTGATTATTTATTACCAAAAATTCGTGAGCAAGTGAATTTCAAGGACGAAGATGTTATTATACCAGATGATACGATTCAATATATTGCCTCTTCGAATAGTCTAACAAATGGCGAGTCAGGTGTTCGTAATATGAAACGCTGTCTAGAAATCATTTATACCAAGTTGAATTTATTTAGACTTGTGAAACCAGAATCCAACATATTCAATAAAGAAATCGAATTGAATGTGAGTTTCCCATTTACTGTCAATAGAAAAGAGCTAGATGTACTGATAAAAACTGAAGATGACCCAGTAAGTCGTTCAATGCTTGCTATGTACTGTTAAAAAATAAAAAATAACTGATTGATATTATACAAAAATATGTAATATCAATTTTTTATTGTGGACCGATTTGACTATCAACGCCAGTAGCATTTCCACCTCTAGTGCTTAATAATTTAATTTGACTCGCATCTAAACATAATGGTCCTTTAGAATTTGTATAACCATATGATTTGCATTCTAATCCACCAACTGCTTGTGAAAA
>Ga0114975_10000045_pt1 | contig 81091 bp, 68 predicted proteins | sample S_130626_EF_Meta_FD_87031 | JGI IMG/M metagenome (GOLD analysis project Ga0114975, IMG submission 87031) | Freshwater microbial communities from Lake Simoncouche, Canada to study carbon cycling - S_130626_EF_MetaG | ecosystem: Environmental > Aquatic > Freshwater > Lake | place: Lake...
AACTGGAGCAGGAACTGGAACTGGAGCAGGAACTGGAGCAGGAACTGGAGCAGGAACAGGAACTGGAGCAGGAACAGGAACTGGAGCAGGAGGAGGGTTCACTATAGGGATAGTAGGTAATACATTACTTTCAAATTGCCCTTGAACATTTCCAGGAGGTGATGTGTTCATAGTTATGACCGCTGTTTGACTATTAGGATTGATTGAGATGCCCATTGCAAAATTAGTACTGGATTTCCATACAATGCAAGTGAAATGTCCGGTTTCTGTACTGAATCTAGGGTTATTGAAATCATATTTAGATATTTCAGCATACCAAGAATCCACTGCTTTTTTCAATAACGTCATTATATCTGTTCCATACCCTTGAAAATATGCCAAATTTTCACCATATAATGGATTTCCACTATGTTGAAATAAATTATTACTAGATAAAACAAGAGACCAACTTTGTGAAAAACTATAAATAGTATTATCCCAAACCATTGGTGGAGCCCGATTCATCGAACGATAATTATTTACATATGCTGCTATTTCATTTTCTTGTTCAGGAGTCAATACAGGTTGTGCAATAGACATTATAATATTTTGTTATATAAAAATATCCTAAATAATTCGACATCTATTATGCAGCGCAAAAATATAAAACTAAATTACAAAACCACAACACTAATTTACAATTATATTCTAACAAAAAAATAACATTTATACAATAAAACCATATAAAAACTAACTTATATCAATACTTGTGGGAGTATCCACACCCGGGTTTAGCTCAGTTGGTAGAGCATTTGACTGTAGTTGTTTGTTGATATCAAATTGTCGCCTGTTCGATTCAGGTAACTCGGAAAATGCGTTAGTGGTGTAGTGGTAACACACAACCCTTCCAAGGTTGAACTGGGGGTTCGATTCCCTCCTAACGCAAACCAAAATCCAACATAATATTATAACAATATTATCATTGTTATCATATATCAAAAAAAGACCATTTACATTTTTTTACTTATATTTATTTTCATTTTAATAGGATATGTTTTCAAATAATTATCGATTGTCATGATATGATTTTCATAATCATTAGATACTTCTTCAATACCAGTTAACTCATTCATTTTAAATTTACCATCAACTATATGATATGTCTCCATATTATTAGGATGGCTTTCACCACCACAACGTACAAAATAAAAACTATCAGTTTCAACATCACCACCCAAAACAAACCAATCATATTGATATGTCAGATTTGTGATTTTATTGGAACTAAACAAAACAATAGGTAATTTCATGGATGATGCTAATAACCATAAATCCAAATTCGTCAAAAAATAAGAGTCGCTCATTATAATTGTTTGTAAATCTAAAAAACTACCTTTTTTCAAAATCGATACAATGTCTTTCTTTCCTTCTAATACAAAAATACTATAAATATGTTGATTATGTAAATTATAATATTTTTCATATTCTTTTGATAATTTCATTTTAATAGATTCGACTGATTCACTTATATCAAGATGATTTTTAATAACATACAAAATCGGATAATAACTACATAAAATAGAATCTTGGACAATGATTTCTTTTGTATTTTCTGGAAATATAGTGCGCCAATTTCGTTGATTTTCATAAACATTTTCGAGAATTAATATAGGTGCACTAACACATTCTTTGAAATCATCCAAATTAGTTGTGTTTTTATTCATAAACATTTGTTTATCAAGAGATATTTTTTGAAAAGTTTTGTTATTTGTTATCGGATTCGCAATATCATAATTTATATTTTGTATATATTGATTCATGTTATATGGTATTAAATTATCAAAATAGTTACCAAATAATACACTATGTAATAACAAAACCTCGTCTTTATGAATAGAATAATCGATGTTTGAAATATTGAGATAATGTTTTGGTTCAAATATAAACATACGGATACGATTATATCTCAATAATTCATCAGCGATTTTACTGAAGTACAATAATTTGTTATTTTCGTTATCAATCAAATTTTTACTAGGTAAACATAAAGAGTCCCCTTTTGTAAAACATATTGACTTAATATCATTATAATTATTAAATGAATTCAAATCCATCAAATTAGTCAATGCATTTTCACTTATTTCTACGAATGATAAATGGTCTTGGGTTAAATCAACCAAAATTTTGATAATATTTTTCAATTTATAACTATAAGAATATTCAATGTTATCAATTAGTTCTAATATTTTTCTACGAACATCTCTATTTACAAAATCATTTAATATAGACCGAATTTTCACTCGAAAAGCTAAATAAAATTGTGTTTCAAGTGAAATATTACGTATTGTTTTTACTCGGGTTCCATCTTTTGCATCTGTCGTTGCCAGTTTTTTATCAATTTGATAATAACCATTTTCGGTTCCTTTATAACTAACAACTTCTATAAAATCATCACCGTATTTCATATCATTTTCAATAAATGGTTCAGCCAACTGTACAAATTGATTTGTTTCAGTCAAAATGCCAACAATTAAACCATCTTCTACTATTCTCATTTTAGGTTTGCATTTTATTTCACTACTTGTTGTATTTGCGATAGTTGATAATTTTTTCAATGTAACTTCATATGGTAGCCATATAACGTCATCAATGTATTTTATTTCTAATCCATTTATTATGGTGGATGGATACGAAGGAAGAAAGATAGGTTCAGCATCTTCCATTTTGGTTTTCACCATAAGGCCAATCACTTTACCACGATAATTCAATATTTGTTGCAATATAAAAAGTCCATTTTGTTTCAATATAGTAACCATTTTATTGGCAGGCATATTTTGTACAAATTCATATACTTTTATTTCATTTTTGTTATTGATTTTGGTTTGATATCTCGAAATACTTTTGTTTGGTTTACAATAATTTTTCATACTACGGCGAATTAAATCAAATGATTCTATTAAGAATTTTGGAGTATTATTATTTTTGAAAATTTTGACCGCATTTTTATCAATACGAGAACTATCACCTAATGTTTTTCCATATCTATAAATTGGTTCATAAAACTCACCTTGTTTTAATAATAAAATAGTACCTTTTTTAGGATTATAAAATTCCCCAGAATAAGAATTTGTCGGACATATTAATTCGATATTATCTGTAACATCGTTATCTATGATTTCCATAATAATTAAATTCAATCCACCATCAAACAAAATGGATTCATTCATACTAATAATATCCCATAAATAACTATGGTCAATAAAAGAATCAGGGTCTTTGATATAATCCAAGAAATTCTCATAAGCTCGGATGGTATCTTTTAAAAATCGATTTTGTGCGGGTATCGAAAGGTCATTGAAACTTTTATAAAAAACTGAGTTTTTATAATTTTCAACATAAATGTCACTAATAACTTGTGTTTTTATGTTGTATTTATCAAATATAGAAACTAGAGAACCATTATTGGATTTTAAAAAAATATCGATTGTCATATTATTTAATAATACTTTACGAATGTTCTCAATAGTTGGTTCGAATTCTTTATGATAATAACTATAAACGTCTGATATACAACCTAAAAAAGATTCATGCCTGGATTGCTCCACACCATATCTCAATAGGGGTGTTGCGTTCGGTTTTAAGTTCGCAGCATTTTTTTTAGTAATATCTCCAGCAGTGCTTGTATTTAAAAATAGTTCTACTGAGATGGGTAAAAAACCCCATCTATATTGACTTATTGGAATTTTATCAAAACCTAGGACATGGACAATATTTTTTACTTTTTGTTGTTTTTTTTGTTGTTGTTGTTGTTTTTGTTGTTGTGTTTCTTCATTATCAGATAATGAATCGTCTTCCAAATCATCGTATTCGATATCATCATTATCAATACCAACTTCTTTGTTTTTGTATTTTTCCTCTAATTCTTCAAATAATTCGAATTCATTACCTTCTGATTCTTTTATTTTTTTATCAATTTCTTCTTTTGATAAGTTTTCATAATCTTTCAAATATTTTCTGATATTTTTAACCATTTCAGTAATTGGAATAACTAGTTTTTTGATAGTTTTATTATTATATTGTTTTCCGGTACTTAGGTCAAAATCTTGTATACTACACTCCTTACGTCTACGTATTTGATAATCACTATTCATGCTTTTGAAACAACAAGGTACACAAGAATTTGGGTCAGGATGTGCATCATTATCTAAAAATCCAGGACGATGTTGACGATAATTGCCCTGTTTATCTTTATGCTCTTTTTCATCTGTGAATTCAAATACATTTTTCTTATCGACGACAGTAATACCATCACATTCACCATTTTTGAATTGTTCTTCAGTCATAGGGCGATTTTTTTTGACACACCAGTATCTTGGACAAATATACCAATATTTTTTATCACTCTGTGTACTATACGGTAACGCTACTTCATACGAACCTGGATAATTATCATCAATATCTTGTTTTTCTTTATCTGATAAAATAACAGGTTGTCTACTTAGATTTGCAGGACATGCTCGGCTATATGCATTGAAATTTCCATCTTTTTTTGAAAGAAATAGCGTAGGTTCCTTTTCTCTTAATTTTTTGAAAAATAAATTTGCACCACCTATTTGTTTTGGTAATTGTCTTATAACTTGTGTGACTTGTTCATTTTCATCACCTTCAATGACGTCTTCGAGCTCGTCATCATCCTCTTCGTCATCTTCTTCAAATAATATACCACCTTCTAATTCGTCTTCTTCCTCTTCCTCATCCTCTTCCTCTTCATCTTCAGATTCATCATCTTCTTCAAACAATATGCCACCTTCTTCAATATCATTATCATTTATCCGGAATGGTTGTATATCCAATGGGTTTATATCAGAAACAATAACATTATCAATATGCGATTCGTCTGTTATTTTTTGTATATTCGTCGACAGTTCTAAAATATCTTTTTTTTTGATTGTGCTAGAATCTGGATATTGCGTAATTCTTAAGAAACTATCAATATAAATATCTAAAATTGGTAAAAAACGAGTATTATTGATATCTGTTATATCTATCATCAATTTGTTCTCAAAAGGAATAGGTTTTATTATTACAGGGAAACCTGGGTTCTCAGCAATATCGATAGACTTATTCACAAATTGCCCACCAATTCGAATATGTTTATTTAAATAATCTTGTAATTTCATCAAAGCTTCATCTTCTGACAAAATAAAATTTATTTTTAATGCTTCAATAACATCCTTTTCGCTATCATTTTTTTTGAAAATATTAGTAATCATTGCATCCATCGCATCCATTTTCCTATAATTTTCAACACGTTTGTATTTCAAAATCGCCCCTTTTTCTATGTTTTTATCAATAATTTCAAAAGCGGTGGATAGAAAATTCGCATATTCAGTCAATCTAATATCTTTTTCATAATCAATCAAATAAGTATATTGAATATCTATTATTTCAATGAAATCATCGTGAATTTTGTCAAAAATTGATAAATTGTACCCATTTAATTCTAATAACCTATTTATTTTTTCTATCACAGGATTCACAATGATTTTCAAAATGTTCTCAATAAATTCGACGGATACTGTATCGTTTAGTTCAGACCTAACAATAATATTACCATTGTAATCAATATCAAAATAAATCATAATAGGAATATTATCGAGGGTTTGTTGTACGAAAAAATGAAGGCGATGTCCCTTGCTTGGTTCCTTTGATAAAGATGTAATTTTATTTTTCGTTAAGAATGGGATTTTTTTACCATTTTGAGTTCGTTGTTTTGAATAAAGTCGATAAATTGACTCACGTCTAGAACCAGGATTGTATTTTATATATGGTATTTCACTATTTACATGAAATTGTTTGAAAATGATATCCAATGGGAGAATAGTTTGAAATTCTGGATGTAAAATCAAATGAAAAGATTTTATCCCTTTTTTGATATACGGAATATCATTTTTACGAGAATAATAAACGTTATAATACATATCAATAATATCATAGATTTTCATTGTCTTATCTTTCATTATTAGCTGTGTTTGTTGTATCAATGCTTCCTTTGAATCCAACAATGCTTCTTTTGATAAAATATCTTTTTCTTTCAATAGTGGAAAATATAGTTCAATTAGATATTCTTCCGAAATATTGTTATTAATGCCGAAATTGAGAACATCATTTGCAAAACAAACATAAATAGTATTGTTTACGATATCGCCATAGTTCAAAAGCAAATGATTATCAAATGTAATTAGTTTGTTTTTGGATGATGGTTCATATGTAACATCCGGACCAGGTAGAATGAAAAAAGGGTTTACAGAGAACAAATAATCCCGACTAGCCGAGAACTTTCGACCAATTGGAAATAATATATCGTATTCTTGTGTATCAGATTCGATATTGTTTTCGTTATCGACATTTAATAATCTCATAATTGTATCATAAGAATATGCGTTTTGATTCATTTTACCAAGTGTCTCCGCTTTATCTACCTGTGTATCATTTAAAATATTCATCAAGAATTGTCCGGCCATTTGTTTATTGAATTCAATTTCTCCTTGGTTTGTCATTTCTAGAAAAGCGTTTAATAGATGAAGTCTGTCTTTCTTTTTTGAAAACAAATACAATTCATCATAAGAAATGTTATTTAAACCTAGTTCTTTTATTATTTTCTTTTTAATAATTCTGATAGAGTCATCTTTATGAATTTGTTGTTTGGAGGTAGTTATTTCCGGTTGGTCAATTGCCATTTCTAGTTTTTCTTCTTCGCTAAATATATCATCATCTTTACTAATTTCGTCAGTTTGACCATTAAAAACAATTTTTTTTATAGGTTTTCCATTGGAATCTAGAAAACAAATTTTATATATATCATCCATTGGAATATTGACAATTATATTAGTTTCTATATTAGTTTCTATTATAGTTTCTAAATTTTGTTCCATATATACAATAAGGTATAATTTTTGTAAGCATTTTATATGATTATATAAAAATTGATATAATCATATAAAAATATATGTGCAAATTTATCGGAAAATGGATATACCAAAATATGTTTTTTCGATGTCAACTAGTTTTTTTGTTGTCCATCTACTATATTTAGCAATTCTTTTACAATTCCGATTACTAAAAACAGTATGAATTCTATAATAAAAATATTTAGTTGTGCCTAACCTTAGATGATAGAATATATACTGATACTCTATGATGATTTCAAAGAAATCTTTGAAAAATTTCGTTTATATAAATTCTTTGATTCTTTTGATTGGAATGTTTGAACATTCAACCATTTCAAATGTCGAACAGTACAAAAACAATTACTTGAATTTTTTAACTATAATGATCATATTTTTATCCAGAAATTATTTACTATTGGAATTTATCAGTTATAATTTGAAAACTAAAGAGAACATCAATAAAAATTATACGAAAATAGAACATTTACAACAGGACTACAAGAATGAATTTTTATTGAATTTAGTATCATCGACTACGGTTGAAACTGTTACATATATATTCATAAAAAATGTACTTTTTGATGGCGTTTCAATAATTTCTATGAATGATATTATTTATTTTATACCAAAATCTTTCATTTTTGAATTGATTTTCGATTTCTTCCATTATTCTACACATTATCTTTTACATTCAAACAAGTTTTTGTATGTTAATATTCATAAAAAACATCATAAATTTAGCTATCCTTTGCCAATTATAACATTTTATCAATGCCCTCTGGATTTGATTATTACAAATTCAGTGCCGCAGTTTATAACATTGATTATTTTTCCCCGTTTGTCACTCTTTCAATTCAATATTATTTTAACATACAAATCTTTTATTGAAATAAGCGGACATTCTAGTAAAAAATTATATCCAAATGGTTCTTTTTCACAATTTATTTGGTTACCAAGAGCTCTCAATATTTCGTTGTATTCTGAAGACCATACGTTACATCATTCTAATAATAATTGTAATTATTCAAAAAGGTTTTCGATATGGGATAAGGTGTTTGGAACCTACAAAAGTAGTTAGTATATATATATGAGTAATTACTGTTATAAAATCAATAAAACAGATTCGGATACATTGATAGTATCATTTGCAGGAAATGATAGAATATTTGGCGGCATTCAAAGATTCGAATTTATTAATTTTTTAAGTAAACATTTCGAAAATGTCGATAAACATTTTTATGTAGATAAATTTGCAAATACCTACCATGAAGGTATTGACGGAATTAGTAAAACAATCGATGAAACACTTGAATATTTAAAGGGTGATGTTGAAAAATACAAAAATGTTATTTTTATAGGTGTATCGGCAGGAGGTTATGCAGCAATATTGTTTGGTTCACTATTGAATATTAATAGTGTTCTTGCTTTTATACCTCCAACATTGCGACGTGATAAAAATATAGATGAAAAATACAGAGATATAAGTCAATATATAAACAATAATACAAAATATTATCTTTATGGAGATTTGAGCGTGAAGGATGTGTTAGATTGTCATCATATTTCACATTGTGAACGTATTGCGCATCATTCTAATGTTTTTGTAATAAAAAAACCGAATTTGGAACTTAAAAAACTGAGAGATAATGGAGAACTGTTTACAATTTTGAATAGTCTCGTAATTATGCAGTATCCAAAAATAGAAAACTATACAATTCCAAATAATAAAAACATAATACGAAATACAATGAACTCGATTTTAAAAAATATTTAGGTAATATATAAAATACAAATGTCCGCTGATTTTCAAATGTTCATTATGATAATGATGTTTTACATATTATTATCGTATGTAATTGGTCCAATGTTCTTTTATTATTTTATTGAAAAATCATTATTAAGTGCTGGTAATGGATTCGCTATTGGTAGTGTGTTATCCATTATGTTATGGTATGGTTATGGTTCAAAAATGATTAGCAAATAAAGAGACAAAAACATAAAATATATAAAAAAATGCATATATATTTTATAAATGGGAAATCGTATTTCAAGAAACAAATTGAAAAAAACAACTCCAGTTGATGATAAAAATACAAGAATTCCCAATAACGTAAATGAGAAAGCATTGATACAATATTTAGATAATCGATTCGAGGAATTAACAAACGAAATTGACAATAAGCAGTATGATATCGAAAAACGTTCCACTAAAATAATACCTAGACGCTAAGACATTTGAATTATTATGCGTCATAATAAGGATTATCATGAATTTTCATACCACAATATTCACGTGGTTCTTTTTTGTAATCAATTGGATTATGAATACCAGCTTCTTTGGCTTCTATCAACAAGAACTTGAAATTATCCCAGAATTCGGTTTTATGTCCGATGGATTTAGTGGCGACATGGGATAATTCATGAATAGCTACAAACGTGAGTGTATTTTCATCAATTAGGTTTTCGTTGTTTTGTTTTGCCGTATTGAGACAAAATGCGATTTTTTCACCCTTATTTTCACTGTATGCTGTATAGCTACTAGTAGGTAATGTTTCGCTTACTTTTTTAGGATTGAAACCTGCAACGAGGCGTTTTACATTTTCTTGATTGGGATGTTTTTTATGAACATATTCAACGAGTTTTTTACATTTATTTGTTACACTTGCCAATAAATCAGCTGCTTTATTAAGTTTCGAGCGTTCTCTTACGCAATATTTATTACCATCGATATGAGATACTATACATTTTAATTGAAATTCATCGGAATTTTGAAAATAAATATACATACAAACTATTAATACGAAGCCAAACATGAAATATCCTAAATTATCATATTTATCCATTTATATAATTATGATATTATTTTATGGATTGAATACAAATTGGTCGGTACTTTTATATTGAATATATCCACATCTTTGGGTTTGACAACATGGAAAATTTGCCTTTGGCATATTATTACTGCTATAATTATTTTGTTTTGCTGTATTGTATGTCCATATTTTTGAATATTTATTACCATCAACTAAACATTCTTGACTTTCATTATCCCAATAACCACCTAATCCAGTTCTTTTAGAAATGCAATATGAGTTTGCATAATCTATATGCGGTTGAGAAAAAATAGTTGTTTCTGATAATGGCACTAATTTCTCTCCTTTTATAGGAGAACAATATGTAGTATTAGAAGAAAGTCCTTCCAATTTTCTACTAAAATTCAATATCATCATTTTTCCAGTAAAATGTAGAATTAATGCAAAAACTAAAGAATGAACCGCAGCTGTAGTATATTTTCCAGCTTTTGGTGGTAATTTTAATAAAATATTTGGACTTAGTATAAAAAACAAAAATGCGACATATAATGTAAATATACAAGGCATCTTCATATAATAAATCAGTATATAATTTATAAATATATTGATTATAGTTACCATTTAATTACCAGATGGCATATAATTACCAGATGGCATATTATTACCAGACATATAACTAGGGTCAACAACACATTTTCCATCAACTACCATTTGTCCAACGTCACATGAGACCATGCCTTCCTTATGCATTGGCATTCCCATTCCCATGGAAAGTTGCCAAACAATCTTATGAGTGAAATGGAATATTAAAGCAAAAACGACTGCGTGCACTGCAGCAACTGTAAATTTATTACCTTTTGGAGGCAATCTTATTAAAACTGCAGGAGTTAAAACAAAAAATAAGATAGCGGAATAGAAAGTAACAGTCCAATTCATATTGTTATATATTATACAAATATAAAATATATAAGTTTATAATCAAAAAATATTAAAGGATATTTTAATAATAATTCCTAAATTTATCAAAAAACGCTCCAAAAAAATCTAACGAGAACCAGCACCTAATTCAAGAGGAACACGTCCTAAATCTGGCTCAATGGTACTTTGATTCCATGGTCCAATATCCATCTTTGATATGACAGGGTCTGAACGTAATTGTAGATTAGGATTACGTAAAGTTTGACCAATAGTATCTAATCCAATATGATAGCCGGCTTGTAATAAATCAGGCATTAGAATGTCACCTTGATTCATAGTACTAGGATTCAAAGCAGCCCATTGACTATTTTGGTCCTTTGGTAGTAAGTCAGATGGATTGGCAACTGCTTGTGTGGAATATCCATTACCACTGGTCATTGGTGATGTAGTAGACATACTACCTGTTTGAGTTCCAGCAGCAGGAGCAGTTGGTTGATTAGTCATTGGTCCCATTGAATTAGGTGGATAAGCACCAGTATCCATAGAATCCATCATACTAGTTTTAGAAGTAGAATAAAAATAGATAGCAAAAACAAGAAGCAGGAAAAGTATCAAATAAAGGGAGGTTTGGCCTTTTGGTAAAATTTTCTTAATTGAACTAGCGATGCTTTCAAACATTCTTCTTATATAAACGGTTGATAAAATTATTTATTGTATTTGTTTAAAATATGCTTTTTGAATTTTGCTAAAATAGTTTGAATCGACTTTTAATACTTTTTAATACTTTTTAATTTTCATCGTCATTATCATGATTGTCATTATCGTTTTCAATATCAGCTTCATCATCTAATTCTAAATCACTATCATCACTATCAATTATATCATCTAGCATATAAGTATTTTTAATTCGTTTTACTTCTAAATAAGATGAAAGTGCTAAATCTCTGGCAATCTTTGCTTTTCGTCGTGCTTCTCTATACATTTCATAATAAATATCATTTCTTTTTTTTATTTGTATTTCATCTGCCCTTTCCAAATCATCTAAATTAAATTCTATTTCTTGGATACCATCAATTTCAATTGGTTCTATTTTTTCTGGTTTTTCTAAATTGTTCTCGATAATGCCAACATCCTGCATTTCGATATTAATTTCTCTTTCGTTTTCTGGTAGTTGCTCTGATTCTGATGTATTAACAAACATATCCAAGGAAACAGTTGGCTCCGTAATTTCTGTAGATTCAATAGATTCGATGTTTTCTAAACATTCTTCAATAGGTGTTTCATGAATTATATTATTTTCAACCAAATTATTTAAAATTCCAGAAGAAGATTTTGTCTTGATGATACATTTTTCAAATAAGTCTGCTGGTTTTAAAACCATCAATTGTTTCATTTCCATTTCAATTTGAAAACTTCGGGTTGAGCATTTGATTCCCTGAATTTCTAAAATGGTCATAATATTTGTTTTATCATTGATGCTTTCCATCGAAACCTCCATCTCATTTTCGTCGTAAATTTTCAAACCGATTTTGCCTAAAACAGTGGATATATTAACACGAGCAACATAAAATTTACCAGATTTAAATATTTTTAAAGGCGAAGTAAAATAGTTCTCAATGTCATGTAACTCCATATCACCATCAAACCATTTTTCACGATTATTATAAATAAATTGTTGGCAATTACTCTCTAAATTTTCCATCCATTGAATAAAATTTTCATCTTCATTTGTAAATAATAAATCAGTGTAGAATCGTTTTCCAGCTTTTAAAATACCCTGCCTAGTTTTACATTTAGGAGGTTGAATATACAAAGGTCCATTATTGACTAAACACTTGATAAAATAATTTCCACTAGTTATAGGAATAGGTTTAGTTAATACTAATTTATTAAAATCGAATTGTTCATTTGTATCATAAATTTCACTCATTTTATCATATTATCATAAAAATGTTCTCGTATTTGTACGAATGTTCGTTTGTAACATTTTTTATTTTTATTAGTTTACTTTATTAACTTATATAAAAATACAAACAAAATGAAAAATATTCGAGATACATGTATAGAATTTTTTCAAAATGAAGATATACGTAAGGATGTTAAAGAAATGTTGAAGCCATTTGTTCAAATCATTTATAATGAGTTGTATTTGTATATTTGGTTCATTTGTTTTTATAATGTATTTTTCATTTTTATAGTTTTAGTAAATTTATTTTTGTTGTTGAAATTACTTAGAACTTCAAAAATGATTCAAACAACTTCGTTTGATATTTAGAGATATTTATAAATAAAAAATCTGTCAATAATATATATTCATTAAAAGAATGCCAAGACATAGCAAAAAACACTCGAAAAAGTCTATGAAAACAAAAAAAATGATAGGTTGTATGATGGGAGGTAATGGTGCTACTGAATTTGCACAAGGTGTTTATGGTGGAATTGGACAACAACATCCGGTTTCTAGTACAGATAATACAATTTCTATGAATTCTCTTGGTAACGGTAGCAATAGCGAGATATCAAACACACTTGGCGGCAGTTCAGTTGCTGCTAACGCAGCGCCAATAACACAATCAGGTGGAAAGAAACAACAACAAGAGCAACAACAGCAACAAGGAGGTGACCCAGAAAAAGTCTCAACAGAATCACCAGTAGTTTCATCAGAATCATCAGAATCATCAGAATCATCAGAAGTTCCAGATGGACAAGATGGACAAGATGGTGGAAAAACTATTGTTGGTGATTTATTAGTGCCAGCCGGATTTTTATACGCAAGTCAAAGATATTTAAGAAAAACTAACAAAAAGAAAGGTGGTAAAAAAAATGGTCGTAAATCAATGCGTAACAAGCGTTCTCGTAGAAAACACTAATCTTTTTACAATTATATAATTATAAAAATGTAATAAAATTATAAATTATAATAATCTTCGTATAATTTATATGGCTGAATCTTGGATAGAAGTTGTTAATCGTGTTTTCAAAGAAAACAAGGCAAAAAATCCAGATTACAAATTAAAAAATGCAATGAAAGATGCTAAGAAAGTTTATAAATCACAACCAACATCCCAACCTATGAAAAAAACAATAATAAACAAAAGAAAGACTGCCACAAAGAACATGCGTAAATCAAGAAAATCAAAACGCGGAACTCGTAAAAATATGTAAATCAATAAACCAACATAAAATTATTATATTATTATAGAATAAATAATACAATGAATGATAAAAATACCAATACTGTATCAATTAGACACACAGATACAATAATTACAAAAGAATCACGAGAACAATTTGTAGAAAATATAAAGAATTGGGTTATTTTGGATTCTCAAATGAAAATAATAAACGAAAAAACAAAAAAAATTCGTGAAAATAAAAATCAACTCGGTGAAACAATTTGTCAATATATGAAAGACTACAACTTGTTAGAAAATAAAATCGGCATAAGTGACGGAGAACTTCGTATCTATGAAAAAAAAGAATATCCACCACTTAGTTATGGATATATAGAAAGGTGTTTAGGTGAAATAATACCTGATAAAAACCAATTGAATTATTTAATAATGCATTTGAAAAATAAAAGAGAAATAACAACTAGTCTAGATATAAAGAGAACCTATAAAAATTAGTTGTATTTATTGATAATATGTATATAATTATATATAATGGAAATAGAAAATTCACCTATCATGAAATATATCTTTAATAATACTAATAATATAGGCGGATATCCAATGTTAGAAATATTACAAAAAGAAACAAATAAACAAAATACGTTGGGTATAACAAAACAATCTGAAATAGGAACAAAAAAATTCGAAAACTTGGTTATACCAGTTGGATTATTATCATTTTCAGACGAATATTATATGAAAGGTGGAGAACAAAAAAAACAACCTATTATAAAAGAAAATATATATGGACCGATAGATAACGAATTATTTAATAAAGTTTTTGATTTGATAACAAAATGTCCTGGTAAATCGAGAACCAGAAAAAATACAGAAAATCCCTCAAAAAAACAAACAAAAAAAAGATTTTTTCGTTGAAGAAACATGCCTATTTCATAAAAACCACTCATTTTTATGAAACTTCTCTAAAAATATGTAAAAATATCTAATATTCAGACCATTTTGATTTATTGTAAGAATTTATTTGTAATAATTTTGCAGCATTGTCTTTCCAAAATTGAATTTTTGCATCTAATGCGATGTTTTCAGGTGTTTTTGGTGTAATTGATTGCGTATTCATTCGATTTAAGTCATCTTGTGAAGGTTGTGGTTTTTTTCCAAAACAATTAACCCCAAATTTAAAATGAGGGTTTGCAATATATCCACCATTTACTCCTGGACGACCACAATTATTTTTTTTTTCAGGGTCAGATTGTAGTGCTTTCCATGTTGATTTTTGTGTAGGAAAGAATGCCATCTGACCTTCGGACCAACCATAATTGCACCAGTCCGCGCCATCATTATATGCATCTTCAATTTGGTCATATGTCGCTAGTTTTGCACCATATACTTTACAAACTGCTTGTGCATCATCATACGTATAAATATTATTAGAAACATTGAATACCTCATTATCATTATTAATATTATTATTTGAATTATCGAAGATATTTTTAGAAATATTAAGCGTTGGTGGTTGATTATCTGGCAGTGAATTCCAAAAATTATATATCATTGAAACTATTGGTATTCCTAATATATATTGAAAAAAATCGATAATGCATATTACAATAAATGTCAACCAAGTAATTGTTTCAATTATAGAGATAAAAATTGGTTTTGAATCGCGTTCTGTTGGTATTCTAAATAAATATATAATTAAATAAAAAACTACTAAAAATAAAAAACTAGAAACAATAGATGTTGGTGTTATCAAAAAATCAATATATTTTTTCAATGAATTATTAATATTTTCGGTTGAATTGCTTGAAGAATATAAATAAGATACAATAAATAATAATAAAAATGTTAAAAAAATAATATCAATAATGCGACTTATTTTTAATTGGAAACTTGAATTATCACCCCCTTTATTTAAAATTCCTCCTAATGCAAAATACATTGAAATATATATGCCTAAAAATATTAATAAGTAGAACATAGTTGTTTTATTGAAAATTTTAGTAAATATATCATTCCAAGTATCTCCCTGATTTGATGACGTGTTTTTATTCAAATCTGTGTCAGTTTTGCTTGTTTTATTATTAGTTGGGTCAACTATATTCGATGAAATATCTATCTTGGACTTAACTATATTAAATGAAATATCTTCTTGGGCTTTCATTGCATCAGCATATGTTGTTGCTTTATTTGTATATGATTCAAACATATTTTATAAATACTTTTATATTATAATAAGTTATTTTTTTTACGATAAAATAAACAGTAAGCCATAGGAGAAATTATATTATTAATATTAATATTATCAATTGTTTCTACATTACTATCATTGAAATGTAACCATTTGTTCTCAGCATTTCTTACAAATGCTGTATAATGTCCACCCATGACACCACCCATATGATTACATACTCCATATAAATCGTATACATATGTCTTTGCTGAATAACCTCGAACATATTTTGATAAATCGAGATTTTCAAGTGGGAAATCAATGGTAGTATTTATACGATGCATACCATCTGGCGTAAAACGTTTCAATACAATAACCAAGACATTTGGAAAATTCCAAAAAGTAATCTGTTTTTTTATATCTTCTTTTTGACGAGTTTTTTCATTAAACCATGCATTATCACCTTCTAAAATCTCGGGTTTCGTGTACAAATCAAAACATTCGTAAATATTTTTCGCCATTGCGTTTTCATCCATTACAGGTAAATCCAAAATGAAATATGATTCTGGTTTCATAACATGGCATTTTCCGGTATCTTTTGAAATAATTTCGGAAACATAAATACCATAAAAAATATTCATAATTTCGGAATATTCCTTTTCGTATGTTGTTTTTAACATCTGATAACATGCAATCGCCATTTCATCTGTTTTGTTCTGTTTGTTTCCATTAATTTTCATAGTAACGCCTCGAGAAATGCTAGTATGAACACAATCAATAAAAAACAACAAAAACTCTGGCATGTCATTTTGTGCCCAACCAGTAAATAATTCCTTGTTTTTCATCATTGCGATTTGTTGTACATTCAGAACAAACCTGTTAGGTGAAACAATACCATTACCACTCCACATGACTTTACGTAAATCATCCCATTCTATTAATATATTTGAATCAGGAATGTTTTTTTTTATGTTATGGTTTTTCATATCCAAAAAATGATTTAATTCATATGTATGATTTAATACTTGCATACATGAATTCAAGAAACATGTATTTCCCAAATTTTCTAATCCAGTTAGACCTTTTTCATGATATTTAGATAAGTCCATTATAATTTATTTATATTTGAATTAATATAATATATAGAGCTATCTTTATATATATTATCTATATGGATAATCGTAATGCGGTTTCAAATACTTTACAAAATATGATTGATGAAATAATGAATGAAAATTTATTTACTGGTTCGAGAACAAATACTAATTATAATAATAACAATAGACGTAATTTTTATGAAAATGAGAACTCGGCAATTATACAGTTACTGAGGGAAATAGTCCATTCTTATGATGAAAATATGAGAGAATATTCAAGTAATATGAGGTATATTTTACAAATTATTAGTGCAGTGATACAACGTCAACAGCATTCAAGGTCTCGTGCGGAACCATCATATGAATATGTGATTCCTAATTCTAATAACATAAGAAATAATACATCAACAAGTGAACCAAATCCACGAAGAACTACTAGACAAGCATCAAGAACCGCAAGAACAGCAAGAACCGCTTATCAACCAAATACACCGTTCATGTCTTATTATTTTTACTATGATAGAGATTTATCAGGTAATATAAGCAATCAAACCGGATTTCAAGATGTTATAGTGGCTCCAACACGACAACAAATTGATTCAGCAACAAGAACCATAACTTATAGTGAAAACATTGAATTGTTGAATCATAGATGTCCTATTAGCTTGGCTGATTTTGAAGAAGGTGATGAAATAATACAAATTATTCACTGTGGACACTGCTTTTGTCAAGAAACTATACAAGGATGGTTCCGTACAAACGTACGATGTCCTATTTGTAGATATGATATTCGTGAATCTTCAAATCAAGAAACTGAAACAGATATTGAACCACAACATCGAGAACAATCGAGGCGGTCGGTGAATGAGAATATGCAAAATATGCAAAATATTACAAATAATATGTTTGATGGATTAACAGCTAGTCTCGCAAATATATTGAATAATTATTTAGATAATGAAAGTGATATATCTAATAATTTGACATATACATTTGAAATGCCTATCATTTTTAGGGATATTTCTAATAATCGTGTTTAATATTGCAAAATATATGAATATATTATATTATTATGAAACAACCTGAAAAAAATAAAGTTTTGCCTTTAATTGGTATGTGTGTGTCATATAATTATTATGATACACTCCAATTTGTGTTGCCAGTAAATTATTTACACTTTGATAAAATTTATTTGATAACTCAATCAGACGACATAAATACAATTGAACTAGCTAAACAATTTGAAAACGTCGAAATATTATTTTTCAATTTCAAAAATAATAATAAAAAATTTGACAAATTTGGAGCATTGAATTATGCACAAAGAATAGTATATCACACCTACCCAGATAGTTGGTATTTGATTTTTGATTCTGATATTATTTTACCCAATAATTTTATTGATGTTTTAATCGAAGAAAACTTGAATTCAAAATGTTTATATGGCGCGATTAGAAATAATATATTGAAAACATCAGAATTATTGAACAAAAATCAAATCATAAACAAGGATGAACATAAAAAATTTGTCTGTAATAATATTTTACATATGAAAAATACTCCACCATCTATATTGGGTTGTTTTCAATTGTATAAAAAAAAAGTATATCATCGTGATAATTTACCTAATGCAGCTTGGGGAGATTATTGTTTCGGATATGATAATTTTGTTATGTTTTGTAATCTTGAAACTACAATGTATTTTCATTTAGGTGAAACCGGGGTCAATTGGGATGGTAAAGTAGTATCTTTTATAGATGATATTAATATATCGATAGATGATATATATTATATTTATGATAAAAGCGTTAAAAACGTGTATTATGATTCGAAATGTAAAATTATTGAAAACAAAATTATTGAAAACAAAATTATTGAAAACAAAATAATCCAACCAAACAAAATGCAATTTCAACAAAATCAATATTTCTTTAATATGTATCGTTGATTATTGATGAGAATATTTGTATATATATTTTTTATATCTATTAGCGGAAAAACTGAGTGATTGTTCGTATACCATTTTTTTGATTATATATTTTGTTGAGTATATCATCAAACAGTATTTCTTTTATTTTTGCGGAGCAATATTTTTCCTTCCTTTTCATAAAGATTTCAATGTCTGGGAACTCACTAACGAGTTGGTCTATTTCTTTTTTATAATTTCTGAGTTCCCGATTGTTATTTTGTAATTCCCATATATTTACCAAAGCCAAACCAAATAGCTGTTGTAATGGTTTCATCAGTTGATTTGTAATATAATGATTATAATCTATTTGTAGATTGTTTTGTAATATGAATTCGGGCGTTTCTATTTTCTCACCCTGTAATGGTTTTTTTCCACTTTTTGTATCTGTATGAACAAAATGCACGAATTTCATACGGTCACCTGGTTTGGGTTTGTTACCGGGGTCACGTTTTGCAATGCGGTCAGCTAATACTTTGTGTGCAATCGCACCTGGATTCTTATAATCACTACGAAGTGCCTTAGTAATCATGAGTTTATCCATCGGCACTTTACCTTCGACGAGTTCATTTAAAGACTGATTCAGAAATTCTATCGACGCCTGTATCGAGTTTGTACGTTTTGTATCCATCAATATTTTCAAAATAGCTCCATACACGTCCTTCAAATAGTCACACGAATCACGTCGTTTCAATGAGAGACCCATGAATTTCAATTTCCCTTTGTTTGCGTCGGTCTCGTATAACATTCCAACATACCGCTTTTTAGACAGCAAAATAAATGGCATCAATGTTTTTTCATAGGTGAGTTCCATAGGTGGTTTCAAATATCGTGTACAAAGTGCTGCAACATCCTGTGCTATTTCGATGGTTGCTTCCAAGGCTGGCTTACCACGGATTTTTTCTCCTGTTTTGGGGTCTTCTAAATTGAATGTGAAGAATACACTGTCCGTATTATGAACAATCAAGTTACCAACACCAGCTGCAAAATGATGATTTTCGGTAGTTAGGTCGTAAACATAGCCACTGTATTGTATTTCATGCATTTTTTTGATATTTTTGCTACTTTTTTTCAATAAATCAAGTGTTATAATAACAGAATTGTCTTCTCCTTCTGTAATATGATATTCAAAATGATTTTTACTATTCAGATAATTGATATATCTTGCGGCAGTAATAATATCTTGACAATGATAAATATAAATAGAGTTATTTCGTATATATGGATTATCAATACAAATATCGTTTAAAGAATTATGTAGAAGAGGAGTTCCGATAGAAACATCATTGGGAGTAACAGGGTTAGCAGATACATCTAAAAGTGAATGGTCGTCTGTAACATCGACTAACCCTTGATCAGTTGAAATTCTAATCATTTTTTTATGTGGTGCTAAAACGTGTCTTATAATTCTATGTAATTTTGTCCAACCCTTATCACTCCATGTTTCGATTCCTTCTAATTCACAATATTCTTTTTCTTGCTTTCCTTCTTCTCTACATGTAACCCATAGACCCTTTCCATATTTTTCTCCTAAATCTTCAATCGTAACAATATCAATAATTCCATTATGTTTTATGTATACAGGAGTATAATTAGCAACGCTGTCACCATATACGTATTCAGCCAAACATTTCACAGGACCATGTAGTGCGGTCTCATAAATCAAATTTCCGTAAACTTCCTCAATCATACGTTTCGCATATGTAATCATCATACGACCCGTCGCAGTAGTAGCCGCTGCAACATCCTTCTCATAAAACGTCGATGTCCTTGAACCACACTGCCCATATAGCGAATTCGCTGTTACCTTATAACCGAGCTGACGCTTGTCTAATATATTTTGCATGAAAGGGTCCTTGATTGTTTTTATCATTTTACGTGTATCCGCACGAGCTTTCAATAGTTCTTCCAAAATAGATGGCATGATACCCTTCTTGTTATCTGGGAACTGAGCCCATCTACAAACTATTTTGCCAGCTTTTGTTTTTTCTGCACGAGATGTCGGTGTTTTACGAATATATTTGAATGTATCGAATTCCATGTCAATATAATAATAACCAGGCATATTATCATAAACAAAATTACCCGATCTATCCGTTTCACCAGTTACTTTTATCAAATCGCCCTTCAAATTATACTCTTTCGACCATACCTTACTATCATGTGAATAGTTTTGACTAATCATAGAAGATGGATACAAAGATGCATAATCAACACAAGCAACCGGATTATCCATATACATAGCACATTTGGGTGGTAAAACAATTGCACCTTCATAACCATCCGCATCACCCGATTTTTCGACATCCGGCATAAGTGTATCCTTTTCTCGACATTTTTTCGCTACATAACTAGTTAGTTTGATACCCTGACCACGGAAAACCAAGAAACTAATCGGAACACTACAAATACTGGACATTTCAACATAACCAGTAATCACATCGATTTTGTTCATCAAATGATGAACTAGGTTACAATCCTGAATACAATATTTCGCTACACGGGCACGGTCACTCGCCGAACCATTCGATAATCTAAAAATATCCTGCGGTGATACATCATCCTTTGCCATGGTCCATTTTATTTGTTTTGCACTATCAATATGTTCATGACCATCAATCATAATGACATTGAATTTGGTTTTGGTTTCGGGGTCTTCATAATCCGTAACGATATCCAAAACACGGAATTTCTTACCATCTTTATAATAATCCGATGTAAATCCTACAAAACCAATATGAATATAATCCCCTTTATGCAAACCCATTAGATTTTGGCTATACAATTCTGTAATTTCACCATATGTTTCGTGATTTGTACAAACAATCTTTTTTATATTATCACTGATGAATTCACCTGCAACATCATCTAATTTATAGGACGACAAATTAAAATCACGACGGAAATATGCATACATATCGATTTGTAGCCGACCCGTCATCTTGAAATATCGCAAATCGTATTCACCGCTAGCAATAACCAATTTCGTATTTTCAATCGTGAGGTTCGATGGGTCGTCGTACGGAAATTTCGCACAAAGTTCGTTTATTTTACGTGATAACATCAAAAACTCACGCTCACATTCGTTTTCTTGGGAACGACGAAACATAAACTCATAATCGAAGCCAAAAATATTATATCCGATAATAATATCCGGATTTTCTTTTTGTATTAGTTCAGTCCATTTTAGCAACAAATCTTTTTCGGTATCAACTGTTTCGATGACTGCTCCATCCACATCATCGCATGTTCCTAATACAAGACAATGATTCAAATAAGGTTCTTTTTCGCCATACTTCAAAAATGTAGACCCGATAAACGTAACTTTATCACCCTCTAATTTTGGAAACAATAGAGTCATGACATCATTCATTATTTGTAATTTCTCATCACGATTTATAGTTTCATTTGTCAAAACATCCAGAGCAGTAGTTGCATCAGTAGTATTTTTTTGATTTGTCGTTTTTGATTTTGGCTTGAATTTTGGAGTCTCATCTGGTATGTCAGATGGGTCATCGTCACCATCCACGCCATCCGCACCATCACCGCCTTCCGCATTTTGAAAATGATTTTCTTTTATTTTATCGAACATATCATCAATTTTCAAAACATTACTATTGTCTTCGTCTTCGTTTGATTTTTTTGCAGTTTCGATAGATTTTGTTAATAAGATATCAATGAGTGCAGCGACACGTTCTTTGGAAGGCATTTTTTTAGGATATACTCTATCAATATCATCGAATTTACCATATCCAAATGCAGCCATAATAATTTTTTTTATCATGGTATTTATATTCGTTTTGGTTTTATCAGTAGATTGTCTTATGAATGCATCGACTATGTTTGTCGCAAGTCGTTTGTACGTTTTTACAGGCACAGGAAAATCGCCATGACTACTACTGGCTTCAATATCAAAACTACATATTTTATAAGGCACTCTAGTTTCCCTCTGGTTATCTGGTAATAATTTTTCTAATGGACAAATATATTCGAAGTCACAAGTCGTTGTTTTTATAGCTGTTGGCATAACTTGATTTGTATGGAATGATACCCAACCCGAAGGGCTTATGTTGGAAATATGAAAATATCTCAATAATGGCGGAATATTACTTTCGTATAATTCCAATGATATACCCTTGTATTTGAATCCTGTTCGAACCTTCTCTGGTCGGATGGATGTATCTGAATTGTGCTTAGGGTAAGTATACCAAAGGTTTTTGATTTTATTCATAACGATAGTATTTTTAAACGTGATTTTTATAAATTTATGTTTTTTACCACCACTGAAACCATACAATTTGTAATGGTCTACTAATTCGCAATCCAGGATGGATTCGTGATGGGATTTATCTATTTTTGTCTTGAATTCATCTATAAGAGATTTCATTGTATAATTATCCCATTTTTCACCAACCTTGATATAAAAGAATGGTTGGAAATCTTGTATAAAAAGACAACAAGTTTCGCCCTTTTCGTTAATACCAAACATTTGTATAATGAATTGTGGAGCGATTTTAGTATTTGAATATTGATTATCTTGACTTCCCTCACTATCACTGTCAAACACATCTTTCGATGCTTCATCCAAAACATGAAAGTCAAAAAGCCTGAATAGCTTCTTTACGACGGATGGTTTCTTTTTCAATGTTTTAGTTGCCATAGTTTTATAACAAAATAGTGTTTAATTTATTTTGAATTATAGTATGATTAGAACATTCAATTTTTTATAATATTATTGAAAATGCTATTATAAAAATAGTTTACCAAATTTTACCATAGTTTGAAAATATTGATTTTTTTACATGATTTGCAACCATTTTTAGAAGTCTTTTTAGAAGTCTTCCTATTTTTTCTTGTGTTTCTTTTTGTTTTTTTTCCACCATTCTGATTAATGGTAGCATCAGAAATCCATTGTTCAAGAGCTTCTGCACTTCTCTCGCCGCCATACATATCAACCATTCGATTTTGTTTAATCATAAAAATAGTAGGATATCCTTGTACTGGGATGTTTTTTCGTTTTGTCATTTCAGTATATTTTGGCAATTCTTCATTGATATGTTCGCTTTCTATTTTAACTATTTTACACATATTATTTATTTTTTGATTTTTTGATATGTTTTCTTCCATTCTATTCCATTCTGGCATTAATTGTTTACAATGACCACACCAATTCGCATGAACTAAACCAACTATTACAGGATTTTTTTTAGTTTGTATTTGAGTTGGCATTTTATTATATACAGATTTTTTATATTTTCTAACAGCACTGAGCATATCCAAAATCTATTATATACAATATATACATAAAAAAATATGAAAAAATCAATTACTAAATAAATTTCAAAGGATATACAAAAATATATATTCGAAGTATATATTATAAAACAAACGTACTATAAATGGAAAAAATGAAAATGGTATTTATATTATTTTTGATTATTGTATTTTTTTCTGGAATATACGCAATTTTGAATTATAATTATCCATCTAAAGTTGAAAATATGGAAAATCAAAATGGTAATAACAATGTCGACAATAGCGGTAACGAATGTCCGAATTTGTTGATACAAAAAGGTAAAGTTCTCATGTTATATAATACAAACAAACCTGTTATTGATGGAAAAAATCCAATTCCATTTTTTAATTTAGATGAATATATACATTATTTAGAAATACAGCGCGAAAAGGGTATTAATTGTCCTGTTTTGTATTTACAACAAGAAAATAATACACAAGGTGAAGATGTTTATCGCATGAGACCAAATCCATTTGAGTTACAGGGTGGACTTCCAACTATGACTACTATAAATAATCAAAATATTCAAAATATTCAAAATACTGAAACCGACAATATGAAAGTATATGAATATAAAGACGCATCAAGAGATAATCCGCCATACAATAATAATCAATATAATAGTTTTGACCCTTATGGACAAGATGTGGGTCTATATACAGAAGTAGATAAAATTCATGATTCAACAGAAATGAATAAAATAAGCGATAATCCAATGGATAGTAATTGGGCAGGTATTACTTATACACAGCAAATGGTTGATAGTGGTAAATATATTGATAACAATGTAAGCAGACCTGTTTTGTTTCAACCAAAAGTAGCATTTAATCCTACACTGTCTAGTAGTATTCCGCCACCAAAGGATGAATTATAAATTATAAATTTTCAATTGTTAACTAGCATTATATGTTAATGAGCCACTATTATAAGTATTATTGGTTGATACTGAAAATGCCCAATCACTATTACTATTTGCAATGGTATTTCCTGCTGAATCACGCACAGTTACTAATAATCCAGCTGAATTAGAGACAGTTCCATAATTATATGCAGCAATTCTAATATAATTTAGTCCATTAACTATAGTTATAGTTTTTTCATTGCCAACAGAGTTCTGACCCCAACCACTATTTGCTGCTCCTTTGTCAACACCATTAAAATATACATTTGCATTACTATCACATATTACATTTATTTTTCCAGTATTTGATGCAGAGCTATAATAGAATGTATAATAAAACCACAAATAAACATTAGCAGGAGCACCACTAATTGCACCTGCTACATTCCATATCCATCTAGCAGAACTAAATATTGTAGATTGTTGTCCACCCCATGTTGAATTAGCAATGGCTATGTTGTATTCTCCCAAATCAATTGCTTTTGTAAAATTATCAACTTGAAAAAATCTTCCTATATCATCACCATTAATAAGATAGTTACTAGATGTTCTTGTTCCATGCATATATAAAGTAGTATTTTGGAATATCGAAAAATTATAAATATAGTAAAACATTGGTACTGTGTTTAGAGAGTACGTTGAGTACGTTGTAGGATAAAAAGTTTCTATGTTACTGTTAAGTGAAAAATACGAAGGAAAAAATATAAAATTACCTTCAAGTACTATAAAATTTTTATTTATATTTGTCATTGGTGTTAAAGTACGTTTATTAACAAAAGTTCCATCACCCAATTGACCAGAACCATTATAACCACAACCATAAGCTGAACCATCGGTCATGAGAACTATTGTGTGACTATCACCACAACTAACCGATTTAGGTGTTTTTCCTGTATTATTTGTTATTTTTGTTAAAGTAGTTCTATTACTATAAGTGGTATCACCTAATTGACCATTGTCATTATTACCACAACCATAAGCTGAACCGTCGGTCATGAGAACTATTGTATGATAATAACCACAACTCACCGATTTAGGTGTTTTTCCTGTAGGTATGGTCATTGGTGTTAAAGTACTTTTATCAACAAGAGTGCCAACACCTAATTGACCATTGCTATTATAACCACAACCATAAATTGAACCGTCGGTCATGAGAACTATTGTATGACTTTCACCACAACTAATCGATTTAGGTGTTTTTCCTGTAGTATTTGTCATTTGTGTTAAAGTAGTTTTATTATCAAAAGTTCCATCACCTAATTGACCATTGTTATTACCACATCCATAAACTGAACCATCGGTCATGAGAACTATTGTGTGATAACCGCCACAACTCACCGATTTAGGTGTTTTTCCTGTAGTATTTGTCATTTGTGTTAAAGTAGTTCTATTAGTAGTAGTGCCATCACCTAATTGACCATAAAAATTATTACCACAACCATAAATTGAACCATCGGTCATGAGAACTATTGTATAATTGCTACAACTCACCAAAACAGGTGTTTTTCCTGTAGGTATGGTCATTGGTGTTAAAGTACTTTTATTAACATTAGTTCCATCACCTAATTGACCAAAAGCATTATAACCACATCCATAAATTGAACCATCGGTCATGAGAACTATTGTATAATTACCACCACAACTAACCAAAACAGGTGTTTTTCCTGTAGTATTTGTCATTTGTGTTAAAGTACTTTTATCATAAATACCTAATTGACCAAAAGCATTATAACCACATCCATAAATTGAACCATCGGTCATGAGAACTATTGTGTAATTACCACCACAACTAACCAAAACAGGTGTTTTTCCTGTAGTATTTGTCATTGGTGTTAAAGTACTTTTATCAACAAGAGTGCCATCATCTAATTGACCATAAAAATTATTACCACAACCATAGAGTGAACCATCGGTCATGAGAACTATTGTATGAGAACCACCACAAGTAACCGATTTAGGTGTTTTTCCTGTATTATTTGTCATTGGTGTTAAAGTACTTTTATCAGTAGTAGTACCATCACCTAATTGACCATTGCTATTATAACCACAACCATAAATTGAACCGTCGGTCATGAGAACTATTGTATGATTATCACCACAACTAACCAAAAGAGGTGTTTTTCCTGTAGTATTTGTCATTGGTGTTAAAGTACTTCTATCAGTAGTAGTGCCATCACCTAATTGACCTTCGCCATTATAACCACAACCATAAGCTGAACCATCGGTCATGAGAACTATTGTATGAACAGCACCACAGCTAACCAAAACAGGTGTTTTTCCTGTAGTATTTGTCATTGGTGTTAAAGTAGTTTTATCAGTAGTTCCATCACCTAATTGACCAAAAGCATTATAACCGCACACATAAATAGAACCATCGGTCATTAAAACTATTGTATGATAATCACCACAACTAACCAAAAGAGGTGTTTTTCCTGTATTATTTGTCATTTGTACTAAAGTATTTCTTCGAGTAGTAGTGCCATCACCTAATTGACCATTGTTATTACCACCACAACCATAAATTGAACCATCGGTCATGAGAACTATTGTGTGACCACTACCACAACTAATCGATTTAGGTGTTTTTCCTGTAGTATTTGTCATTGGTGTTAAAGTACTTTTATCAGTAGTAGTGCCATTGCCTAATTGACCAGAACCATTATTACCACAACCATAAATTGAACCATCGGTCATGAGAACTATTGTGTGATTACCACCACAACTAATCGATGCTTGCGTTGGGTTTCCTATAGTATTTTTATCAGTATTAGTGCCATCACCTAATTGACCACTATTATTAAGACCACAACCATAAACTGAACCATCGGTCATGAGAACTATTGTATAATTGCTACAACTCACCAAAACAGGTGTTTTTCCTGTAGTATTTGTCATTGGTGTTAAATTATTTCTTCGAGTAGTAGTGCCATCACCTAATTGACCATTGCTATTATTACCACATCCATAAACTGAACCATCGGTCATGAGAACTATTGTGTGACCACTACCACAACTAATCGATTTAGGTGTTTTTCCTGTATTATTTGTCATTGGTGTTAAAGTACTTTTATTAACAGTAGTTCCATCACCTAATTGACCAGAACCATTATTACCACAACCATAAATTGAACCATCGGTCATGAGAACTATTGTGTGATATGCACCACAAATAACAGATTTAGTTGTTTTTCCTGTATTATTTGTCATTGGTGTTAAAGTACTTCTATCAGTAGTAGTGCCATTGCCTAATTGACCATTGATATTAAGACCACATCCATAAATTGAACCATCGGTCATGAGAACTATTGTGTGATTATAACCACAACTAACCAAAAGAGGTGTTTTTCCTGTAGTATTTGTCATTGGTGTTAAAGTACTTTTATTAGTATTACTGTTATCACCTAATTGACCATAACCATTATAACCGCACACATAAATAGAACCATCGGTCATGAGAACTATTGTATGATAACCACCACAACTAATCGATTTAGGTGTTTTTCCTGTATTATTTGTTATTTGTGTTAAAGTATTTTTATCAGTAGTAGTGCCATTGCCTAATTGACCACTGGGATTATAACCACAACCATAAATTGAACCGTCGGTCATGAGAACTATTGTGTGATATGCACCACAACTAACTGATGCTGGTGTTTTTCCTGTATTATTTGTCATTGGTGTTAAAGTACTTTTATTAACAGTAGTTCCATCACCTAATTGACCATTGCTATTATAACCACAACCATAAATTGAACCATCGGTCATGAGAACTATTGTGTGATTATTACCACCACAACTAACCAAAAGAGGTGTTTTTCCTGTAGGTATCTTTGTAATTTGTGGTAAAGTAGTCATTGGTGTTAAAGTACTTTTATCAGTAGTAGTGCCATCACCTAATTGACCTTCGCCATTATAACCACATCCATAAATTGAACCATCGGTTATGAGAACTATTGTATGAGAACCACCACAGCTAACCAAAACAGGTGTTTTTCCTGTAGGTATGGTCATTGGTGTTAAAGTACTTTTATTAACATTAGTTCCATCACCTAATCGACCACTGCTATTATAACCACAACCATAAACTGAACCATCGGTCATGAGAACTATTGTATGAACAGCACCACAAGTAACCAAAAGAGGTGTTTTTCCTGTAGTATTTGTCATTGGTGTTAAAGTACTTTTATTAACAGTAGTGCCATCACCTAATTGACCATTGTTATTACCACCACAACCATAAATTGAACCATCGGTCATGAGAACTATTGTATGAGAACCACGACAGCTAACCAAAACAGGTGTTTTTCCTGTATTATTTGTTATTTGTGTTAAAGTAGTTTTATCAGTAGTAGTGCCATCACCTAATTGACCAAAATAATTAAAACCACATCCATAAATTGAACCATCGGTCATGAGAACTATTGTATGATATGCACCACAACTAACCAAAAGAGGTGTTTTTCCTGTAGTATTTGTCATTTGTGTTAAAGTACTTCTATCAGTAGTAGTGCCATTGCCTAATTGACCATAACCATTATAACCACATCCATAAATAGAACCATCGGTCACGAGAACTATTGTGTGTTCAGTGCCACAACTCACCAAAACAGGTGTTTTTCCTGTAGTATTTGTCATTGGTGTTAAAGTAGTTCTATTAGTATTACTGTTATCACCTAATTGACCATAAAGATTCCTACCACATCCATAAACTGAACCATCAGTCATGAGAACTATTGTATGATATGCACCACAACTAACCAAAAGAGGTGTTTTTCCTGTAGGTATGGTCATTGGTGTTAAAGTAATTCTATCAGTAGTAGTTCCATCACCTAATTGACCAGAAACATTATTACCACAACCATAAATTGAACCATCGGTCATGAGAACTATTGTATGTCTTTCACCACAACTAATCGATTTAGGTGTTTTTCCTGTAAGTATAATTGGTGTTAAAGCGCTTTTATCATAAATACCTAATTGATCATAACTGTTTTCACCACAACCATAAATTTTAAAATCGTCTGATATTACAATTGTTGAACTAGAAGTGCTACCCAATAAATATTTATAATACTCAATTCTATTTGTAAAATAAATTGATTCTATGTTAGTACCGGTACTCTCCATAATCCAATCACCTCCATATTGAATATTTCCAGTCATATCGTTCGATGCACCCACTATAGCATTTGTATTTGTTTGAATAATATCATAATAAGACTTCCAATTTGGTAAATTCAATGTATTACATCCTAAATAATCAATATTCTGAACATTGAATGATCTGATTATTTCAATGATAAATTGTACATTTTCACTAAAAGGAGTAATTTCATTAGGTATAAACAATGGTTGATTATCTAAAAACAGATAAGATGGTTGTCCTTCAAAAACAATACCAATTCTATCAATTTTGGTAAAGTGTTCTTGTAATAACGACAATATTGAAGATTTGGTAGTGTTGCAATCAAATACAACAGGAAATGTATTCTCATTGACAGAGTCAACAAATGTTTGATGCCCGTGTACTAGACTATCGACTAGTAAAACGTTACTAAACGATGACATTGATGATATAATATAACACTATTTTTTTGAACCTGTACCAGAATGTATAAAACAACTAAATTTAGACAACTGTTTTAGAAGATAAATTATATCTCTAGATGTAATCATGAAATGCAAATCAAATAGCTACAATTCGTATAATTCTTATAAAATATTTCAAACTCAATTATATATTTGTATATATATATGGAATACTATAGACGTTTTTCAAGTTTTTTTTCGAACTTTTTATCAATAATGAATTGTAGAAGTAACAGTGGATTTAAAAAATACAATGAACCAAATGATATCAGTTTAAACAAGTCTCTGCATAAAGATATTGAAGAACAAAATATCGAAATCAATGATAACGACGAAAAGCTCCCTAGTGTTATCGAAAACAATAATAATGATAATTTAGCAATCGATGATATAAAAATGGTTATTAATAATGGTGAAGATGACAGTGATGATGGATTCAAGGAATTTGAACAATTCAAGAAAGTTGAACAAGATGACAACAATAAATGCAGTGAAGGTTGTGGCGTTGTTTATAATTATGATTTTCAAGACAAAGAAATTTATAATGAATATATGGATGAAGATAGTGAATATGATATTACAATGATAACGAGTAACGATAAAACTATAAACAATATCGATGACTTCAATAAAAACTTTTAGGTTACAACAAAAAAAGCCGGATATTTTCCAAACAATTCTTCGATATTTTACGTATTTTTCCATTGGATTCTGTAGTAATGTTCTCAATACATTGAGGATTTTTTTTCAATTCATCAATAAAATGAGGAAACCCATTATAATTTTTCATAATCGCCATGGCTATAGTAGAGCTTATTCCCGGAATTTGACATAATATTATTTCACCTATATTTTCAGGTGTAATATTATCCTTTTTTACTTTTTTTACAACAGAGCAATATTGAGAACTTGTTATCGTTGGATTTATATTAGCGATATTATTAGATAAATCAATTGTATTTTCAATGTTCTCAATATTACCAATAGTTTTAGTTTGATAAGCTTCCGTCAAATAATACGGCTGTTTTCCTTTCAATAAATCACGTTCGATTTTATCAGCCATCGCTAATACAACTTCTGCGGTCTCACCAATAGATGACGTGCGAATCATACTAAATCCTTTGAAATACTGTAATGATGTCATCGATGATAAAATGATTTTCTTGTCATTTGGATTGTATAATTGTGAGAACATTCCCTCCAATAAATAAAAAATAGAATGCGGTGGTAACCCACTCGAATTCAATAGCCGATAAGATTGCTCTTCGTATCTACCATCTTTTATGGATGACAACAAATCGGAAAAACTCTTTCGTTCGATTAATAAAATCTCTATATCATCGTTGGTTTTCAAAAAAATATCTCCTAATGGGAGAACTTCCTTGGACAAAACGATATTTTTATACTGATTCGATAATATTTGGCATTTTTCATAAAGCGAATGTTCTCGTTCGTCTATTATAATTTTCATTTTGGCACAACAATATAGTAATGAATATCATCTTACTATATTGTTTCAAAAATATATATTTTTGTATTGGATATATTGTGGAGTTTAGTGGCGTTTATCTTGTTCCAGAAATATGGAAATATGTATTTGGACTGTAAACAGAGCCAATTGGACGACTGATGCTAGCATTCTTTCCACGGTTAGTGTTATAGCATCCTAATAAGTAACAGTGTCCATGGACTGGGTCAGTAGAATGAAAAGCAACGGAAGTCCATGTAGGACGTCCAATTTGATAAGGAAATCCTGCCTTTTTACTACCTCCACCTTGGTTTTGTGTTGTGTATACACCACTACTTAATTGTGAATGATTTGATGAACGAAAAATGTTGGACATTGTATAATCAATATATATTTACTAAATATTTTTTTGCACGAATAATAATAAAATATATTTTGAAATAATATAAAAACAAAATATGATAATAGTTTAAGATTGTATTCATCTTATTTATAGAATAACATGAATATAGACGAAGATATCCGTGTTGAAAAGAATTCACTAGGCATCGATACCTATATCTTTGACCCTTATAATCCCCTAAATAAACAAATAACCGATAAAGAAATTCAGCAAGTTTTGAATAATTACGGAATCAATGTGCCGATACATAATTTCGAATTGTATAGACGCGCGTTTATACATCGTTCATATACAAAACGTCCTAATATTGAAAACGAAATCAATAATTTAATAATTGTTCCTAAACCGGACGATAGTCTTCCACTTTATACAAAATCCAATGAACGTTTGGAATTTGTAGGTGATGGTGTTTTAGAATGCATTACTAAATATTATTTATATAGGCGTTTTCCTAAAGAAAATGAGGGATTCATGACGGAGAAAAAAATCGCATTAGTAAAAAACGAATCGATTGGTAAAATGGCTTATGAAATGGGTTTACATAAATGGTTTATTTTATCAAAGCATGCTGAAGGAAAACAAATTCGTACAAATCTCAAAAAATTGGGATGTTTGTTTGAATCCTTTATTGGTGCCATGTTTTTGGATTTCAATAAAATAAGTGTCAATGATGAAGATGGTTGGTTCAAAGATATTTTTGTTACGGGGCCAGGGTTCCAAATGGTACAGATTTTTATAGAAAATGTATTTGAAAAACATGTAGATTGGATTAATCTGATTAAAAATGATGATAATTTCAAAAACATATTACAGGTAAAAATACAAAAGGAATTCAAAGTAACACCTGATTATTTGGAAGTAGTGGAGCATAATGCAGATACTGGATATCATATGGGTGTTTATTTATGTTTGGGACAGCCTATTTATGATGTTGTTCCATCACAATCGATTCCTTTAAAAAAATTCAAATCTTATTATGAAATTCACCAATATATGTCACAAAACAATAAAATCTTTGTATTTTTGGGCGAAGGTGTCCATAAAATAAAGAAAAAAGCGGAGCAAATCGCATGTGATTCTGCCATTCGCAATTTGAATGGTTTTTAATTTTGTTTACAAATTGTGACTAATAATGCTGTGATTGTAAACACTATAAATATATTTCAGCTGCATATTTAGTATATATTTTTATTATAATGGATATAATAAAAATAATCAAAAAAAAAACAAACATCATATTATTTTGGATATCCATGTGTTTATTGGTTTTGTTATTTTGCGTAAATTATTTCATTTTATACAAAGACCAAACGATCAAACATGGAGACAAATATAGCTTAGAACGGGATGGGTTTTGTTTATATAAAAACATCTTGACCAACTCCGAAATCGAAAATCTAAAATCGATGTGTGAAAACAAACAATACAAACAAATCAAAGATACACTACTAAATAACCAACAACTAATAGCTTTAAAAAAAAAAGCCACCAGCAACCAATATGTTTTTCAAGATTACATATGGATAATTGAAAAATCGAGTGTTCATACATGTCATCGTGATAACAACGGTGATTTTTTCAATGAAAATCAAAAGTATCCCTCCTATACTGCTTTGGTATATTTAGAAGATATGGATAAATGTTTGGGTGTTATGCCAGAGAGTCATAAGGATTTATATTCTAATTCTATGAATTTTACCGATACAGTAAAAAACATACTATGTAACAAAGGTGATGTAATCATATTCAATGCGAATCTGATACATGTTGGCACAATCAATAGAACCAAAGACTCGAAAAATAATTGGAACACGAAAGACGATAATTTACGCATTCAATTGAAAATCACACATAAAGATGATATTGAGAATATTATGTATTATGAAGATTTCAATAAAGTATTAAATCAAGATAATACATTACCACTATCGTTACGACTTGCGCAAAAACGTTTATCGTGTATGTTTCCGATTTTATCAAATCTGACACAACAAGAAAATATACGAACTGCTAGAGGAAGTGATAATGGCGTCGATGTCGGAATACCACAACAGATATTTTCTTATCTTTTTTATGGAAACAAGAACTTTTATAATTTACCGAATGCTTTTTGATTTTTTGGGGTTTTTGTACGAATTCAACAAATATAATATAAATATAATATAAATACACTATTTAAATGGAAAGAATGAATAATAAAGTGTTTCAACCTTTAGTCGTATTAGAAAAAAAACCTATAGCAACTAAATTTCAAGATGTGCGTGTTGCATTTCAAAAAATGGAGGAGACAATGGAACAAATACAACAAGAAGAATCGCAACAAGAAATCGATGAAACTAATGAAGAAAACCCAGAAAAAACAACAGAAAATCAACCTAAAAACATCGAAGGTTCTCAAATGATTGAAATTATAGATAGACGAAAAACAAGTGTCATTGATAGAAATGTTATTTTACAACGTTTGAAAGACCGACGTGTTGTAAATAATACTTTGGATGTAAGTACAATTCCTATTATTGAAGAGCAAAATTTAATATTACCAATTAAAACTGGTGAAAAAATAACAATAAAACCGAAATTTACACAGCCAGTGTCTGTTGAAATAGAAGAAAAAACTCAGCCAATAACAGAAACGACACAAATAGTTTCATTAATAGAACCTGTAGAAGAATTGAAAAAAATCGAAGAAAAGGAACAAGAAGAAGCCGAAAAAATAGCCATAGGAGAAGTGCTCGAATCAGTCGTCGAGCCAGTTGTTGGTAAACCAAAACGTGGACGGAAACCAAAAAAACAACAAGAACCAGAGATTTTATCAGAAGTCGATATAACAACTGCTTTGATACGAAATCAGAAGGTTCTCGATAGACTTCCAAAAGAAAAGGAAAAGGTCATTATTAAGGCACCTACTTATTATATGAATAATCGTAAATTATTTATTCAAAAACTAACAAAATTATTTGAACCTTATCAAAAAGAACTATTAGAAACACAAGAATCAGTATCATGTGAGTCGCGTTCTCAAAATGATGAGTTTCAGTTGTTGACCCATCAAAAATTAGTTCGTGATTATTTAAATTTATATACTCCTTATCGTGGCCTTCTGCTGTACCATAATTTAGGTACAGGTAAATCGTGCACAAGTATTGCTATTGCGGAAGGAATGAAATCAAATAAACGTGTATTTGTTTTAACACCAGCATCTTTAAAAATGAATTTTTTTAGTGAAATGAAGAAATGTGGTGATGACTTATACAAAAAAAATCAATTCTGGGAATTCGTATCGATTGATGGTAATACTCAATATCTTGGTATTCTTTCTCGTGCTCTTTCCATACCAGTTGAATTCATACGTAGACAGAATGGCGCATGGTTAGTAAATATTCAAAAAGAATCCAATTATACAGAATTAGAACCATCACAACAAATAGAAATTGATGAACAACTCAATGAAATGATACGTAGTAAATATACAGATATTAATTATAACGGTTTGAATGCAAACAAAATGAAGGTTTTGACATCGAATTATACAAGAAATCCATTTGACAATTCCGTTGTTGTCATTGACGAAGCACATAATTTCGTAAGTCGTATAGTCAATAAACTAAAAACAAAAAGTAAGAAATCCATACCATATATGATGTATGATTATTTGATGAATGCAACCAATGCACGCATCGTATTATTGTCGGGCACTCCTATTATCAATTATCCAAATGAAATCGGCATTTTATATAATATTTTACGTGGATATATAAAATCATGGACCATTCCAGCGATTTGGGAGAAAGCTGATAAAATCAACACAGATACCATTTTGAAAATCCTAGACGACGGTAAATTAAAAACATTTGATTACGTAGAATACGCTGACAACAAAATAACCATTACTAGAAATCCGTTTGGATTTATCAGTACTAAAAAATCAGGCGCACTAAAAGGAACACAAAGAAACCCAAAAATGAAAGTCGGTGGTAAAAACCGTACAAAAAAAAATAAGAGCAAACAGTTTATCAAAATCCCAACTTTGACAAAAGATGAAATAACCGAAGAAGAAGATGCATCATTGCAACAAGATAAAAACGAAGAACTCAAGGATTTGTATTCTGGTGGGGCAAGTGATATATTTGACCGTTATAATGGGGTAAAATTAGATGAAACTGGTAATTTAACAGACGATGATTTTATTAATCAAGTTCAAACAATATTAAAAAAGAATGGTATTACTATACGTGGAAATATCGAACTTAACAAATACAAAGCTTTACCAGATGATGCAGAATCATTTTTGAATATGTTTGTCAACATTGAAGAAGGTAAAATCAAAGAAACTAACTTATTTCAACGTCGTATATTGGGTCTTACTTCGTATTTCCGTAGTGCTCAAGAACAATTATTACCAAAGTTTGTTAAAACAGACGCAGGGGATACGTACGATGTCATGAAATGTGAAATGTCACAACATCAATATGGCATTTATGAAAAAATACGAAAGGATGAAGCTGAAACAGAAAAGAAAAATAGAAAGGCTCAAATGAAAAATGCAGGTAAACAAGATGCCGAAGATTTATTCAATATATCATCTACCTATCGCATTTTTTCAAGAGCATGTTGCAACTTCGCTTTTCCAGAAGGCATTGATAGGCCATTGCCAAAACCGAAATCAGACATTGATACTGGTGATTCCGAAATATCAGAATTAGAATTCGATGCGGTACCAAAAGAAATACGTCAAGATGTAGACGTATATGAAGTATCGGAAGAACAAGAAGATGTCGATAGTGTTCCAGATAACACAGTTGACCAGGAAGAATTAAAATATGAAAAGCGCATAGAAAATGCTATGCAGCAACTCAATAAAAAAATCGAAGGGACTGAACAATATGAATATTTATCAAAAGATGCTCTTGGTATATATAGTCCAAAGTTCGCTAAAATCTTAGAAAATATTACCAATCCAGAAAACGATGGATTGCATTTATTGTATAGTCATTTCCGTACAATAGAAGGAATTGGTATATTAAGATTGGTATTATTAGCCAATGGTTTTGCAGAATTTAAATTAAAAAAGATTGGTGAAAATTGGGATATAGTAGAAACAATCGAAGATGAAGGTAAACCAAGATTTGTTTTATACACTGGAACAGAAGGCGCTGATGAAAAGGAAATCATACGTAATGTTTTCAATGGCATGTGGGATTTCGTTCCTGGTAATATTGCAACAAAATTAAAGCAAAAAGCCGAGAACAACAACTATGGTGAAATCATCAAGGTTTTCATGATTACTTCGTCGGGTGCAGAAGGCATCAATTTGAGAAACACACGTTTTGTCCATATTACAGAAGCTTATTGGCACATGGTTCGTATTGACCAAGTCGTTGGTCGTGCAAGACGTATTTGTAGTCATCAAGATTTACCTGAAGACAAACGTACAGTAAAGGTATTTTTATATGTGGCAACATTGAGTGAAGCACAAAAGACAGATGAAAAAAATGTTGAATTACGCATTCGCGATGTTAGTAGTGAAGATGGTGAGACACCAATTACAACCGATGAAAGTCTATACGAAAAAGCTATCAAAAAACAGAACATCAATAATCAGATATTGAGGGCGGTAAAAGAGAGTGCAATTGATTGTAATATTTATTCGGTGCTTTCTAAGAAGGATGACCCAGATAATGAAAAATTGGTATGTTATGGGTTTGGTAAAGTAGAATCGAACCAATTTTCATCTTATCCAACCTTGGAGAAAGACCAGAGTGAAAAATCGGGTTTAGATGTTAAACGTGTTGATTGGATAGCCAGAAAAGTGAAGATTGCTAATAGGGACTATGCTATGAATGAGCGAACTGAAGAATTATATGATTTTGAAAGTTATCAACGAGCAACACAAGGTATGGGAGAACCTATTTTGGTTGGACGCTTAGTAAACGAGGGAAATAAAAAGAAATTTGTACCTGTTTGATTTGACAGAGATTTATAAAAAATATTTATAAAAACAATATAAATATTTTTTGATTATTACTATAACTGTGATGGTCTGGTTATTGATTTTTTTATGTGGGGCTTTGTTGGCAGATTCAATCAAACCAAAATTTTGTATCAATTGTAAATATTTTATAAAACCACCAGCAGGAATGAATGAATATGCCAGATGTTCCTTGTTTTTAGTAAATAGTCCAAAATTTTTGATTGATGGACTGCATCGTAACGAAGATTATAGACATTGTTACACTGCGAGAGAATTCGATGATTTATGTGGTAAAAATGCAACCAAATATAAAAAAAGATATACATGGAAAAGAACTCACGTGAATAGTACGAGAATTGATATGTAAAAAAATAATATTTGATTTATATCATTGATTAAATATTATTTTGAAACCCTCCCATCTACAAACTCTTCAAAACCTCGCCAATAACCTTTTCCACACTCTCCAATGCCCCTTCTACCCACCCCTGGTTTTTACTAACCATTTCGCCAACCACCCAGATATTTTCCGAAGGATGTTGTGCAACCTTGATAAAATAATCACGGCTCTTATAAAACCCTTTCAATGGTTCAAAATAATGGGTGCCCTCATTCCAATAATATTCACTGATATTTTCTAGTTCCAATGTATTATTTGGCACTCCAATCGATTTTTCTAATAATCTGGCTAGGGTTTCACGATTGAATTTCGTATTTTTTGCATATCCGTGTAACATCTTTGCAGGTTCATTGTCACTATATGCTATCATATAAACACCCTTATTTGGGTTAATCGGAATGATTTTATGAAGAGGTCCAGGTACAATCAATAACCCAGGCACCATTGTTTTCATAAGATTCGCAGAATTCTTCGAGAACTTACCATAAATACGTATAAAATGCTGACTATGAATCTGTTGATAGATGCTGTTTTTATTGGACGCACCAGGAAGCATTTTTTTCAAAGGTTCCACTGTAGTAGCTAAAATAACATGTTTTGTTTCAAAACGATTGGTTCTCGATTCAACAATATAATTTTCGATTTCTTTTTTGTCATTGGTTTTTGCATAAATATGTTGAACATTCTGTGAATATAAAATATTTCCGACACCAATTTTTCTAGCTAATTTCTCAACAAGGGCTTTCCATGGAATATGAATCCCCGTCCAACTACTATAATTATCATCAAATCCATAATGATACAATGTATCATATGCGGACTCGGCTTCGTAATCTGTATATCCAGCACAAACAATAAATTGATTGTATTGTGATTTACCGATGACCGACGTTGCATATTGTTTGAAAGTCATATGGCCATGTTGTTCGAGACTATATTGCTTTTTCAAATTCAAAAAAACAGTCTTTACATCGCAGCGTGGAACAATGGTAGATGCATAAGCAGGACCAGTAATAAATTCATGTGTTTTTATATCTAGTTCTTTCAATAATTTTATCAATAACACGTCTTTATGTTTACGCCCAATGCCTGCACCAGTAACAACTTGCTCTCCTTCAAATAGTTCATTACCTGTCCTGCCACCTAAATATCCTTCGCGATTTCTTTCTAAAATTAACATATTGATATTTGGAAATCGTTTTTTGATTTTGTATGCTGAATACAAACCTGAAATTCCACCACCGACAATAATAATATCATACATTTTATCAATATATATTGTTATATATTGATATTGTTTTTTCTACATATATAAAGTTATTCATAAAAATCATTCGGCACATTATAGTTGGTTTCATTGATATTATATGGTTTGAATTTTTCAGCTGTCAATCCACATAATTCTTCATTATTTCTCGCTTCATGGATACTCAAAAATTCTAATTCTCCTGATAATGGATTTGATTTCAAAAATTTATTACAATTGGAATAATAATAACCAATAATAAATTCACTCTTGAATGATGTTGGTACAAAATGTTTACAAGTATGGCATTTTTTGAATTCTATTTTGTTAGAAAAAACTGTCATTATTGGAAAAAAAATCCATAAAAGTTGAATATTTAGAATTGTCATAACTATTCAATTATGATAATATTTTTTTATATATTTTATACATGTTATTATATTTATTAAGCTGTTCTGAACCCTCTTGGTACAAATACTACTCCAGATAAAACGTACCAATATTTTTCTGGGGATTCATTATCTTCAGTTATAGACGTGCCATCTGTAAAGTTCAATGTTATGGTAGCAGGCATAGTTTTTCCGTCTTCTGATATATAACTAGCAGTATTAGTAATCTGTGATATAGTTCTATTTAGAATAGGACCATTTGCATTACTTGCTAATATTGTTTGTTCTGAATTGGAATAAAGTGTTACATTTATTCCTGAATACGCAGCACTAGCTAACAAATTATTTATTTCATTATTGATTGAAACATAATCATCAGCATCTAATAATCGAGACATTTATAAATTATAATTATATTTTTTTTATCTAAATATAATATAATATAAATGTCTATTCCACAAAGATATATACCTAAATTATTATCGAATAAAGATACAATAAACCAATATAAAAACATTTTGAAATCTAGGAAACAATATAAACAAGGTAAATATTTCAAACGACCTAAAGTTAAATCATTCAAAACTAGAAAATCGAACCACATAACAAACGCAAAGCGTATTTATAAAATAGAACATTTTGGTCCTACATATGAGCTTTCTAGAAAAACAAATTGCACAATGAAAGTTTTAAAAAAAATTGTTAACAAGGGCAAAGGTGCTTATTATTCGAGTGGTTCTCGTCCAAATCAAACACCAGAATCTTGGGGAATAGCTCGTTTAGCAAGTTCAGTAACTGGTGGCAAGGCTAGTATGGTTGATTATCATATCTTGAAAGAGGGTTGTGCTAAGAATAGTATTGCATTGAAGATGGCAAATAAAACATGTAAAAAATATGGGAGGTGTTCTACATCCTGAACATAGCATAAGCACATAACATCATAGAAATATAGCATTGAGGTGTATTTGCACTAGTTAATCCTTTTATAAATGGTGGCAATATAGGTAATCCTGTTATTGATAATGGATTACTCAATATTCCAGCGGTTATGTTTAATGCTGTGCTACAAGTAAAATGTGCTGATAATATCGTACTGAATTTTATAGCCGAATAAAAGGATGATAGTGTGCTCAATTCTTCTTCATTTGAACTATTCGACGATGTTGTAAATAATTTTTCTATTCTTCTATCAATCATTTTTCTGAATGCTATATCAAAAATACGATTTAATTTTACGTTATTAGCAAAGACAAGATTCGATACTGAATCTATTTTATTAGCAACACTTCTAGATGCTTCATTGAATCCTTCTCTAGATTTATCTTTTATATAATCTATTCCTTCTTTAGTTTTTTCAAACCCTTCTCTAGATTTATCTTTTATATAATCTATTCCTTCTTTAGTTTTTTCAAACCCTTCTCTAGATTTATCTTTTATATAATCTCGAAAATCACTACCAGTGATTTCATCATTAATATCGCCACCATTTTGATGTACTCTTTTAGGCCATATCTTATCAGCTAATATTTTTATTAAATCATATGTATCTTTGTTTTTATAATTATTTTCATTAATATATGTATCAATAACATCAAGGTTGTAATTTTCATATGTAATATCTTTTAATTCAATATCAATGCCAAAATAATAAATAGCTGCATTTATAAATAATTGTTGTTCTTCTATTATATATTCTAACATTGTATCCTTTAATTCAATATCGACATGATTAGACTTCAAATTTTCAGTAAATATATACTTTGATAATTTATCAATAATAACATTGATATCACCTTTAACTGTTCCACTAATACTTACTCCACCATATTGTATATTTTTTTTAGTTTTACGATTTATTTTTTCATTTTTTTTTGTTTTTTTACCACCGACTTTTACATTTTCTTGTTTGGCGTTTGCATTGTTATCTAGGTTGTCTTCTGCAGCGTTTTTGATTTCGTTTTCGTCCTCTTTTCTGTCCTTATCTGCAAGTTTCTCTATTTCATTAGTTATTTTCTCTACATCACTCGGTACAATTTGTCTACTTTTTTCAATATTTTTTAATGTATCGTTATCCAAATTGTTATCACTTGCTTTTAAATTTTCTAGTTTTTTTGGAAGTGTATTATTTTTATAATAATCGTAATATTCTTTATGATTTACAAATTCATTTTTCAAAGTTTTTAATATATAAAAAAGTTTATTAATTCTGCCATAATTCAATGCTTTCTTAAAACAATATTTTAAAATATGAAAAACTACAAAGATGTTTTTATTCTCTTCTTTAAACGGAATAAAAATTTGGTCATTCAATTTGAAAAACTTATCTTTTGACATAGGGTCTATCTCAACTAATTTCGCAGGAATTGGATATTTGAAATCCGCATAAATAGATATTATTTCATCAGGGTTTGTATTTTTTTTTGTATCTCTCCATTCAATCGATTTATTGATTTCCTTTTCACTACTATTTCCTGTAAATGTATTAAAACCAGATTTTACTTTATCAAGAATTGTTTTTGTGTTCGTTTTTTTTTTCTTATATTCTAATAAATAATATTTTGAATTATTATATTGTAAGACATCCTTTATTCTTGAATACAACTTGATATTTTTTTTTGTTTTTTTGTCATCAAACAATGTAGCTATTGTATTGGTTCCGGATTCAATGTTTAGGGATTTGTTTATCTTATTTCTTTTACTTGGATTCATTGCATTATTATACTCATTTTCTGTTGAAAAATATCCTTCGTCAAATAAAAATTTTTTATCAAAAAATTTCAAATAATCTTGATTTTTGAATATTAAACGGTCTACGCCACTATCCAATGTCAATCCTAATCGTTTTGTTGTAAAAGAAACACCTCTTTTCAATGACTCTAAACTACTAAAATCATCTTTATAATCTTGGGGTATCAATTTTTTTGTATCATGATATCTGTCATAATTTTTAAAAAAAAGTTCTATGTTTGTTATTTCTGCATCTGTCGCAGTTCGAATACCTTCTAGTTTAATATTTGGTTTATTGATAACATTTGAAGTGTTGATATTCATGAGTGTACCATTTATATTATTAATCCTATCTATCCTATCTAATATAGTTTTGTCTAGGTTTATTTTTTTTTGTTTTAATATCGCAGTCAATTCTAATAATTTTTGTTTTAGTGTTTCGTATTCATCAATTTGTTGCATAATATATATTAAGTCTATATTTTTCAAATTTATGATGTCCGCGTTCAAAATATAAAAAAATACATTTAAATAAATAAAATATAAAAACAAACGCTGAATAAATATATAATCCATATCAATGAACGAAGATAATAATGTATTAACAATTAAAACAGTACAGATTCAACCAATTCGTAATATGATTACAGCAATCAAGGATATATTAACAGATGCTACTATCACTTTTACTAAAGATGGATTGAAAATTATCAATTTCGATAAAACACATACTATTTTAGTGAATGTTATCCTTCATTCTAACAGATTCGAACAATACAATTGTAACCCGGATAAAATCATTGTTTGTGCAAATACTCTTCATTTGTTTAAGGTTATTTCTACTATGTCGAATGATGATACATTGTCGATGTATATTGACCAAGCGGATTATCATGATGGTATTGTATCCCATTTAGGACTTCAATATGATAATGGCGACATCAAACAGTGTTATAGTCAAAAACTTCGCTTAATCGAACCTGATATGGAAGAATTAGTTGTTCCCGATGTTGAATATTCTACCGTTATCAATTTACCTACAACAGATTTCCAAAAAATAATTCGTGATTTGAATGGCATTTCCGACCGTATCGAAATTAAATCTGTAGGTAATGATTTGATATTTTCATGTGAAGGTAATTTTGCAAGTTCTCGCATATTCAGGTCGGAATCTGATGGAAATATGGAGTTCATTCAAAAATCCGATGCCTCCGTCATCATTCAGGGTGAATTTTCATTGAAAAGTCTCAGTCATTTTATCAAATGTACACCCCTTTGTAGCCATTTAGAAATGTATTTAGGAAATGATTTACCACTGATTGTCAAATATGACGTAGCGTCATTGGGTGAAATCAAATTATGTTTGGCTCCATTGCCGCCTGCATAATTTATACAAACCCATTCTACACATTTTCTAAGGTCTAAACCCATGATAAAATATTTATAAAAAGAGTATAAATATTTTACGCCAATTATTGATATCCATGTTTTTCAATATTTTCAATATTATATGTTGTATAGGTTTTGTTACTTTTGTTTCGAGAACATCCGGATTTGTATCAATAAACCCTTCAAAAAACATACAAAAATCAACCAAAATACAAACATACATCAACCCTTGGAGTGATTTATCTAGTAAGAACCGTGACAACCGTATAGAACAAATACAAAAAATACAAACTACCATTCAAAAAAAAATATCCGGATTCAAAAAAATAATCCGCACTGAAAATATTGTTCCAACTTTTTTGCTCTCCATAACCAGTGGATTTATTATGATGCCAAATATTGTAAAACTATTTAAATCTACGCCTTTCATAGTTTCCGTCGTGATAACATTGTTAATAATGACAAATAGTATGATTATCAATGATTTATTTGATATGAAAATAGACAAAATAAATACACCCATGCGTCCACTTATTACTGGTGAACTTACAAAAGAAGAAGCTTTCGGCATTTCAGCTGCGTTTATGATTATCACTGAGATTTTATCAATGCGATTTTTAAATGCACACTCACAAAAAGTGGTAGATATCGCAAACATAGTAATATTATTATATACGCCTATATTCAAACGATTTTTGTTTGTAAAAAACTTGGTCTGTTCTGGTCTTATATCATTTGCAACGATTTTCCCAGCTTTATGTATTGGCAATACAAATGGTAATTTCCAGTTATTAATGGTTTTGTTTCGTATGATTTTGTTTGGTTCAATTAGTCTAGAAATGTTATATGATATAAAAGACGCGGACGGAGATTTACGAAATGATATTTATACTATACCAAATACATATGGTAACCATTTTACTTATCAAGTTGTATATACTTTGTTGACGTTTGGTATTCTTGTAAATATGTTGTATTTGACTTGTATGTATAATTTCAAATACGGCATTGTATTTTTATTTTTACAAAGTCCATTGCTAACGAGACTAACAAACGTCAAAAACAGTGTTTTTAATAAAAAATCCATAAAAAAATATGGTCTACAAACGACAGAAACATTGGTAGTCACATTGATATATTTGTGTTTTTTAGCGTTTTTATATAAAAACCGATTTTGAGTTCGTAATAACAACACTGCCAGGTATTTCTTTTTTGGTAACATATTTTATTCTGGTATAATCTATTTTTACGTTTTTATAACTTTTATATTTTGAATTTTCTTTACATACAACAGCGCCTTGTTTGGCTATTTTCTGTAATATTTTTTTGTTGTTTGTATTGTCAATTATATCCGGTATTTTACAAATAACATGACATGAAGCGCATCCAGAAATATGAAACCATAAATCCTGAGGGTCAGCTTCATCAATGATATCATGATTTTCTTGAGCATTGGTTCCTACTTTGTATTCTATCTCAATGCTTTCTATGTTTTTAGTGACGATTTTCATTGGTTTTGGGTGTTGTTTTATATATCGATATAAATAAAAAATACATCAATTTTTTATGTTTTTACGTAAAAAATTGAACTAGTAATTATTGATATATTGTTATCAAGAAAAAATACGAAAACTACGAAAAAATGATGTTTGAAATTCAAGCCCAAAGTAACCAAATCAACTATATTCATAAATATTTAGAACTGCTGGATAATGGTAGACAAAAACTGTTAGGAACTATCGAGAACGATGTCGAGGACCATTTACTAAGCAATCCACATTATTATAATCAAATGTTGGAACTAAATCGATATGTTTATACTTATTATAGCACAAACAATAGTGACTTGACACAAAGTATTGAATTCATTGTTTTGTCCGACGTACTCGATAAACTAATAGAAAAACTAAACGAACATGGATATTGGTACATAGCAAAAAAATACAATGATAATACGTGTATAAATATTGGTGAAAATATAGATAAAACTATTCCGGAGGTACGTCTTGTATCGTATGAACAATTGCCTAGATATAGACTGAAATCAGAAACGAATCCTGATGGTTGGAAAATAGTTTCAAAGAAAACAGAAGAAGTTGTCATTGAACGTAGAGCAAAAATCCATTTTCTCGATAGTGAAATGCTCCATTGTTTGATAAAAAAATACAATGAGAATTTGTTTGATGATTATTTTGACAATAATCGTTTTGATGACATTTATAAAAATCTAAGTGTTATTACAATTGAAAATCCATCCATGCATAGTAAAGATTTGTACTTGAATTTGATTGATATTGTAAGACCGTTGGTTGGACCGATTTTGTATGAATAAATAATTTTATGTAAAAAACTAATAAAAACAAGAAAAAGAAATGGGGTCACTTGAAAAATTTGGACATTTATTTTTGTCCATTTTTAGAAACCTCGATGGAAAATTTTAAAAAAATATGTGTTTTTTCGTTATGCAGTCATATGGTTTGATTTATAAATAAAAAAATACAAAAAATGCAAAATATTTTTTGCCGGAACTTTTTTATTAGTATTTAGTAGGATTTAAATCCTACAAATTACTAATAAAAAAGTTCCATGTATATTTTACGTAAATAATGTAAAAATAAAATATATATCTATATAAAATGACTCAATATACCTGTTCTACATGTAATTATTTTACATCAAAAAAAAGCCAATATAATAGACATTTATATACAGAAAAACATAAACGTATGACTATACATGATGACGTACCAACTATCGATACTATACATAAATGCAACTGTGGCAAAATATACAAACATAAAACTAGTTTGTATAATCATAAACGGAAATGCACATCAATATGCCAAGAAAATACACAAACTGTTTCCAATGTAACCAATCCTGATTCGCATATAGATTTATCTAACAATACAATGATATTAGAACTAATAAAACAAAATAATACAATACTGCTTGAAAACAAAGAATTGAAAAGTCTTATTATAGACCTTGCGTCAAAGGTTGGTAGCACCAATAATACATTTATTTCTAATAATAGTTTCAATTTGAATTTCTTTTTGAACGAAACATGCAAAGACGCAATAAGTATGAATGACTTTATTCAAAACATTGAAATTCAATTGAAAGAATTAGAAAATATTGGTAATAATGGATATATAAACGGTGTTACCGATATAATTACGAGTAGGTTGAAACAGTTAGATATAACAAAACGACCAGTCCACTGTACAGATTTGAAACGCGAGACTCTTTATATCAAGGATGAAAATACTTGGAATAAAGATAATGAAAATGAAAAAATGAGGAAAATGATTGCAAAAATAGCCAATAAAAGTTATAAAGGAATTATACGTTGGCGCGAAGAATACCCAGAATGCAAAGACCCTGAAAATGATAAATATGATTTTTGTATAAAAATGATGCGCAATTCATTGGGGGAAATCGGAGATGAACAACTCAAATTAGATGATAAAGTAATCAAAAATATAGCAAAATTAGTTATAGTTGATAAAAACCAATCCATTTATACCAGCGAAGATTTGAAATAGCAACCCTGCGGGGCGCTATAGTTCAAACTTCAACGGTGTAAATGTCTTTCCATGTAATCAAATTATAAAAACACGAATTGTATTTATAATTCTAAAAGTCTAAAATTCAGGCTCATGTCTCTTAAAAAGACAACCCTGTTTTGATAAATTATTGATATTGATAATTATATTTGGGTCTTGTAACTCAGATGTATTCAACCATATTTTAATGATACAAAAATTCTTTTTGGGTGAAATTGTTATTCCATTAATATGTTTCATATGCTCAATGTCTTCACATAAAGATTCGCCACACATCAAATAAAAAAGATTTTTCCATACTTCTGGCACATGCCTATTGAGAACTTTATAAGAAAAACAACCACCATTTCTATTTCGTGGGTCTTCCCACATGGGCGTAATGCCTTCCCGCATTACAAACAACATACAATTTTTTACAATATTTTCATGTAAAAGTTCGTTCAATGTTATTACTTTTTCAATAGTATCCATACTTTTCATAATAATTGTATAACTAGATAAATCCCAGTTTTTATCGTGTGGTAAATGATAATATAAATTCCATTTACCATGCAAAGAATGTTGTTGGGTAGGAATACTCACTGTATCCATATAGTGATTACGCCCGTAGATAATACTCTTATGAAAGCTTTATATTGTTTTTGTTTTTATAGATTCGATTTATGAAACAATTTATAAACCAATCTATTCAATATTTTTTATAGTATACGTGCTCTCAACCAACAAAACATATTGTTTGCTTGTCAATACAAAAGTATTAATATCATTATCCATGATTTCCAATTCATAATTCATGTCAAATTCGTATTCTAATGGCTGATATTCCAAATATCGTTTTACAAAGACTGGTGAAAAAAGCTCATTGTATGCATAATAATATTCTTTATCGATGTCAATAAAAATAGGTTCTTTCATTCTAGGATGGCTGTATTTGACACTAATAAATTGATGTTTACTTTGGACTAATGGCAAAGATATATCAAATTCATTTGGTTTCGTATTATTAAAACATATACGATTAATATATTGGTTATTTGTTTTCATTGTGATCATGCCTTCGCTAAAATTGTTTTCTGAATTTATTATTGATAAAATAGTTTCTAATGATTCTTTGAAGTTCTCAAGTAAATTATCATTATCATTAATATCGAGGTATCCATATGCATCATTAAAATAATATTTTTCATCGACAAACTTTGAATTTTGTTTCATCAAAATAGACGTACAAATCCAATTGTTTTTGAAAGGTTGTATTCTTTGATTATTTAAAATACAAAACAAACACTTAGAACAATAAACACTTCTATCAACTATGAAACGTATCTTTGTGTTTGAATTATAGATTCGATTCATATATTGTTTTATTGCGTTTGTTATATTTATACAAAACATAATGATTTCCAAAGCTTTAACATCCAATTTATATTTTTGTATTTGATTTACTACAATTGTTTTAATTTCCGTTGCTTTTTTTATAGTTTTTTCTTTGACTTTTTCAACATTTTCCATAATAATAGTTTTAAAAAAATCCATAACAACAATGATTCTTTTATTAAATGGTAAATTATATAACATACTATAAATAATATTACAGTGTATCTTTTATATTTTTTCAAATAATATATAAATATATGAACAATATATATCTATATGTCAACCAAAATCAAAAACGGTCTCTTCGTGTTTCATCGTGATTTTAGAATCACTGACAACATAGGTCTTATTGAAGCCTCCAAAAATTGCGACAAATTATATACTTGTTTTATTTTTACACCAGAACAAGTGAGCGATTCAAACAAGTTCAAAAGTGATAATGCAATTCAGTTTATGATTGAAAGTTTGGTTGAATTGCGACGCGATATAGGTAGTCATGGTGGAGAACTCATTACTTTTTATGGTAATCAACAAACAATATTGAAAAAACTAATTAAAACCCTCAATATAAATGGTGTTTATTTCAACAAAGATTATACACCATATTCCATTGCTCGTGACGAAAAAACCAAGGAACTTTGTGATTCCATGAAGACAAATTGTGAAATGTTCTCGGATTATTATTTGTATGAACCTGGAACTATCAAGTCTGGTAAAGACGCATATAAAAAATACACTCCTTTTTATAGGAATGTCTTACACAGAGCTGTTGATAAACCTCGCACCACAAAAATTAATAATTTTGCGAAAACTAGTATCAATCTTGAGAACCATATGAGTCTCGACCAAGCATTCGACCATTTTACGAAAAACAATCCTAACATACTAGTTCATGGTGGACGAACCATCGCTTTGCAGCGTTTAAAAACAGCAATTCGAGAACAAAAAAAATACGACGAAAAACGCGATTTTTTCATTGAAAATACAACGTTTTTATCAGCTTACATAAAATTCGGTTGTGTTTCTATACGTGAAGTTTATCATACATTTAAAGAAACATACGGATTAGAACACGGGCTTATTCGTGAGCTCATCTGGCGTGAATTTTTCGTACATGTCATCTATGCATATCCTGAAGTTGTTGGTAAATCATATCAACCAAGGTATCAACACATTCAATGGCATAATAGTGCCACCAATTTGAAAAAATGGCAGAAAGGTCTTACCGGATTTCCCATAGTAGATGCTTGTATGAGACAATTGAATTCGACTGGTTATATGCATAATCGTGGACGTATGACTGTTGCTAGCTTTCTAATAAAGACCCTGCTAATAGATTGGAGATTGGGTGAAAAATATTTTGCTCAACAATTGACGGATTATGATATTGCATCCAATAACGGTAATTGGCAGGGCATTAGTGGAACAGGTGTTGATATGAAACCATATTTTCGTGATATGAATCCATGGATACAAGGAGAAAAATTCGATAAAAATGCGGAATTTATCAAGCGTTGGGTGCCCGAATTAAAAGATGTAGACTCCGCGGATATTCATAATTGGATGACAAAATGTGCCGACCCAAAATACAAAAACGTGAAATATCCAAAACCAATTGTCGATTATTATGAACAAAAGACGAAAATGCTAAACATGTATAAAAATGCGGGTTGATTGAAAACGTGTTCTCGACCAATTTTTCGAAAGGATTTTAGTAAAAAATTGAATGAATAATTCATTGACTAGAATTATGATATTAATAACAAACTGCGCATCTAAGCTAATAACAAAAATGAATCAAGAGCAAGTCATTAGTGAAATATTATCCAAACTTTCTCTTTCAGAAAAAAACAAGATTCTTCATAAATGGGTTTGCGAGAACCCTGAAAATCTACAAACTGTTCTAAGTATTTTTACAAGAACTTCTAGAACTGAAGAGGAAATTCAAGAAACTATTACTAATCCAAAGCAACAATCACTTACATTAAGTGACCTTCAATGTGACGATGAACTAGAGGAGGGTGAAATTAACGAGAGACCAATATTCCCACCAGGAACAGTAACACTTCGTGGTTTTACTGATTTAGACCTTCAAAGACTCAATCAATTAGGTTCTAGAGAGCGCCGCCAAGCCATCGCTGGATTGAATCTAAATGACCGTGACCGCGAATCATTAGTCAACCGACTATGGCGTTTACGTAATCCAGACCGTGTCCGTCAAAATTCTAGACGTGCTTATCAAAATAGACGTCGTATTTTGATGAACGAAAGACTAAGACACGTAACTCACGTAACTCACGTAACTTTTGATGAAAACACCCGTATCTAATAGCATACAACCAAAACAATACAAAAAAATATCCAAACCAAATATAAAAAAATACCCTTTGTGGGTATTTTTTTATGATGAAACTGTCTATCTTGGTTGCATTAAATATCCAATGAAATTGTATTCTTAGCCGAGCCATTTTTTTTACGGTTGGAGCGTTTTGGCATATTATTATTTTGGATATCTTTCAATGAGCTAATTGAAACCATAGAATCGTCCTCAGCATTTGTTGATTCTTGAATATTGATAGTGCGCGTTTTTAAACCAGATAAAATATTATCTATATCACTACTTTGAGGACCTCTCATTTCAGGTCTAGATTGTTGTGGTTGTTGTGGTTGCTGTGGAGGAGGTTGTTGGCTTTGTGGTGGGAAATTCATTTGTCGAATGCTACGGTCTTGTTGATTTACATCACGGAAATTGTTATTAATTTCAACACCTTGTTCAAAAAACATGGCTCCACGACTCGCATTTATATCAGGTCTATTAGAAGGAGCATCTGTAAAATTCATATTTGTTCCTGGTCGTTGTGGTGGAGGTTGAGATTTTGTTTCAACAGGAGCTGGTGGTGGAGGACCTCTAGGACGACTGTTTTCTTGCATTAAATTACTAGCCATAGCAAATGCTGGTGAATTGTTACTCATGCTATTCACGGTTGCGTCAGTAAACATTCTCATTAATTCTGGACTTTGTTTGATAACATCATTGAATGCTGGTGTAGCACTTGATAATGCTTTATTTGAAAAATTTAAAACTGCTGCACTAAATACAACTCTTAATAAAAGTGAAATTTCAGGAGCCAATTTACCACCCTTATATTTGTCATGTAATTCAGAAAAAATCTCTTCATAACTATCAATATCTTCACTAACTTGTTCTCCCCAGCCATCTAAATTCAAATCGAATGGATTAAACGCTGCATTTGCATATTCCATAGAATTAATAAACGTCATAAACCACCAACCTTGTAATTTGACACTATCTTTTTTTCGTTTGTCCTCCATGGCAGATTCATATTCATCTTCGACTTCAGCGAAATCAGAATCCATATTGAAATGTGAATTGTGTTTTGTTAATCCTTTTTCGTACCATTCTTCTAATTTTTTAATCATCATGCGTTGTTTACGTCTACGGTCTCTATCACTAAGTTTGGAGGATGATGCAGTAGCAGATGATGAAAAAAAATTACCAAATCCTCCACTGCTACTATTAGTATTATTATTCAATGGTACGTCATTCATTTTTGAGTATCCATCCCATGTTTTGTTATTACCAATGCTTTCGCGTGTGGCATTTCCCAAATTAGAATCATTTTTGTCTTCATCAACATTTAAAGATATTTTTTTAGATGACTCAGTTGGCTCATTATTACCAATACCAAAAAAATTAGATGCAATATTAACAAAAGAACCACCATTGCCGCCATTATTACCGCCATTATTACCGCCATTATTATTAGTATTTCCAGTAATTTCATTCAATTCGTTTTCTAGATTATCTAATTCACCTAAATTTAAATTCATTGCACTTGATGATTTTTTCTTATCATTCATTAAAAATTCGATTCCGCCACCAAAATTCACACTAGGTTTATAAGATGATGAATCATTCAAATTTAAAGAAACTGGTTCTAATTCGTTTATTCCGAGGTCAATAATTTCCATTTATGATAAATATACAATTTTTATTTTTAAATCCTCCGCATAAGTTATTATATTTTTTTGTTTTAAAAACCATAAACCTTGTAAAAAACAATCTGCTAAATCATCTTTTTTTTTTGTATCTAAAGAACTAGTCCATTGATTCAGAAAATCATTGTTTGATATGATTTGAGAACAATATAAAACCCCATCTATTTTGTGTTTTTTGTAATCGGGGTTTGTCCCAATGTTTGTTGAATTTTCTGTAGTATTTTTAGTGTATTTTATGGTATTTTCTAAAATGTTCTCGGATTGTTTTGGTTTTTTCATAGAAACGTCACTAAACTGTTTCAATTTATTGGAAGAAGAAACAAATTCTATAGCTATGTTCTCATCCTTGATAATAAAATATTGTGCCAACATACCCTGAATTGTTTTCATACGGTTTGCAATGGGTGATATTTGATTTTCTATAATTACATTCGTAATATCTATGGTTTCGAGAACCTTGTTCAAAGAATTCTTCATATTTTTACCGATTTTAATTAAGTCTGTGTCGTTGGCTGTTTTCGATTTTTTTTTAATAATAGGCTCCAATGATTGTTTTTTCAAAAAATCGTTTATTTTATCGAGTATTTCGCCCTTTTTTAATGTTTTTGTAATGTTCTCAACATCCATAAACAAAAGGTGAGAATTTCCAAATTTTATAAGTTCTTCTAATTTCATTTTCTTCAAATTCATGGATTTGTTGGGAATCAAATATGGAGAACTTTTCGAATGTTTTTCACAGAAATATTGACCATTTTTATGGTATTTTGCATTCGTTTTGCAATTGGCTGCTATTGCTTTTTTTGATTTCGGAATATTTTTACAAGAACAAATCGGATTCGGCTCTTCAATATCCATCAAATTGAGAACATTCCAATCCCTTATAGAAAGATTATTAGAAACATCGATACAAAAAATACAATATGCCATGTTTTTAATACCAATGTCAAAACTTATAAGATTCATTGTTCTCAATTTTTATAAATATAAAAATATAAAAATTCTATATCTTATATTTTTATTTTGAAAACGAATTAGTTATTGACTTTTATTCGACATTTTTTCTAATAATTTATCTTGTGTAATAACCGGTGATATTTGACGGGCCTCTAATTGTTCTCTACTCAAATAAAGTTGTTTCAAATCACTAGAAGCATATCCAAATGGTTTTGCATTATCTAAATTAGATTCATACAAAAAGGGTGTTTTATCAAGTCCTTTTACTGAATTGGATTGTATAGATGGAGCAACAATTGGGTGTTTATAATATCCAGTATCATTTGCTGATTCGTAAAAATTATATTCCATGATTTGTTTTGCATTTTTTTGTAGGCATTGGCGGTATTCCCAATTTGATTTTATTTTATTGGTTTCAATAATTTTTGCATTGATAATTGATTCTGGTTGCCAACTTGTAATACATGCGCGTCCGTCACTCATCAATGGTGGAAACGTAGCATACTTATTGTTAGTATTATATCCCAATGAAGATGGTGGGATAGTTTCTTTTATTGAACATCCACAATTGAATTTTACAGGTTCATTTGAAAACATTGATTTATATATTATATATATTGTATATAATATATTGTTTATGGAAATGCTAAAATATATATTTGATGTACATTTGACAAATATGCAAATATTTTATTCTTGATTAGTTTCTAAAAGCTTCAAAATATCTTGTTTTTTTAATTTAGTAGCATCACTGCATAATCCTTTTGAAATAACCAATGTTTTCAAAGCATTCAATGACATCTTTTTATAAATTTCTTTTTCTGATTCTTTTTCTAAGTCTTTTTCGGAATTCTTTTGTTGATTTGTTTCATCAATTGAAGTGTTATCATTAGGAATGATTTTTTCAACATATATTGGTTCAATGTTAGACTCATTGAAGATAGTTTCTTGAACTTCATTATTATCAATAATATCATTGTCATTAATATCAAAATTCTCAGTTAATTCCTCAATAGTTATTGGTTCAATATAGTTTGAATCATTGATGTTTACATTAATAATTTTAATATTTTCATCGTCATCCTCATCGTCATCCTCATCGTCATCCTCATCGTCATCATTTTCGTCGTCATCATCATCATCATCATCATCATCCTCATCGTCATCATTTTCGTCATCCTCGTCGTCATCATCCTCGTCGTCATCATCCTCGTCGTCCTCGTCGTCCTCGTTATCATTTTCGTTATCATTTTCATCATCCTCGTCGTCCAATTGATTTATTTCATCTTCAGATACTTCTATTTTTTCATTAATAAAATTATTAAATTGTGGCATCAATTTTGTGTGAGAAGTTTTATCAAATGCATTCATAAATGGAACATTTGTATGGAGATTAGATTGCATACGAATAGTGTTCATTTGTTTTACAATATCATTAATAATTTCAAACATAGTATCACATTTTTGTTCCAAACCATTCATACGCTGTTTGAAATGATTTACTAGTAACAAAATAAGAACAAAAGTAATTCCTAAACTAATAAAGAAAAAAGTTTCAATAAAATTAAAAAGAGCCATTTTACTATAATAAAAGATTATATAAATATAATGCAAACGAGCCTCTAAATCAATTATTATTATTATTATTATCAAAAAAATAATATCATATATTATAGTATTAATAATTTAGAAATGGATAATAATACATCTCAAGAAGAATTTCCTAAATTAAACAATTCAAGTGATATGTTTAGTAATAAAAATACAATTATAATAGCACTACTAGTTTTACTAATTTTATCTTTTTTAGGAATAAATTTATTTATAATTTTTGGTGATTTTTTTCAACGTCTTTCAAACGTTTTCGTACCTGTTTTTTTTAATTTTTTATCATTGTTTGGATATACAACTGGAACTGTTATTCATAAATCATCAGATGTAGTAAGTGATGCAAGTAAGACCGGAATTGATATATTAGATGGAGTGGTTCATTCTATTGCAGGTTTGTTTTTAAAAGCAAGTGGCAATAAACCAGAACCATACCCACACTCACAGCAATCACAACTACAACAGCCACAACCACAGCCACAACCACAGCCACAGCCACAGCCACAACCACAACCACAACCACAACCACAACCACAACCAAAGCCACAACCAGAGAAGTTAGAAGAACCAAAACCAGATAAAAGTGCAAATCCGATACAAAATCCAATATCTTCTATAAAATCCAGATGGTGTTTGGTAGGTGAATATGAAGGGCGTCGTGGATGTATCGAAATCGCTGACAGTGACAAATGCTTATCGGGACAGGTATTTCCAACACAACAAATGTGTTTGAATCCTACTTATACTTCTAATATGCCATTTTCATTGAAATCTGTCCAAACTAAACAATAAAATAATATAACTTTCAGTAATTATATTATTTTTCATAAAAAACGCAAAAACAATCATACAACAAAAAAATAATATAAATACTAAACAGTTTTTATATTATAACACACACAAAAATGGAAAACAATCAATATTTTATTTATATGATAGAGCTACAAAACGAAAAGTATTTTTTACATTTGACAAATTTAACCGATGAACAGCAAATTATGAAAGAATCTGAATTTATGTATGATTTTGTAAAAAACAACCCACCAATAAAAATAACAAATCACATAGAATGTTATGATGTATCTGAATTGGATTATTATGTAAAACAAAATATGCAAAAATATGGAATCGAATACGTACGTGGTGGAAGTTACTCTATGGAAATAATACCACAGCAATTAGCAAATTGTTTGGAATTCGAATTCGCAAATTACATGAAACCATTAGAAAACAAAAAGATATTGAACAATATATATACAAAATACAATTATGATTTTATACAAAATAAACAATTATTACAAAACGAAATTAATAGTTTACAAAAACAATTAACAGAATACAACAAAATAAAGCAAATGTTGAAAAATATAAATATAAAAAAAGATTTTCTTAATGATATAGATTGGTTTTCAGTATATTGTAAAAATCTAGAAAACACATTTACTTTGAATGGTAAAATTGATAAAATAAAAACAACAAAAGAAACGTTTTATAAAAATACTGAATTTATAAATCAATGCAAACAAATATATACAATATTCGAAAAGCATATTGAAAAACCATTGAATTACGAAACGATTGTTTTTTTGAAACACCCACAATTATTATTAGACAATATATTTTATCATCAACATAACATTGATAATATGAATATATTTGTAGAAATTAAAAAATATTTGGATATTATTGAATATATGACATATTATATTAATAATAGAACAGAAGAATATGAATTTGATTTATCTACCTTTTCAACAAATTTGCCAAAAATAGTAGAATATTCTATTCAATATTTACAATTTTATGAAATGAGCTATAAATAATATCAAATACTAATTTGTATTGATATTTGCAGTTACATATGTATCATTAGAAGTTCCAGAATTGATAATACAATTGTATGGATTTATATTATTTAAAGGATTTCCTCCAGGTCTAACAATATCACTATATAAATCATTCGATAAATTAGTATACATTGATACAAAAGTATTGTTTATAATACTAGAATTAGATTTATTTGTTGAAGATAAATTTACATTAAAAATTATTTTTATATCATAAACATATCCTGGCTGAGTATATAAATTTATATTGGATATAGTTAACATACCAGCATAAACAAAAGCTGAAAATGAAAAAGGACTTGTATTATTATCAGGTGGGCTTAATGTCAATTGAATAGGAACGTTCTTATTATTGTTATAATAATAAGTGGGTGTGCCATTTAATAAAGTTACTTCTTCACTATAATAATTTATTATAGAAATTGATTCTAATGACATTGATAAATCATATGGTCCGACTTGAGTAATATTAGAACCAGATATATGAAAAGCAATAGGTGTTTGTATTGAAAATGTATTACTTATTTGATTATTATTATTTTGAATAAATAAGGAGGCTATAGATGTTTCAGTATTGTTTGGAATAATGACATTATTATAAATGTTTGTATAATAATTCTTGGGGGTAGTAGTATTATCAACAGCATAAGCAGCTACCTTTGTTGAAAAATTATACAATGGAATATTTGTATCATTGTACAAAATGGTAATTGGTCCAGGAACATCACAAGAACTAGATAATGTAGCTAAAGACAAATCATTTGGACAAAATACCGCATTACCTCTATATTTACCATTTACAATCTTTGCAAATCGTTGATTTCTTGTTAAATTATTAGTTTGTGAACTAGACAAATTACTACTATATTTCAATATTTCAGCTTTTCTTCGCATATTTAATTGAAATTGAGTATAATTTGGATATGGTGAAATAGGTGTATACCTAGGTAAAGGAGTATTATATAATTGTTGTTGTTTGCGTTGGTAACATATTGACTCTAAATTCAAAAAATTAGACATTATTATATAATAATATAGGTATTATATGATAAAAAATCGTTTATTTTTATTTTAATTTGGTATTATACCATGAATTTGAAATATATTCAAAATTCGTATTAATATTAGTTGTTGACTTTGTGGCTGGAGTCAAATTAGGGCCACTAGAATTAATCGAATTTAATTCAAAAACACTCAATGCATAATCATAGTAACGAAGATTTGAGATATTTCCAGCAAATCCACCATTTTGAGCATAATAAACATCATTGTAATTTTGTTTTGGAACGTTTGTTAAAATATACCTTGATGATATAACACCATTGATATATACATCCATTACTACATTTTGAATACGAATTGCTACATGAAACCAATTTCGAATAGGAACATTACTTACATCAATAATATTTGAATCATTTGGTAAAGATGAATCCATCATAATACGTAAACTGTTGGAACCAGGAGCAATATAAACACCCGGACCATTGTTTACTGATGCAATTCCAGTAGTAGTATTATAACTTCTATCTCCTTTATTGAAAATATGCTGATACATGGTAGAACTTGTATTCAAATCATTAATATATAACCAAAAACACCAAGTAAATTCTAAACCAGTTGTTTCATTATTTGAGCGTAGAATTTGTATTGATTGTTTATCATTTGGATTTTGAGTAAAAATTGCATTTTCATTACCATTTTTCAATCCGTTTATCAAGTATGGATTTCTTGGTGGTGACAAAAAATATTGAATCAAAAATATTCCTAAAGAAATCGATAATACAAATAAAATAATAGCTAATAATAAAAATGCGAACTTTGCAAATATTGTATTTGATTGTAAAAATTCCGTTGTTGAACCTAACCCTGCCTGTGTTTGTTGAGAGAATCCTTCAACAGAAGAATTTATATTTGTTTTTATTTGACTAACTGAATTACCTATATTTTCTCCAATATTTTTCATTTGTTCAGGTGCCCTTATTTCTGATATTTGTGGTATTTGTGGTATTGGATTCATATTATGATATTATAAAAAGTATATATTATAATAACAAAAGTTATATAAATAAAAAAATATAATTTTAGAATATTTTTTTATTGATATTGATAAATTCAACTGAACTAGGTGTGATACTAAATATGAAATTGAATTTTACACCTTTATATATTTTTTCTATAGTGTCTAAAATATATTGTAATTGTAAGGTGTATTGTTTTTAATTATCTGAAGATTTGCGTTATAGTTACCTAAATAATTACTAATCATAGAAGTACCATTACCTTTTAAGTAAAAATCCCATGCAGTTTGAGGGTCCATTGGTGCGGAACTCCAGCGATAAAATTCACTAACATTCGCATTCCAGCCGATTATTGGTTGCATTTGACTATTACCAAGATGAATTAATGTTGTTGCATCAGGAGGCACTGAAGGAGTTGTAATTATATTACTAGAACCATTTTGCGTAATTTTATAAAATCTCATTGATTGTACTAATTTACCATTCAAATAAGTATCTACAAATTGATTATCAACACTTACAATAATACATACCCATTTTTGTAATGGAAAATTATCAGTAATAGTCATAGTGTTTACTGTATCATTACTCATAGTCATGTCTAAATATAATGTTGGCGCATTTTTGTCTAAATATAACTTTAAATTTTTATCTCTGTTAAAAATTATATGATTTATACCAGGTTGCCATGAATTTACATAAATCCAAATTCCGTAAGCATATCTAGTAGATGTTGGGTTTGTTATAGCAATCCCAGGAATATTATCAATTAATTTTGATTGAGATTGTAATTTCGTAGATGTATTCGTTACATAATTATAAAGAATATAAAATAAAATAATAATTATAATTCCTAAAATAATAATAATAGAATTTGTACTCATTATAAAATAACAGTATAAAATATTTTTTATAAAATGTATCATTATTTATACTAATAGTGGTGGGTTTTTCATCTTCAATAGATTATAATTAATAGCGATTTTTGATTTTGTCAAAGGTTCTTTGTAATAATTTATATTACAAATGGCACCATCAAGTCCATTTTCAGCACCTATTGAAACAGTATCTGTTGATAAATAATTGGGCATATTATTATTAAAAACAAATGTTCTTTCTAAAATACCATTGATAAATAAATCGACTTTGTCTGAATTATAATTGAATACAATATTGTTCCATTTTTGATTTGGTAATGTCATAGTATAGCTATTAGTAGTACCATTTTTCAAATCAGTAAAATAAAAAATATATTTATCTTTGGTTGAAGGTGTTGATGCATCATTGAAATATGTTATTCTAGGTTTTCCATTACCGTAATTAAATATTTCAGTTTCCTTTGAATACGATAAATTATTGGGTGGTTGATTATTCAAATAAATCCACATTGATATAGCGTAATTTCTTCTATATATAAATGGCGTATTATCAGAATTGTTTTCCATTTTTAAATAATAACTATTACTTATTGTTGATTTTGTATTCAAAAATTGAGAATCATTTAATAAAACAATATTATTTGATGTATTTTTAGTTAAATAATTTACAATAACACTTGAATAAACATATAATAAAATCAAAAGAATTTCAATTATAAATAATGCATAAATTAACTTTGACGTCATACGAATTTCTTTCAATAAATATGTGAGAAAATCAATGATTAAACATGGAATATAAAATATGATATAAACTATAAATCCGGCGATATTATTCAATGATTTCAAATAATTTCCAAAAATATAAAAAAATATTGCTAATCCAAAAAGCACAATCAAAAGGATAATAATATTAATTAAATAAGAAACATATGAAAATGCGGTATCTGATAAATTAATCGAAGAATAAAAGTAGAGAACTGCAGCAAATAAAGTTAAAAATGTGCCTATCATGAAAACATTTTTCAAATTACCACTATTTGATGAATCGCCTTGTAATATATAATAAAATAATCCTATAAGAGGCATGATTATCATTATAGCATAAACATAATACCGACTAGTTAGTGTATTTACATCATTTGATGCAAAATTTAATACTACAATCAATATGAAAATAAATAAATAAAATAAAGAATATTTGAAAATTATATATTTCAATTCTTCAGAAGTAAAACTTTTTGTTATATTTTGCCAAAATTCAATTATTATCTTAGAAATTAAATTACCAAACGTAGAAATTGTATTAATAAAAAAAGAATAAATACCTATTATTAAAGTATATATATATACCAAAAAGTCATAAATTAATGATTTTGATTCAGTCGGTTTTTCTATGTGAGTATTATTGAAATATTCTACAGAATTTGATATATTATTCGATATATTATTTAACATTTTATTGTATAGTTATTTAATATATAGATAGAATTAAATAATTATGCATTTACCTTTACAATGATATTCATTTTTACAAATTTTCGATTGTTGTTTTTTTACCATGACATTCCCTACATAATGCTACTAAATTATCTATATGATTACTTCCACCATATTCTAATCGTTTTATATGGTCGACTTCAAACCATGCATTCAATTGTGTCTGACAATCTCCACATTTCCAATTCTGTCTAGATGCAACAAATTTCTTTTTTGTTTCACTCACAGACCGTTTTGTTGCTTTTTTTCCTGAATTTGTTATACGTTGTTCTGCTGAATTTTGAGTAGGTGTTTTTGGCATTGCGATTATAGGATGATTATAACTATCATAATCACCACCATCGATGCTAGTATATTGACCATTCACAAAATTATGTTTTGATGTAAAATCTAAAATCGGCGATATAATACTCGTTGTTCCTTTGTCTATTGGTAAATATTTTATATAATCGTTTGTTGTAGACATGATATCTTGTGCTCTAGCCGGATTTCTTTTTATTAAAATATACAACATTAATGCTACAAATGCGATACCAGCCATTTGATAATATTTTTTACCAGATTGTAATATTTTCATATATTTTCCTTCAGTATATACATTTGCCATTAAAAATGCTGCAACTGCAAATATCAAAATTTCAATACGCATCCTTTAATTATATTAATTATATTATATTATATCGAGAAAACATCATATACGAATGTTTTTATTGTTTTATTGTTTTATTGTTATTTTCACTTATAGTATACAATAATCAAAATAAACAAAATCAAAATAATACCCATTATAACATGCTGTTTTCTCATTTTTATTTTTTCGGATATATAAATAGGTTTTGGTTTATATTCAGCTCTATATTTATCTAAAGCTAACACTAGCGGTATCTCTTCCTTTCCTAACATGGAATTGTATTTGTTATGAATGAAATGTGTCCAACGAACAAATGATTCACGGTTATCTAAATAAGGCGTTACTGGATATTTATCTAATATCTTACTAAATTTATCTCCCATTTCTGAAATAGGTATGAACAATGGTATGTTTTGTATAAAATCATAATATTTACGTTTTGTAATATCATTGGGGGTCATAGGATATGACTCCGCTATAGTATGTATAAAAAACCAATAATGAGGTCCCCAAACAGATGGGTCAAAATGCATTTTTATTATAAATATATAAAGATTAGCGAATATAATTATCTAGATAAATCGGAATAATAAATGAATGATTCATATTGTAATAATTGTGGAAAACAAGGACATCTATATCATCAATGTAAAATGCCGATTACAAGTATAGGATTGATATCTTTTCGTATTCATAATGACGAAATAGAATATTTGATGATTTGTCGTAAAGATACTTTAGGATATATCGATTTTATTAGAGGTAAGTATTCGGTTTTCAATAAGGACTATATTTTAAATATGCTAAAACAAATGACTAATGATGAAAAACAAAAATTAAAAACGCTTAATTTTGAAGAATTATGGATTGATTTATGGGGAACAAAATCAGTTTCATCACAATATAAATCAGAAGAAATTATTTCTTATGAAAAATTAAATTCATTAACAAATGGTATATCAATAAACAATAATTATTATACTTTGGAATTATTGATTGAGGAAAGTAATCATTATCCATTATGGGAAGAGCCTGAATGGGGGTTTCCAAAAGGCCGTAGAAATTATCAAGAAACAGATTTTGAATGCGCTTTACGTGAATTCAACGAAGAGACTGGTTATAGCACAAAGCAGATTATGACATTCCAAAATATCTATCCTTTTGAAGAAATTTTCACAGGGTCAAATTATAAGTCATATAAACATAAATATTATTTGGCTTATATGAAATATAATAATACACTTGTTATAGACAAATTTCAAAAATCAGAAGTTAGTAAATTAGAATGGAAAAAATTTGATGATTGCATAAGCGCTATACGGCCATATAATTTAGAAAAAATAAGAATGCTTACTAATATCAATAATATAATAAAATCTCTTCGAATATTTTCTGTTTGATTCTTCAAATCGAATTATAAATATAATTATAATATATTGATAATTTAAGTATATATAAAATGTCTTCTAACAAAAAAACAATGAAAATAAAGGAACCTAATAAAAAAACATCACCAAAAAGAAGTACCAAAAAAAAATCACCAATTCGAAGTGAAAATAAATCTACTTTTGAAGAATTAGCTGAAGGATTAGCTGAAAAAATTACACAAGTAAATGGTGCAAAAGTTACAAAAGATAATCAAATTATTAAATATCTGTTAAAAAAATCACCTGAAACAGTACCAGAAGAAGCCGAACAGGAAGAAGTAGTGCCAGAAACTGCCGAACAGGAAGAAGCCGAACCAGAAGAATCAGAACCAGAAGAATCAAAACCAGAACCAAAACTGAAATTGAAAATAAATTATCCAATTATTGATAATAAAACTCATAAACAAAAAAAGGAAAGAATTATACTTAACCATACTTTTTATGGATATGAAATGCGATTTGAACATGCTAGTAATATCGATAAAATGATAAAAATAACCAATAATAGTGATGAAAATAGTATTTACAAACAAGAAATAAATGCTTTTTATGAACCAAAAAAAATATCTGACAACAAATTAGTCGATATAATAGAGAAAAAAAATAGAACAAAATATGGTAGATTTCGAGGTGATTTGATATTAGCATTATTAACAAACATTTCCGCCCCAAATAAAACACAGAAACGAGTTTTGAAAATAAATAATAATGAGCCCAGAGTGCCTTCTGAGATTTTCAAAGAATTACCCGAAAAACCTCTAGAATTACCGGTAGAAGAAATATTTGAAGATGTTCTAGAAGATACAAATGATGAACCAATTGAAGACCAAATACAAAATCCTTTGTCAGCACCTATTCAAGAACCATTTATTGAAGAAGAGAAAATCGAAGAATCAATTTTAACTCAACCTGTTGTGAATGAATCGATTGATTCAGAAGAATTGCCAAATAAAATATATGAAATAACTGAAATCGAAAAGAATTTACAAGAAGATATCGGTATTCCCGAGAACCGTGACACAGATTCGAAAGAATATAACACCTTTTTATTCAATAAAGAAAAATTAGAACATGAAAAAATGAATTCTGACGAATCAAATGACTACGATTTTTTATATCCAGATTTAAATGACCCAAATTTCAATATAAAAATTGCAAAACGAAAAGAATTCCATGATACTAAATTTGATGGTAGCATTTATGACATAAAAGAACAAGCTGAAAAAATGTGTAATTCAGACTTTGAATTATTACCCCATCAATTATTTGTTAAAAATTTCTTATCTTATCAAACACCTTATAATTGCCTTTTGTTGTACCATATGTTAGGATCTGGTAAAACTTGCAGTGCAATTGGTGTCGCAGAAGAAATGCGTAGTTATATGAAACAAGTCGGTTTAGTACAAAAAAATAAACGTATATTGATTGTTGCTTCACCCAATGTTCAAAATAATTTTCGTTTACAACTATTTGATGACCGTAAATTGAAAAATGAAAATGGATTATGGAATTTAGAAACCTGTATTGGAAATGCATTATTAAATGAAATTAATCCATCTTCTATGAACAAGCTAAGTAGAAATGATATTATCAAAGAAATCAATAATCTAATTAAAACATACTATCAATTTGTTGGTTATGATAAATTTGCAAATATTATTCGCTCTGAAACAAAAGACCAAGACATTGAAAAAGAAGCTACCAAAGAACAAAAAAACCTGGAAACAAAGAAAATACGCCAATTTTTCAATAATCGTTTGATTATTATTGATGAAGTACATAATATTACTCTTGCACAAGAAAACAAAGAAGCAAAAAAAGTAGGTAGTTTATTGATGCGTATCGCACGTTATGCACAAAATATCCGGCTTTTGTTATTATCTGCTACTCCTGTATATAATAATTTCAAAGAAATCATTTGGCTAACTAATTTGATGAATGCTGTAGATAAACGTAGTTCTATAAGAGCAGAAGATGTTTTTGATAAAGATGGCGATTTTCTTGAAGAGCGAACTACTAAAGATGGATTGAAATTAGAGGGTGGTAGAGAACTTTTGAAACGAAAACTAACAGGCTATGTTTCTTATGTTCGTGGTGAGAACCCTTATACATTTCCATTTCGCATTTATCCCGATACATTTTCGCCAGATAATACGTTTATGGAAACAAATGAAAATCAAAAATATCCGGCATTGCAAATGAATTTGAAGCCTATTGAAAAACCATTACAACATTTACCTATTTTTTTGAATCCTTTTGGTGAATATCAAGAAAAGGCATATAAATTTATTATGGAAAATCTACGTAATAAATCGTTCAATACTTTCAATGCACAAGGTGAAGAACGAGAAATGCCTAGTTTTGAAAACATGGAATCTTTTGGTTATACTTATTTACAGCAGCCATTAGAATCTTTGAATATTATCTTTCCAAATCCTGATTTTGAAGACGATAAAATCGTTATTGCTGAAGAATCTAGTGAACAATCTAGTGAACAATCTAGTGAAGAATCATCCATTTTACAAAGTGTTGGAAAATCACTAGGCATTTCAAATGGCGGTGACCCTGATTCAGTAGAAAGCACAAGCACAAGTACTTCTGATTCTTCATCCATAGAATCTAATATAGAAAAAAATACAGAAATTGTAAAAAATATGACTGGAAAAACGGGCCTTTCAAGAATAATGACATATGAAACAATACGCTCATCCTACGAATTACGAAAAAACTTCGAATATAAACCAGAAATATTAGAAAAATATGGTAGAATATTCCATTCAGATAATATTGGTAAATATAGTGGTAAAATAGGCAATATCTCCAAAATAATAAAAAATTCAGAAGGTATTATTATGATTTATTCACAATATATTGATGGTGGTGTTGTTCCACTTGCTCTTATGTTAGAAGAAATGGGTTTCACGCGATATGGTTTTGCTTCTCATACTACGTCTCTTTTAAAAACGCCTCCATCAAGTGATAAAATGCTAGATGCTATTACCATGAAAACAAAAGATGAATTTTTTAAAGCAAAACAAACGGGCGAAACCCATCGTGGTAAACCAATTGGAGAATTTTCACAAGCGAAATATGTAATGATTACCGGCGATAAGACGTTCTCGCCTAATAATTTGGCAGACATAAAATATGTAACAGATAAAAATAATATTAATGGTGAAAATGTAAAAGTAATTTTAATTAGTCAAGCTGCCGCAGAAGGACTTGATTTCAAGAACATTCGTCAAGTCCATATTTTATCACCTTGGTATAATTTGAATCGATTAGAACAAATTATTGGTAGAGGAGTAAGAAATCTAAGTCATTGTGGTCTTCCTTTTGAAAAACGTAACGTTGAAATTTATTTACATTCTACTAATTCAAAACAAAACGAAGAACCCGCCGATATGTATTTATATCGTTATGCCGAATCTAAGGCAATTTTAATAGGTAATATTACACGTCTAATGAAAGAAGTCGCTGTTGATTGTTTATTGAATATTTCACAAACAAATCTTACTATTGATAAATTATTAGAGAACGTTGCTAATCAAAAAATAGAAATACAACTTTCTAGCAAAATAGAACCAATCGAATACAAAGTTGGTGATAAACCATTTACTGATTTATGTGATTATAAAGACAACTGTAATTTTATGTGTTCTCCAAATATAGAAATAACTGATTCTAAAATTACTAAAAATACATACAATATTGATTATTTAAAAACTAATTATTCGGCCATTACAAAGAGAATTCGCCAACTTTTCAGGGAACAATTTTTCTATAATCGAGAACATTTAATAAATTCTATCAATATTCTACGTAAATACCCCGAAGAACAAATTGATTATGTTCTATCGAGATTTATAAATAATGAAAATGAAACAATTATAGATAAGTATGGTCGTATTGGGTATTTGATAAATAATAATGAAAACTACATTTTCCAACCTATCGAAATAACAGACGAACGAAGTAGTTTATTTGACCGTTCTATACCTATTGACCAAAAAAATATATATCTAGAAATGCAAATAGATATGGAAAAAAATAAAAAACCGATTATACAAAACGAAAATAATCAAAAATCAATTAATGAGAACATTGAAGAATCCAATAATAAATATGAAGACATTATCAATGAATTAAACGAACAATTATATGTTATTGAAACAGAAAAACAAAATGCATTTAATAAAATAAAATTAACAGAAGATGAAAATGATTGGTATGTTCACTGTGGGCGTGTGTATGCTATTTTAACAAATGAGAACATTCATTATGTTCCACCCGAAAAAGTAAATAAATATATTATATATCATTTTTTAGATACGTTATCAAGTGAAAATCGTATATTTTTAATTAATTACTTTTATAATGTCATTGATATTGAACCAACAGATGATAATGAAAAAATAATAAAACAATATTTCTATGAAAAACTGGTAGAAAGAAATGGTATCAAGGGAATTGTTCTCGAACTTGATAAAAAAATCTCATTGTTTGTTCAAAATCAAGAAACAAAGGAATGGAATAAATCAAAACCTAGTGATAATTTATTGTTTCAAACTATAATACAAAATAAATATCAAATTGCTAGAGTAAATATCAATAATTTTGTAGGTTTTATGCAACATTTCAAAAAGGAAGGAGTTGTATTCAAAACAAAAGATATGACTGATAAACGTAATAACATAGGACTGAAATGTAGCGGAAGTACAAAAAGTGATACGATTAAAAGAATTAATAAGGTTCTCGAAACTGGACCGTTTTTTGAGGAGGGGGGCGAACGTAATATTTATAATGATAAAACATCGATGGAAATAAAAAAAACCGGATTTTGTGTGATGTTGGAAATATTAATGAGATATTATAATGAAATCGAAATGGAAAAAAATCCAATGGTCCGAAAAACATGGTTTTTTGATATAGAAAAGACTATTTTTAATAATTTGGTAAATTTATAACATAATTTTTTGTTTTTGTAATTCACGTGTATAATTTATAAATTCATCCCATTCAATTGAACCATATTTGATTATATATTTTTTATATAATTCTTCTAGTGTTCCATCGCCTGATAAATAAATGTTTCTGGGAATTTCATTATCGGGGTTATGCTTTTTTAACCACCAATCTTGATTTTTACCAATAATAGTTTCTGAAACTAATTCACTATTATTTATTTTTTCAATAATAGCGAATCGTTCATTTGGATAACACATGGTAAATATTTTTTGAAAATCCTGTCTGAACATTTTTTAGAAATAACGAATAAATCTAAGCGTTATATATTGATTGATTTTGATATTGTCATTCAATTTTTTACTCAATATCCATTTTCTTTTCAGCACGTTTGTATGCATCGTTCATTTCGTGAATTGGTATCAAAGTGATTTCGATTATAAAATGGGTAGAGAACAACATGCAATCTTTTACATAAATCCAAAAAGAATCTTTCATTTTGTTATTGGGTTGATATTGATTTGTATATACAACTATAAATCAATAATGTAGTTCAATTTTGTAGAAATATTTTTATAAAATATTATAAAGACACCTCTTGTATAGATATAAAAATGAATTCGAAACAATTATATTTACAATATATTCCATTGTTTATATCTATAATTTCTACTATATGCTCAACGCAAAATTATAATATTTTTGTATGTTCAAATGGGGTTGCTGTCTATTGTCTATTCGACCTATGTTTTTTGAAAAGACGTGATATGATTTTACATCATATTTTTGTATTGATGATGGCTTTTTATATGAATACACATAGAAATATACCTATGGTTGAAATTGGTTTTGTTATAACTAATATCCTTTTTAGTGAAATATCAACTAATTTTTTGATTATAAAAGACATTTTGAATGATTTTACATGGGGGTCAAATGTCCTATTAGAGAACATTTTGAAAAAATCCAACAAAATATGCTTTGTTTCGACATTTTTTTATTTTCGTCTCTACAAATATGGTTCAAACCTTATATTGAACAAGGAGTTTTATTTTGTTATCAATAAATATTCACATAAACCACACGAAATGCTAACAATTTATGGTGCCGTTTACGGGTTACTAGTGTTGAATATATACTGGGCAAAACTAATATTCAATAAATGCATAAAAACTATCAATCAAACACAAAATATGTAACATCCATGGAATAGAATATCTTTATTACGCCACTATATTTGTGATGAATAATAATTACTGAAATAAAAATAATTTTTATATAAACTATATAAAAATTGCCACTTAGAATAAATAATGAATTTTTCAAAAATACCTAAAAAAATTTTTCAAACATGGACAAATTTAAATGTTTCTGAAAAACTTCAAAAAATAATAGATACTTGGAAAATAAACAATCCGGATTATGAATATTTTTTATATGATAACAATATGTCTAGAAATTTTATAGTTGAAAATTTCAGTATCGAAGTAATAAATGCATATGATAAAATAAATACGGGAGCATTCAGAGCAGATTTGTGGAGATATTGTATATTATATAAATATGGTGGATTTTATGCTGATATTGATACATTATGCATTGGAAAGATAGATGATTTTATAAATGAGTATACTGATTATATTATTCCAATTGATTTGAATATTGATAATGAAAAACATTGTTTATTCAATGCATTTATAGGAACAGTTCCAAATAATCCAATTTTATTAGAGTGTATCGGACAAATTGTTCATAATGTAAAAAATGATATTTTACCAAGTTTCAAATTAAATATAGCCGGTCCAGGTTTAATAGGGCAAAAAACGAATCTTTATATGAGATTGCACGAAAATGAAAGTTTTGTAGGAAAAGAAGGTATAATGTATTTAAATAATACAAATAACATAATAAATACAATACATTTTTTGAAATTCAAACAATATTCAGAATATGTAACAGATACAAAGGATAATATTCTTTTTCAAAATAAAAATGGCAATGAAGAAATTAAAGATGCATATAATGAAGAATGTAAAAAACGTAATGTGAGCGATTGGTCATATGTAATAAAACCTTATTAGAAACATGTATTTTTTATTGTTTATATTCATATTCAAAAAATTGAAATCAATATAAATATAAACACATATTTATATATATCCAAAATGCAATTTGAAAGACGACCACAAAATAAAATATTCGGTGTTTATGAAAATTCCATGCTTACTATGAAAGTAGCATTGTCTATACGTGAAGTCGGAAAAAACATTAAACAAAATTTAGAACGAATGATATCGAAAAAAATAGAAGGTAAATGCATTCCAGAAGGATTTATTCGACCAGGTTCAGTAAAAATAATGAATTATTCTAGCGGAACCGTCAATAATGAAAAAGTCGAATTTCAAGTAGTATTTGAATGTATGGTTTGTCATCCAGTTGAAGGTATGCTTGTAGAATGTGAAACTAAAACTATTACAAAAGCTGGTATTCATGCTGAAGTAGCCGATGATACTGGTGCTGTTCCAATCACAGTATTCGTTGCAAGAGACCATCACTTTACTGAAAAATCATTTAGTGAAATCAAAGAAAATATGAAAATCAAAGTTCGTATTGCTGGTGTACGGTTTGAATTGAATGACCCTTATATATGTGTTATTGCTAAATTGGTCGAATCAAGGGAACAAATTGGTGGCGAACCTGGTGATGATTTATAAATGATATAATCAAAAAACATTTAAAAAAACAATATAAATGATTTTTTAAATGTATCTATATACAAATAACAATGTCTATGGATAAAATTAATAATCTTGAAAAATTAAAAAAAAACATCGAATTATTAAACAAATACCATCAGATAGAAATATTACAATTATTAATGAAAAATCTTTGTAAAATAAATGAAAATAAAAGTGGGTGTTATGTAAATTTGTCGTTTTTAGGTGATGAGACAATTGAAGAAATCACAAAATATGTTGAATACGTGCAACACCAAGAAGAGTCACTTAATACAATTGAATATCAAAAAGAGGAGTTCAAAAATGCATTCTTTATTGAAAAAGAAGATAAAGACAATCCGACGGTATTATATAGCTCGATAAACAAAGTAGATGTCAAATAGTTATACTACAACCAATAAATTATTCTTTTTACCAAAAGACCCCGAAGGTGATATTATTGATATTTTGGGTAAACATATGTTTACGAAATCTTGTTTAGTAGTAGACGAACCAGAAAAACAAATTGAAATCGTAGCTGGCAACTGTATAAAACCAGAGATTACTGTCGCGGAACAAGAAACAATTGTAATGGAGCCAACTCTCAACATCGAATATCTTTCACCAACCCATCAAGATAGTCTATTTTGGTGTATTTATATTGCAATCTATGGATATAACGATTATCTACAAGTATCACGAAATTATGGCGTGAAAGAATTAGAAATAAAACAAAAAATTGGAAATTGGATACCATCTAATGCTAGTAAAATGAAACGAACAAACATAAAAATCACAAAAGCAGCTGTTCAAGAAATATTATCTGAATTATTGACATCGGTTCGTGAAACTAGTTTTTTGAGTATGATTGGTATGATTATTTTTTTTAATATTAATATATTAATAGTAGATGCGACAGGTAAAAAGATGATTGAATTTGTATCGAATATCGACAACGAATTACCAACTTATGTATTATATAAAGACAATTTTAGTAAATATAAATTACAAGTTCAGCCATTATCGAAACAACAAGTTGATGAAATGAAAACAACAGTTTTTTGTTTGGAAAATTATTTGAGACCTTTGAAGCCTATTTCTAACTATCATGCAGAGGATTTGTATAATATTGCGAAACAGCTAGGCATATATAATGAAAATAAAAAATATAAAAAACCGGAATTATATCAAGAATTATGTGATGTTCTTGTTTGGAAATAATTTTATTCAATAAATGTCATATTAGATTCTTTTAAAAGTTTTATAGAAGTAGTTTCAACTAATAATCCATTGGCATAAATACCATAATTACTAACTTCATTTTCATTATCCAATGCTAAATGATAAATTTTGAACTCTCCTTTGGTTTCATACATTTTTGCTCTTTCATCGTAACAAACAGGTAATCTATATTTATCATCTGTTACATAAATTTCATCAGTTAAATCATATAATTTGATTATATTGTCAAGTTGTGTTTTAGTTAAATTATCAACTAGTATAGAATGTAAACCTGTAATATACAAATCTTCGAATATTTCTGGATAATTTTCGTTAGTGCATACAAATAATTTATCTATTATTAAATCAGAATCTTCATTCATTATAATTTTAGAACCAATTATATTTATAGGAACGTATTCATTTTTCAATGTTTTTATTAAATCACCCTTTCTTAGGTTTTGAATAGTAACATAACCATTTATAGTCAATATTTTTGTATCTTCTTTAAAACAAGGTATTGCTTCTACGTTAACTAAAATTGTATAAACTACCGTAGTGGAATCTTCTGCAACTGCTGTAATAAGTACTGGATTGTATCCGGTTGTAAAATTCTTATCACCTGTAATTGTAACAGTTGTAAGATTATTGGTAGGAATTGCTACAATTGATACAGAAGTTGTTCCATATGGTGCAGTAAAAATAAATCCATTAAATAAAGTTAGTCTACCATTTTGTAATGGAATTATAACATTATTAAATGACGATGTCCCATTAATTTCAAAAGTCGATAAAGTAGTATCATTGTTAAGATTTATTATAGTCGAACCATTTGGAAATGTGTAGGTTCTTACAATGCTATTTGTAGATTTTGTATATACTGTTAATGGATTTATTATTCCAGAAAATGCGTTATTAAGTGTGGTGGAATTAACACTAGGTATAGTAATAGAATTTAGACTATTAACATTGACAAATGCACCACTTCCAATAGTAGTAACATAATAAAGTTTAATATTTTGAAGAAGTGAACATTTTTCAAATGCACGTTCATTAACCTTTAATAAAGTGTTTGGAGCTGTATAACTTACTGATTGTTTTTGTGCTGGATGACATATTAATGTCGTTAAGTCTTTGTAATACAATATATCGTCGATTGATACAATTAACGGATTATTAGGATTTACCCTTATTGCTTGAAGATTTGGACAGTTCTCGCCACGAAATGGATTATTTCCACCTCTATCAATATTATATGTGCCCGCATAATTAGTGCGGTCTATATAGACCGCTTGCAAACTAGTAACATTTTGTAGATTAACGAGATCAGTAGTACTATTGGTGCCTACAGCTAAATATAATAAATTTGTATTATTACTTAGAGTGCTTATAGAAATACTGGTATCATTACTGTAATAAGCAGTATAATTACCATTATTAAATGTTGAGTCCGCAGTTAACGTTATTTTTGTAAAAGTTTTACCATTATATGTATAAGTATTACTTCCATAAGAAGTGCCTCCATAAATGCCAGTATTATATGCATCGGTTTTTACAGCAATTGTAATTACACTACCGCCCACTGATTGTCCAATAAGACTAGACATAATATATATAATATAAAATATATATAAATTACTTTTTATAGATATACGATATTGAATTATTATTAATGACTAAATGAATTTGAAAAATTGAACTAAAGAAATAATATGTTATTTTATTATATAAGAAAACATATTATAGGATGGAAAAAAATGTGGAAATAGATTCTGAAAAAAATACAATAACTATGAAATCACCAGAAACACAACCTATCGAAACCAAACCTAAAACAATAAAACAAAAAAAAGAAGAATTTGAAACAATAGTAAAACATTATTTAGAAAGTAATCCACATATTTCTTCAGGCCGTAAATCAAATGAGCTAGAAATTCGTTTTGGTACGAATACAAAATTATCCCGTCCTATTTCCAAAATTGATTATGATAATGTAGTAAAACAATTGTATTCATATGGATTCAAACCAGAGGTCGAATCTGGAATACAAATCCTGAGAATTTCTTGTGAATATACCGATGTTCGTACAGGCAAAGTAAAAATGTCCAATATTCGTGCTGAATTAGTGGGTTCAGATATTATTCAAGAATATTGTCGTACCAATAGTATACAGCGTATTATTGATATGCCATCTACCGTTTTCAACAAACTCAAATTCACACAAAAAACTACAGCAGTTGATAAATCAGGCGCATTTATACCAAAATTAGATATGGATGATTTCAATTTCCGCGTTTCTTTCCAGACAGAACAAGATTATAACGTTCAATCCAATGTTTCTAGGAATATCATTTCTAGATGGGAAGATTCCAAAAAAATGTTTCGTAGCATGAACCGTGTTCGTTTTTATCACCCAGATTATCCTATCTTTGCTGACCTAAGTATTGTAAAAATGTCGAAAAAAACAAACAGAGTTGTCATGCCAGAATATACTATCCAAGAAGCCGGCGTTTTCAATAATACTGAAAATTATGAAATTGAATTAGAAATTGATAATTCCAAGGTTGGAACTGGTACTGAATATAATACTATGCAAAAACTCATGGAATCAATCCGCAAATCAATTAGAATTGTATTAGGCGGATTACAAGGAACAAAATATCCTATTTCATATGTAGAGCGCGATACAATTTTACAATCATATATGCGTTTGATACACGCCGAGAAATACGAAAAACCAAGACGGGTTTATCCAAGTGATTTCGTAGGACCCTCATCAAATACATTACAAGTTGAAAATATACAACCTATCAAAGAAGGTACTAATATCAAAAGTATTTTAAAAAATTACACTGTTACCGATAAAGCCGATGGTGAAAGAAAACTTCTGTATATTGCCGACGATGGTAAAATATATATGATTGATACAAATATGAATGTTATTTTTACAGGCCTAAAAACCGGTGAAAAAACTATTTTCGATAGTTTATTAGATGGTGAACATATCAAATACGATAAAAATAATAATTTTATAAATCTATACGCTGCGTTTGATGTATATTTTGTTAATAAAAAATCAGTACGCGAATTAACATTTTTACAAAAATCAGACCTTATTGAACAAGAGCCAGAACCTGCTACCAAATTTCGTCTAGGCATTTTACAAAAACTGATATCATTAATAAAACCAATTTCTATTATGGAAGCCATAAAAAAGGACAAAAGTGAAGTATCAGATACTACCACAAAACAATTAGTTGATTTCTCAATAACTTGTAAAAATTTCTATTATGATACTGAACGTATATCTATATTTGATTGTTGTTCAAAAATATTAACCAATATGAAAGATGGCCTTTTCGAATATAACACAGATGGATTGATTTTTACACCAGCAGATTTAGCTGTTGGTGCAAATTCGGTAGGTGCTTTACCTGGACCTCTTAATAAATCCGCTTGGGATAAATCGTTCAAATGGAAACCACCAGAGTTCAATACGATTGATTTTCTAGTAACTATAAAGAAAGATAAAACAGGCAAAGATGAGGTTCATTATGTTTTTGAAGAAGGTTCAAATATGCAAGGTTTACAAAATGTTGTTCAATATAAAACCTTGGTATTGCGTTGCGGTTTCGATGAACGTAAACATGGATTTATTAATCCATGTCAAGATATAATAGAAGATAAATTACCAAGTCCAAGTGATATTGATAATGAAGAAACATACAAACCAGTCCCATTCCAGCCTACTGAACCATATGACCCAAATGCATGTTATTGTGATATTAATCTGAAACAAGACGGTTCGCGATTATTTATGACAACGGAAGAGGGTGAATATTTTGAAGAAGATATGATTGTAGAATTCAAATACGTAATTGAGAATGAAAAAACAAGACGTTGGGTTCCTATACGTGTGCGTTATGATAAAACAAGTGAATTAAGAGCTGGTTTAAAAAATTATGGCAATGCATATCATGTTGCTAATAGTAATTGGTATTCTATCCATCATCCAATTACTGAAAATATGATATCAACTGGACAAAATATACCTGATTTTGTCATTAACGATGATATTTATTATAATCGCACTTCAAAAACAGATGAATCCAATACTGTAGCTCTAAGAAATTTCCATAATTTGTATGTAAAAAATAAACTTATTACTGGTGTAGCTAACCGTGGTGATACTTTAATAGATTATGCGGTAGGAAAAGCGGGAGATTTATCAAAATGGATTTTTTCGAAATTATCCTTTGTTTATGGCATTGATATATCAAAAGATAACATTGAAAATAAACTCGATGGAGCATGTGCGCGTTATTTGAAAGAACGTCGTAAGTATGGCGATTCTATGCCAAGAGCTATCTTTGTGAATGGCAATAGCGCATTGAATATTCGTGATGGAAAGGCGATGTATACAGAAAAAGAAAAACAAATTTCCAATGCTATTTTTGGCAAAGGTGCAAAAGATGCCACCACATTAGGAAAGGGTGTATATAAATCTTTTGGTATTGGGACAAGTGGCTTCAATATAAGTTCTTGTCAATTTGCTATGCATTATTTCTTTGAAAACAAAACGAATTTACATGAATTTTTAAGTAACATTGCCGAATGTACCAAAATAAATGGTTGTTTTATTGGTACTTGCTATGACGGTAAAGAGGTATTTGATAGACTTCGTAAATACAAAAAAGGTGAAAATTGGACGATTTTCAAAAATGATAGTAAGATATTTGAAATGACAAAAATGTATGATGAAACTGGGTTTCCAGATTCAGACGAATCATTAGGATATGCTATTAATGTTTTTCAAGAAAGTATTAATATGGCATTCCGTGAATATTTAGTGAATTTCGATTATTTAATAAGAGTAATGGAAGATTATGGATTTGTACTATTAAAAGCAGAAGAACTGAAAAAAATTGGATTACCTAGTTCAACTGGGCTTTTTAGAGAATTATTTTCGAATATGGAAAATGAAATTCATAGAAATAAACAGAGTAGTATAAATTATAAAAATGCAGCTGATATGTCTATTGAAGAAAAACAAATATCATTTTTGAATCGTTATTTTATATTCCGTAAAGTACGTGAAGTCGATGCGAAGAAAATGAAACAGGTTATTCTGAAACAAGATGAATTTTTAGAGAATAATGGTGAAGAATCAATAAAAGAAATCGAGGAAAATTTGAAAATGTCAGAGCCAGTAGAAATTGAAAAATCTACAAAACAAAAATTAGTTATTAAAAAACCAATGAAAAAACAAGCCAATATCGTTGTTGAAACATCTGAATTGGTTGAAGTACAAAATATAATACCTACTGGCGCACCATTCAAATTGAAAATACGTAATCCTATGGATAAAAAATAAATGTTTTTGAAGAAACAATAAAAACAATATAAACATATTTTTTGATATTTTATTAGCTTAAAATATTAAAATTCAACAATGACATATTATTTATTACCAAAAACATCACCATTAAATTTTCAATACATAGATTTTATTGAAAAAAATACAACCCCAATTCCTGTTATTTCTAATTCACTATCAGAATATTTATATGATACAAAAAAAAAACTTGATGAACGTGATAAAGATTGGGATATATTCAAAAAATATACAAACCCGTATGAGTATATTCATACATCCGTTCCATTCAAAAAAAAATGTATTTCGAAACACAAACCCTTATCTAGGTCTTATTTCAAAATGATAGAAATAATAAACACATTCAATTTATTTTTTGATTCGAAACCAATAAGAACATTCCATTTGGCAGAAGGGCCTGGTGGATTTATCGAGGCTATCGTCGGATTACGAAAATGTCCAAAAGATATTTATGTTGGAATGACAATCATTGATGAATGCCAAGACCCTAATATTCCTGGATGGAAAAAAACGGAATTATTTTTGAATCAAAATAAAAATGTAAAAATTGAAACAGGCGCTGATAAAACTGGAAATATACTTTCTATAAAAAACTTCGCATATTGTAAAGATATATATGCGTCGTCGATGGAATTGATTACTGGTGATGGCGGTTTCGATTTCTCAATAGATTTTAATAACCAGGAAATAAATATAGCAAAATTATTATTTGGGCAGATTGCTTATGCGTTGGTTATGCAAAAAAAAGGAGGTACGTTTATTTTAAAGATTTTTGATTGTTTTATGCAACACACTATTGATTTGTTATATATTTTGTCGTCTTTTTATGAGAAGGTATTTATAATGAAACCAAATACAAGTCGTTATGCTAATTCTGAGAAATATATTGTATGTAAAGGGTTTTTATTCTCATCTTGTGAACAGTTTTATACATTTTTATATAATGCTTTTGAGAAAATGACATTGATTTCGGATTCACAAATAAATAATATGTACATATATAGATTTATTAATACGCCTATACCGTATTGTTTCATAATCAAATTAGAAGAATACAATGCGATTATTGGACAACAACAAATCGAAAATATACATTATACTATTTCATTAATCGAAAACAAACATAAACAAGACAAAATCGATAATTTAATAAAGACTAATATACAAAAATGCGTTCATTGGTGCATGAAATATAATGTACCTTATCAACCTATTATTACAAGTAATAATAATATATTTAGTACACCTTTACATATTTTATAAATAAAGAAGAATAACGAAAAAGTAAAACTAGCACAATCATATCTATAATTCCTACTATTCATTTGTACAAAATACTTGTTTATTAGACAAATATTTTGTACAAATGAATAGTAAAGAAAATATTTAGATATTTAAACATTTAGACATTTAGATAAATATTTGAAATAATATATTTTTGAATAATATAAATTAAAATTAATTAGATAATATTATCTTTGATATATATATATATATTAGCATTAATATGGCAGATACAGGTACTACTGGTCCTACCGGACCTCAAGGCGAAACAGGCATTCAAGGCGAAACAGGTGCTACCGGACCTCAAGGCATTCAAGGCGAAACAGGTGCTACAGGACCTCAAGGCGATACTGGCGCAACTGGTGCTCAAGGTGAAACTGGTGCTCAAGGTGAAACTGGTGCTACAGGAGCAACTGGTGAAACTGGTGCTACAGGAGCAACTGGTGCTACAGGTGAAACTGGTGCTACAGGTGAAACTGGTCCACCTGGTAATGATGGTTTTGGTGGTCAAGGTCCAGCTGGTGAACCTGGTCCAGCTGGTGAACCTGGTCCAGCTGGTGCTACAGGAGCAACTGGTGCTACAGGAGCAACTGGTGCTACAGGAGCAACTGGTCCTGCAGGTGGTGACACTGGTGACACTGGTGCAACTGGTGAAACTGGTGCTACAGGGGCAACTGGTGAAACTGGTGCTACAGGAGCAACTGGTGCTACAGGAGCAACTGGTGAAACTGGTGCTACAGGAGCAACTGGTGAAACTGGTGCTACAGGAGCAACTGGTGAAACTGGTGCTACAGGAGCAACAGGAGCAACTGGTGAAACTGGTGCTACAGGAGCAACTGGTGAAACTGGTGCTACAGGAGCAACTGGTGAAACT
>Ga0114975_10000048_pt1 | contig 78376 bp, 111 predicted proteins | sample S_130626_EF_Meta_FD_87031 | JGI IMG/M metagenome (GOLD analysis project Ga0114975, IMG submission 87031) | Freshwater microbial communities from Lake Simoncouche, Canada to study carbon cycling - S_130626_EF_MetaG | ecosystem: Environmental > Aquatic > Freshwater > Lake | place: Lake...
AGGAACAAGCGGTGCAACTGGAGCTAATGGATCAAGTGGAACCTCAGGAACAAGCGGTGCAACTGGAGCTAATGGATCAAGTGGAACCTCAGGAACAAGCGGTGCAACTGGTTCAAGTGGAACAAGCGGAGCTAACGGTTCTTCCGGTACATCAGGCGGTACTACTGGAACTATTACCTCAGGTACTACTGGAAGATTAGCTTACTATTCTGGATCAACTACCTTAGCTGCAACAAATACGCACTATGATGCCACAAACGGCAGACTATCACTTGGTAATGGAGCCTCACCGACTTATAAATTTGAAGTAGCCGGTGATATTTATGCAACTGCTAATATTATTGCATATTCAGATCGATCAGTTAAAGATAATGTGAAGACCATCACTGGTGCTCTAGATAAGGTAACATCAATGAGAGGCGTTACATTCACCAGAAATGATCAAGAAGATACTACACGGGTTCATGCGGGTGTTATTGCACAGGAAATGGAAACAGTATTCCCAGAAGTTGTATTTGAAAATGCGAATGGTACCAAGGCAGTTGCCTATCCAGCACTAGTATCAGTCTTAATTGAGGCAATCAAGCAACAGCAACGCCAAATCGATGACTTAAAGGATCAAATTAAAAAATTATTATAATCAATGCCAAGCACAATAGTAGGAGCATCGAGTGGACAAATAAGTATCAGTGATCCGGCCTCCGACCTAAGATCAATTATGGCAATGTTCACTCAAGTAAGTGGAGTTAATCCCAGTTCTGGGATTGAGGTTTACCCAAATCAAGTGGCTCTTCCTGATTTTAATTGGAGGATAAGTGGCGGTACATATACTGGATATTATTACATCAACCGAAATGATCCACAAGGCTTAAGTTATTGGACTCAAGCAAATTACACAGGCCCAATTGGATTTAATCAATTTTATAATTATTCACACTGGACTGATGAGCACTATTATGACGGAGAAGTCACAATTAATTCGCCTTTTAACTTATCGGTGTCATTATTTTTAGACGATGGAATCCAAGGTCCGTCGCTATATCAGAGTACTGTATTCGGTAATGGCCCTGGCCAAACCCTAACCGGCGGAGTCGCTATGTATAATTATCAGCATACCAGTCCAAACGCAAACTTCATACATACAATTACACTAATGAATCTTGGACCTGGTCCAGTCTTTGCAAATCGGGTAGATATAACAGACCTTGATACTGGTTACACGATTGCATCATTAGGAGGAGGAGTAATGCTAATGCCAGGTACACCAACTGATTTTACGTGTGGATTGCCATTTTTTCAAAGATATTATATTACACTCGATATTGCTTAAAACAAAAATAAATAAAATCATGACTACAAATATTCAAAACTATTCAGTACTTGGTAAAACTGCAACCAGTATTAAATTTATACCCTTAACCTATGAATTGGGTTCAACCTCAGTTTCTGTGATTTATCAATTAATGGATAGCGGTAATGCCGTCATTTGCAATGGCTCAGTTAGATTAACTGATATATCTGATTGGGGTACAAATGACTCAGTCATTGTGACTAAAGTCTTAACTGCACTTGGCTTAACTGCTGCATAATTTTTTTAAGATTACATAACCTTATTGCTAAACTTTAGTATAAAATAAAAAGTTTAGCAAACGGCATGTCGATTAAAATTAAAGCGCACACCTCAATTATTGGGGAAACTGGATACAACTGTCATTCTAGAAATTTCTTTAAAGCCCTAAATTCTCTAGAAGACTTAAGAGTTGATGCCAGAAATTGGACAGTAGGTTCAACCTGGCAAGGTTATAATAATGATGAACCTCATAATGATGAGTACTATATTGATACTGAATTAAAAACAATCCTAACTCAGCAAACTCTACAGACCCCAAACGGTTCACAGGAGTTTCCGCTATACCGAAATTATCAAAATCCTGGAGAAACTGATATCCATATCGTCCTAAACGATGTTAATCATAAATATTTTGGTGATAAGTATGATGGCCCAAAAATTGCCTATAATGTTTGGGAAACTACTAAATATCCGGAAGATTTTTTTAATAAACTAAAAACATTTGATCAGGTTTGGGTTCCAAGCAGCTGGCAAAAAGAGTGCACCGTTGCTCAAGGTATCAGAGCCGATAAAGTAAAGGTTGTGCCTGAGGGAGTTGATACCCAAATGTTTAAACCCATTTCGCAAGAGACCTCATTTCCGGAAGGTCGCCCATTCAAATTTGTGGTAGTTGGGCGTTGGGAATACCGCAAATCTACTAAAGAGATTATAAAAGCATTCATTGATACCTTTTCCGAAGATGAAAATGTTGAACTTATCTTAAATGTTGAAAATCCATTTGCAAATGATGGCTGTCTAAATACTCAAGAGCGTCTTGTCAAATTTAGCTTAGTACATAAAGGTATTAAGATACTTAATCATTTAAGCAAAGCAGAATACGTCAACCTATTACAAACTGCTGATGTATTTGTTTCTTGTGCTCGTAGTGAAGGTTGGAATCTTCCATTAATTGAGGCAATGGCATGCGGCACCCCATCAATCTATTCTGATTGGGGAGCTCAACTTGAATTTGCCGCAGGTAAAGGTTTACCGGTAGCAACTCATGGAGAAGTTCCAGCAGGTGTTGCAAATGACGAATCCTGGAATCCAAATGCTCCAGGTAATTTTGTTGAGCCAAACTTCGAAGACCTTAAACTTAGGCTTAGAGAAGTTTATGATAATTATGAAATTTATAAAAAATCCGCGCTAATGGAATCAAAACAAATCAGAACCCAATTCACTTGGGAAAATGCAGCAAAAATCGCACAAGATCACATCCAGGACCTCATTCAACCTGAGATAAATGAATACTCAACTGACTTTGCATGGGTGACCTGCGGTAACCTGGCCTATATGCCGATCATTCAGAAATTAGCTGAATCTCTATTGGAATTCTCAAATCGTAAACTTATTGTTTATGGAATTGATTGTGATGTTCCATTTGACTATTTGCCAAATGTAATTGCCCGAAAATTAACAATTCCTTACTATTCAAACTATGATAAATGGTATTGGAAGCAATATGCGTGTCTTGCAGCATTTAACGAAAGTTTTGAAAATTTTGTCTGGCTAGACGGTGATATTATTGCAAACCATACAATTGATAAATTAGCAGATCATTTTGCAAATATTGAGAATTATCCATTAGCGGATATTCATGTACAAGAAGATTTTATTGGATATTATACAAAACCGGACGGATCAAGAGGCCAGCAGCTATTTAATGAAAATTTATGCAAAGCCAAAGGTGTTAATCGTCTTGCGACTAAAGCCCATATTTGCATGTACTTATACAATCGAAATTGCGAATGGTGGTTTAATGAAATCTTAAATGTATATAAAGAAACTGATCTTGCTGACTATCCAAGTTTACTGCAATGGAATGATGAAGGTATTGATAATTATCTAAGGTGCAAATACAGCTATAATAAGTTCTTACCAATTTCAAATTTTGATGTTTCTGAATGGGACGGTGATTTACTTGGAACAACTGGCAAAGCAATGGAACACTTTATTTCTTTTTGGAGAGATCAAGGCCCTAAGAATTTTGGAAAAGTATACGGTTGGCAGTTTATCCCAAAGAATAAAGATCAAATTCTGTACTTTCATGGCAATAAAAATCTAGGCTTTGCTCAAATTATGATTGACCATATTAAAGCTCAAAGAGACCAAAATTTCCATGATACTGAATATTTCTTTGTTGCTAAGGACGAAATTAAAAATTTAGGTTCAATCAAAAAAGTAGAAGGTGGTACAATGGATATTGCCTATAAATACGGATGGGATTATGCAATTTATCATGAAATTTATAACCTAACTGATTACGAACATCCACACCGCTCAGAAAATCCAGTTGTTAAAATTCAACCTGGCGATGTTGTTGTTGATCTTGGTGGAAATATTGGAATTTTTACTCGTTATGCATATCATATGGGAGCAAGTAAAATTGTAACCTTTGAACCTGACCGTAGATATTTTGAGATCCTAAAACAAAATGCTCCAGCAAATGCAGTCCTATTTAATGCAGCAATTGGAGATCAATTAGGAACCCTAACCTTAACTGAAAGTTCTCACTTAGGCGGCTCTAACCTATGGCATCAAAAAGATCCAACTCTTACTCAATACGATGTTAATCTATACACATTAGACTACATTTTAGATAACGGGCTAATTGACCGAATTGACTTCTTAAAGGTTGATATTGAAGGTTCTGAAATTATTGCACTAAAGGGTATCAGTGATGCTAACTTATCTAAGATCCGAAATGTTGCAGTTGAATATCATCATGAGCACCTTAATTTTAATGATGAGCTACGCAATGAATTCATTGGCAGATTTAACCGATTAGGTTTTAATTCCTACCTATTATTTTGCGGCCCAAACAATGCACTACAATTAATTTATTTTTGGAAATAACTAAACGGTATGATAACGAACTTTAAGCGAGACCCTGAAATACTTAACTCAATTAGTCCAAAAAACTATTTAGAGAGTTACTTTATAAACAATGAAAAACGAAAAATTCATAAATGGTTTCACTATTTAGAAATCTATGAGGCTCACTTTAGTAAATTTAGAGATACTTCAGTAAATATCCTTGAGATTGGAATTGATAATGGCGGCTCTTTACAAATGTGGAAAGACTATTTTGGTAAAAACTGCAAGATTTATGGAATTGATATTCTTGAAAAATGTAAAGAGTATGAAGATGATCAAATTAACATAATTATTGGATCTCAAGAAGACCGTAATTTTTGGAAAACCATAAAGGATACTTGTCCAAAATTTGATATTATAATAGATGATGGAGGTCATACTATGAATCAACAAGTAATTACTTACGAAGAAATGTTTCCATTTTTAAATGACAATGGTGTCTATTTATGCGAAGATGTGCATACCTCATATTGGCCTGGAGAATATGGTGGAAGTTATAAAGGAAATACCTTCATTGAATATTCTAAAAATTTCATAGACTATTTACATGCATCATATTCATCAGCTATACCTAAAACCTATTCGGGAGATAATATCCACGGGATTCATTACTACGATAGTATGATAGTAATTGAAAAACGAAAAAAGCCACAAATATTTCATACGGTTACTGGAAAAATATAAATTAACTATGCAAAGATACGATATAATAAATGAATTAATTCTAAAAAATGGGTTTACCAAATATTTAGAAATTGGAGTTAGAGAACCTAATGACTGCTTTAACTTAATTAATATTAATACAAAACATTCAGTTGATCCATGTTTTGAAGTTGATGCTCAAATCGACTATAAACAGACATCTGACCAATTCTTTAGGTCATTAAGAGATTCTGAATTAAATTTAGACCCTAATTATAAATGGGATATTATTTTTATTGATGGCCTGCATGAATCTGACCAAGTTGAACGAGATATTGAAAATTCGCTAGCTCATCTTAGTCCAAATGGCTATATTGTTTTACACGACTGTAATCCACCAACAATTCATCATGCTCGGGAAGATTTTTACGATCACTCTACTCCAGCTGAAGGTAATTGGAATGGAACCGTTTGGAAAGCAATATATAAGTATCGAGCAACCAGACCAGATCTTGAAATTTTTACAATTGATACAGATTGGGGCGTTGGTATTATTAAACACGGTTTTCAAGAATGTTGCGATTTTGACAATCCATACTATGAGTACAATAAATTTAACAATGAACGTGGCCTCTACTTAAACTTAATTAGTGTATACGAGTTTTTAAAAAATAAATTATAATAAATGGCACATAAAGAACAGCAAGATTTTTGTAAAAAGATCAAATTAAATTTTCCAAAATACTTCCAAAATAAAAAAGTATTAGATATTGGATCGCTTGACATTAATGGAAATAACCGTTTTCTATTTGATAATTGTAACTATATTGGATTAGATGTTGGCGATGGTGCTAATGTTGATGTAATAGCCCCAGGCAATCTATATGATGCGCCATCTGACTATTTTGATGTAATTATTTCAACTGAAGTATTTGAACATGATCTATATTATGAAACTACTATTCAAAATATAATTCGTATGTTAAAGCCAGGTGGAATGTTTATTTTTACTTGTGCATCAGGTCAACGTCCTGAACATGGAACTAGAAGACGTGGAGAAATGGATGCTCCTCTATTAATCCAACAATCAAGCGAATGGGCTGATTATTATAAAAATCTTGAAGCTGACGATTTTTTAAAAATTAATGGATTTGAAACCGCTTTTCCAGATGGAATATTTGAATACGGTTCATATGGTAGCTATAATCATGAATGGCAAAATCCAGACATGCAAAATATACATTCAGATATTTACTTCTTTGGGGTTAAAGGTGGAATTGCAAATGATATAAAATATTCAGCGGATAACAGACCTTCAATAATCAGACCGAATGAATATCCGGATGATATTTTTGTTGTTGACACTTGGCCAAATACTCCAGAAAAAGAATCAGACTTAATTGAATGTATTAAAAAGCTTAGAGAATTTTCAGGAATTCCGATTTTATTAGTTTCACATTATGCAATCAAACCTGAAATTCAGAAATTAGTTGACTATTACATATACGATAAAGAAAATCCATTGCTATTAAATTCTGAATTTGGAGAATATGCAGTTGGTAGCGGAAGATGGTGCACATTTGGAAAAACTAGAGTAGATAATCAAATGGAATATCATCATGATTATGCAATTTGGAGATCAATGACTCATGCATTTAATTTCTGTAAGTATCTAGGAAAGAAGATGATTCACTTTATGGAATACGATAATCTGCTTGATACTTTTCAATATCGCCAAGCTTTTTTGGAAAGAGCTCACCAGCATGATGCAGTAATTTATGAATACCACTCAGGTTCAGCAAAGGATACTCACCTAGCTAAATTTATGGCAACCTTTATTTTCTCAATTAAAACTGAGGTTGCTCTAAATATTATAAATGAAGTAAAGACAAAAAAGGAATATTTCATGGGTCGCCCAAACGGTTGGCAGTTAGAAAGAGTATTCCTGCACTATTTAGAAAAACACGCAAAGGACATTTGGTTAACTAATTATATTGCAAATTCAAATGAATTAAATACTCAAGCCGTTTGGAATAGAGACGGTATCCTAAGAGATGACGCTAAATTTCAAATTTATACAGCAGCAGACGATTTTAATAATTTATATGTGCAACTTGTTTCAGGATTTCATGATGAACCTGCAACCAAAGATTACCTACTTGAAATTAAATACAATGGAACTGTACAATTTACGACTCTTAAAAAGGGAGACTTTCTACTTATTAAATTAGGCGAATATCGTAAAGGCTATACAGTAACTGTTAATTATTTAGGTAAATGTGCGTTCACTCAATTCTTAAGCGAGGATTTCCAAACTTTTGCAAAAATGAATCATGTAACAATTGATGGAGTTCAGCCACTGCCTACGGTAAATCATAATTTAGTAGACGGTCCATTTGTTGAATTGAAAACTACAAGCCCAATGAAATATCAGGTAGAGTTTATTGATAATGAAACTGACAAATTAGTTTATTCAACAAAATTAAGCGGCGGAACTTGGGCAAAAAGCTCAATCAAATATTTTAAAGATTGGAAAATTAAAGTTAAGGACCAAAGTGGAAATCCTGTAATAATATTTAATACTGACCTAAAAGGTAAACGTGTCTATATTCCATTAGAGTCAAAAGCACTAGGTGATACCTTAGCATGGTTTCCATATGTTGAAGAATTTAGAAAGAAGCACGATTGTATTATGATCTGTTCAACTTTTTGGAATCAACTATTTAAAGATACTTATCCGAATATTGAATTCATTGAACCTGGCCAAATGGTAACTAATTTACATGCAATGTACCGACTTGGTTGGTTCCATAATGGAGATAATATTGACCGTGAAAAAAATCCTAGAGATTTTAAATTAGGTCCATTGCAAAGAACTGCAACCGATATTTTAGGATTAGACTATAAAGAGATTAAACCTCTAATAAATCACCCAACTGGTCCAGTAGTTAAGAAAAAAGTAGGCCTCGGAATTCATAGTACTGCTCAAGCCAAATACTGGAATAATCCAACCGGCTGGCAAGAAGTTACAGATTGGTTAATTGCAAATTGTTATGAACCTGTAATTTTATCTAGAGAAGAAGATGGTTATATGGGAAATCGTAATCCGGTTGGAGCCTCTAAATTTGAAGCAGGTACAATTGACCGAGTAATTACTGAATTAACTGAATGCGCTGCTTTTATTGGAATCAGCAGTGGATTGACTTGGTTAGCTTGGGCAACAAATACTCCAAGTATTCAAATTTCCGGTTTTACTGAACCCTATAATGAACCAGATGGCGGTATTATTAAATTAGCTGCACCTACTGGAGCTTGTTCAGGTTGCGCAAACCGATTAAGGCTTAATGCTGGTGATTGGAATTGGTGCCCAGATCAAAAAGGTACACCTCGTCAATTTGAATGTTCAAAATTAATCACTGCTGATCAGGTAATTGAAAAGTTAAAGACAATTCTAATATAGATAATTCTATATGATATTAAACGCTAGACAAAATTCATTTTTAATAAACCTACCAATGGACTTCTTTAATGGTGTTGTGCAACAAAAGTACAACAAATATTATAGAAGTCTATTATTGCCATATAAGTCATTATCTGATTTTATGGCATCAACTATACAAACTGTGAATTTTCCAGGATTTTCTTCAACTTTGCCAACTCAGACCCGAACACTTGGCAAGATTCAAGAATTGCAGAGTGCAAAACCAATAGCTGATCAATTTACGAGAGAACTTAAATTAACCTTTAAGTTAACTGATGCATATCTAAACTATTTTATATTTTTAGATAATGCCTTAAATTATTTAGAACCGGCAAATGTTAATCCAGACAATCTTGGCAATAATTCATTAGGCCAAGCATTATCCGTAAATCCAATTGCAAATGCAAATCATCCGTTTTTTCATCCAATCAGATTAACTCTCTTAAATAATGAAGGCTATGCAGTTTCATCTATTGTTTTTAATAGACCAATGCTAAAGTCATTAAGTGAAATGAATCTATCATATTCATCAATAACTCCGCAGTTTACAACATTCACTGCCACTTTCCAATATTATAATTTTGACTTGGAATTAGACTTTGATTAATTATGCAAGGTTATGCATTTTGATCAACAAATCCAAAACAAACATTACAATAGTATTCTGACGCAGTATAGACAAAACTTACAATGCTTACAGTACCGTCTATTCGAATAATTGTATATCCCTCTTCTCCAATAAATTGAGTGTATTGAGTTCCATTAACTGCATTTTGAAAGGTTATACCCTGTGAAAAAATTGGAGTAAATGGCGCTGATACTTGAACCGGTACCTGTACACCAGGTTGACCTACACTTGCAAATGCAACCAATGGGTTTAGAACAGGTTGACTAAACACTGCAGTAAAAGTTCCAGCAAATTGATTTAAAATTTGATTACCACTAAGCGGTACACCATATTGTTCAGGAAAAGTTGTTGCTGCAAACATACCATTCGTTATTCCCATACCACCACCGCTTTGACTAACTGCAATTGTAATATTATTTTGGCCTATGCCTGTCGCAGAGGTTGATGTAACCGAATTAATTGTCATCCATTGAAATCCTGAACTACCGAAACTTGACCAATTATTCCAATAACCATTATCAGTTAACCACGTACTTGCAGCATTACCGCTTATAAAAACTTGGCCGCTTACGCTATTTGCAACTTCAATAAAACTGGCTTCAGTTAGTGAGGTTGATCTCTTAAATCCAACTGCAGCAGTTTCATCACCTAATAGTTTACAATTTCTAGGCGTTCCATATGCTGCACTATTTTGTACTGTCATTGTGCCTTCGTAGCCTGGACATAATACTGGATAAAACGGACTGTTAATAATTTCAATACCATTAGCATTAGTTTCTGGATCAGAGCTAATGTCATTATTCCAATAACCACCATTAACTCTCACCCACATCCCATTTACGTTATTATTAATAACAATATCAATTATATCTCCAGTTGTCCAAGCGGATAATGATACTCCATTAACGATGTTTCCATTGTACCAAATGGTTCCATCACTACGATAACCTATACTTTGATCATCATTACCTGGGAATGCACCGTAAGGGGTTGGGGTAACACCATTATAATTCATATTTGCAGTACCAATACCAATATAGTGACTATCTGGGAGAGTTGCAGGCGCTAATAAACTAACTAGAACGCTAAACATTACTTGGTCATTAGCCCCAATTAATTTAGTTCCTAATGTTGATTGTACGTATCCAAATAGTTGTTGGACGGTTTGATTACTGTTACTTAAACCTGCGCTATTACCTAAACGAGTTGGGTCTAAATAGAGATAGTCAGCTACTGGTGTTGGATGTAAATCATTAGGCTGCGAATAGGCAATAACGTAACCCAAGTCCTGATCTGGACCTTGCCACCATTGAACTCCACCTGGTGAAGTTGTATAATCTTGGTCGTCTACGCTAATTGCTAGATCTCCAACTTGATCTGTTCCAGCAATTGGAGAACCTGTATTGTATGCAAATGATTTTGAGGTTGACATTTGTTTATTTTATTATTTTATTAAGTATTTGGACTGTTTTGATCAACCCATTCAGTTTTAGTTAATTTATCACCACTTGGACCTTTACGATTAACTTCAAATCTTTCAATAACATTTGAACTTTTACGTTTAGAGGTATGCTCAAAACTCGGTAAGTATGTTTCAACGTCAACTGATAGAGTAACGTTTAGTTTATTATTATCAAGCATTGTAAACTTATAAGTCTTATCGGTTGTTGGATTATCTGGAAAATGAAATTGCGCAGGAATTCTTACTCCGTGATATTGAAAATACATTACACGGTTTGCATAAAAAATATGTAACATATTTTCAGCAATCTTAAATGCTTTATTTAAGTTATCGCAAATAATTTTAACATCAAATTTAATTGACATTGGAAAAGAAAATAGCTGAGCTGAATATCCAGTTAGGATATTTTGATCGTTTTCTCCTCGTTCAGGTTCAGTAAAACTACCCCTAACAAACCTATTTGTAATATCAGACGGTTTAACTTGGAAGCTTGAAAGAGTTACAATTCCTCTTGGAATAATATCATAGGTTCCTTCTGCTGCTGGAATGCGACAATTATCAGGCAGTCCAATATAAAAATCCTTTAAGAAGCCTTCATCTGTTCCATAATTATAAAGAAACGGAACCTTAAAAGTTTCATTATGATCATTTCGTGCAATAGTAATCTCCATTTCTCCGTTTAACAAATCGAGCAAGGCAATTGTTAAATTTCTTAGAAAAATATCGTCGGTGTTTAATGTTTTCATCTGGTTTATTTATTTATGCCCAGACTCAACTCTTAGAAAATAAAAAAGGTACCCAATGCTGGATACCTTTTGTGGTGTGGAGATAGGCGGAATCGAACCGCCGTCCAAAAAACCTCTAATTAAACTTTCATTTACACGCTTAGTCCATTTTTCTAATTGGACGAAATATCTTATTCTTTAACGACTTAAAGCTAAAGTCGGTAACGGTTCGACTTGGCCGCTACGCCATGCTGGTTTTGCAACTTTGGTTAGTCAAGCAGTTGCCGCTTGGTTACTTATGCAGCTAAAAGCTCTTCAGTAACAGGAGTGTTAACGCCTTGGTTAACTAGGCTCCAGAAAGTAGTGTTGCCACTTATTGTTTGTAATACATTTTAACGAGTCTTAGCATCATCCTCGGCGTGCAAGCGTAACCGATAATTTCTGTCAAAACCGGTTATCCCCATATAATAGTTATTATACCTAATTATTTATACAGGTGGTCTCTTTCATAAACGTTTTACTCTGCTGATAAATAACCTAAAAGAAGCTACTCCTTAAATGGCAAACCTTACTAAACAAAATACCAGTCTAAGGCTCTTTACTAGTTTAAATATACGAGTTAGAGATATTCTTAGCGAAACTATACAGTTCTTACAAACAAAGTTTAAACAGAGTCGTTCTGTATTTACTGCAGCTTCTCCATTTGGCCAGCTATTAATTGTTGTAGAAAACTTAAGTCAACTTATTTTTTATTATATTGAAGACTCAATTACTGAACTAAATATAAATGAAGCAAGTCGAGTTTCGTCAATCTATTCGCTAGCTACTCTTGCTGGCCATAACCCAAGTAGAGCAATTGGTGCAACCGGTCAAATCCGAATTGTTAGAAAACCCAATATTACCCCACCTGCCACTAAAGTTGTGCTTAATAACCTATTTAGAGTTCGTTGTGAAAATAATGGACTTACCTATGCAATTGAACTTACTCAAGAAGAAGTAAGACTTGCGCTAAGTGGTACTGAAACTACTGCAATTTTTAGTGTTCGACAAGGTCAAATTGAATCCCAAACCTTTACCGCAAAGGGCATTGCATTTGAAAGTTATCAAATGGGAGCGCCGAATAATTTTTATATTGATAATTTTATCGTTAACGTGTATGTTAACGGAGAGAAATGGACCAAATACGAATCACTATTAGATATTCCAAGAGGAGCAAAAGGATTTATTGCAAAAACTGGTATAACAAATGGATTGGACATCTATTTTGGTAATGGATCATTTGGTAAAATTCCAACAACCGGTTCAACTATTGTTGTTGAATACTTAAATACTGACGGCTCTTCAGGTAATGTTAAAGTTGAGAATAACTCGCAAGTATCATTTTCATTTGTTGATACTGGATTTTCTCCAATTGGAGAAGAGATTATAATGAGCGATTATTTTACAATTGTAACAATAAGTGCTCCAAATTTTGGAGTAGATCCAGAAGATCCTGCCTTAACTCGATTAATTGCACCACGTGCATCAAAAAGTTTTGCGCTAGTTAACTTAGATAATTATGAAGTCTTATTACAAAAAATGCAAATGTTTTCAACCATTAAAGTATTTTTAGACCAAGATGCAAATGGTAATATTTTGGATTCACGAATGATTAATCTTTTTTTGGTTCCGGATGTTACTCAAATGTTTAAAAATGGAACCGACTATTTTAATCTACCGGTTAGTAATTTTAAGTTAACTGATTTTCAAAAGAATGAGTTAATGAAATACGTTGAAAAATCTGGAACAAAAATGATTTCAACTGACCTAAAAATACTTGATCCAAAAATTACAAAATACGTAATTAATTTAAGTATTATTGCGTTTGATGATGTTTCTCAAGATATTGTTAAGTCAGATATTGCCGACGCTCTAGGTAAATACTTTATTAAATTGAAAAGACAAGATCGTGTTCCAAAGAGTGATTTAATTGCAGTAGTTGAAGCAATTAACGGAGTTGACTCAGTTAGTATTAATATGATTAGTGAGCTTGACGAACTTAATAAAACTGCAAATCCAGCAACTGATAAACTGATTGGACTAGATGATTTTAATGATATTATTATTGGACTAGACGAGTTTCCAGTAGTACGTGGAGGTTGGACTGATTCTCAAGGTAATAAGTATGCAGAAGGTTTATCTGAATCTGCACTAGGCGCACTAAATATTTCAATTAAAGCACAGGTAGCCCGTAAAAATATTGGAATTATATGATAAGAAACTCTCTGTACCAAAAGGTGTATAATAGAAAAGACCGACGTCTTCATCTGGGTTATATGTATAAAGATAACTTAATGAAACGAGTCCTTTCAAATCAAATGTTTGGAGCAAACCCGATATTAGATTCGTTTATTGCATATATTGAAGCTTACATTTACGAGCATATCGAAGCAGTTAAACAAATTAAAATATTCGCAAATCCTGCGCTAGATAAGAATGAAAATCGACTAAACTAATGTATGGCTGGACCAGTATTCTCAAAGGAAAAAAAGGCTCAAATTAAGGGAGAGCTTGAATCACTATTAAGCACCTATTCCGGTGGACCTAATCAGGAAGACAATAATATTGATGAGCAGCTTGCTGAAATTGCAGCCGCTCCACCATTAGATTTTATTGAAATGAACTCAGTCTTTGAAAGGCAGGCTAAAAATATTACTGACTCTCTTCTATCGTTCTATGTAGATCTTGGTGTATTAGACCAGCACGAATACATTAAACAAAAACAGATGCTTGATAATTCAAGTATTCAAAATATATTCTTTCAGTTAAAAACCATCCGCATGGCAATTGAAAAAATAACTGAAGAAATTAATCAAGGAAATACTCATCCTAGATTATTTGAAGTATTTGGACAACTTCAGGATAAATTAACAGCTGTTGTAAAAACTCAAGCAAATTACATGCTATTCCTAGAGGATACTTATAAAAAGGTAAATCAAGATATAGCTCAAAAAGATTCAGGCGGAGCCGGACCTCAAGCAAGAGCAATACCTCAAAGCTCAAGCGATTACTACATCACGGCTGGAACTAAAAATTTAATAAAAGAAATTGACGCCCTTGAAATAGAAGAAGATACTTCTGACTCTAGGCACTTAACTCACCCAGGTCGAAAGGCTGAAGTTATGATAGAACGTGGAGTATCCAATGTTATTATTACGGAAGATAGCGATATCGACTATATGGATGACGTCAATTCATTAATATGAAAGATTTTATAGCAAATAGCGGAAGTAGAACTCAGATGAAGCTTTCCGACCTTGACCAGGAAAATAGTGCGATTTGGACAACCGTTAAGGTACAACAGTTACTTGATGATTTTGAAAATGGCGTGATTGATATTAAAACAATCAAAAATTCCCCATTTAAAGATAATGATCCAGTTTGGAAAAAGGCAAATATTGTATTTGAATATACTCCAGAAGAGCTTGAAGAAATCCGAAAATGTAAAGCCGACCCAGTTTACTTTGCCGGTAAATATGCTCAAGTAATGCAGGAGCAAGGTATTGAGCAAATCATCTTACGTGACTATCAAGAAGAAATTATCCGATCATTTAAGAATAATCGATTTAATTGCTTAATGGCAAGTCGTCAAATTGGAAAGACCGTAATGTCTGGCGTATTTATTGCCTGGTACTTAATATTCCATACTGATAAAAACGTATTGGCTGTAGCAAATATTGCATCAACCACTAAAGAGGTTCTAGATAAAATTAAATCAGTACTTGAAAATCTACCGTTCTTCCTAAAACCTGGCTGTATTTCAAATAATGTAATGTCAATGAAATTTGACAATGGTTGCCGATTAATTGGTCGTACTACCACTAAAAATACAGGTATTGGTTTTACAATTCACGTACTCTACATTGATGAGTTTGCTCATATTAACCCATCCTATCTTGATTTCTTTTATCGAGCAATTTATCCTACAATTTCAGCCTCATCCAATTCAAAGATTATAATAACTTCAACACCAAATGGTATGAACCGATTCTATGATATTTACATGGATGCAATGAACGGTAATAATACATACGTTCCGTTACGAGTAGATTGGTGGCAAGTTCCAGGTAGAGATGATGAATGGAAGCAGGCAACCATTGCAAACTTAGGATCAGAAGAAGACTTTAATCAGGAATATGGGCTACAATTCTTTTCATCAGATAAGTTGCTATTACCATCAAAGGATCTTAAGAAAATATTTAATTTACGCACATCATATATCACCCCAGAATGGGCTCAAAGCCCAGAGCATTTAGTACTATTAGACGGCTTTACCGTTCACCCAAACCTTGCCAAATTAACACCAGACGATATTAAAAACGATGGTAATAACTATATTTTTGCAATTGACACGGCTGACGGATTGGGTAGAGATTATTCAGTAATTAATATCTTTAAGTTAGCAGCACTTCCGTTAAAAATGCTAGATCAAGTAAAAGACTTTATTAAAAATGAAGGTGATATTTTTACGCTGGTGCAAGTTGCAACTTTTAGGTCAAACAAAAAAGATATTAACGAATATTGTAATACTTTAGAACATTTGTTGTATAATATCTTTAATCCTGAAAAAGTTAAACTTTTAATTGAGCTTAACCATAAAGGCGAATGGGTAATGGATAAGCTAACACAAAACGAGGATTTTTGGCCAGGTCAAGTAATTCACTCAAAGCACACAACCACTTCAATAAATTGGAAACCTGGGTTAAAGATGACAGAGACAAATAAGACTAAATATTGTGAGCGCTTTAAATATCTAGCTGCAGTAAATAAAATTTTACCAAATGAACATAAAACAGTTCATGAGCTTGGTGCATTTGGCCGATCCAGCAATGGTAATTACCGAAGTCAAAGTGGCAATGACGATTTAGCAATTACGTGTGTTGAAACGGCAGCATTCTTTGAATCACCAAACTTTTGGGAATTAGTAAATGACGAACTTGATAGACTACCTAAAGATTATTTGTCAAAAGTATATTCATTATATTTAGGCGAAGCTTATCTTGGAAATTCTTCAGGTTACGATCACTCAGCCTTAAGAGAATTAAATACAACGGCTGAGGTTAAAAAACCTGGCAAAATGGTTAATGTATTTGATGAAATGACAATAGACCAAATAAAAAGAACGCGTGATGCATTCTACGGAAATAATTCAAAGTCAGGCTATGAAACATGATGATTTTTTAAAATTCGACTATGGCACTAACAAAAAACAAATTTTTGATATAGTAGTTGCCCAAATAGAGTTAGCCTTTTCTGAAAAGAGGGCCCATATCTATATTAAAAAACTGAAAATCGTCGATGAAGAATTAGACGTTATTGCTGACCGTAAAGATTGGCCGGACTGCTTGACTAAAGCACTTGCATTTTACAAGCAAATTGAAGATTACGAATCTTGTTCAAAATGTCAAAAATTATTGGATAAGATTAATATTAAAACAAAAAAAAGAATCACTAAATCTAATGGCTGAAAAACTACAATCAAAAAGAAAGGCTCAATCGTTTAAACCTGAATTAACTGAAAAAGAGTTAAGGCAAATTAATTTAAAACCTTCGCAGTCCGATTATTTACAAAAGATCATGTCTAGTGACATCACTTTGTGTTATGGACCAGCAGGTACAAGTAAAACTTTTACTGCATGCTTAGCTGCACTCAAACTTTACCTAGGTGGAAAAATTAAAAAAATTATCTTATCTAAACCAATTCAGGAGTCTGGAGAGAAGCTTGGATTCTTGCCGGGAGAAATAAAGGATAAAATTGATCCATTTATGGAAAGTTATCGATCTAATTTGGTAAAATTATTAAATGATCCTAATAATGTTGGTTGGTTAGAAGCAACTGGAATTATTGAATTTAGGCCTCTTGCCTATATGAGAGGTGCAACATTTGATAATTGTTTAATGATTTTAGATGAAGCTCAAAATGCTGATTTTAAACAGTTAATGCTATTCATTACTAGGATGGGTAAAGATTCTAAGGTATTAATATGTGGAGACGTAAGCCAATATGATATAGCAAAGAGTAAAGTAGCTTTACCTGATTTTATTGAATTGCTTAGCGGAATCAATGGGTTAAGTGTGCATACATTTAAAGACGAAGATATTGTGAGAAATAAAATACTAATTCAGATAACCGAAAGATATGATAAATGGAAATCTGCAAACCCCAATAAATACACCAACTAAACTAATTAAATGAGCGCATACGATCTACTGAATAAGCAATTAAACGACGAAATGCAAAGCCTGGCTGAAATTATTAAGTCAGGTAAATACACAGAAAAAGATCGGAACCGACTAGCCTCAATTATGTATCCAAAGTTAAAATATTTTATTTGGAAATTTTTTAATGATTCGGATGAAACTGATGAGGTGTTACACAACACCCTTTTTAAAATATTTAAAGGAATTGCGTCTTATAGCGATAACTATCGATTTACGACCTGGATTTACACAATTGCAAAAAATGAAGCACTACTTCATCAGCATAAATTAAAACAACAATATGCAACAAGCCTAGATAATTTAACAAAACCTTTAAATATATTAGATGATTCAGCCTATACTTTTGAAAAAGAAGTGTACTTCGATGATTTATATAATATGACTAGATTTGAAATTAATGCTTTGCCTGAATGTATTGAAAAATCAATATTAATTGATAAGGAATTGCATCATATGCGAGGTAATGAGATTGCTGAGAAATACGAAATGAATTTGAATACGGTTAAAACCAAAATCAGAAAAGCTCGTAAAATGTTAAAAGAGGCTGTGTTAACTAAAAACCCACACATGGTCGATAAACTCGAAGAATATTTTTAATTATGAAACTACTTAACTATTTAAACCCAGTTGATGCATTTAGGTCAGCTAAATTAATTGCAAAAGACATCAGCAATTATCTTTTTTATAGAAAGAAAATAACTGAGCTGGAAGAGTCAGGTTTTATTAAAGGCTTTAAAATGAGAGCTGATTTACTCAAGCGTGTATATTATGTTATTAACTTGGAGCCAGAAACCCTATTGGCAACTGGCGATTTAATTGATCTTGAAAAAAGTAGAGTATTTGACTCAGTTGCTAAATTTCAAAATAAATTTGCAGACCTAAATCTTACTGAAATAGTTGATATTTCAACCAAACGGATTAAATCTGCTGATTATTATGCCTATTTAGTTTGGGTAAAGTGTAAAGTTTTCTCAGAAAGATCAGATTTCTTTAGAGTTATCGTGTTTGGTGCTGCTTTATATTATGCAATTAGCACCGGGCTATGGGTTTATCACAATAATGCTGATGTGCAACTGTGGATAACAAATAAACTAACTACCAAGTAAATAAATAACCAAAAAAGATATTTTAACCATGAATTTTATTAAACTTCATTTTGAAAAATTTATATTGGCATTTATGCTAATAGTGTTTGTTCAACAATGTAATAATTCCAGTAGACTTTCTAAAATTGAAAAACAGGAAAAAATTACAAATTCTCAACTAGATTCAATTTGTACTACTAAAGAGCTTAATAAGTACCTCGAAATTGAAGGATTAAAAGCTGAAAAACGCATGATCCAATCGACTGATCGTAAAATCCTTGATGTTAATCGTCAATCTGAAATTGATTCAGAAATTAAAAAATTAGAATCTGCTAAATAATGAGCAAGAAGGCAGTTAGTTATTTTATAATAGGTACGTTTGTTACGTTATACTTGCTAGTTTCAATAATTTCAACAATTCACGTTATTGATTTCTTTAGCATGTCTAATCCTAAGTGGCTAGCAATAAGTCTAGCAATTGCATTTGAGGTTGGAGCAGCAGCGTCACTTGCCTCAATTATTACCCTTGATAAAATGAATAAGGGTATTGTTTGGGGACTTTTCATACTATTGACTGCAATGCAGGCAATGGGAAATATGTATTACGCATACGTTCATTTAACCAATTTCCAAGGTTGGATAGAATTATTTGGACTAGTTGAGGAAGAGCTAATTTATCAAAAACGAGTTCTGTCTATTGTAAGCGGCGCAATTTTACCAATTGTTGCACTTGGATTTATTAAATCATTAGTTGACTATATTAAACCTGATAATAAAGTAGGTGAGATTGTTAATCCTCAAATTACTGATGCCGTTACTCAAGTAGCTAAAGAAACTCCAGCTATTATAGCTGAACAGCCGGTTGAAACTACTACTCAACCAGCTGAACCGTCATATCTTTCTAAAATCAGTATTGAAATGCCGGATGTTAAACCAGCTGAAATTAATGAACCTGACCTAAATGAGGTTTCTAAAACTGCAGTTGATGTTCAAGAAATTGCGGAAGAACCTAAGGTAGATAATAATATACAAAGAGAACGAAAAATAGACAAAGAATTAGCTAGAGGGAGTAATCCAGGTTCTGGTAAAATAATGTTTAACGATCGTCCTTAAAAAAGTCTACTATGAATGGCCTATATTAATTTTCAAGATGATCCAATTGCAAAAAGATTTAATAATTCTTTTGCGAATCTATGTGCAGGTGACCCAACTAAAAAGGTCTTAAAGTTATTAGACAAATGTTTTAATATCTACAATAAAGGGCAGTCTGAAGCAAGCTTATGTAATCTAAAGGACTTTCTTTATCCAGTTGATAGTTATCAAGTAATTAACTTTGAAGTTTGCGCAGGCGATACTTTATCAGTGTTTGATAATGATTTAGGGAATCAAATTAGCTCAGTTATTCCAGGGGATCCAGACCCAGCTCATCCAGGCGATTTTATTTCAGTTGACCTAGACTATCCATTTGGGTTAAACACCGAGCGTATTCCTCATGCTGGTACCAATTTATCTCCAGAATATTATATTTTAACAAACGATAAAACCTATAGCCGAGGCTGTCTATTGTATATCGAGTATCCAAAGACTGATAAAATGGGAGAAACTGTTCTTCCAGCAAACATGTCAAGTAACATATTATTAGGAGCTTTTAATAATGGCGCAATCAGCGATATTACTTTACCGGTTTCTCAATTCTTTTCTCATTTCAGTAACCCTGAGACACTTAACGCAAATAACCTAATAAATAAGATAGAGATAACTAATCCTAATCCTAATTTCAGTATTAAGGTATCAGGTTTAATAGTCTATGTAAAAAGCAATAACGATCCAAACAATTGTGCTTGCTAAAAATATTAAAACCAAATGAATAATACTATTGCTAAAATTTTAAAAACCCACACAGATGCAGATAATGGAACTGATTATACGCCAGTCTTTGTTAATCAAAGTTCTAGAAATATTACTGATTTAGATACTGGAGTAGGCTATTATACTGATACATTTTTTGGAATTCATAATCCAGGCAGTTCAGCAATTTCGGTAAATGTAAAAACTGCGGCCCAGGGAATAACTGGAGATGGAGTAGATATTAGACTTAATGCCGGTGATACATTCTATTCAGTAATTTCAAAAATAACAGTCGATAGTGGAGTTACAGTAGTACTACTTGCAATTCCTTCTACTTTTAGCAGATAATGGTACCAGTATTAACCTTCGGTCAAAGACAACAAGCAATGAAAGGCCTGCCTTTTTACGGAAGAGGTGACTTTAGCTTTGTGTCAAATCGTAGCGGTTTTACAAACGGTATATCAGTTCATCTATTACCTCTATCCGATCTATCATTACCTCAACAAATTGAAGTTGATGATTTTGACCAAGAAATAAAGAAGCTTAATAACTTATTTAAAAAAGGTTCACGCATTGGAGGAGTAGTTGTTAACTCAACCTTTAAAAATGCCAAAGGTAATCCAGATAGTATTATTGGAAAATTCGATAGTTTTAAAATCGATACTAAGCACAAAACAATTAGGGCTTTCATTAGAGATACTAATTCAATGAAATTAGTTGAGGTTTATCCAGAGACTCTATCTAAACTGAATGAGTCCAATTCACATCTAGCAAAAACCTTTCTAGAGTTTTTGATATAATTTAATAAACAAAGTATTTAATGGCAGAAGACACTAACACTCCGATTGTGGAGGATGAAGCATTGGCCTTTTTAGAAAAGGAAGATGCAAAGTACGGCAAAAATACAAATGGACAAATCAATTCTAAACCAGTTGAACCAGGTTCTTCAATAAACAGTTTAGGTCAAGCAATTTCACTTCAACCTATTTCAACTGTTTCTGGCGCAAACGATAATTATTGGAAAAATATTCCATTAGAGAATTTGCCATCGAAGGGTATGTTCTATGCAGACGGTTCAGAATTAACAATTAGAGCAGCAACTGTTTCTGAAATCAGACAATGGTCTACTATTGATGAGTCTGACGTATTGGACATTGATGATAAATTAAATTTTATTATTGAAAAGTGTACCAGATTTAAAATTAAAGGTGGTCAATCTTGGTTAACTTGGAGAGATATTGTTGAAGTCGATCGTCTCTATATTATTTTTATAATCCATGAAATTACTTTTCCTGAAGGACAAAATGAACTTTCCACAAAAATGGAGTGTACTCAAACCTGTTCTGAAGACGGCGGTTGGTCAGATGATGTTAAAGTTAAGAGTACTATGTTACAGTTATTTGAAATGCCTGAAGAAATTAACCAATGGTATTCTGCGCAATATCGCTGTTTTGAAGTAGTTTCTCCAAAATTAAATGAGACTTTTTATTTGTATATGCCAACCCTTGGTGTAATTGAAAGACTTCGTAAACGAATTTCTGAAGCTAAAGCCCAGGGTAAAACAATCGATAAGTCATTTATTAAAATTGCGCCTTATCTTGTACAGGATTGGTCTAAATTTGGTCAACCTGAATATGCATCAATTCAATCTGAAACCTTTGGCTGGCACCTTAACAAATTTACATTTGTTACTAAGTTTGCTGAACTAATGCAAGGTTCAAGAGAAAGTGCCCTAACTACTGTCTGCCCTAAATGTGGATCAATATTATCCAGTTCAATTTTTTCGTCAGACAGCTTCACGATCAAAGATCTTTTCCTTATTTCAGGTAGACTTAATGAACTTATTTGAGACTAACCGTCTCTTGGCCGTGAAGCTGAACCAATCGATCAACGAACTTTATTCATTACCATTATATGAATATTTAAGTTACGTTAAATTTTTAGTAAATGAATCTGGTGAAAATAACCAGCAAACTTTTGAAATTCAGACTGGACTTGATGATTAACTCTCTCAAGTCCTTCTTTTTTTAATAAATAACCAAAAGGATTAATTATTTTGGAAAACTACAAAGATATTGACTATTCTGGTACTGATTCTGCATCCAATGCAGTTAGTAATGGTTTTGTTTTGGAAATAGCTGCTCTTTCTAAGAACGATAAGCTAAGAATACCAATTAGTGAAATTACGTTAAATGCTGAAGTATTAAGAAAGGCTACTGACTATCAAGTTGAACCAGTAATTAAATCAACTCAAATTGAACAGCCTTCTCTAAAACCAGTAGATGAGCCTAAATTAACCTCGCCTCAACCCCTTAGCTCAATTGCTGCAACTACTGGAAAAGTTACAGACTCAGCAATTGCTCCAGCTATCCAAATACCTGGGCAACCTGCGTCAATTACAAATACTGCAATTACTAACAATATTACTAATGCTAAATCAGAGTCGGCTGATAATTCAAATAATATAGTAAATTTAACAAAGGTGTTAAAGGACTCTATTTTAGAAAAGACCGCTAGCTCAACTTCTGTATCTGATTCTACCAGTAAAATGCTTGAGACTCTGATGGGTGTACCCAACTCAGTAAGCAAAGATGAAATACCTGCAATTAATCAGAACTCAAAGATTTTAACTTCGGTAAATAAAATAAAGGAATCAATTAATTCTAAGATTTCAAATATCCTTAAATCGACAGTAGATAATCAATCAACCTCAACTAAAGAAGATGAGCAGACCAAGATAAATGAGTCAATGCTAAATACTTTACTGGGAATACCTTCCACTTCTGAAAAAAATACAATCACTGATAAAACTACAACTACTGAAACTAATACCAAGAATTCAGTTAATGTAAAATCAAATAAGTTAGTTGAATCAGCGAGTGTAAAGAAATTATTGGAACCTGATAAAACATTAGAAAATAGTGTAGGTAAACTATCAAAAGATTTACCAGCTGCGGTAAATAACCTAAGTTCATCAGTTACCTCGATGAATCCCCAAACAAGTTCATCAAGCTCAGTTACTAATGAAGGTACTAAAATTGATCAAAGTTCAAAGACTGTAATTAATCAAATGGCTGGACAAACCAACCAACCGGAACAAATTTCTCAACCCAAGAACTTAGCTCAATCTCCACAAAGTAGCGATTTTTATATACAGGGAATTTATGCGGCTCTTATGTCTGGCAAAATCAAAGTAAAACTTGAATATCAATAATGGAATATTTAACTGAAATAAAAGAAATCGTAACTGAATACGATAAAATAAATGCCGGCTTATCTGAATTAGAGAAAATGGCAAATCTATTAGAGGTTAGAAAGAACGAGTTAATACATGCACTAGACTCTAACCGACTAAAGGAGAAAGCCCTAATAGATAAAATAGTAGAGGAAACTGGCAAAGCCCCTGATTATTATAAAATTATGCTGAACTTGAATGAACATTAGGAACTTACTTAAGCTTGACTTTAAAACATTAGCGATAATTGTATTAATTATCATTATTATATTAATGAGAGCATGTGATGGTACTGGGGTTAAATCAGTAGATATAATTAAAGTGGATGGTAAAAAATACGAATTACTTAAGCATACAATTGATACTGTATACATACCAAAGGATACAATAGTTTATAAAAAGGGTAAAGATATTTACCATGAAAAACCCGTATACATTAAACTTCCTCTATCAATTGATACGATTGCCGTGCTTAATGACTACTATTCAAAAAAGGTTTATATTGATACATTACGGTTAGCAGATTCATTAGGCTACATTATAGTTAATGATACCGTTTCTCAAAATTCAGTATTGGGAAGAATGTGGAAGGCCCAAGTAAATAAAATCAAAATTAAGGAAACTGTAATAGTTAAAGAACTTCCTAAAAATCAAGTATATATTGGTTTGAGTGGAGGTTTTGATAAAATAAATGTAGTTAATTTTATTGGCCCATCAATATTATTAAAAACAAAAAGTGATAAAATATACAGCATAGGAGTTGGCTACTCTGCTAGTAAAACACTCTCAATTCAAGGAAGTATTTACTGGAAAATTAAGCTAAAGAAATAACAATTAAAAACAATGACTTCTAGATTTGTAACCCTATCTGACTATTGCATATTAGAGTTTATGATGACTCCGCTTGGGGATCCTTCTCCTAATATCGTTAATTCTGATTACTATTTTGTTAAGAATAATAATGTAGATCTCTATCAGATTTATAATACAGATGCAGATGCAGCAGCTACTAAAAATGCTAGAGGTTCAAGTGTTGTACCAATTGGAGAATCTAGATTTGTTAAAGTTGACCTAACATCAAATCCAATATATACTGCATACGATCCAAATATTATAGAATCTAGCGTATCTCCAAGTTTATCAAGTGCGCTAGTTATGGACACTATGCGATTCCATTTTGCTTCTGGATTTAATTTTACAGAGGTTGAAAATATTGTAGTTGGCGCAAGAGTAAAACTAAATAATTTAAAACAACTCCAAACAGCAAATGTTTTAATTAATGCCGAATCATATCAAGAGCTTTTAACCTTCAACACTAGACCTCTATTTTTAGCAAATACTATTTATGATAAGTATGTTGATATTAAAGTTCCAAACTCTGCCTATCTAGATGCTGACTTCGCTCAATTCGGAATAGATTCATTTGAATCGGTTGTAACTGAAGGAACTGGTTTAATTGCAGGTTCTCCAATTACCGTATCTCTAGCTGAAGTAAGTTATGAACCGTATTATGCAGATAACGGCGAAATTTATAATTTATATCGAGTTGTTTCTTATTTTGAAGGTTCAGTTCCTCAAACTAACGAATTTGATAGTTTAGGCGCAGTTATTCAAGAAGCAACAGACGGCGACTATATTGAATTTTTTGCAACATGGAATGGAGCATTTCCGGATCAATTAATTTCAACTCTCGATTCTCAAGGTTCAGGAAATGATTGGATCTTTGTACACCAACTTCAAGTATACGAGCAAATTGGCGGTAATGTAGTACCTTCTGGTAATTTTCTAGTATATCAAGAAGAGAATTTTGATGTACCTTTAAGTTATAGGCCTATTTTAAAAGAAGCCGGCTTTGCCGTATCCATGTCAATTGACTATACTCTTAGGCTCTTAAATAAAAATACTGGAGATCAAGTTATTCGAACTGGCTCTATGAGCTTGTTTAATCCTAATAAGTACGGTAAACACTTGGCAAAACTTCAATTAGCTGAAGCTCCCCAATCATTAAAGGTATACAACAAAATTGTTCAAAAAAGTATTGATATTACTAACTTATTTACTGGTAAAAAATTAGCACCAGTAGCGGCAGCCGGCGCTGCACCAGGTACTATTACCTATATTGATAGACCTGTGCAAGTAGCCGTTCCAACTTTTTATAAACAGGCAAATATCCGAATAAGTCAAAAGAATGCACTATTAAGAGCAACCGACGGTTCAGCTGAATTAATTTATGGACAAGGCGAATTAATTATACCAATAGACCCAACTGATAATTTTATAAAGATTGGGGTATATGAAGAGAACGTTTTGAACCCAGGCACTCAAACTCCAGCTAATCTAAATAATAATTCAAAGTTTGTCCTTAATTTCGGGTCAGATGCAAAATATTCATATTCGTCATTAGTTGACCCAGCATTTGAAAACCCTAGCCAAGGTCAAATTGCATTTAGAATACCTAAGGATCAAGCTAGAAAGATTTTGGACCTAACTGACCAAATGATGTATATATCATTAATTGCAGAAGATGGTACCGAAACTCTTTTATATACTGGTAAATGGTTACCATCTAGCGACTATGCAAATATTTTAAAAGCTACAGAGGCTGCAAAAAATGCACTACTTAATGATCCAGCAATAACAATTGCTGGTTTAAATACAACCATTCAAACCTTAATATCTGAAAATGATAATTTAAGAGCACGATTGGCGTCCGGTATAAAAATAGCAGCTGATAGCCCAATGCGAGAGGACCGCGTTCAAAATATAAATCTGATAGCTGGTATATAAAGTATCAACCGATATTCGTAAATTTCATTAAATTAAACCGAGTTAAGATAAATAACTGTACAAGTACCAGATAAATAAATTTAGCAACAAAAGCTGATAAATAATAAAAAAGACAAACGTTTCAATGAACGGTCTCATACAAGAACTAACTAACGAGCTCAAAAATAATTCGAGCATAAGCTCTAATATCGCCGCAAAGGTCGTATTAGAATCAATTAATAACTCATTACTTTTGGGAGTTTCTCCTGATCAAATTTTAGAAAATTCTCTAAACACATTAGAGCAATTTGCTAATGAACTAGTAAACGAAAATCTTAAAGAAGTAGTTGCTAAATTCAAAAAGATGGCGGACAAACCAACTAAGCGTCTTCAAAATATGGCTAGCGAAGCAGGTCTTTCTTTAAAACTTAAAGCTTTAAAGGAAAGCGAAATTTATGCAGATCCTGTAGTTAAACACACAGTTGCTCGACTAGAAGAAGCAGTTGCATCAATGCCAGAATATAGAGCACTAACCTTCTTTTTTAATGGGTTATCTAAATTCTCTTATGATAAGACAGTTTCAACTATTTTAGAATCTCTTATTGAATACGTAAATACTAATTCGGTAAAACTTGAAATCTTAAACTCAATTTATGAAATGCGAGTTACTGGTGCAATTCTTTATAAGGACGCATGTGCTTTACTAGAAGAGGCTCTACTTGAAAATATTGAAACTGCTGATTCATTAAAAATGAAATTGCGTTCACACTCTCAATTGCCGGTAGTTAATCAATTGATTAACAAAATTAGCATGTTAGAGTCAAAAACTACTGGCGGCTTTAATTTAGGAATTGGCAATAGTGATTCACAAGTAAAACCAATTATTGCACCATTCTATAAAATTAGCGAAAGCGATGCAATCGTTTTTGTTGATAACAAATTTATCAAAGTATCTGAAGATTCAGATCCATCTCAAATGGCAGCTGAAGAAGTTAAAGAATTTCCAGAGTTTTTTGAAACTTGTGAAGCTTTTGCAACTTTAAATTTTAAAGAACACAGCACTGAACTAGTGGCTAAATGTAGAAATTTAACCGTATCATTTGGTATTAATGAAAACGGTACTCTAAATTTAAAAATCAATAACTCAATTATTGAAAATATTAACAATATTAAATTGTCTGAGATTTTCTTAATGGAAACAATTGAAACCCGTAATGCTCTTTCTAAATTGTTTAATAATTTAGATCTAGTTGTTAATCTTGAGTTTGGAAAAACCATTATTAATGAAAGACTTGGAAGAGATTCAATTGTTCTTAACTTAGGTGAAGATATTTTTGTATTTGAAAAACTTGGAGAAACCAGAATTGTTAAGAAAATGAAAGGTTTAACTTTCCATAGCTATGTTATGGAGAACTTTAAATACGATATTAGCGAAATGTACTCAATTGAATTAGAAGAGAGAGACGCTAATATTAAAGCATTTGATATTGAAAAGAAAACAATTGAAGAAAATCTTGCTAAATTAGAAGCATCTATTTCTCAAATTGAAGAAGCTCTATCTGACTCTAGCCTTACTGCTGAATATCAAGAAAAATTAACTGAACTTAAAGTATCTATCGAGAAAAACGTAAATGCTCTTAAAAGTCAGTATATTGTAGTTGATCAATCCAAAAAAAAAGCTTAAGTGAGTCGGAAGATATTACTTTAGTTTCAGCTACTTCTTCTAAATACATAACTGGCCAAGAGGTCATGTTAAAATCAGGTCATACTGCCAAAATTATTGGAGTTGATCCTATTACTAAAACTTATAAGATTATGGGCTCTGATAATAAAGTCCAATCAGTCAAATCTGATGAGATTGAAAAGGCTGAGCCTAGTCGATATGACAATTATCAAACTGCTGGCCCTAATCCTGAAAATCCAGACGAACTTTTAATTAAACAAAAAGACGTTAACGTAGACCAAAGCTTATAAACTGTAGTATAATTAGTCTAAATAAACATTTATAAATGGCAGACGTATTATGCTCGATTGAAGAGGCTCGACAAAATGGAACCCTTCAGGTTTTTGAAAAGAAAACCAAATATCACGATTATCAATTTTTGGTTAGGTCTGAGGAAGAGATCAAATTTAATGTATCACAAAATATTTCAACTAAACCTACGGGTGGTGAATATTTTAAACCTCTATTCATACCGCACTATGCGCAAAATGGAGGTCCATTAAATCTTGAAGATCTAAATCATGAAGATACTTGGTTAGACGCAGGAGGCCATATTGGTATTTTTGCAACTCGTTTACTAACTCAATTTCCAAAAGTAAAGAAAGTCTATTCATATGAACCTTTCCATAATAACGTGGAGTTCCTAGAACAAAATGTTCAAATGAATGGCGTTCAAGATCGTTGTGAAATTATTGAAAAGGCAATTGTTGCAGACGATTCGTCTGAAGTAGAATTTTACCTATCTCAAGACTCTGGAAAGCACAGTGTGCATCACATTAGAGGTCGTCAGGTTACGACTGTACCTGCTGAGAATATAAACACTATTATTAAAGAAAAGGGTATCACAGCCATCAAGATGGACATTGAAGGATTAGAATACGATATGATTAAGGCACTAAACCAAGAAAGCCTAGATCAAATCAGACTTTTTATTGTTGAATACCATTTTCATTATAGTTGGTTATTGGAAAATCGCTCAGCTAAATTTACTGAAATCCTTGATATTTTTAGAGCAAACTTTGGGCAATTATTTGTTAATCCACGTACAATAAATGGAAAGCATTTTATTACTCATTTTGCCGGCTTTAAAAATGTGTAAATGAGCCCATTTGAATTACTTCAAGAGATTTATCATGGTGACCCATGGAAATCTCAAGTTTGTTGCATTCTCTTAAATTGTACTAGACGAGTACAAGTGGACGGAATTAGATCTGAACTCTTCGATAAGTATCCAACGGCGGCAATGATGTCGCAGGCAGATCCTCAAGAATTAGCAGAACTACTTCGTCCACTTGGTTTTTATAATCGTCGAGCCAAATCATTAATCCGATTTAGCACTGAATGGATTGATCGCGATTGGAAACATCCTAGGGAACTATATGGAATTGGTCAATATGCTGCAGATTCTTGGGATATTTTTTACAATAATAGACTTGACATAGAACCAAATGACGGAGTTCTAGTAAAATACGTATTATGGAAAAGAAAAAAGCACTCTATGCATATTTTGGCGAACTAGGAATATTTAATGAAAATATTCCAGGACACACATTTTATCAATTAGGTTTATTAGATGAATTGGCTAATCAATATGAAATTGATAAATTTGATTTTGTAAATTATTTAGATACTGGAATGGTTAATCTCGCAAGTCGACCTAGCTTCCCAGACGATCAATTGGGCAAAGTATTTAATCAATTTGCAGATAAATTAATTGATAACTATAGATTACATCAATCCACAGTATTTGAGGCTATTAAAAATAAAGAATATTCAAAATTATTTTTAAAAGCTCGATTCCGTAATCTTTCCACACTTGAAAAGAAATTAAAGGATGCAGCTTATTTTGAAACCATTATCTATATTGCGCTAGAGTCAGGTTATGAAGCAGCAGATATTGTTATATTAGATACAGATCTTTCATTATCACATGCGTTTCTTGTTAAATTAAATGAATTAGGCATTTCTATAGAGATTCCATCAATTACAATTCCAGGTTGTAGTAAAGGCTTTATGAATGCATGTTTAGACGTACACCAAGCCCATGCAAATAAAGTTTTAAATCATTTAATATATTATGGAAACCTATCATTTGATAATTACAAAGAAGGTCATTCCAAGAATCCAATAATTAATGACATTATTTCTGCAATTGATAGTACCTGTAAATTTGATGGAAGTTCATTTAATATGACAGTTGCGGCAAAGAGTACCTCAACGCTAGAAAGCTGGATTGATACAATGAACCGGGTTGCTCTTTGCCCAAGAGGAAATCGTGAAGCAATCTGGGTAGACATGCAAATGTCTCAAGTTTCAATAAATGTAAGCAAAGATCTCTATCTAAAAGAAAAGTTCATTCCAGCTAGAGTTTATGAATCTGTTATATTTGGAACAATTCCAGTTTCGTATAAAGATCCAAGATTTCATCCAGCCATGTCGTTTGATACAGTTGATGATTTCTTTGAGATTTGTAAATTTCTATCAGATTGTTCAACTGGTGACTATTTTAAAATATTACGCCAGATTGCGGATTCACTTTAATACCCGATCACTCGAATAAATAATAAGAAATTACCATTACTACCTAATGAGATATGTAATTTCAGCAGACCAGTACTTTAATCACGGAGCTGAACCAGTTAATGAAAAACTGATTCAATATTTTGAGAGTATTCCTGAGTCTTTTTGGACTGCCCTAGATGCAGTTGACTTTAGCAAATTAAGTAAACCTAGAACGCCTAACCATTCAGAAGAAGAAATCTTTGAGCATCAAGTTTTTTTACTTGAAAATTTTGAAGATATTAACGATATTATCAAAAAGGAGGACTTTTTGGTTAGACAGGGATACGATACAATTAAGCTTCGACTTAATGAATCATACCTACATACTGTCCAATTAATTAACGAAGGCGTAATGAGTTCAGTTATGAACTTTGTAAAAGCCCTAGTTGCGGATCCGGATCCAACCGAAATGGGTCTAAATATTCTAAGATTAGTACTAGATGTAATTGGAATTGTTCCATTTACTTGGGCTGGATTTCCAATTGATGTAGTTGCAAATATCTTATCAGCTATCATTTCTTTATATAAGGGCGAATATGTATCAATGATACTTAGCGTAATCGCAGCAATCGATGTTACTAAAACTTCAAATTTCTTAAAAACTATTAAATTTTTACCTAAGCCGGTTCTTGGTCTACTTGAAAAATTAACCAAAATTCTATGCAGGACTGGAAGTTCGGCAACTGAAGTTGGGCCAGCAGTTCTTGCACTAAAGAACGGAATTAGAACGCTAGGCGATAAGAGTATTTCTGGAATAATTGCTTCGTTACTTAAAGGAGTTGCTAACTTTTTTGGAACAGTTGCAGTTGGCGTACTTAAATTTGTTACTAATTTTATAAAAACAGTATTTAATTTAGTTCCAATTGTTGGAAAATACGGAGTAAAAGCTGTACAGGCATTTGAAAGACTTGGACTTGAAGCTCAACTTAAGATATTTGGTCGTAATTTTGAAACGGCTGCGAAGTTGTTAGGTGAAGAAACTACTAAAAAGGAAATTGCAAAAGGCGCTGATAAATTAGCAGATACCGTAGTTTCTAAAAAGGGAGTTGAATATGCTGCAACTAGTCCACAAGGAAAGGCTATTCTTAATTCAACTGCCTATAAAGATTTTGATCCAGCTGTAATTACGGCTTATGCAAAAGAAGGAGGGTATTCAGCTGATTTACTAAAGGCTGTTGAACAAGATAAAAAATTCATGGCCTCAATTGCAGGTCAACCTGAATCTCTACAACAAGTAGCAAAAGCGGCAAAGGTTGAAAATGAATTAATTGGCGCATCAGTTGATGCAATTGATCAAATTGTTAAAAAGGATCCAAAATTAGCAGAATATTTTGCAAATAAGTATGGATGGAAACCTAGTGGCGAATATATTACTCAACTTGCAAAAGACGCAAAGGCTGATGATATTCGCAAAGTATTTAAAACAATGCTGACTGATCCAGCGGTTGCTAAAAATTTATCAAAAGCTGAGGTTAGAGCATTTACTCCATGGGCAACAAAACCTGAAATTTTTATTCAAGGTGTTAAAAACTTTGATGATACTGTTTATGTATTAGCTAAACTAACTAAAGCAGGCGGCGCGCTTGCAACTAGAGGAATATTTCTAAAAAGGCTACTTAATTTTATTTCAAGACTTGCATACCAGCGCTATGGAAGCCTGGAGTGTATTAAGCAAATGGCAACTAGTTCAGCGACTAAGTTGGCAGGTTCGGCATTATCGCCAGCTCTAAATGAAGAGGATTCAGTATCTACTGGAGATTCTACAGTAGATGCAAATAATGCAGCTGCAAATCAAGCGGCTTCCGCTCAAGCTGAATTTATTAATCCAGAAAAAACCGCCGCTTCTTCTGAAGTAGAAGCAGTAATTAAGAAAAACGATGAGATCGTAAAGACTGCAACCGCCAAGGCTGGTAAAACCGATTGTAATTTAATAACTGACGTAGTTAAAGCAACGGTCGGCGCCCATTGTGCTAATTTCCCAGGTTCAACTGCTCTACTTGGAGGTACTGCGAATATGGCAAATGATCCAAAAGCCGCAGCCGAGTTTGAAAAGAAAAGTACTGAATATACTAAACAAATTTTAAGATCAATGGGATTAGACGATTCAATTGATGCTCAACATGCACTAAATTCTCAAGATCTTCCAACTAGAGCAGCCTTTGCTGATGTATTTGATTTTGAAACAGGTATGGTTAGTTTAAATATGGAAGATACTTCAAGAGTACATGATAGTTTGCAACAATTAGTTAAGGACGGTACTGTTACTCAAGAAGAAGCAGACGCTGCTGAAAAAATCGCAATTGAATCAATAAAAAATGCAAATCCTCCTGAATTAAAATTGACTCAAAGTAAATCAACTAATGAAGGTTTATTTAGGACTAAAACTTTTAATTTTGCATAATAAATAACTAAAAATAAGTAAACACAAATGACCCTTGTTAAAACATTTGAAGAATTTAAAAAACCGTCAGTAATTGATGAAGCTCGTGAAGTTACAAAGATTTCTACTGCTAAACCAGAGGCTGGCGAGTTAAAAAGATGGGATATAGTATTACGTAGTGGAAAAGAAGGATCAGTTGACGAAGCCAATCCATCTAATACAATATTACGTGAACTGGCCCAAGACCCAGATTTTAAAAATTGGTGGAATGCCCCAGCTGATGAAACTAAAGATGGAATTAAAATCCCAAATCATAATTTATTGGCTATTATTGATTTAGGCGTTCAAAATAAAACTAATTTAATTGGACAAACTGTTTTTAAAGCACAGGTTGCCTTTTTACCTTACGCGACAGATCAAATCGAAGGATCTGGCGGAATGTGGGTTGCATACGATGTTACAAAAGTTCCACATAGAGCAAGTGTTGCAGTTGAAGGCTCAGCGGTTGAACTTGCTGCTTGGAATAAAACAGATTTGCCTAATTTAAGAGTTATTAATGATAATAAAAGAATAATGGCGCTAGGTAAAAATGGAAAACCTATAGAATCAAATTTAGTTAGCCCATCATATGTTGAAAAAAATGCTGCACAGACTAGCTCAGCGAATGTGGCAACCGTACCGGGTTCAACAACTGCTACAACTCCAAGTTCAACTAGCTCTACAACTCCAGGTTCAACAACCACGCCAAGTTCAACTAGCGCTACGGCTAACACCTCAGCTGGATTAAAAGCAACCCAAACTTTTGACCAAAAAATTCAAGATCTACAGAAAAAAATTATTGCTAGTGGAAATGCCGAAGCAGCCAAAGCAATTAATGATAAGGGCGGAGCTATTGGTAAATACGGAAGTGGAACAGCTAAAGCAATTGCAATTTTAGTTGGTACTCCAAATACTCCAATTACTGAAATTACTCCAGAAATAGCTGCTAAATTAGATGCAGCCCTAAAGAATGTAACTCCTGAACAAATTGCTGCAGTTAAAGCGCCTGCTGCAGTTAAAGCGCCAGCTGCTAATCAAGCAAAAACTGCAAATTCAGTAGCTACAAATAAAGTTGCACCTGCAACCACGGTAACCACTAAAAAGGGCAACTTAACATTTTAAAAATAAAATCTATTTATGAATATTTTAAATTACGCGAGAGGCTTAGAGCTATCAACCTATAATAAAATCAACGAGTCTGCAATTTTAGAAGCAGATGCTAATCCAACCAAAGCCCTTGAGCAAATAAAAAGCGGAAAGGCCGGAGGCACATATGCAGCTCAATGGAATCAAGTTCAAACTGCGGTTGTTGCTGGCCATGAAGCTGACCAACCTACCGGAAAGGTAATGGTTAAACACGATAATGGTGCTGATATGGTTACAGTTAATTGGAAAATTACAAACGGTAAAGTTGATCTTTCAGTAGACGGTGCAGCAGTTGCCGCAACCGGTCAAATGGTTAATATTGAAAAGCTTTCAACATACGACCCAAAGGGTAAGATGAATGAATTTATTGCTGCACTAATTACCGTATCTATTGAAAAATTTGGAAAGACTTGGGATAAAGCTCACATGGATTGGGTTAATGCTCAAATCAATAAGTGTAAAGCATTGGGTGGATTTTATGGTAGAATTGGCGATTATGCAACTAGCCCATGTTTAGTCGGAGATGGAGACATTTTTACACCATGGATAAATCCGTTAAGTGGAGGTGATCGCCCAACCCAAATCGATGCAATTGGAAAGGTTAATAAAATTGCAGGATCTGCCGCAACTGATGCTCAAGTTAATATGATACTTCAAGTAATTAATTTAAAGACTCAAGAATCAATAATCAGCCAGACTGATGAAAAGGCAATTCATGGACTTTACATGTTAATTTCCCCAAAATATACAATAGGCCAGTTGCAACGAATGTATGATGCAATTGCCGGAGCTTCATCTGGCGGGATATTTTATACCCTGAAAAGCAGCGGCGCAACCAACAATATTTCGGTAACTGATAAAGCAAAATTTGCTCAATGGTGCATTGGAGTTAGAGGAAATCAGCACAGTGCAGATATGCTTGCGGAATACCGCTTTGACATAGCCTCATACACTGCTAGTTTAGCTGCAATTAAAACATCTTTAGTATAATAGTCCCATGCTAATTATAAATGTAAAAGAAAATGGAACTTTAGACAGGGCTCTTAAAGTTTTAAAACGCAAATTTGAAAAAACTGGTACGGTGAAGCAATTACGTTCACGAAAGGAATTTATAAAACCAAGTATAAAACGTAGAGAAGAGATTCGTAATGCGGAATACCGTCAATCTCTAAACAATGATTAAAACATTTTCTAATTTCTTGGCAGAAAAAAAGAAATATTCAGATGCGGCTGGTGTAGCTATTCTTTATCAAAAAAAGATTCTACTAGTTCATCCAACCAATGGCAGTTGGACCAAACCAATTATGGGAATTCCAAAAGGCAAAATTGAAGTTGGAGAAGAAATTCTTGATGCTGCGCTTAGAGAACTTCTTGAAGAAACTGGAATTAGGCTCTCACCTGATAAATTAGAGCCGGCTGTTGAAACTGTTCAGGTTTTTGATAAGGCCGGCGACTATAAAAACTCACTTCATTATTTTATTTGTAGAATCTCAGAGCTTTCTGAAATTGGACTAGATGGATTGACTATTCCAAAGAGTCAATTACAGCCAGAAGAAATAGACTGGGCCGGCTTTATTGATGTTAAAGACGCCTATTCAAAGGTATCTAGAGCACAATTAATAATTTTAGATAGAATTTCCTAAAACTCCTTCACCATTTTTAGTAAAATAGCTAAACAACAAATTTTATATAAAATGGAAAATCAACACGAATTAATTACTGATGAACTAGTAATGGACGAAGCTACCGTAGCTATCGAAGAACCTCAAATGGAAATGGCACCAGACATGGTAATGGAAGAGCCAACTCAAGAACCCCAAGCTGAAATGTCAGAATTAGACATGTTAATCAACAAAAGAACTGGATTTTTCCAAGTTAATTTGGACATTAAAGATTTAAAATGGATTAAAAATTCATGTAATGACGGTAAATTTGGATTCACTGGCCCAAATGAAGCGTTTATGATTATGAATTGTTTCATGGGATTCTCTTCTGCTATTGCACGTCTTGAACAAGAAGACAAAGACTCGGAATCAGCTGGAGTTCAAATCCAAGCTTCTGCAGTTGAAGCGGCAGCCATCCTTATTAATAAATTCGAAGGTTCAAGTTTAGAATCAGCTCAACGAATTTTTAGAATTGCGATTGCACTTAACACTCCAGTAATGGAAATGAAGCAGCTTGATCAAATCATTAACCAAATTAAATTGGAAAATGCAAAGCAGGACGAACTTACTAAGCAAGAACCTCAAGCCTAATTTTTTTAAATTTTTATTAAAAGCCGCGTCAGCGGCTTTTTTTGTTTAGTATAATAACCGTATGACAAACCAAGATTTTAAATTAGTTGCACAATTCATTGACGAAATGAAAGCGACTTCTTCAACAAACGATAAGAAAGAGATACTTAAACGTTACGATACTCCAGTATTACGTAAGCTGTTTGAATACGTCTATTCTCCATTTAAACAGTATTATGTTACTTCAGATAATTTAAAGAAACGTCAGGATCTTAGTTTTGATAACTATGATGATCTATTTGATTTACTTAATGATCTGGATGCAAGGCTAATCACAGGTCACAATGCTATTCAAGTAGTTAATGGTTTTATTGCTAAAAATCAGGAGTTCGCGGAGGTCATCTATGATGTGATAGACCGAAACTTAAAGACTAGAGCAACTACTACCTTAATTAATTCAGTAATGCCAGGTACAGTACCTACATTTGATGTTGCCCTAGCTGAGAAGTTTGATGGTAATGAAAAAAAGGTAAACTTTGAGTCTGGAGAATGGTGGGCAAGTCGTAAGCTTGATGGAGTTCGTTGTATTACCGTAATTGACGAACATGGCGAACCTAAGTTTTATTCACGAGCTGGCAACGAATTTTTAACGCTTTCAATCTTGGCTCAAGATATTAAGAGGCTTGGATTAAAGAATAAAGTATTGGATGGAGAAGTTTGCGTTATGAAACCTGGCGGACTTGAAGATTTCCAGGGGGTTATCAAAGAAATTGGTAGAAAAAACCATACTATACAGAATCCAAAATATTATGTGTTTGATTTTTTAGAATCATCTGAATTTTGGAATCAAGCCGGAGACGTTTCTCTTTCAGCCCGACTAATCATCTTAAATGCAATTGTAACTGGCCTAACCTATGCTGAACCATTACCCCAATTTCAAATAAAATCAATTGAGGAATTTGAAAAGATTGTGGCTGATGCAACTGAAATGGGTTATGAAGGTGTAATGATGCGTAAGGATATTGGATACGAAGGCAAGCGCTCAAAGAATCTACTTAAGGTTAAAAAGATGCATGATGCAGAATATGTAGTAATCGATCTTGAATCTGACGTAAATCGTATTATTGATATGGGTAAAGAAGTTGAAGAGCTTATGCTAAAAGCCGTAATTGTAGAACACAAAGGTAATACAGTTAGAGTAGGTTCAGGCTTTAATCTTGAACAAAGACGACACTATCACGAAAACCCAAATGAAATTTTAGGTAAAACAATTACTGTACAATTCTTTGAAGAAACTACTGATCAACATGGTGCTCACTCACTAAGATTTCCAGTATTTAAAGCAGTTCACGGTCAAAAGAGAGAATTTTAATTTAATATATGAGCAAACGAATAATTTTAGTCGGCAAAGCCGCAAGCGGAAAGGATTTCCTTCGCAAAAAATTTGAAGATCGCGGGTTTAAATACGCAATCAGTTACACAACAAGACCTCCAAGAGAAGGTGAGGTACATGGAAAAGATTATTTTTTCATGACCCGGCCGCAGGCTCAAGACATGATTGACACCGATCAATTTTACGAATGGGTTGCGTTTAATAACTGGATATACGGAACAACCGTTGACCAATTTGAACAAGACGATCTTTTTATTATGACCCCGTCTGGTTTAGCCCATTTATCTGATGATGCACGTAAAGAGTCACTTGTAATCTTTTTTGATATAGATGAAGAGATTAGACGGCAGCGTATGATTAGCCGTAATATGCCAGGAGATTCAGTTGAACGTCGACTTGAAGCAGACCGCAAAGATTTTGAAAATTTTACTAACTACGATATAAAAATAACTAATCACGATTTCTAATATGGCATTTGAATTAACAGGGGTAATTATCGAAATATTCCCAGCACAGACATTTAACAAAGGCTTTCGCAAAAGAGAGTTTGTAATTGAATCAGGGGACAAGTACCCACAAAAAATAATATTTGGATTAGTCCAAGATAAATGCGATATGATCGATTCATACGGCATCGGAGACACTGTCTCTATTTCGTTTGACGTAAAAGGTAGAGACTGGACTGATAAGTCTGGTCAAACCAAATACTTCAACAGTCTTGAAGCTTACCGAATTAGTGGTCAGCAACGCGCATCCACTAAAAGTAAAAAAGTTGAAGAAGAGGACGAAGATGATGAAATCTTCCGCAGTCTTGGAATTGACACAGGTCCTAAAAAATCAGCCGCTCCAGCTAATCCATTTAGTGATGATAGCGATTTACCATTTTAATCCATATACATATGAAATATATTTCAATTGATATTGAGACGACTGGCCTTAACCCAGAGTCTTGTCAAATTCTTCAAATCGGTGCAGTGATTGAAGACACTCAAAAGCCTGTACCTTACGATCAGCTACCTAAGTTTCAGTGTATCATTGAACATGAAGCTTATGCTGGAAGTTCATTTGCGCTTTCATTAAATTCATGGATCTTAAAAATTCTTGGCGGTCTTGAGAATAAAACCAAGGAAGAGCGTTTGGCCTATCGAAAAGAGCATAATATTTTACCTGCCGGGCTTGTTGCCAAATCTTTTCAAATGTGGTTAATCTCAAACGGATTTCCATGTGAAGCGACTGGTGGTGTAAAGATTAATGTTGCCGGTAAAAACTTTGCAAGTTTTGATAAAGTATTTCTACAGAAACTTCCAAACTGGATGAGTTCAATTCAAATGAGGCAACGTATCCTGGATCCAGCTATTCTATTAATGGACTGGCACACTGACGAGAGTTTACCAAATTTACAGACATGTATGGATCGATGCGAGCTATCTGGAGAAGTAACCCATGATGCTTTGCAGGATGCATTAGATGTAGTTAGAGTCATCAGGTCAGTTACGAATGGTTACCAATCACCCAACAAATTTTAATTAACTAGGATGAATATTTTAAAACTAAAGGAGTGTCTATTACTATTTGCTATTCAGCTTGTGCTATATGGAATTCTATGTATAAATTTTAGAGCAGTTGCTGAAACTCAATATCACTTAGCAGCAGTTAGTGATTTTACAATAGCTTCACTAAACTTTTTTGTAATCCGAAAAATTGCAAAGAGCGAAGATTCACTACACCAATGGTTTGGTTATGTTGCCGGCTCAGTAGCAGGTTCGTATTTAGGTATTTGGCTATCGGTTCAGCTTGCCAATACAATTTTGTAGTATAATAACTACATGAAAGATACTAACGTCCGTTTGGGTTATTGTTGCATTAACTTGTCATTAGCCGACCAAAAAATTACAGCCAATCGAGGTATGATCCGTAAAACCTTTCAGGAAAAGGGCCTTGAATATTGTGCCGAGCTTGCACATCAAAATATAAAAGATGTTCTAAAAATTCTGGAATGGAATTTAGCCAATGGCATTTATGTGTACAGAATGTCAAGCGATATTTTTCCATGGATGTCAGAATATGAAATTCAAATGCTGCCACATTTTCCTGAAATTTTATCAGACATGCAAGAGATTGGCAAGTTTGCAGTTGCAAATAATATCAGGGTATCAATGCACCCAGGCCAGTTCGATGTCTTGCCTTCTCCTAGAGCCGATGTTGTTGCAAAAACCGTAAAGGATCTGGATCAGCACTGCGAAATTATGGATCTTATGAAGTTGCCAACCAATGTAGGTTTCCCAATCAATATTCATATTGGCGGTACTTATGGCGATAAAACGGCAGCAGCTAAACGTTTTTGCGAGAATTTTCAACTACTTAAACCAAATACCAAAGCCAGGCTGGTTGTAGAAAATGACGATAAGGCTACTCAATATTCAGTAGTCGATCTATATCAATTGGTGTATCTTGAAATAGGTACTCCTATTACTTTTGATTTTCATCATCACCGGTTTAATACTAGTGATCTTACTGAAGAGGCTGCGCTTAAGCTGGCTGCTACCACTTGGCACGGCCATACTCCGCTTACTCATTATTCAAGTAGTAAAAAAACATTCGAGGATCCAAGCGTAATTGCGAGGTCTCATGCTGATTACATTTATGAGCAAATAAATAATTATGGTCAGGCAATAGATATTGAAATTGAGGCAAAGGCCAAAGACTTAGCTGTACTTAAGTATCGCGAAGGTTTTAGCTCTTTACTTGAAAGCTATTTAGAGTTTGACGATAAGAGACTATTTGAAAAAATCGAAGCATAATGGCTGACGAAACAACTCAAGGCTGTGGTTGCAGCAATAACCAACCAGTTCCACAAACTACTGTGCTTAGTAGAATCATGAATAAAGTATTTGTGAATGATACAGAAAAAGACCGTCGAATGGCAATTTGTAAAGAGTGTCCGCATTTTGGCGAGATCCTAACCCAGTGCGGTATATGTGGCTGTTTCTTAGAGGCCAAGACCAGACTGGTAGGCTTTCATTGCGCACTAGATCAAATTGGCGAGGAACCTAAGTGGTAATAAATAAATTTGAAATTTTAGAAATTTCCTGGCGAACTTAAGTTAGTGAGCTTGAAAAAATAGACACATATGGACGGTGATAGTCGAAACACGAAGAAGAACCCTATTTGGGAATCTATCAACCTGGAGCATGATGCTTGCCCTATTTTTCAATCCATTTGGCTTCGATATTGTCCAATTTTGGCTAATCGAAGCAACTGGCAGCTTGTGGCGAGCCAATTTCGTTATGTACTGTATTGCGGCAGTATTCTTTGGATCCTCTATCTACTTTCGTTGGCGTTATAAAAAACTATCTGTATGAGAGACTGTTTATCCCTAATCAATACTACCCTAACCAAAGATGGAATTGACCATCAAGTTAAAGACATCAGCGTTAGTTGCCTAAATCATACCTATATTACAGTCCACTGTAGTCAAACTGACTGCCGTGTTAATTATAAATTCACAGATTTTCAGTCCTTCTTAAACGACAATGGATTCTCATTAAGAGAATCCATTGCTAAAGAATATCAGTTTAAAGATTAGATTCCGTAAATCGTAGAAATTGCTGCATAGTTTGCAGTTGCAAGGTTAGGAACGTCACTTATTGCTTGTCCCGCATTCCCGTATTCATAAGCTTTAAATCCATAAACTCGAGTAGTTGTTGCATGGGTTAGAGCAATAGCAGATTCACATAAACACAAACTTGGAACCGATCTTGAAGCTAAGCCTGAGCCGCTTACCGCTGGCATTCCCATATCTACACCATTTATCCAAAGTTTGGCGTCGTTTGGATCTTCTGCGCCAGCTGGAACATATGCAACCATATGAAATATTCCAGCGTTTTGTAGTGGTGCTAAATTACGAAATTCCATATTAGTATTACCGGATTTTACAGTAATTTTTAGGTTGTCCACTATAATTGAAATACTATCGTTTAGCGTGCCTACTAAATAGTGGCCATTTAAGTCTCGATCTTGATAGAATACTCCCTCTACTACTAGAGATCCATTGAAGTTATTACCAGTGGCATTTCTAAGATTTGGTGTTTCTAATCTACCGTTATTACCGCCTGTCTCAAAATAACCTACGAAACTTCCAGCACTTGGAGCAACAAATGCACCGTCAACTGCTCCAAAATTATTGTTACTAATTAAATCATAAACCGCAATATCAGTTCCTGGATAACTTGCTAGGAATCCTAATTCAATATTTGCCGCACATTCAGGAGGTAGTAAATATTCAGGATATTTTGTGTTAACTAACATGTATTGATAAGTACCAATTAGCCAGGCAATAGCTGTTGCATAATCTGCAAATAATTCGTAATTATTTGCTGATCTTTCAGGTAAACGACTAATTAGTTCAGTAATATTTGCTTGAGATTGACCACTAATCCAATGAATTGAAGGTACCGCAGCTGCTTGAGTATCAACTCCGCGGCTATACGTGTCAGTATAGATTACCGTGTTTATTCCTGGGTTAATACCTGCCCGCCAGTTGTTGTTTATTAGAGTAGTGTAGTCTTTACGAACTGTACCTAATGAAACTGGGCCGAAACTAACGGCATCTCTATTTGGTCGATTTAATCCATTGTAACATACTGGATTGGTGTAGCTTACTGCCATAATGTATAAAAATTATTTTAGGTTATTTATTTGGCTACTTTTAAAATTTTTTCAAAAACTTTTTGGCCAGACTAGATATAATAAATAGACTTTACAATAATCGTTCTTTAATTTACGTTGGAAAAACCTAGTAGGAAGTCATGATCCTGTTAGGAGTATGTGCCAGAACAACCTGATTGTAAAACAGGTAATGGTTTAGATTAGGAGGATGCTCCGCAAGGGCTGGATGAAACCAGCAGATCAAACGATCAACTTGAACCAGTTAACCACTGGAATCTAAGGTTTTGATATACATATTCGGTATTTTGCAATCGGCATACGGGTATAAAATAGTCCCGTTAAATGGCTGAATAATCCTTTGCTAGGTGGGATAAAGCACTCGTACTGTTGTGGTTAACACGATAGTGATTCAAGCGGATCCAACTTGCTTTGAGTCGACTCTGACAGGAGTGTACGAAGGTTGTCGTTATAACGCAAGCTCAGCATCAAATTGGAGGTAAACCCTACCCCTCTCATACGTTTTTTCCGACGATACCAAGGCTAGCCGTAAAAAAGCTAGCCTTTTTTTTGTTTACAGAGTATAATAATATTACTATGGGATTTAACAAATATTTTGTACCTGAACCAGCCGAAGTTGCTAGACAGGTAAAATTAAACGGGCCGACTCAATTTATTAATCGTAAAATTGATGCAGTAATTGGCAATTCAACCAGTATAGATATGATGGATCATATTTACGAAAAGTCAAAAACTGGCCAGACTGACAATCAAATCTTGAAAAGTCTAGTCGAAAAATTTCCGGTATATTTTAATGCCTAGTCCAGCCAGAGCAAAAGAAGTCTGCTTAATAACAGCTGTCACTGGAGAAGCCCAAACTCATCTATGCGTTATTGGTACGTTTAGGGGAGCCTATAAAATTGCACTGTTTGAAGCTGCAATTTCTTTTCCAAATTTAACAGAACGCGCTGCCCAGACCCTAATGAATCAAACTGGCTCAGTTAAACTTTGGGATACCAAAAAGTTTGCATATGAAGAAGAGGCCAGGTGGTCGCCAATTGGAAAGATAATTTCAGTCTGTAAAGTTCCAGTAAAACATACATAAAAAAAGAGAGCAATTGCTCTCTTTTTTATTTAAGTAAGTTAGGTTATTCGATTAGGCCTAGAATCTTTGATTCTTGAACCGCTTCTAATTGACATGGGGAAATTCCTTCACCAAATCTTTTTAATAATTTTTCTTCGGCTTCTCCAATTGAAGTTGCTTCAACCAAGTACTGTTCACGAATTTTTTTCGTTTTGCCGTTGTCGTCTTCCGACTCAAATCTTAATTTTGCTAGATAATACATATTGCTTTTAAATTTATGTTATGTTATACTAGTAAATTATCGAGTAGTTTTACGAGGGTTTAAAGATTGAGGCATTTTACCAGTTTCCATATTAGTATCTTTTTTAGAACCATTTAACACTCCATTGTCTGGAATATTATTTGTCTTTGCAAATACCTTTTTCTTATTCATAGACTCTTCAGTTTTCTGTGCAGATTTTAAAGCACCTGGAGCTGGATAACCTTTTTCTCCTGGCTTTGCAGGTTTTTCTCCACGCTTTCTTTTTGCATTAATATTATCCCATAAACCTTTTTTCTTTTCGGAAATTTCTAGGCTTGCTAATAGTGCATCAGACTCGTCTGCAAAACTTTGAGCAATATCTTCTCCAAATTCGTCATAAATTTTTGTAATAAGATCATTTTGTAAATCTTTAATTCGGCTTGCCGTTTCATACTTATTGGAGTGTTGATCAATTTCAACTGGCTCATTTGTATAGTTACTAGCTAATTCAATTAGATCTTTTGAAATATTATGGTAAAAAGAATCCGATTTTGTATTTGGTGCTTGGTGGAATTCATCGTAACTCTCTTCAAAGCTTTCAAATAGTGCAATGTAATTTTTCATTTGTTTTTGGTATAATTTTATAAACTTATTTATCTAATGCCAGAAGGTCCGGAATGCAGACGAGTTTACGAGGGAATCTCGGAAATCGCTAAAACAAAAACAATTAGTCAATTTGAGGTGCTAGGTGGCCGTTTCCTAAAAAGGGCTCCCGATCTTAACGTTAAAACATCGGTGCCAGTCCGTGTGACCGGCGGTGGAGTTAAGGGCAAATTCATCTGGCTGGAATTTAGTGACGAGACATGCCTCTGGATAACACTGGGAATGAGCGGGTACTGGTCAACTGGCCTTAAGCCTCATAGCCATTTCCGAATAGGTTTTGAGGATGGTACGTCTCTGTATTTTGTTGATCAGCGCCGATTCGGTACCTTAAAGTTCACACTGAAGTCAGAGCTTTCAAAAAAATTGGAGAGCCTTGGGCTTGACATGTTAAACGATCAAACTTCCAGCATGTATGATTTTGTTAGAAAGGTTGAACTGCCTAAAGTTCAGAAAAAAACTGTTGCAGAAGCACTAATGAATCAGTCCTTGTTTGCTGGCATTGGTAATTATATTAAATGTGAAATGCTCTATCGCTCTAAAATATCTCCATATCGATTGGTGCAAGATTTAACACAAGATGAGATCTGTCAATTATGGAATTGGGGTAAATTAATAATGAAAGCTTCATACGATCAAGGCGGAGCAAGTATCAGAAATTATCGCCAAGTAAATGGAGAAGCTGGCGACTTTACCTTTGAGTTTGAAGTCTATGCTCAAAAACAGGATCCATTAGGCAATGTAGTGGTTAGGGAAGAAACACCAGACGGTCGCACAACACATTGGGTTCCAAGTCTACAATCATAGTATAATAAAAACATGAAAGATATTATTGACTTAGGCAATCTAGTATTTAATCAGCTAGTAAAATCACATGGGGAACTTGAAGAGTCTAGGACCCTGTTTCTTTATGGAATCACAGTTGGTTCAGATTGGCAAGTATTGGGTTCAGTAAAGGTCGTAATAATTGACCAAACTGGAGTATCAATTAATTTTGAAGATCCTGTAATTACTGAGGTAAACAGTCAATGGAAACAAATAATTACAAATCGCCAAGGAGTTAAAGCAGCAGCTGAAATTTCAAAAATAAAATCAAATAATAAACAATTTAAGGACGGGGAAACCTATGAATTTTGGCAAAACGAAGGTCCTTGGAGAGAAATAAATTTTTAACTATGAACAAAGAAGAAGCAAAAGACCTATTAATCAAAGTATTATACAGTCAAGTAATGGACTTATCAATGATGTCTAAAATTGAATTAGGTGATGACGTAATCGCTGAAATTAAACGACTTAACCAAATTATTAATGAACCGTTTTAATTATGAATAGTTTAGATAAACAATATCAAGCACTACTCCAAGATATTTTAGATAATGGAGTAACCAAATCTGACAGAACAGGAACTGGTACGATTTCGGTATTTGGAAGACAAATCAGACACAAAATGTCAGAAGGATTTCCTTTACTTACAACTAAGAAGATGCCATTTAAAACTATTGTAACTGAATTGTTATGGTTCCTACGTGGCGATACTAATATCAAGTTCTTAGTTGATAACGGATGTCATATTTGGGATGGTGATGCATATAAGAATTATGAAAAGACCGTTAAGCTATCAATTGATAAAGCTACTGACGAGGGTATACTTAAAGAGGCAACTGATTACAATATTCTAAGTAAAGAAGGATTTATTGAACGTATTAAAACAGATGATGAGTTTGCTAAGAAGTGGGGGGAGTTAGGTTCAATTTACGGTAAGCAATGGAGAAAATGGAACAAAGTAAATTTTGATAACATGATAGTAGATTACAGTGGAGACAATACTGGATATACCTTACATGAACCTATAGACCAAATAGCAAACCTAATCAACGACCTTAAAACAAATCCAGACTCAAGACGATTGATGGTTAGTGCTTGGAATGTGGGTGAATTAAACCAAATGGTTCTCCCACCTTGTCATTATGGATTTCAAGTTTATACGAGAGAGTTGAGTTGGGAAGAAAGAGAAGACTATGGTTATAAGATAAATATAGATGGAATATTAACAAAAGAATGGGCTGACAAGTTACGTTTACCGACAAGAGCAATCTCTTTAATGTGGAATCAACGTTCAGTAGATACGTTTTTAGGTTTACCATTCAATATTGCTTCTTATGGATTGTTATTGGAAATCATTGCTACTTCAGTTAATATGGTACCTGACGAATTGATAGGAAATTTAGGTGATACTCATTTATATTCAAATCATATTGAACAAGCAAAAGAACAAATTGGAAGAAAATATGACCATGAAGAACGGGGGTCTATGTTGAAAGATGCAATGGGACCGGTCGCGTACCAGTCAGCGGTTGCTGAACTAATGCCATTCGGCGGAGGTCTTTCTGAATATTATGATATTTATAAGATTCCATATTATAGTAGAGTACCGTTTGAATTACCTTCTTTAAATATTAATACTGAGTTTTGGGCTAGAGAAACTGAAGATGGCCCAATAGAGGCAATCTCAATATTTAATAATTTCACTGATGATAATTTTTGTAAGTGTTTATTGGAGGAAGATATTCAATTAGGCAATTATCAATCACATCAATCAATTAAAGCGCCTTTATCCAATTAAGATATGGAAATTAGAAAAATAACATATAAGGAAGTTGATCATGAATTCAGCGAACTTAAGCCTGATCTATTAGACGAATATGCAACTTATTATGGGTGCTTTATTAAAGATGAATTGGTTGGAGTAGTTTCATATGTTGAACACGCTGCTGTAATTTATCTTTGTCATGCATACGTTAAAGAAGAACACAGAAGTCAGGGTATCTATAAATTATTGTGGAACTATAGAGACTCTAAAATAAAAGAATCAGATAAATCTATTTATGCACACTGTAATGTTGATAGTTTAAAATATTTTATCAACAACGGATATGCAATTGAAAAGGCCCTATTTAAAGTAGTTAAATTATGAAGAAAGTATTAAGAATTGAACCGTATTGTTATAAAACATGGTCACCAGTCTTTAAGCAAATTGGCTTAATTTCCCCGTATATTACATATAATCCAGAAGGTCACTTTATTGAATCTGGAGTTAGCTCTTGGCTATTAATAGTAAGTTTTAATATACTCATTTGGGATTTTGGATTCAGGATCTATTATGATCTTGAATATTAGGCAGTTTCAGTTGAGTCTAATGAACTTGCAAAAGCTTTTGCTTTTTGTAAACCTGCTGAAACTACTGCTCCATTTAACGAAGTTCCCCAACCTGCATTTGCTCTAATATAGTCAGTAACTGCTGAATCTAAATCCGAATAGTTATTTGGATTTTTACCGTGTCTCTTAAATGAATCTATGAAATACAGGATTGCAAATTCTGCTGCAACTTCAGGTTTTTCAAGAAGTTCAGGATTTTTAACAATATTAATATTACCTAAAGACTGATTTGAACTATTATAAATCTTTTGTAAGTTTTCGTAATTTCCTTTAAATGTTATTCCGTTAAAACCTCTTCCTCTGTATTTTTCTCCATCTCCGGATTCAGTATTACCGTTCATTCCTCCATACACAGCTTCCCAAAATTTACTGTCAAAGCCAGCTTTACCCAATTGTCTCCAACCTTCAATTTCTTCATCTGCGTATTTTGAAATTCTGGCTCCAAATACCTCTTTCATTCTTGCAATTGGCGTACTAAAATAGGAAGTTTCACTACCTCCTTTTGCTGACTCTTTTGAAATTACTCCTAAAATTGCTTTACGTGCAAATTCATTAGTTATTCCATTTTTGTCCATTGATTTTTCTAATGCAACCATATTTTCTTTTGGAAAGCCTCCTTCCGCTTTAAAATTAGTACCCTTACCTGCAGTCAATGAAGTTGAATATTTGTCTAAATCAGCTTGAGAAAAATTCTTTTCTTTTAATTTTGTAATAAGTCTCTTAATTAAGTCTGAGTCAATTACAATACCGCTGCTAGATAAATTACTAGCGGTTGCTTCTGCGCCAGTCAACCCAGTAACTTCAATTGGGTCATCCGTCTTTACATTAGACGTTCTTGAATTTTCTGGACGAGTTCCATAAGACAGGTGAAAGTGTCCAGCAGTTGCGGCCTTAGTTGGATTAGAGTATTCATCAATGTAACTGAAACCTGGAGTACCATCAGATACTCGGTTTAACACAGAAATCATTTTACTACGAGAGTCTTCTGTATTTGGAGTAACTACAAGATCGACCGCTTGACCTTTTGTATGTCTACTAACATAAGATAAATTGTGATGAAATGCATCATTTCCACTAGTTACTTTAACTTGGATATTAGGCGCAATCTTTTTAAATTCAGATAATACTACTTCAGCTATTTTTTGAATATCATCTGTAATATCTCCACCGCTACTAAGCTCTTTTGATTTTTCAGCATACCCTAGATCGGAAAGTTTATCTCTTAATTCGTCAGCATTTGATGCTTCAGTTAGTGTATTTTTAAAGTCAGTATATGATTTAATTTTGATCATTATATTCCCTGATCTTTTTTAGTATCCTCATTAAATTTCTTTATTGCATTGGCTGTTTCTGGTCCAAAATAACCGTCTACTCCAAATTTCGGAAGTGGATAACCTAAGAAAATTAGGGCAGTTTGAATATTTTCAACCATCTTTGAATACTGCATTTCTCCTAATTTTTGAACCGGTACAGCCTTATTTGCTCCTGCGAAGTCTTCAAGGGTTTTATAAAATTCAGAAATTTTATCGTCAATTAAATCCTGATTATCGGTATTGCCCTGCTTCTTGACTGTGCCTTCTTCGCTTTTACCAGTTAGCCAGTCTAAGAAACCGCCTTCATTAAGATTTGAATTAAATTCTGTAAATGTCTTAATCATGTTAAACTTTAAATGTTTATTGTGTAATAGATACTAAATTATTTATCTAATGTCTGAATCAATTAAACGAGTTGTGCTGAATGGATTTCGATACTATCAAGTATCTGACTCAACTGGAATACTTGGAACTTTCCCAAGTGTAACCTCTGTACTTGGAGATACCTCTGATAAATCTGGACTTGATGCTTGGAGAAACCGTATAGGTCACCAAAAAGCTGATCAAATCGGCCAAGATGCAGCTAACCGAGGAACTGTGATGCACCGGTTATGCGAAATTTATCTTAATCTGCCGCAGTCGATGTCTGCAAAAGACAGACTTGAGGACACTTTGTCCTTGGCCAGAATAGATGATGAAATTGATCAATTTGATAATCGGGCAAAAATTGTGGGAGGCATGCTCTTCTATAATTTTATAAAATCAAATTCATTTGACGAAATTAAACGAGTAATTGCTCAAGAGCGATTCTTATGGACGGCTAGAGATGGTGGATTTGCTGGCACAGTTGATAATGTTTCTGAATTAATAACTGGCGACCATGCAATTGTAGATTTTAAGACCGCTCGTAAACCCAAGGAAGAAAAATGGATTGAAGATTATAAGCACCAAGTCGCAGCATATTCGGTTGCAGTTTGGGACCGTATGCAGGTTAAGACAGTTACTTGTAGAATTTGGATTTCAAACGAATTAAACTTAGCTCCACAACACTTTAGAATGGACTCTAGTGAAATGAGAGAATACTATTTTAAATTCAGAGAAAGATTGGCAGAGTTCTATCGAAAGAATCCGCCAATTGTGATTTAGACAATCTCAGTCCTGTCAGTTATCTTTCTTAAAAGATCTAATCTAACTGGAGTAGGTCTTTCAGCTCCACCAAATGTTCGTAAGTAAATAAACGGCTGATTTGCAGTATTTCTGGTTGTATAATCGCATTTAGATAAAATACCCCAATTGTTTTGGTGATTTGCGATATAGTAGTGATCTCCAGCTCTTGCCATTAATTTATCCTGTTCTGTAACTGGTTCAAGGCCTAGTGCAATTAATCCCATTCCAACAAATGGACCTTCAACCATTTTACCAGTAACTACATTAACTAGCATAATATTACGCGGATTACTTATTAATTCCTGCGGGCTTTCAACTGACCTTGTTGCTCTGCCTAGTCTTTCAATCGCGACAAATACTGGAACTCCAGCGGCTCCTCTAAGAGAGGCCTGTTGAGGTTCTGCTAGAACTACAAATTTTGCAAAATTACCAGTTCTGATTTTCTTAAGCAAGTCAAGATTCGCCAAGGTTTGGCGATTATTAACAGCCTGTTTTAATTCAGCTCCAGTAAAATCAAGTTTACCAAATAGGGCTTTGTCTGCAGTTCTGGCCAAATTTTGAGAACGATCTCTTTCAATACGTTCTCTTTCTGCTTGAGCTTCCGCATCTCGACGCTGTTGAACTACTTCAGGGCTTAATCTATTAAGAATAAAGAGTTTACCGGCTGGGGTTAGGTTAACTCTATCTAGATCAGGAATATTTTCAATATTTACTTTAACCCATTGTGATTTATCAGTAGTTGTCCGAGTGTCATTTGCATCACCTGGGGTACGTTCGCCAGCTTCAATTCGAATAACATCTGATATACCAGCAGCAATATAAGTCCCGTTGCGTACATCAACTACTTGCCTAATTGGTAAGCTATCGTAGCCTGCATCATACAGGTAGCTTTTAACTACAATAAAGTCGCCAACTTGCCATTCTGCATCTGGGTCTGCGCCGAATTGTCTAATACGAGAAGCAAGGCGTTGTCGAGTTTCAGCCTCTTCACGAGTTCTACGCTCTCTATCTTCGATTGCTTGGCGCTCTGCTCTTTCTCTGTCAAGACGCTGCACTTCTGATCTAGCTGCATTAATTGAGCTAAATCTCTCATTTGATATACGGCCGTCTCGACCTAATGACGCTAAGTACTCATCATCTAACTTTGTTAAAAAAGTATCAGGTAGAATTGAAAGAAGTTCATCGTCAATATCAAATCTGTCCGGTTTTGTGTTATTAAATCCGATTTGGCGTTCAATAAATCTCTCAGCTACATCAATTTTTGATTGAGTACTTATTCCTTTATCCATTGCCATCCAACTTCCTGGACCAATTATTGCTAGCGCATCATCAACTGATGGCGTTCCATCTGGATTTGCTTTATAGTCCAACAATGATCCCCAAGCTTTGTCTTTTTCAGTAGTTCCGCTTGAATTTGATGAAATATAACCTGCATATTTTAATAGTGTTCTGTACAATTTGTAACCTAAGCCTGTACCTCTAAGAGCTGGTCTAATTCCGTCATTTGGGAAATGGCTGCGTTGAAATGAGCTAGGCTCTTCAGTTCTAAGATAAACAGCCGTACCTGATGGATATACGTCTCTCCATTTACCAAAATCCTCTTTCATTCGGCCTTCATCAATTTGCTTGAGTTCCTTGAGTAAATCAACAATAGGTTGTGGAAATCTTGGATAATAATCTCTGGTATTACTAGGCTTTTCCATTGTAATCTCAATTCTAGGAACCTGTTTTAGTGCACGAGTTAAATCTGCTGCAACTTCTGAGTAACTTCTACGAACTGGCTGATTTGCAAGCTGTTGTCTACGAGTAACTGTTTCCTGTCTAGCTCTACCAATATGACTTCCAGCTAATCGCTCAGGGCGTTTAACCCCCATTTCATCAACTAGCCCACCCTGATTAATATTCGATTCATTAATTGCTTCTATAAAAGACTTTGCCATAATTATATAAAAAATACTTTTTAGTTATTTATTCTTGAATCCGGTTAGATAACCATAGTAGAATACTTAAAAAGATCTAGATCATGCAGAAACTCACATTTACTAAACAAGCTATCCTAATTTCATTTTGGGATGAAACTTCTGAAAAATGGATAGACCGAAATATGGCTGATACAAGTTTACCTATCACGTGGTACTTACCGTACGACGTTCATATAGAAAAAAATGTTAAGCTAAAGGACATAATTAATAATTTAACTCCATATGCTGAACAATTAAATTTTGTGTTTCTTGCATATCTTAATGGCGTTCAAGTTGAAGACCTATTTACTGAATTATTAAGTCGACCGGCTGAACCGCATGATCTTAAAATAGACGCGATTTGCCTATTATGGATGGGTCAAGTAAAACCAGTGCCGGATGTTGATGACTCAAAAATATACACATTTCCAGCACTACTTGCCCTGGAGATGATTGACGAAGAAGATGATGGTGCAGAAGATGAGTTGCACAGCATTTACGATATAACAATTGACCAATTGCTAAATACCCAAATTGTTATTGATGATTTTTTGGAATATTATGATGATGACTCCCGTAATGATGATGCAATATTTAGTGGAATAACTGATTGGACTTTCTTTGATTTTATGAGAACTGTATTAAGCGAACTTGTTCTTTATAGCTTTACCACTGATATAATTAAAAAGTCTGACTTAACCGCTAATCCAATCGGCCCAGCTGAACTATTTGATCATCTTGATAAACTGGATAAATTTTTCAAGGATGAACCAACTGATTTAGATTAATGGTAATATAACATGCGGTTGAAAGCCTCTAAGCTTTTATGGTATATTATATTAAGTATGAGATCAAAGAAAATAAAAACTTTTTATACGCCAAAACAGGTTTTGGAAAATGACAAGACTTCTAATTATAGCAAGTCTCCATTAAAACCTAAACTTCTTTTGGCATATTTAAAACAGAAAAAACTTCTTGGAAATTTTTCAATAACTGATGATTTTAGGCCATTTACTAAAACTGATTTTAGAATGGCTCATCATAAAAGTTATGTGGACGATTTTTTTAATGGGACAGGTTTGTGCAATTCAAATTCATTAGCCTGGTCAAAACAGTTTGCTGAATCAATTAGATACACAAATTCATCCCTATACTCAGCAATCAGGAATTCAATAGTTAATCCAAACCAGGTTAGTTTCAGTCCAACTAGTGGATTCCACCATGCTAGGCCAAGCGGCGGAAGCGGTTTTTGTACATTTAGTGGTCAAGTAATTGCATCACTTAAAATCTATAATGAATTTGCGTTTAGTGGAGCCTATCTTGATTTAGACGGTCATTTTGGAAATTCAATTGAAGACAGTCGTGCATTTTGTAAAAACTTAAATAAAGCAGTTCCATTAGATTTTAATATTAATCCACAGGGTTATGATTCAGATTACTTAGCCGATCTTGCAAAATGGTTAGAGCGATTAAAACATGCTATCCTTACCGATAAAATTCAATATGTAGTTTGGTGTCATGGTGCAGATTCACATGCAGATGATAATTTAGGAAGGCAATGTGATACTGACCACTGGATTGCATGTTCAACTCTTTTTTGGAAATGGGTAAAAGAAATGGATAGATTATTAGGAAGACCATTACCTATATCATGTGCTCTATTTGGTGGATATCGCGAAGATGACTATAATTCAGTCTTAAGTTTACATACCAGCGATTTTGTTGAGTGCCTTAAAGAATTACTTGAGGTCGACGTTAAATATACTATAGAGGTAAGTCCTCGTCGAAAAATTGAGTATGAAGATGGTGCGAGATTATATAGAAAACGAAGAACTATGGATCAAGAAGTATAAAGATATTGACCGTAAAGGTGTTACCTCAAGCTATTGGAAGGAGGTTCTTGCCGTTATTGGATATTTAGAATATAAAGAAAATTATGAGGGTTGCCAAGAACTTTGGGAATACTATAAGGAAATAACAAATGGTCGACAAGACGATATCGACTAAGCAAAAAAATAGCCCTATTAGGGCTATTTTTTGTTAAGTTAACTTTAATTATGAATTAAGTTGTTCTGGCGAAGTTGAGTCAGCCGGTGCCTCTACTAAATCTGTTGCTGCTGGTTTTTTACCATTCATAACGTTTTTAACACCAAGTAGAGTGGCTCCAATTAAGGTAAATGTTATTGCTTGTGTAATAACATCAATTGACTTAGTAATCCATAGTTTGTCAATGCAGCCTAATAGAAAGCATAAGCCCCCAATAAAGATAATATAAAGACCAGCAACTGACGTACCTGACGTTTTGCCATTATCATTTGATGTCATTTCACCAAATGAAAAACGTTTAACATCTCCGATTTTCGAAATTTTCATTTTATTTTATATTTTTTTAGTTGACGTAATTATTAAGAATTGTCTCAAGATCGTCAGTCTTTTCAAGAGTAGAGGAAGGCTCGTTATAATATAGTTCATACCGATCTTCTAAAAGGTCAGCTGCATTTATTTCATTTTTTAGTTTAAGCAGTCTAATACCAAACCAGTCAGCTTCCATTTCTTGACGTTCATCGTATTGATTTGCTCTATCGTATTTAGAGGCAGAGTGATCCAATTCAAAATGCGCTATTTCGTGAGCCTCAATTGCAAGTATGTGATCACTTGTTAAGTTTTGACTCTCAATTATTACTCCGTCAATATAGATAGTTTTTGAGGAAAGATCTGCAAATGCAATTCCTAAATAGTTAAAAATCTTTGCACAATCTTTATATAGAGAATCCTCTGGCCAAAGGGCTATAACCGTCCAGTCTAGATCAAGTTTACTTTTCCAGGCAGTAGGCTCTGCTCCTTCTGATAAATTATAGCGTTTCATCTTTGAAGCGCGTTGACCGGTTAGGTCTCTCCATAACTCTCGTACATCAGGTTGAGCTAGAGTATCCGCCTGTACCATTGAATAAAATTGATTATCTGAGTTCTGCATCATTGCGAACCATTCTTCTAGCGTTGGTTTCTTAGGTAGTGCGGCTATTCTAGGCTTTAACCTACGGAACATTGGAAACAGTTCAGTTTCATATTTGTCACCAGTATGAGGGTTTCTACCAAATTTACGATTAATACCAAGATCGCCTAATTGCTTAAGAGGTCTTGGATGCTCGATATTTTCAGATACCCATGTATTAAAGTTTACAATCGTTGCCATTCTGTTTTATTTATCCCTAGCGTAGATAAATAATAAGAAAATCAATAACAATGATTCATAAATATCAACAATGGATTGAAGAATCTGAAAAAGTTGAAGCAAACGAACAGGTGCCAACCGCTACTCCAGAAGTACCTGCAGCAACGGATGCAGCAGCTTTGCCGGTTACAACTGAAACGCCAGCCGCAACTACTCCAGAAATTCCATCTGAGCCAGAAATCGTATCAGCTGAGTCTGAAATTGAAGAATATCAAAATTTAGATAAAGCGCGCAGAGAAGCAATTAAAGCATTTAAAGAAAAACAGGGAGAATTCTTGGAAATTCCAGAAGACATTCGTAAAAACCCAGTTGAAGAAGCTGATAAAACAAAAGTTGAAGAGCTAAAGACCTCTTTAATTGAGCTTAATAAAACAATGAAAGCTGCAATTACTGCTTGGAATAAATTTAACTCAATGGCTCTTGGTATTGAAGATGATGAAGACGTTGAACCATAAAATAACTATCTAACTATGTCAATTATAAAGAATTTTAACGATTTTCTTAACGAAAGCTGGCATCCATATGATGCATACGAAACTGGCAAATCAAATTGTTGCGGTGCACCAATCATGCAAGGCGGAATTTGCTCAGACTGTAAAGAACATCGTGAACCTGAAGAAGAGGAAGAATATTCAGAAGATCAAATGACCGATCATGAATTTGAACCTCGGAATCATGACGCTGAACCGGGCAGCGGGCTACCTAATGTTGAAGGATTTTAATGCAGTACTTATTAGAATATAGCGATTGGACAAACAATCGAGAACGTGAACTTAATGAAGATTGGGAATGGGACGATTTAGCTCATCTTGGAGTTGATGTGATTAGTGCAATATCAGATACTGTAGTTCCAGGATCAGGCAGTGTTATTGATATAATTCATGCTATTTCCTATTCAATTCAGGCAAGTTTTGCAAATACTGAAGCTGAAAAGGTTTCTTTAAATATGCAAGGTTTAATAACTCTAGCCTCAGTTGTGGCAATTAGTGGAGCTCAAGCACTGGCAGTTGCACTAAAGGCTGAAATTAAAATTGTAATGGCTGCATTTACTGAGGGTCTATCTAATCCAACTGCTTTTAAATTAGCAAAAGCTGCTGCTCCCGAAGTTTCAGCTAAACTTAAAACTCTGCTTGGAATGGTTAGCGATATTGCCAAATGGGTTGGTCAAAAAATTCGAGAATTTAAAAATTCAGAATTAGGCGCATGGGTTATAAGTAAATTCGGCTCAATTGAAATAGCTCTTACTAAGATAAGTACCTTAATAACTCAGGGTATTCCAGCCTCAATTAATAAATTTCTACAATTTTTAGCAAAACTTAATCCGTTAAAATTAGGTGCGCATGGATCAACTGGTGAAACTGGAGAACTTGTATTAAAAGCCGCTGCTAAAAATTATGCAACCGCTAAAGCAACCAATACTACAATTGCTGCAATTACGAATACAACAAATCAAACTAAAAAAGAGGTTGCCAGTCTTACTAAGAAACCTCAAGTCAAACCTAGCACATAATGAATCAATTAAAATCATTATATACTTATTTAAAAAACAAAAAAATTGTTTTTTTAACTACCTCAAATAGATGGGAAGGCGAGAAAGAATTACCAAAATCTTCTATTATTGCAGATGAATTGGCTACTAGACTTGATAATTGTCAAGTTATTAATGTTTCCAAACTAAAAATATTTTCATGTGAGGGAAACGTTTCAAATAAAAAAGGAAACGGCTGCGGAGTTAAAGCGGCTAACCTAGTTGACGGTAAAAAGAATCCAACTGGAAATATCAGATGTTGGGCATCAGTTAATAATAAGTCAGATGAAATGTATAAAGTTGCCAATGCAATCTTTGAATCAGATATAATTATATTTTTTGGGTCAATTCGTTGGGGCAAAATGAATGCAGTATACACTCAATTAATTGAAAGATTGACTTGGTTAGAAAATCGACATACGAGTTTAGGAGAATCTAATTTATTAAAAGATAAAGAGGCTGGAATAATTGCAATTGGCCATAACTGGAATGGAAAGGAAGCTGTTAATCTAGAAAAACAAGTTCTTAAATTTTTTGGATTTAAGACTCCTGATATTTTAACATTTAATTGGCAATGGACCAATGATAAGTACAACGAACTTTTGTCGGGTTATAAAAGAGACTTTCCAGACTTCTTAAAAGAATTTAAGTTTAGCGAAGCTTTGTATGAGGCAGTTATGAGGTTTAAAGGTTGGATCAGACTATAAAATCTTAATAAACACTAAAAGCTGGAAATTCCGGCTTTTTTAATGTGATCTGAGACGGCCTAGAATTTAAGTTAGGTTACTATTAGCTAGGATATTAAAAGATGGCCAATGTGATCTGGTGAGTGATCTATATTACTTAACGGTAAAGGTATATCCGGTTAATTTCTCAATCTTAGCTTTTGTAACTTTCCAATGATCTAGTCCAACTGGTTTGTCTGGGGTATTATTAAAAATATAATATTCCCAAACCTTGGTCTTTTTAACAAATAAAACCTTCCAACATTTAAGAGGTACTGAGGTTGAGCCTATTTTTTTAGCTTCACCAGTCGAGCCACACCAAACCATTACTGAATCGTATTGTATGGCAAGGTCTCTAGTTTTCATCTCAAGTTTCTTCCAGTCTCCAGCATTTAACGAATGGTACTGTGGAGCCATATTCGAGAAATAAAAACACTCAGTTTGCAATTCAGTACTACATTGATTGTCTGCGGCTGGGCACATATGACCTCGATCAGTACCTGAACCCACATAATCATCCATTAAGTCCGTTTCATCTGGCAATAATGGGTCCGGTGCAAATTGATCCTTACGTGGAACTTTAGTAGTTGGACACTCTAATCTGGCTTTAGTATCCCACCATTCAACCTTTAATGGATAGTGTAGGGTTTTACTATAATAGGCAGTGTAACCTTTGTGCTCTAACTTGATTGAACTAGGCACTAACTTAATTAAACTAGGTTCTAATTTAATTGTTGCAGGGTCTTTAATAAAGCCAGTACATAGCAGTAGAGCAAGTACTACAGCTACTGATAAAAATTTAAAAGTTTTCATATTTTTTATTTATTATGGAAAGTTTATTAGGTTTAATAGTATAATATATTTAACAAACACTATAAACCTATCAAGTTATGAAAAAATTAATCTTCGCAATCATTTTCGCTGTAAGCTTTCAGGTTGCAAACGCCCAAACTAATTCAACTGAACAAGATCGTCAAGCCGTTGCCTTTCTTAAAGACCGTTGCTTAACTTTCAATCAAGGTCAAGTTCCAATCAAGATCAATAACCCAAAGGAGTTAATGGACTCTTTAGACAATAAGAAAATAAACTACAGTTATACAACTTACACTTTTGCAGGCAATCAAATTAATGATGAAACTTGCATGGGAGGTAGCAGTGATGCAAAGGTTGGAAAAACTGCAATTCCTTTTGTGAAGTACTACATTTACACTAAAGGCGGCTTAACCTATATTGAATTAGTAGACGGTAACTCTTACTTTTAAACTTCTCAACCCTAACCAAAAAGGGACTCATTAGAGTCCCTTTTTTTTATGTGTGAGTGTTTGTTAGTTTATTAACCTCGGCCTACTTGACCTTCTCCCTGCTTTTTACCACCAGTTCCGCCGCCAGCTGGAACATTTGGGGCTCCTGTCCAAGTTTGAACACTTTGAACTCTATCAAACCATTCATTAAGATTATAGGCGCTAGCTTTAGACAGAAGTCCATTTTTAATAATATCAGTATATCCTGCAAAAACTGCAGCTCCGTCATTTCCAAATTCAACTGGAGATTTGGTTGGAGAAACTGCCTCTGCTATTTTGGTGAATACTGCGGTTAATCGTTTTACACCTTCAGGTAAAAGCTTGAATTTTTGAGACTTCTCGTTGTACGAAATCAATATTTTAAAATCGGCAGAGCTTAATCCTGTCCAGGCAGCACCAACATCCGGAATTGGATTATTGACTAACATACGTTTACCTTTAACGAAGTTAGCCGCACCATTCGCAATTGCGGTAGTTGCAGCAGCTGAGTCCTTTCCATTAACGTATCTTGTAAAATAGTCACCTGCTACTGGGTCATTTTTTGCAATATGATCCGGCACTCCAAGCGCATTTAATAGATTAATTGAAATAGCTGCAGCAATCATATTTGAAATTGAGCCTAATTGGCCAGGTTTTGCCCAATAATAACTAAAACCTCTTGCGTCAGCTTCAGCTACTGGATTGCCTAATGTAAATTTAAGCACAAAGTTTTGACAATTACCAAGATAAAATTTAAAACGAGTAACCATATCGGCTTGGGAATTTGCAAATCTAACGAGTGCAAGCATTCCATTATTTGAAGCAGTTATTGTGATTGGTCCAGTTAGGTCAGCCTTTTTAAGAAAGATTGTACCTGTTTCAAGTAGTTTTCGACCGTTGATCTCTAACATATCGTCTCCAGGTTTTGCAGTCTTTTGAGTTGAATCTAAATTAATTGTGATTCGAGTTTTGGCCTCAGCTCCACCAAATTTACTACCGTCCGTATCAATAAATCTTAATGATGCAATGTTTTGCATTGTTAATGTATAGACAATATCCTTTTTTATTCCAATATTTGCAGCTAATTGATCAGTAATATTTGATGCACTAGTTGAGGACGAAATGAATGCTATACCATCAACTGCTGGAGCAGTAGTAGATAAAGGAGAAGCTTCAGTTGCCTCGTTTATCCAACTGGCATAGCTTTTAATTAATTGATTTTTCATTATATTATAGAGTAATTATTTTCTAGGTATTATTTATCTTTTGTACTATTTGATATTTCAGGGTTTTAAAGTACATCAGCCACTATGATAAATTCAATCCAACCTAAGTCATTTCCGCTTATGTCAGATAGACTTTCAGTATACCTATCCCATTCAGCTAAATCTTCCAAATTATCAAGGTCTATCCATTTATCCATATACTGATTGGTTTTGTTCTTTAGTACCCGAATTGCAGCATTAACTTCAGGATCACCGCCCCATTCATCAATCATTTTATCTAAACGGTTGTCAAAAGGTTCTTTGTCAGCTAAACCTAGATCCCTTAACTGGTTAAGATCATCATCTGGATCCAGATTAGCCTCAGATTCCTGGAGTATAAATTGATTAAATGGTTTAATTTGTCCCATTTTTAAAGAGATATTTTGATTATTTATCTAGAGTCGACCAAATTTAAAAAAGGTTGGTACTATAAACTCAAGTAATAATTTTTTAAATTAAACCAAAAAAAGATGAAAACGTCAAAGACAACATCAAAGTCTGCTACTAAGGTTGCAGCAAAGTCAGTATCAACTCCAGTAGTTGCAACTGTTTCACGTAGTACTAATAGCCGTAAAGGTGCTAGCTACAAAAAATTATCAATTCCACAAAAATTGGAAATCATCACTAGCCGCAAGCGTCGTGGAGATAACCAGGTAATTGCTGCTGAATTGAATGTGACCCCTACTTACGTAAGTGGAGTAGTAAACGGCCGTCACCAAAACACTAAAATTGTGAATCGTATGTACGATAAAGTACGCGGTCGCAAGGTAGTTGCATAAGTTTAGTAACTCACAACAGCCTAAAGGGAATCAGTTAATGGTTCCCTTTTTTTTGTGATTTGAACAGTTAGATCACCAGTGCCTTGTAGCAATCGGTGCCATTCGCCTTTTGGAATAAGGACTGGGCTGGTTAGCACTCTAGGCAAACAGTTCTCAAATTGAATGAGCCAGTCAGTTTGGCCTAGCGATTCAACCACTCGATCTTCATCATCACGGTGCCAAGTAAGTTCTTCCCGATCAAGCTCGGCACTGAATTTTCGGACTGAGATTTCACCAGTAATTTGGGTTTCTTGAAATGGAAGTTGCATCATTTATTACTTTTTACCAAGTTGGCGTTTTACTTCAGCTCTAACGCTTTCCATCTTTTTTGCATAAGTTGGATTCTTTTTACGGTTAAACACAATTTGCTGATTAATACTGCCTGTAATTTTTTGCATGTTCCTTTTTCTGGTTCTGATTAACCAGCTGGCCAAGGCCTTGACCCCAAGCGTCTTGAATTTACCATTTGCATCAGGTGCACCAGAGTCATGCCAGTCCGGCGAGCCCTTTGGTTTTTTGGCTTCAGTAATTAAAAAATCGTTATAATATAATACGTGTTGCATCGTTGTAGACTACTTTTTCTTTGATTTTCTGACCCTTTGTGCCAGATCCTTGTCGGCCTTGCCCCAAGTTCCACTTGACTTTGTAACAAATGAATTTACTCTGGCATGGGCCCAGGCAACCTGGCTCTGACCTGGACGATGACCCGTTTTCCAGGCAGCCATACCTCGATTAAACACCTGTTTAAGAATACCAAACGGCATGCCGTATTTTTTGGCTTTTGCTTTTAGTGAAGTATCTGCTGAACTTGATTCATTAATCTCTGCCCATTCCCCAAATCTCCAAACTTGGGTCTCATTCATTTCACGGTTTACCTCCTTGGTAAACGGGCTCTTGACCTTTGAGCCTTTGAATTTGCCAGATTTATCTAGATCACCGGGCATTGGTTTATAGGCTGATGAGTCTGAATCGCTCATCTCGGCTTGACGCTTCATTTGAGACTCTTTCTTCGCCTTTTGTTTTGAGTCTAGACCTTTAAAATATGGACCTGACTTGCTGGTCACTTTTTTCTCGTTAAGATTCATCTTCATTCTTTTTTTTACCAGAAACCTGGGTAAGTTTTACCGCCCCAAAGATGGGCATAACGGTTAATACGGCAAGCCCAGTAACCTGCACTCATGCGGTCCGTTTTAAGATGGCACTGGTGGCGGGCTGCAAAGCTTTTACGAGCAGCCGGATTGCTTACTTTTGCAGTAAGCCCGCCGTGAACATCGCCAAATGCAATTTTCTTGACTTTACCAGTGGCCGGATTCTTTACATAGACATGGTACTTCTTGGCTCCGCCGCGTTGAGGTTTACCAAGTTCAACGGTTTTACCCTGATACTCGGCCTCAAAAATTGGAAAGTCAAGTAGCACAGTCTGGCCCTCAAATTGGGCAACTCGACCAAGATCAGTATCCCTAAATAGTTCTCGATCAACTCCGGATAATTCAATCTCTCCAGCCTGCCAAACCCTGCGAGCCTCAACAATTAAGCGCTGATGGGCAAGACTACCGGGTCTAAAAATAGATTCGCAAACCGAGAGGCCAGCGGTTAGGTGGTACTGTAGGGATTCTTGTAGTACCTCAGCTTCAGCTGTTTCAGTATAGGCTTCAGTTATCCAAGCCTGGAATGGTTTCAACATTTTCTTTTTTTCTTTTTTCTCGGCCACGCCCAAGGGGGTAACCGTGGCGGTGCAGGCACGCCCAATTTTATCCGCTAAAATCGCCATCGGGTTTCCAGTGTCCAATAAATTTGGTTTTCAGTAAATCCCATCTCTGCCATGCGTTTTGCAAAGGGTTCAAATACTACACCTAGCAGATCGGGTCTAAACCGCTTAAGCGTTGCTGCAACTGCTTTTGCTCGGCGAACCAATTTTGCCCTGTCCGTAATTAGTTTAGACATTGATACCGATTTACTTACTGGGTTTGCGGAGTCTATTAGGTTTCTGGCACGTAACCAGTCCTTGTCTTCTGGGTAATGCGCGTCAATTTGGCGGTCGGGTGTTGCAGCCGCTAGGCCAAGTTCGGCCATATCAGCATATTCCTGATATAGATTTTCAAAAATGTGGAATGGTTTAATATACTGTTTCATTTGATTATAGTTTATTTAATTGAGGTAGAGTTTCGCCGGTTTCCACGAGGTACCAGGTATTGCGGTTAACAACGTGCAATACCTCAGCTCCGTGTCGACGCGATTCAGTAAGAAGATAATCCAGGATTAATTTTTCATTTTTACGACTGGCCTCAAAATCAATGGTTGAGCCGTATGCTCTGGTGTCTAGCCCTTTGACCCGTGCAATCTGGTCTGACCAAGTATCCCATTCCGGGTCCATGGGAGAAGGCCAATCCCCAAAAAATGCCCAGTTAATAAAGGATTTACCAGTATCTATCCCAATCTCTAGGATACCGTATTTAATGGTTGCCTCGATTAGTTTAAGACCGTTGGCAAGGCCTAATTGATAGAGCTCAAGTTGATCAATAATCCGTTGAGCCTCATCGGAAAGCCCAATAGACTCATTTAGTGCAAAATTATGAAATTGACTAATATACTTCTTCATGAGGTTATTTATAGGAGCCTGTTCCGCGGATTTATTTAATTTATTAGCCTATTAGGTAGACCCCAACCCGGGGGAGAATTTGCTCCAGGTAGAGTGTGACCTCCCAAATGAGCCCAGGAAACCGCCTCCGGGCCTGGGGAGAATCTTGAAATAGCTCTTGGGCACATTTGGATTTCTGGTGAATCCTGGTCCGTGGAGAAACCGGAAAAAAGTAAAGTGCTGCGGCCGGCCTCCAGGAGTACTTTTTTTATGTCAGCAAAGTCACTCCTGGGGCACCTCCCGGAGTCACCCCGGGCTGCTATATTGTGAGCCTGGGGCAGCTCCGGTAGTGACCGCCAGGGCAGTCCCCAGGGGCAGCTCCTGGCCGGGAGTAGTTCACTTTTTGCTGCTCCCGGGGCAGCTAGCCCGGTGGCAGGCCAGGAGCCGGCTGGCCAGTTGCTAGTTAGCCAGCTCCTGGCCGGTGCTGGGCTTAGCTAGTAGCCGGTCGGTCTAGAGACAGGCCGAGCTTAGCCTAGGCTGGAGCTGGTCTAGTTGGTAGGTACCCCGCCGAAAGTTGGTTGACCCCGCCGAAACCAAGTTAAGCTTAACCTAACCTGCTCTAGAGAAAAGGAATCTATCTAAACTTTGTATCTGGATAGAGTATAAGATTTCTGTAAAATATAGTTTAGGTAGAAGATGTTATTACAAACCTTGGTTGCAGAATTCCTAAGGATTCTCGAGAAGTCTGGCCGCGACTGGCACCGGATAGCATGGGCAATTCGCGGACTGGAATCTGAAGTTAAGAGGTCAAGTCTTACCCAGGAATCCTGGTATCCGGAATTAGAAGAGTATTTAGAGAGCAGAGTTGTTGAAGCCTTGCAGCTCGCAAAGGACGAGGCAATAGTGCGGGAAGAGTTTGAATGGGCGCATGAAATAACCGTTAGACTAACCGAACTTGGTTGGGAAAAATTACAGGAAGAAGAATGTTAGACAGACCAAAGGATATAATCGATCAAACTCTTGAGACTGCCTTATCCAGACCAGGTCTAATTGACTGGAACTGGATCTTAGCCGATCTGAGCAAAAAAAAGATTCTGGTAGAAAAACGGATTCTTTACCGCAGGGTTAAAGCTCTGCTCAGGTCTAGAAGAGAAGAACCTTGGTTATGGTAAGATATAAAATATAATAGAAAATACAATATGAAAAATAGAACAGAACAGATTGGTGCTCTACTTGGAGCTCTTGCAATTGGATTAGTTGCTTCAGTAATAATGGCTTTTCCGGTCAAGTGGCTCTGGAACTGGTTGGTACCCGAAATTTTTACTGGTGTTGCACAGGTTTCTGCACTGCAGGCTTGGGGTCTAGTATTCCTAATCCAATTGCTGGTACCTAAATCCGCAAAAGACTTAAATAAGAAATAATATCATGGGAAAAGGCGGACGCAAAGGCGGAACAGAAGACAAGGTACAGGACCGAATAGACAAGTCTAGACGAGCAGAACCAGATCCAGGAAAAGAATTTTGGACCTATCTACAAATGGTACAGGACTGGGCAAAGAGACATAATTTTTCCTACACCGAACTCGAGGTCAAGCAGGCCTGGGCAAGCGGACAATGGGCTGAAGATTTTATCCTAGCTAAATGTAAACGTAGATAACTCTTAACCGAATCTTTTTTAAAAAAGGTCCCTAACTATTTTTTTAGTTGGGGATTTTTTGTTATATTTGTATTCTAAAACCTGATAAAATATGTTGTGGTCATTAAATTGTAGTTACTACCAGAAAAGTTTCCGCACGGTGCAGGAATTATTGGACGATATCCTCGAGAGCGGTGTAGATCCAAATTACGAAATTCTACGCGACGGCAAACCAACCGGCGAAAGCGCTTGGGACCTAATCGGTCCCGAGGCCTAGCCGCCCGCAACCTTGCACCGGTTGGACGTTACCCTTTGCGGAACGGGCGGTAGACTCCGACCTATGTGGTACCCAAATTGTTAATAACTTTTCGCAAAAATAATTCACTAAAAATTTTTTGGTGTCAAACCTATTTGTTATATTTACTCTATCAAACCAATCTAAAAAATCAACTATGAGAAACCAGTCAATTCCCCGTCCGAACCTTAATCCACTCGCTCTTCCAAAACTTGCCTTAGCGGGCAGAGCGGTGCTTACCTTCCGTAACCTTGCCGAAGGCAGCCACATGACAGTTAAAATCAAGCAGTTGCGCGACAAGCAGGATCGCAAGAAACTGTTGCCAATTTTCTACGTGTATATTTCTCTCTTGCAAGACGGTCGTACCGGCATGGATTTTGCAGGTACCCTGTTCGCGGAGGATATGGGAACCAAACTTGGTCGCGGAGTTCAGCCGGACTCTCGCCTAGCCCGTGCTCTCAACTGGATCGTAGCCGCAATCAAGAATCCTGAAATCTTACGCGGTCGAGTTGGACTCTTCCACGAAGGTAGATGTTGCAAATGCGGACTACCGCTTACCCATCCGGAATCTATCCACACAGCTCTTGGCCCAGTATGCTTGGAGAGAATGGTAGCCGCAGCACAAAGAGAGAATATCCGAATTGAAGAAATCTTTACACCAGTCGAGTCTATTTAGACTCGGCCGGTTCGGTCTCCCTAGTCCCAGTTGTTAATAACTTTATTTTTCCGTGTCAATTATTATTTGTATATTTGTATTAACCAATCTAAACCAACCAAACATGACAGAAGAACAATCGCTAATTTTCAGCCAGGTGTTAGACACCAATTGGCAAGTTAAAGAACTAATGGACGCCAACAAATGGCTCGAGTCTTTTGAGAAAGTAAAAGAGTTAAATGCCTTAAAGCAGAAACTTAAAGAGTCAATGGGCGCGGCCGCGTACGATAAATTTATTACTACTGGCCAGAAAATGTTTGCCCCAATTCAAGATTAATTAACCCTTAAATCCAATCAACCATGAAGAAGATTATTAAATCATTTATCGAACGCTTAGCCGGTCTCCACCAGACGGCTGGAACCCCAGTAAACTTAGCGTACGGCGGAGGTCCACGGCTACAGAGCACAGTTTTACCTGATGAGACCCTAAGCTTCAACGAGTTTTGGATAAGGGTATATAAGCTCAACGGGCACAAGACTCCCTAGTCCCATTGTTATACCTAATTAATCATTAATCAACCCTAAAACAAATCAACTATGCAAGAATATAAATTAGTGCTCGGAGAAGAAGAATATCAAGTAACACTTGAGTTTGGTAAATACCATGGAAACGGAAGAACTGCAATTACGGTTGTAGATGCAACGTTTGGCGAAGACCTTCTAGTAGCTACGGTAAATATACCGGAAGCAAGTTTGGAAGAAGGAGAAACGGTAATAAAAGATTATTCAGAGAACGAAGGAATCCTAAAGTTCTTGGTCGAGAATAAGATCGTTAGTAAACCAGTCAGAACCGTAAGCACAGGTTTTGTACAATGTCAGGTGGTCAAGGTATTATAGAAATTGTTAATAACTTTATTTTTTAGTGTCAAGTATTCTTTGTATATTTGTATTATGAATAAGCAATCAGAAAAACCCTGCTCTCACGAAAAAACTTATGTTGCAGTACGTCACGTAAGCGGAACTAAACTTGTAAAATGTAGCAGTTGCGGAAAACCCGTATACTGCGGATAACCAAACCCTAAAACCAAATCAATCATGGCAAAAAAAGAATTCACAGTAAAACAAGGGCTCGCAGTCCAGTCCAAGAACATGGCGTTCTGGAAAAAACTCTTAAAGAAGAAACACTATGCAACATTAGAAGAAGTTGTTGCTACACGAAATAGAGAGATCAAAGCTCGAGACGGTTATGAGGTCTATCGCGGTTCAGATATAAGTTGCGCAGTGCAGAACTTGTTCTATATTTCTGGAGAGTGTGACTCATTAATTCCAGTGGAAGACTAAGGTACAAGTAATCCTTCATTATAAAAAAGCGCGGCCAGTCAGCTGCGCTTTTTTGGTATAGTATAATTATTATTAAAGACCAAAGAGATGAGACACGATAACCAGGGCAAGAGACCTGATCAACCAGAATTCTCTGCCAAATTAGTAAGTATAGCAATAATAGGAATCTTAATTAGTGTAATTATTATTAAGATATTTGGGTAAGATAATATTATAACCAACTAGATATAAAGGATATGGACGCAAGAGAATTAGAAAAGAAAAAGATTATTACAGACTTAACTGACTTAGCTCAAAGTCTAGTAATCGGCGGAATCCGTAAAGACCAGCCGGATATTTTAATGTTAGGCAAGACCTTGCTTGCCGCGATTGGCGCAGTAGAAACACCGGGCGGTGCAGACATTCTAGAAGGGGTAATTAGAGAAACAAGCAACCGGATAAGAGTGGAACAAGCGCCAGTTGACGTATTAAAAGATTTACTTAGTGGGCTAGGAATCTCAACTAATGGGTAATATAACCTTAAATAAGAAACTAAATTTGATTGGTTTGGTTGATTGATCCAGGACTGGGAACCCTAACAGGTTCCCTTTCCAGGTATTAAGAGCCAAAGTTAAATACAAGATAATATGAAACAGATAAATTCAAAAGACGTTGTAAGAACGCTAGCCGAAAACAAAGAGGGCTATGATAAGTACGTAAACGAGATTGGTAAAAACAGACCCCTAAGCCGGGAAGAAGAGCTTGAAACCTTTGCACGAATCAAGGCTGGCGACGAGAGCGCGGTGGATAAGATTATAAAACATAACCTTCTGTTTGTTGTAACTGTCGCAAAGAAATATCAGAACGTTGTGCAACAAGGTAGCTTGACTCTAGAAGACTTGATAAGCGAGGGTAATGTTGGGCTAGCCAAAGCGGTCCGCCGTTTTGACCCGGAAACCGGTAACAAGTTTATATCATATGCAGTATGGTGGATCAAGCAGACAATAATAGAAGCAATCAACGATCACATTAAGGTAATCCGGGTTCCAGTTAATGCAAGATACACTATGAATACGCTTAACGAGATCGAGAACGATCTGGAAATCAAGCACGGTAGACCAGTATCAGTTGAAGAATTATTGGAAGCAGCGGAGGTCCATCCAAAGATGGAAAATAAAATGAAGGTCTCGGCTCGAGTTATTTCAGAACTTAAGGGTATTAGTAGTTTTGAGAAAAGAATAGACGATCCAATCGGTGAGGATTCCGAGGAGAAATTTTCAGACAGATTGCAATCTACGGATCTAACGGATTCCGAATTATACCGGGAAGAAAAGTCTAGAGTAATAGAGGCTATGCTTTACGGTATAAACTCCGAAACCCGGGAATGGATTAACTTGATCTATGGGCTCAACGGCTCGGAACCTCAAAGTTATAAAAGCCTTGCTGACCGATTTGAGTGTAGTCCGGAAACTATTAGACAACGAGTTAGCACGGCTCTCACTAGAATCCGCCGAACCCATAAAGATAAACTAACTTACTTTGACCCAAATTATACTGGAAGAGATTCACAGTATAAAAGAATTAGACCGACCTGGTAATTGTTAATAACTTTTGAAAAAAGATTCCCTAAACATTTTTTTGTTTGGGGATTTTTTGTTAGGTTTGTATTCTAAACCAATCTAAAAAATTAATTATGAAACAGGAAGTTAAAATTAAAAAAGTTTATGCGGCCGGCATTATAAATCCAAAAGACCAATGGTCTTGGCAAGGCACAGTGGTTGCCCATTCAATAGCGGAAGCTAAAAGATTATTAACCTCATATAAAAAAGAGGATGGTATGCAGGGTCGTTGCGAGGTAATCGATATGGATGGACCTCATTATACTAATCGCCCAATCGGCGTAAGCGATACTACTCAATTATTTTAAATCAATCTAAACCCCAAATCTCATGATAAAGAAAATCATAACTGTCGCAATCGTAATACTATTAATAATTAAGTTTAGACTCGTTGGAGAAATTATTATTTCAGTCTTAAATTTATTAGAGTCAATTATACAGACCCTAATCTCAATTTAATTGTTAATAACTTTTTTGAAAATAATTGTGAAATAATTTTTTAGTGTCAAACCTATTTGTTATATTTGTATTCTAAACCAATCTAAAAAAATAAATTATGACAAGCAGACAAATCGCCTACCAAAAATTAGAAGAACTTCGCGAAGCAGGTTTTTCAGACACCCAAATCCTAGAAGATATTTTAGGTAATCAATTATCCGGCTCTGAAGCAGAAGAGGCAATCACTGCAACAGCTGAAGCATTTATCGAATACATGGATTTTGATTCTGAATAAACTAACCTAATTTAACCAACCCCTAAAAACCTTATCAATTATGGAAATCAAATTAACCACAACCGAATCAGAAGAAATATTTCATACCGCTCTTTGCAACGCGCTAGGCTATGTACAAGGATATGGAATCGAATTAGACTTTTTTAAACAGGACTATGAGCGAGCTTCTAGTGCCTTGAAGAAAGAAAATCCTGGAACCCAAATCTGTTACGAAGATGTTTTACTTAGACTCTTGAAAGACGGCAAGGAACTTACAATGGTCGATCATGAATGCGACGGAGAATATACTCGTTCTATTTCTATCAAGGACGTCCACGAGCGAGTTTCTAAAACTCCAATCAGACACTTAATGGATATGATAAACGAAGACGGGGATGCAGTAACATCTGATGTAGTGTTACAGACAGTATTCTTTGAAGACGTAATATTCGGCTAGCCGGAACCGGCTTTGGCCGGTTCTCCCTAGTCCCAAATTGTTAATAACTTTATTTTTTAGTGTCAACTTAATTACTTATATTTGCTTTATCAATTATTAATCAACCCTTAAAAAAAAAATCAATCATGGCAACAAGAAGCAGAATCGCAATCGAAAATTCAGACAAGACAGTATCAAGTATTTACTGTCACAGTGACGGCTACCCAGAAGGAGTCGGTCAAACCTTAATGTCTTTCTATCAGGACAGAAACAAAGTTGAAGAACTAATCGCGCTAGGCGATCTTAGTATCTTGGGAGCCCGAACAGCCCCAACCCCAGGTGTACCACATTCGTTTGATGGAGAACGCGAAAAAGGAGTAACTGTCGCCGACCACCGAGACAGAGAAGAGGATCTCCGTAGTCCCAGACTAGATGCTGGCCTAGCAGTATTCAACAGGTCAGACGTTGAAGAATACGGATATGTATATACCCTTGAAGGAGAATGGTACATGGTAGACGGTCATAGGGATATCCGTAATTTAACACCACTCGCTGAACTATTATAAAAATAAATTTTTCCGTGTCAAAATAATTTATTATATTTACAATCAACCCCCTAAAACCAATCAATCATGAGTAATAAGAGATTTGAAACAGCAGCTGGACTGCCACAGTATTTTAAAAGTTTAGATAGAAATTCTAAACCAATCAGTAAAGAAGAAGAGCTTAAGCTTGCTAGACGGATTCAGGCTGGAGACGAGACTGCCGTTAATATCCTGGTTACGGCCAACCTTAAGTTCGTTGTAACTCTTGCCAATAAGTTTATTGGTATGGGCTTATCAATTGAAGACTTAATTCAAGAAGGTAATGCTGGTCTTATCGAAGCTGCTCGCAAGTTTACAGCAGATAAGAATGTAAAGTTTATAACCTATGCCCAGTTCTGGATTCGCAAGAGACTAAATCTTTCTCTTTGCGAGTATGGAAGAACCGTTAGGATTCCGGTAAATCAGGAATATGCAATATACAAACAGAAGATGCTAGGTGAATCAATTAACCTAACCAATATTGCACTAGATCGCCCAATCGGCGAGGATGGAGACAATACGCTAGGTGATCTTATCTTAAGAACAGAAGCAGTTGATCCGTTTGAATCACAGGAAACTACACAGTTTATTAATCGATTACTCGGTAAGTTAAAGGTAACCGATAGAGAAATTGTAGAATTATTCTATGGTCTAGTAGGCGATGGCTTATCTACAAAAGAAATTGCTGCTCAAGTCGGTAAAACTCCAGCGGAAGTTAATCGTTCTCTTAAAGTTGCTAGAGCTCAAATGAGAAAGGAGGTTGTATGCAAACGCTAACTCACGCAAGCACAATGGCCGAAATGGCGGTTGATATTCTATTCTCGGAAGGAGACCCATTCAAGGGTAAAGTAGACAGACTTAAACTATACGATGCAATTCGTCAAGCCACATTGAAGAAATTAGTTATTGAAGACGACGATATTCTAGATGAGGAAGAATTCCAGGAATGTTTAAAGGTTTCTAAAATAGAAAACTGTTAATAACTTTTAAAAAAAAGATCCCCAACCATTTTTTTGTTTGGGGATTTTTTGTTATATTTGCTCTATATTAATCAATTAACCCCAATAGACAATGAAAAAGCCAAAGACTGCCCCAAAGAAATTACTCAAACAACTAGAGTATTTTAAACAAACTGCCGACTTCTTCCGAAATGCAACAGGAACCCAGAACGATTTGGATAATGCTGCAAAATACGATCGATGGGCGGATGGTGTACAGAAACAAATAGATGATATTATTAATTCTTAATCCAATATCCTATGAAAATCTTAAGCATTATAAATAATGAATTCGTAGAAATCCTATGGATTGACGATTCAGAAATAGAGATTATTCCTATTCAAGAGTTTATTGACATCCATGGAGCTGCAAAATTAAAAACATTTAAAAAACTAGATCATGATAATAGAAATCAACCATCCAGCAATTAGCTTCAATAAAGAAGACTCTACCTTTGTGGCTGAGCTCTCTTCTCTAGAGCAGACTCGGTTTGAAATAACTGACCTGTGTTTTAAAGCAACTCCGATTTATGTTCGGAATCCAAAAACCGGCAAGCAGATTCGAATGACCCGAACCGCAGTTGACTCTAGCGACGGCGGCGAAGACATTGCAGGCTGGTGGTACCGCGGTTTTAACCAGGAAAATGGAAAGAGCTTCAAGTTTCTATTCATTAATGACTAAAATCTTTTGACCCCAATTAGGTATAATAATACTAGCAGAAATATGAAAATAAATAATAGAAACCATGGCAGACTTAAATCAATACTCGCGAATATTATTGGATCTAATCCATCTTAGACAGACCGATTACGATGCCTTCATGAATAGACTTTATGAAGCCCTAACCGGCGAGTTTAAAGATGCTCTTTACGATACAAGCCCAATTGAAGAGAAATCTCAAGCAGTTTGGAGCATGATAAAACATTTTGAAAAACAGGAAGAATTTGAGAAATGTGCAAGTCTCAAGAAGATGATAGAAGAAATTGACCATAAACCCATTAACAAATAAGACTATGTGTATAATCGCAGGAATCCTAGTAATTGTAGCAGTCATTGCTCAATTTAAAATAAAAGACTAATATGGCAGCTTCATTAATTAAAATTGTAACCTCAACCTCAATTCGAGAGTTTACGCCAGCTTCAGTAATAAAGATTGAATATCAGGTTGGAGCAAACAAACTAGATATTGTGTTGCAAGGCTTGATTGTTGTAACACTACAATTACAGTCTTCAACTGAAGCCTTAATTAAGCTAGGCCAGCTCGAGACTGCCATGAATTCTGGAACTGGAATCGTAACAATAAACGAGACTCCAACTGTTACAACTACAACTGTTGCTCCAACAACTACCACTACTACTTTGGGAGAAGCTCCGCATTAATAACTTTGTTAATAACTTTTGGGAAAATAGTTTAATAAAAGTTTTTTAGTGTCAAATAGATTTGTTATATTTGCTTTATCAATTAACAATCTAAAAAACAAATCATGACAACATTCGCTTTAATTCGCTTCGGCCAAACCCCAAGTCCAATCGTATCGCAAGCATTAGCTCCGCATATCATTGGCAAAGCAGTAGCAGTACCAATTCCTGGTGCAATACTATCAATCTTCAATACTGAGTCATCAGTAGACGAGGTAAGAGAGTCAGTCCAGGCAACTGGTGTATTCTTTATCCTATCTGATCGTGCACAATTAGCACTACCTCAACCTCTCATGGACGCAATCACAAAGGCTTTTCCAAATGATGGTGAACCAGCTAAGGAAGATAATGCTTTAACGATGGACGAAATCCTGGACCTCATAAGTCAAAATGGAATTGAGTCCCTAACTCCAGCTCAAAAGCAGCAACTAGAGAATCTCAGTTAAGAGATTCTTTTTTCTCCGTGTTAAATAACCAAAAAGCACCTAATCATGAATGAGATCGTAAGACTATACCTCGAACAAAACGGTACTGAAACCTGTATCAAAGACCCAGCGGAAATGGCAAGAATACTGTCAGACCCACAGGTCGATATCGACTTGGATTACCATGACCACCGCGGCCATGCCAAAGCGGCAAGCAGTCGAGACCTAATCGGACAGACCGTCAAGATTGGAGAGGAAGAGATTGAGATACCTCAACACTAAATTGTTAATAACTTCTTCAAAAATAATAGGACCCAGATTTTTTAGTCTGGGTTTTTTTTGGTATTTTTACTCTGTCAATCAAACACTGACTGGACGGTTCGGAACAAGGAAGCGGGAGGTATACTCCGACCTGCACCAGACCTAGGCAGTTGTTAACATACGATTGTTAATAACTATTTTTAAAAATAATTCACAAATAATTTTTTAGTGTCAAACCTATTTGTTATATTTGCTTTATCAATTAACAATCTAAAAAAATAAAGTATGACAAATTCAATGCAGCCCATCAACGCTCAACTCCTCAGGACAGAGTTAAATCAGCGTATCGTAAAATTCTTTTTTGTAAAGAAAGACGGCAGCCTCAGAGAGGTACATGGTACAACCAAACTTGCGCATGTTCCGGCGGACAAACATCCACAAGGAGTACGTGAAACCCCACCAAGCGTTATCACCTTCTGGGATCTTCTAGCGGGCGATTGGCGCAGTGCTAAAGTAGAAACACAATTCTTTATTAACGACTAACCCCCTAAACCAAAATCACATGGCAACACAAGAAGCAATCAATGAAGCAATCGCCCGATGGGGAGAAGATGCAGTTTATCAAGCAATGGAAGTTGTGGCAATGTCAGACGCTGACGGAGCCTACACAATGTTCGAGGATCATGGAATGTTCGAATGCGCAGAGGTAGTAGACTTTCTCTACTTCGACGGGGCGGCTGAAGACTAAAGCCAAAATAGATAAAACTGTAGTACATTAGTAATAATTAACCAATCAACAATCAAACTTATGCAAGAGAAAATCGGTAAAAAAGAAATCACAGTCAGAGACTTTTTTGAGAACCACCATAACGGTCGAGTTCCTAACTTAACCGTACAACAACTGTACACGCAGTTCATGACGCAAGACCAGGACTCAACTGGTATATCCTATGGATTATTTAATGGAGTAGTTAAGAAACTACGCTTTGAGACCGGCGACTCCCTAGTCCCGGCATCAGGTCAAAGTACAATAGCGCGCCCAACCTCACAAGACCAGGCGGACTCCGTAGTAACACTAAGCGACGAGCCAGAGATCTTCGAGATTGGGTCAATGCAATTCCCTGACTTCAAGAAGTTTACCACAGGTACCGTGTTCGACCAGTTAATGTCAGACCATGACGAAGAAGGCGGAGTCTTTGCAGGTACAGCTAATATAGTTATTGGAGAGTCAGGAGTTGGTAAGTCAACTATTACCCTAGACCTCTTAGCTAAGATTAAGCAGCAGCAACCTGATGCAAAGGTGCTCTATATTTCTAGTGAAATGACCCGTAACGATCTTTACTTCTATTACAGAAAAATGCCAATCATCGAGACAATCCCAACCCTCTTGATTATGGATTATCTAATGGGTCGCTTCGATAAGACCTTGGAAAAAGCAATCAACGGCGACTATGACGTAATCCTAATTGACTCTCACCAGGATATTATTGTTAAACTCAAAGATGTACTAGGCTGGAAGAGTACAAAGGCTGAGACTTGGTTAACCAATCTTATTATTGAAGCAGCTGACAAGAAAGGAAAAGCAATCTTTGCAATTCAACACATGACCAAAGGCGGTCAGTATGTAGGTTCAACCTACTTAAAACATGCTACCACAAGTATGATGGAAATCCGCAAGGACGAGAGCGGTCGCCGATACGCCGAGTTTACAAAGAACCGCCGTGGAGGTAGCTTGGTAGGTAAGCGCCTTTATTACTCCCTAGTAAACGGAGAGGTTCAATGGGACAAGGACTCATGGAGACAAGAGAATGTTGTTGCTGAACTTGCAGGTCAGGAGTCAGAACGCCGCCAACAGTTAGAGGGCCAGTTCAACGATCTTTTCTTAAGTGTTAAACGTCCAAGAACTGATGAGGAACCTACTGAAGCTGAAGCCGAGTAGTCGGAAACTAGTGCCAAATTTTTAGTATATTAATCTTATAAAATAAAAAACAAATATGATAAATCAATCGCAATTCAACCAAGCCAAAGAAGAACTTTCAGGATTAGATCCGTTAGTTAAACGAGTAAAACTCTCTGATATTATCTTGAACGATAATTCAATTAAACACAACTCAATTGAGATTGAAGGCTCAAGAGTTCCAGTGTCAGATAAGTTCTTCAATCGTCTAGGCCAAATGGTAAACCTAAATACTGGGTTAATTACCAAAATGTCTAAGGGCGGAGACAAGGAGATCGAGACCAAATTATTACAGTCAGTAAAAGCCTATTCTGAAACCCGCGATGGAGGTAAAGAGTTCTTATTGGTAGGCGACAGTTCAAGCCATCAGGTTACTAATATCGTGCGAGCTGACAAATACCACAGGTTATCTAACGATACCCTATTCGCAACGGCTGACACCATCCTAAATGAAATTCCGGACATGCATATCGAGTCAATTGACCGTACTGGGCCAGGTGGAGTAAGTATTAATCTTATTCACGGCAGCCAAGTTGGTTATGAGAAAATCGGTAAGGACGAGGTGTTCCGTTTTGGGATCTCCCTAGTAAATGGTGCTACTTCAAGTCGAGTTGACGATTTCTTCTATCGTCTTGCCTGCGCAAACGGTGCAGTTGCTCGTAACCTAAATACCGCATTTGAATTTGGTAACGGCGACGAAGCCTTCCGTAAATTGCTAGAGCAAATGAATGGTTGGGCCAAAGCAGGATTTGTACCACGTACTTTCCAAGACAGATTGGAACGTGCAATGGTAACCAAAGCAAGCTATGCGGAAGTTGAGAAAGCATTATACTCAGTAACTGGTGCAATCGGCGAGAAAGATTTCGATATGAAAGGCAAGTTGGTAAAAGGTGCAGAACAGCAGTTCTTCCCAGAATACGATGCAGCTACCAAACGTATCTTCCGTGCCGGCCACAATCCACTAAGCTTAACTGATGCTCAAAAGAAGTTTATCAAAACTGATGCTACTGTTTGGGATGTTGTTAACGAGTTAACCTGGATTGGAAGTCACGATACCATTTTTGACCTTAAGAACTCAAAAGGTTTTAAAGTAGCAGGTGGTAATCTATTCGCTAAGACATGGGATTTAGAGCATGCTGGCTTAGCCCAAATCTAAAACTTAATAAGTATTATAAAAGAAAGGGGTCCTCTACAGGGACCCCTTTTTGGGGTTAGTTTAGATTACCTATGACCCAAACCCGTGCCGTCCCGGAGAGGCTTCTGGATGCGGCCCCAGGCCATGGGGATTTTCGTCACATAGTACTCCACTCGCCCCGAATATAAATAACAATATGAAACAAGCTTCTACATCAGACATTAGTTTTGTCCGGTTCTGTATTGCAGAATTAGAGATCCAAACAAGTCCCAATATCAGGATAGGCGATGACCACCGTAAGGCGCAAGAACACCGGGCTATGGGTTACTATAGTCCAGCAGATAACCTGATCTGGGTGTTACGCGGTAGTCGGGTACCTGCAGACTGGTACCGCACGCTAGCCCATGAGTTGGTACACTGGCGCCAGCGCGAGCTAGGCCAAGGCTTGGACGGAGCGGACGGTAGCGAAATCGAGAATGAAGCTAACTCTAAAGCAGCGGTGCTCTTACGTGAATGGGGCAGAAGGGATGCGGGAATCTATGTCTTACCTATTGAGGCGCAACCGGCTGACCCCCAAGTAGAGCCTGCGACCCCATAATCAGGTAGCTTAAGTCTTCTTTTAACTCTGCCCTGTACTCTTCCTGGTACAGGGTTTTTTGTATAACATGTAGTTCAACACCGTGCCAGGTTAGGAATCTCTCTAGAATCTCGGCACCCGCAAACCTGGCCAGGCGGTCCGGGGTTTCAACAACAACCATGCTTATCTGCTTGCGTAACACTAGATCAAAGATCTTGTCTAGCCCACTTCTGCCGACTAGACTACCAGCCTTACCGACCTCCGCAATTACCTGGTCTACCCGGATTCCAGCCGCCGTACAGTAGGCTAGCACCCGGTCCTGCTGAGCCTGTAGCCGGGTTCGGGACGAGACACCGGCCGCGCCCTGATCCGGAATTCCCGCCGCCCGGCAGTAGACTACTACTTCCCTGGTCTGGGGTAGCCTACTCCCTAGTAGCTTCAAGAGCTCCTGCTTGTCGTAGTAGGTCCGGCCGTTAATCTCGTTCTTCCATTTGTTGACCGCACCCCGGTTGACATAG